>ERZ808242.516-NODE-516-length-27587-cov-6.777096_pt1 | contig 27587 bp, 19 predicted proteins | sample MGYA00521244_ERZ808242 | MGnify/ENA primary metagenome ERZ808242 (study PRJEB31516, sample SAMN03275573) | gut metagenome | biome: mammalia-associated habitat; material: feces | host: Papio cynocephalus | place: Kenya | collected 2012-07-27 ... | reverse complement strand
GCGAGACTGTGCTGCGAGGAGCTGGCATCCAACGTCTCCGTCCACGGCCTCGGCTCCGATCCAAGCAGATGCATGGACCTGGTCGTCCGCGCTGGAGACGAGCCTTCGATCCTCATCCGCGACGACGGGCCGTTGTTCAATCCGATGGCCTTCGACGGAGACGGGATCGGACTGCAGATCGCGAAGGGGATGTGCGGCTCCATGGCCTATTCGAGGGCTATGGGCCAGAACAACGTGAGGTTCACATTCCGATACTCTCAGGAAACACAGAGGGATCGATGTCGTCGAGAGGATCCGGCTTTCAGCTCCCGCCCGACAGCCATTCCACGACATTCGCGATGTCGATCCCTTTCTCAGAACCCAGCCCTATGCAATCCATGGTCAGAACAGTCTTGCGATAGTTGTCGCGTATCGATTCCAGCGGACGCAGCTCGCGCATACGTGTCTCCTCCGACAGCATCGTCTGGGTTACCTGGTAGTAGTGCACCTGATCCCCCTTGAATGCCGTGAAGTCCACCTCGGCATCCCTGTAGCTGCCTATACGCACCTTGTACCCGCGGCGGCGGAGCTCCAGATACACGAGGTTCTCCAACGTCCTGCTCGTATCGGTACCTGCTGCACCCCCCAGCACGCTGCGCCTCATCCCAAGATCCGTCGCATAGTACTTGCCCCTGGTCTTCAGAATCTTCCTTCCGACGATATCGTAGCATTCCGCATAGTAGAAGAGCCTCGCGTCTACGAGAGCATTCACATAGCGTTTGACGGTGGGTTCGCTGATCCCCACCACCTCCGCTATCCTGGCCATGTTGGTGATGTTCCCGATATTGGAATAGAGGAAACGCGCGATGTCCACCAGCACGTCGGCCCTGTCCATGTGCAGAATACGGAGAACGTCCTTGACGAGAACCGTGTTAAATACTCCGTCGAGGTACTGCGTTGCATATTCTTCTCCCCGCGATGTGTCGAGACCCGGCAGAGAACCGTGGACGAGCACATCCGCAAGTGCATTCTCGGGATCCGATATCCCACGGCATTCCATAACCTCGGCAAGACTCAGAGGCAGGACATCAATCTCGACGTACCTGCCGGAAATGTGCGTTGCCAGATCGGAAGAGAGCATCTTCGAATTCGAACCGGTGATATATACGTCGCAACGCTCCATGGTGCAGAGTGCCGCAACGCTCATTTCCCAGCCCTCGACGTTCTGAATCTCATCGAGCATCAAGAACGTCTGGTCGTTGGGCGGGATGTGGGATCCTATCCACTCATTCAACGCAGCTTTATCGGCAATCTCCTGCCCTTGGAGAGTTTCGAAATTTATTCTGAATATGCGATCGGACGGTCTGTTGTTGTCGATGAGATCCTGCTGATACTGCTTCAAAAGCACAGATTTCCCGCAGCGGCGCATTCCTGTCACCACCTTCACAACATCATTGTCGCATTCTCCGTCGTGAAGCAACTTCAGAAACCTCGTCCTGCGGACTTCCATGAGTGGGCAATGCTTTCATGGTATAAAATAAAATATATTTTATTTCTATCAATTATTCTGTAATTTATAAAATAAATTTTATAATTAACCAATGCAACCGCGTCCACATCCAAAGCTGCACAATTCAGGTTTATTCGGACCTGTTGCATAGATTTTGATATGTTATAATATATCAAATAATTATTTTAAATATTTTGATATGTTATATCATATCATGTCTGATTCCGTCTTCATCCCGCGTGAACATTACATGTCACGCATCCGCGATTCCCGCGATTCCGATTTCATCAAGATTCTGACCGGAATCCGCAGATGCGGCAAGTCAACGCTCATGAAGATGTTCATCGACGAGCTCAGGGACTCCGGCGTACCGGATAACAGGATATGCTCCATAGACCTGGACGATGAGGGTACGGGGATTGAGACGTTCCGCGAGCTCATCGATGCGGTCGAATCGAAACTGAAGGGCTTCGATGGTTCGTACATCTTCCTGGACGAGGTGCAGAACATCCCCGAATGGGAGCGTGCCGTGTCGACATTCTATGTTCGCAAGGCGGACGTGTACATAACCGGATCCAACTCGGACATGCTCTCCTCCGATCTCGCTACAAAACTCTCCGGCAGATGCCTGGAGATCCGTGTGCAGCCCCTCGCATTCTCCGAGTACATCATGTTCAGGGAATCGGACGATCGCACTAGGCTGCTGAAGGACTACATCCGCTACGGAGGGTTCCCCGCAGTGTCCCTTGCCATGGACAGGATGCCGGCCCAAGTCGTCGACATCCTGGACGGGATCTACAACACCGTGTTCAACAAGGATGTCATCGGCAGGCACGAGATCCGCGGGAACGCTATGATCAACCATCTCTGCAGATATCTGATGAAGAACATCGGGGACCGCACCTCCGTCAGAGGAGCCGCGAACTACATGACCAGCAAGGGGATGAGAACGCAGCCTCCGACTATCGACGAATACATCGGCTTCCTTGAGGAGGCCCTCCTGTTCTCCAGAGCCAGAAGGCTGGATTCCAAGGCGAAGGAATACCTCAGGACCGCGGACAAATTCTTCGTCGCAGACCTGGGCATCCGTCACTGCAGGGTCCCGTTCCATCCGGACGACCTCGACGGGATCATCGAGAACGTGGTGTACAACGAGCTCGTCTACCGCTTCGGGGATGTCGCGGTATGCAGCGTAGGCCAGTACGAGGTGGACTTCGTAGCCGATCCGATGGGCGCCCCGTCGTACTACCAGGTGGCCGTGAGCATCGCGGATTCTGCCGCAAGGGATAGGGAGCTCCGTCCGCTGAAGGCGATCGGCGACAACTATCCGAAGACGGTCATCACATACGACAGCTTCCTCATGGCCGATATCGACGGGATCCGCATCGTCAGCCTGATGGACTGGCTCACGGAGTCTTGACATCCCGCCGATCCGGTCTCTTCAGCAATAGGATCCGTCGACGGTGACAGGCGAAAATAAAATCAGTTTCATTCTGGGCCTGTTTCTGCGGATTTCCACGAAATTTCCTGCTTTTCTGCAGTCGCGGATTCCACGATCGTTCCCCGCTTCTTCCGATGCCTGCCGCCTCGGAGGCGGTCTTCAGACATGCCATGAGGTCGTCGGCGGTGTTCCTGAGGGTCCCCGCCGACTCCGACCCCATCCTGAAAACGATTTGGTTCCCGTGGAGCTCCGATTCCACGTATCCGCCGTTGTCGGGTCCGACCGCCTCCATGAGGGCGCGGGCGGACGCCTCGTCGGGACACTCGACCGAGAGCTCCAGGGTTATCATCAGGCCTTCCCCTTGAGGACGAAGGCGGCGATCGCCTTGCCGACCTCGGACGTGGACATGCATCCTCCGAGGTCCGGGGTGGTCTCCTTGGCGTCGAGGGCGTGCCTCACCGCGTCGTGGAGCATCCTGCCCTCCTCGGGGAAGCCCTGGTTCTCCAGGAGCATCTGTGCGGCGAGCACGGCCGCTATGGGGTTGGCGATGCCGCGCCCCGCGATATCCGGAGCGGATCCGTGGATGGGCTCGAACATGCTCACTCCGTTCGGGTTGATGTTCCCGCTCCCTCCCATCCCCAGTCCTCCCTGGAGCTGCGCTCCCAGATCGGTGAGGATGTCCCCGAACAGGTTGGGGACCGCAACGGTGCCGAATGTCTCGGGGCGGACGATCATCGCCATGGCCATGGCGTCGACGAACATGAACTCCAGGTCCAGGCCGTACTCCTTTGTCTTCTGGGCGAAGATCTCGCGCTGCATGCCGTAGTTCTTGGTGATGACGTTGGCCTTGTCCACCAGGGTGACCTTCTTCTCGCCGCGGTCCGAAGCGTACCTGCAGCAGTAGTCCGCGAACCTCGTGACCCCTTTCTTCGAGAGCAGTCCGATCTCGAAGGCGAAGTCGTCGTTGTCCGAGGACCTGGCATCGACGTCGATGTCGAGCGTGTACAGCTCCCTCTCCACGTGGACGTGGGCCTTGTCGCCGTGCGACGGCCCGAAGTACCCGTTGGCGCCCATGTAGAAGTCCTCGGTGTTCTCCCTGAGGAAGTGGATGTCGAACGGGACCTCCCTCTTCAGAGGAACGAGCGGGAACCACGACGTCACGGGGCGGAGGTTGATGTACTGGTCGAAGACCGCCCTCATCTTCAGGAGGATGCCCTGCTCCAGCACCCCGGGCTTCACGCGGGGGTCGCCGATGGCGCCGAAGTAGATTGCGTCCTTGCTCTTCAGGAGGTCGATGTCCGCATCGGTGAGGAGCTCTCCGGTGCGCAGGTACCTCTCCGATCCTATGTCCACGTATTCGGGCTCGAACTGGAACGACGATATCTGCGACACCGCCTCCAGAACGTCCATTCCGGCCGCGATGACCTCCTTGCCTATCCCGTCTCCGGGAATCACTGCTATGTGCTTCATCGGAACTTCCCCTCCCTGATGAGGTTCATGAGCCCGCCGGACCTGATCAGCTCGGTGATGAACGGCGGGTATTCGGGGAAGGTGTACTCCTTCCCTTCGATCTCGACCTTCCCGGCATCGACGTCGACGACGGCGGTGTCGCCCTCCTCGGCATCGACCTTGCACTCGACGAGGAGCAGGCCGGTGTCCATGGAGTTGCGGTAGAAGATCCTGGCGAAGCTCTCGGCTATGATGCAGGAGAATCCCGCCTCGCGGAGCGACAGGGGGGCGTGCTCCCTGCTGGATCCGCAGCCGAAGTTCCTTCCGGCGACGAGTATGTCGCCTTTCCTCACCTGCTGGGCGAAGCCGGGCCTGACCTTCTCGAATATGTAGTCGTTGAGATGGTCGAGATTGGCCGCGAGCAGCCTCTCGGCCGGTATTATCTGGTCGGTGTCGACGTTGTCGCCGAACACCCAGACCCTTCCCTTGATCGGTTCCATTCACATCCCCTCCAGGTCGTCCGGGGTGACGATGCGTCCTGCGACCGCGGAGGCCGCGACGACGGCCGGGCCGGCCAGATACACGTAGGAGTCCTTGGCGCCCATCCTTCCGATGAAGTTGCGGTTGGTGGATGCGACCGCGACCTCTCCGGGCGCGAGTATTCCCATGTATCCTCCGAGGCATGCGCCGCAGGTCGGACCGGAGACGAACGCGCCGGCCTCGAGGAACACGTCGATGAGGCCCTCGTCGGCCATCTGCTTCAGGACCCTCTGCGATGCGGGGACCACGATCATCCTCACTCCGGGCGCGACATGGCGGCCCCTGAGGATCTCGGCTCCGATGCGCATGTCCTCGATCCTTCCGTTGGTGCACGATCCCAGGTAGGCCTGGTCGATCCTGACGTCCGCTTCCTTCACGGGGCGTCCGTTGCTCGGAAGGTGGGGATAGGACACGAAGGGCTCGAGCTCCGAGAGGTCGTACTCGAGCGTCCTGCAGTAGACCGCGTCGTCGTCCGCATCCACTGCCTCGTATTCTCCGCGGACGCTGTCCTTGATGTACTCGCGGGTCAGCTCGTCGCACGGGAAGATACCGGCCTTGCCGCCGGCCTCGATGGCCATGTTGGAGATGGCGAGCCTGTCCGGAACGCTGATGTTCTGGACATCGCCGTGGAACTCGAAGGCCTTGTAGTTGGCCCCGTCGACGCCGATGTCGGTGATGATCTTCAGGATGAGGTCCTTGCCCCCGACGTACCTGTTGAACTTCCCCTTGACGACGACCTTGATAGTCTCCGGGACCTTGAACCAGAGCCTGCCGGTGGCGAAGACCGCCGCGGCCTCGGTGGATCCGATTCCGGTGGACAGCGCGTTGACCGCTCCGTACGTGCAGGTGTGCGAGTCGGCTCCGACTATGAGCCTGCCGGGAGCCGCGAAGCCCTCCTCGACCATCAGCTGGTGGCATACGCCGCTCCTGCCGATCTCGAAATAGTTCGGTATCTGGTGCTTCTGCGCGAACTCGCGCATCTCCTTGGCCTGGGCCGCGGAGTCTATGTCCTTGGCCGGGACGTAGTGGTCCGGGATGAGGACCATCCTGTCCTTGTACAGCCTGTCGGTCCCGAGCTTCTCGTACTCCCTGAAGGCGATGGGGCCCGTGACGTCGTTGACCATCACGTAGTCCACATCGGCTATGACTATCTGCCCGGCGCGGGCGTCCGTGCCGGATTTCCTGGAGAGGATCTTCTCCGCGATCGTCTTGCCTGCCATTTTCTTCACTGATCCCTGGAATAGTCGCGGTTTATGGCCGCTATCATCGCATCTATGGATGTCTGGACCACATCGGGTCCTACTGATTTGCCCACCGCCAATCCTGTTCCCTCGCGGGCGTGGTTGCGCACCATCACGGTCGCCTCGCACAGCGAGCTGGACTGCCCGTTTATCGCGGCGAGCTTGTACTCCTCGAGCGAGTAGTTCCCGCCGACGGCCGAGGCGATCGCCTTGATGGCCGCGTCGACCGGACCGACTCCGATCTCGGCGACGGTGCGCTTCTCGCCCTTGACCGTGAGGTTCACGGTCGCGGTGCTCGTCACCCCCTTGCCGGTGAGGACGGCCACGCCGTCCAGGACCACGGCGTTCTCGCCGGGCGCGGTGTTGCAGAGTACGTGGTCCACGAGGGCCATGAGCTCGGCGTCGTCGATCTCCTTGTCGCCGACGGCGGCCTCCTTGATGGCCTCCATCAGCTGGGGCATGCGGTCCTCCGGGAAGGGTATGCGGAGGGCGTCGAGCCTTCCGCGGACGGAGTGCTCTCCGGAGTGCTTCCCTATGACGATGTGCCTGTCCACTCCCACGAGCTCGGGGAGGAACGGCTCGTACGTCGCGGAATTGCCCATGACGCCGTGCACGTGGATCCCGGATTCGTGGGCGAACGCGTTGCGTCCGACGATGGGCTTATTGTAGGCCATGGGGAACCCGGTGGTGCGCTCGACCATCCTGCAGACCCTGCCGATCTTGGAGAGGTCCACGGTCCTGACGTCGTAGTTCGCGAACAGGTTCACGGCGACCTCCTCGAGAGACGCGTTCCCTGTGCGCTCGCCGATGCCGTTGATGGTGGCCTGGCAGATCGTAGCGCCGGCCTCGACGGCCGCGATGGTGTTCGCCACCGCGAGGCCCATGTCGTTGTGGCAGTGGACGCTGATGGGCACCTTGATCTGCTCCGCGATCTTCGAGATGAGATAGGACATCCCCTGGGGGACGATGACTCCTACGGTGTCGGGGACGTTGATTGCGCACGCTCCGGCGTCGACGACGGCCTTGTAGACCTCGAGCATGTAGTCGAACTCGGTCCTCGTAGCGTCCTCGCAGGAGAACTGGACCTCCATTCCGCGGGAGCGGGCGTACTCGACTGACTCCACGGCGCGCTCGATGATCTCCTCCTTGGACATCTTGAGCTTGTACTCGCGGTGGAGCGGGCTGGTCCCGATGAACGTGTGGACGTACTTCACGCCGGTGTCCGCTGCGGCGTCTATGTCGCGCTTCACGGAACGGGCGAGGCTGAGGACCGTCGCATGCATGCCGCAGTCCATTATGCGCTTGATCGTCTCCTTCTCGATGTCGCTGGAGACGGCGAAGCCGGCCTCGATGTAGTCGACTCCGAAATCGTCGAGGGCCTGGGCTATCTTGACCTTCTCGTCGGGGCTGAGGGCGATGCCGGGCGCCTGCTCCCCGTCGCGGAGGGTCGTATCGAAGATCTGTATGGGTCCCCTTCCCTCGGGCAGCTTCGGGAGAGCCAACTTGTTGTAAGGGCTTATCGCGAGCATGTCCCGAGCGTTATCACTGGTCTGAGACTCCATTTTAACACCTCAAACCGTCAGCTAATCGTGTCTTCAAAGCTGCAGAAGAAGCAGGACCGATGTAGCGTTGCAGATCATTTCTATAGACCTCTGACGGTGATACAGCCTATTTTATAACCGTATTTATAGGTAACCTGAAGCTCCTTCGAAGGTCCCAGAGCACGCATGTGCATCCCGTTCCGCCTCGAGGATCGGGACGAGGCCACCGCCATCTGCCTTTCGAATGAGACGAGCATGATTATCTATCCGCTACCCGTTGCATCAATCATGGACGCATTCAAGATCAAGGTGACGCTGAAAGACTCCGATCCCGAAGTGACGAGGACGCTCCTGATCCCTTCCGATGCCTCGTTCGCCGATCTGAGCAGCACGATACTGGCGGCGATCGGCTGGTTCGACATCGGCGGCCACCATACAGATGCGGCCGGAATGAGGATAGGCCCCTTGCAGGACGAACCGGACGAAGAGCTCGTCGACGAGGAGTACGAGCCGCTCTCCGACCACGAGGGCGAGGCCATGGAGTTCGTCTGTGGCATCGGCGGATGCTGGAGGCTGTCCATCGAATGGCTGGGGCGCGTACCGGACTATCGGATGCCTTGGTCCACGCTCATCGACGGTTCAGGAGACGCGCCGCCCGAAGAGTGCGAGGGTATGGCCGACTATTACGACATCACTGCCGGACGCTACAGCCTCGACAACGAGACCCGCGAACTTCTCACGGCCCTGGAAGAGGAGATGACTTTCGATAAGGATTCCTCAAATGACAGCCTCCAAGCATGGCCGATACAGGGCGTCAGGGCAAAAGGCAGTGTATCCTTATCGAACATGACACGTATGCTCATCATGGCGGCCCTCGGAGCTGCAATAGACAAACCGATGGTCTTCGATCTTGGTGACTACACCCCCCGCGCGGTGAAGAGAATCCGCCGCTCCAAACCCCGGAACAGACACGATGATGTCCCGTCCGTCAGCCCAGAGGAGATAGATGCAAATCCCGACAGATACCTGCCGCTCGCCGATAAATCATCGGTAAGAGGGAAGGCGATGGCCGAAGGCTTCATGAAGAGGCATCCGGAGATATCGTGGCCGGAGTATGACGAGAACAATCCGACGGCATTCGGACCGGTGTTGATGGCCAATGAGCTGGATTACGAATTCATAGATTACATGACCGAGATGTGCACCCGCGAGGTCATGGATTGGGCGAAGAGGAACGGATTCTACTTCAAGGATGACCTCATGTCCATGTTCGATGACATGGAACTGTGATGTTTGGAAGACCGTTCGATCATCCGCTGGTGCCGTCGGCCTCCTTCCTGGAAACCTTCGTCAGAGGGATGCTGTCATCCAGAAGATCGGAGTAGTCCGATTTCGACGGCTCCAGAGGATGGCACTCGTCGAAGAACGACGGACCGAAGAAAGGCATGTGGTATACGCCGTTCTCATCGATGGACAGATTGGAATCGGAGACCTTGATCAGGATATCCGCGTGTTGGCCGCTCTCGGCCAGCTTGTTCAGAGACCTTGCGGATTTCTTCCTTCCGGACTTCACCTCGATGGCTGCGATCTTTCCGTTGAGATTGACGACAAAGTCAATCTCCATGCGCTTCGCAGGGTTGCTGTAGTAGAACGTGCCATACCCCTTCTTGATGAGCGCAGATGACACGGCATCCTCTATCAAGGCGCCGTTGTTTATCTTGTAGTCCCCGTCGATCAGCCCCTTGCCGATTGCAGGACCCAACATCGATGTGAGAATGCCTGTATCCCTCATGTACACCTTGAACAGATTCCCGTCTGTCTTGGTTCTGAACGGCTCGGAGATCTCCTCCAGATTGCGGCACAATATGATGACGCCTGCATTCTCCAGCCAGGACAGCGCAGGCCCGAATTCCCTGCGTCCGTAGCCCGATTTGAGGGACACGTCCGAATAGCGGAATGTGCTCCCGGACTCCCTGCTGAGCTGCTCCGGTATGGATTTCAGACATTGCGATATCCGGTCTTTGTCGGTAGGGCTTTCTCCGTATCTCAGTATGTCCTCCTTCAGCAGCGTGATGATGGAAGTCTGGACCTGGTACGATTCCGAATACAGCCCGCTGTCGGCGAAGGCCTTCACTGCTTCCGGCATGCCTCCGATCGTCACGTATCTCAGATAGAGATCGTTCAGCTTCCTCAGGATCGGCCTGTCGAACGGAGTCATCGATCTAATGCATTCCCCGATCTGTGCCGTTCTGGAGTGGCTGAATCCGAGCGCCCAGAGGAACTCTTCGAAATCCATGGGCTCCATCCTCATCGTCTCCACGTATCCCAACGGCGTGAGCCTGCTGACCCCTATCGTGTTGCCGAGCTGCGATCCAGAGCATATGATATCGCAACGACCGTCAATGGTCAGAGGCTTGAGTGCCGAGATGGCGCCTTCGCATGCCTGTATCTCATCCAGGAACAACAGACAGCCTTCGAACGAATCTATGTCTTCTAAGACATAGCTAAGTGAGAGGAATATCTTATCCGCAGAGAGATCGTCCGCGAATACCGTTCTGAATCTCGGCTCATCCTCGAAATTAATCTCCAAGACCCTTCTGTAGTTCTTCTCGCCGAACTTCCTTATCGAATAGGACTTGCCTATCTGGCGCGGACCGCGGATCATCAATGCCTTATGCCCCTGTCTGGCTTTCCATTCGGCAAGCGTCCCATCAATTTTCCGCTCCATACTGCGGGATTGCGTAATGAGCATAAATATACTGCGATTTTACGGATAATATCCGCAAAATCGCACACTGTAGTGAACTGAGGGTTCTACCGGAATCGTCGCATCAAACCGGGAATGCCATCATCCGTCATCTTCAAGAAGCCAATCGAGGAGATTGACGATGCGTATGCCATCCTGGCAACCGAGACCGTACTCATCCAAAGTCAGGATGGTCTTGGGATAGTTGTCATCCGGACGCAGAAGAGCCTTGACCTCCCTTCTCCTCGTATCCTCAGATGCAAGCGTCTGGCATACCTGGTAGTACTCTATCGCATCGCTCCTGCTGGCTACGAAATCTACCTCGGCATCGCGGTAGCTCTGAACCGTAATCTTGTACCCCCTCCGCCTGAGTTCCAGATAGACCAGATTCTCCAGAGGCCTGCTGATATCGGATCCTGCGGTCATCCCCAGCACGGCTGCGCGCAGCCCCAGGTCTGAGACATAGTATTTGCGATTGGTCTTCAGCAGCCTCCTTCCTACAGCATCGTAGCGATCGCACGACATGACAAGATACGCCTTTTCCATCGCCGCCATATACAACGATACTGTCGACTCGGGAATGCCCGTGTCTTTGGATATCCTCGAGATGTTGGTCACATCACCTATATTGGAGAAGACGAAGCGGGTGATGGAATCGATCTTCGCTGGATCCCCGACTTTGGAAGCCCTGAGGACATCCTTCACCAGAACGGTGCTGTACACGCCCTGCAGATAGTCCTCGGCGAACCTCCTCCCTCTGGAGGGATCCACGCCGGGAAGGCCGCCGTACGCGAGATATTCGGTGAATGCCTTCCTGCGATCCCCGCATCCATGGAAGCGGACGAACTCCTCGAAAGACAGGGGGAGGACCTCGATCTCCACATGCCTTCCGGATATGTGCGTGGCCAGATGGGATGAGAGCATGTCCGAGTTGGAGCCTGTGACGTAGACGTCGCAGCATCCCGAAGCATCGAGGCCTGCGAGCGTCATCTCCCAGCCTTCGACGGACTGTATCTCGTCGAGCATGACGTAGATCATACGCCCCGGAACCATGCGCTGCATCAGAAGGGCATTGAGGGAGTCTTTGTCCATTCCCTGATACTCCATGGACTCGAGATTGATGAACACGATATCGGAATCTGGAACGCCACTGGACCTGAGCTCATCAGCATACATCTGCATGAGCACGGACTTTCCAGAACGCCTCATCCCCGTGATTACCTTTATGATATGCACCGCGCCGCGACCTGCACGAAGCAACTTGAGATAACGTTCTCTGACAAGGTAGTCCATGGCTGAGAATTGAAATCATTGTATAAATTTATGATTAATCGTGGATTTTTGTAAATTATTAATAATCCACGACTAATCATGTTTTATTATAATCAGCAGACCTCTGCAATGCGCAAGCGGACCGTCGCAACGACTCGTAGTACTCCCTGATCGCTTCGGACATCAGCTTGCGACGCTTTGTAAGAAATTCCGCGTAATCCGTGTGATCCATCCCGATGACCTCGGAGGGAATGCAGTTCTCCGCCATATTCTTCTCCAAGACCTTCATGTTCCGGATATTGCCAAGAACCTCAGGGCCTCCGTTGCACTGGGCGACTACTTTCGAAAAGTACGAACTTGGAGCCTCCTTGCCAATCGATTTGTTGACCTGCGTATCGATGTATGCATAGTTGGCGACCTGATTGTACATGTTTTTCCCGATTCCATAGCTCTTGAGGTACTCGCGGGGGAATATATGGTGCACATCGCCGGATATGCTTACGATGTCGGAAATCTTCATACCGTCCATGAAGAGGGAGCTGCATCCCTTGCGAATCTGGGCGGCCAGATAAATGAGATAGCTCGGACTGATGGGAGAGGATGTTTCGAGCTTCGAAGGCATGGTCACCTCCCAGAAAACATCCGACAGCTCCGAGGCCTCGATCTCCTTCAGGAACCTTTCGAAGCCTTTCTCCCTGATCATGCGGAGGTCGCGATCCATCGCCGATTCCGGCGACCCTATGTACCTGTTCGTGAGCATAGACATGACGAACCACCGCTGCACATCTCTCTTCAGTTGCTCATTGCTGGGAACCGACGGATCGTCATGGAGGTTCAGATACAGGGCGTATGCGAAATCCATCGTCATTCTCGAATTCAAAAGCTTTTCATCGATGAATCCCGCCCCTTTCATCGCGAGGATGAACTGTTTGTAATTGTATTCGTTGAAGAAATCTCCCAAGGATGACTTCATCCGACTGTATGTTTCGACCACCACATCCTCTCTGTACTCCTTGTTGAGGAAATCGCGTCCGGAAAGCAGGCTAACCAGATCCTTCATCTTGCCTTTCCCGCTGAAGTGCATAAATGCAACCCTCAGGACATCCCCGTACTCAGGAACGTATACATCGTCGCAACCACTGAAGAGCCATGTTATCTTCGATCCGAATTCCGACTTCATGAAGGCCTCGTCCTTCATGACGACGCTGGAGAATTCAGGCTTCGCAACCGTATGGCAGAAATAATCCACGGCGCGCCACATCATGTCTCCGCCGTTGTCCGCGTCCGCAGCCATCTTCGACATGACGAAGTCCGCCTGATTCAGAATCGTTCCCTTGGAGTTTATGCGGATGAATATTTCGGTGACCTCTTCGATCCCCAACCTCTGATCCAACTCGATCACACCGATGTTGCGATTGGCTATGTTCTTCACAGCCTGCACAGACTCGCTAACCTCGGAGCGTTCTATGCCAGGATTGGATCTGGCGTAATCCTCCACGAAATTGAACATATTGAAATCGCTGGCGAACAGAACCGAAATGTCAGGAATCCAACGTGTATCCTTCTTATGCGACGCGTCCTGTACTGCAAATCTCTTGGTATCATCGGTTTCCAAAGGATTGAACGCTATGCATATGCGGACATGATCGAACTCTTCATCCAGAATCTCGTTTCCGAGCAGAGCGGCCATCAGCGCGGTAACCCTCTGCTGACCGTCGATCAGGAGCTTGCGACCTTTAGAAATCGTCCCGTCCTTGGTCTTGACATCCGGATTCTTCCAGATGATTATGTAGCCCGTAGGATAGCCATGATACAAGGAATCGATGAGATCCTTCACCTGCGTCCTCTTCCAGACGAACGGTCTCTGTATCTCTGGAACAGCATAATCTCCGGACTTCACGAATTCCAAGACATTTGCCACACTGTATTGCATAAAACAGTACTTCTCGGAAATCATCTGAATCACATCCTCTGTGGCGCATATCCCAATATGGCTATGTCGAGCATCGCGGCTACCGATGTAGGCGATGTGATCTTCACTCTTAAAACCGGGACATCGGAAAGCTCGCGAATCTACACATCACGAAACATCTGATGAAACAAAGTCTCAACCTACTCCGATTTTTAGTTCACTCAATGGGATACTCAGATGAGACGCCTTCCGAATATCGTATGAGTCTTCTTCTGCTTCGGATCTCCTTCCTTCGATCCACTGGAATTCGCCGTTCCGCTCTTCCCTTCTTGGAGGTGAGAAAGGATGGACTCTGTACCCATCTTTTTCCCTGGCGAACTTCCATCGTCGTTGAGATTCATTGATTCAGACGGAATCAGCTTGAATGCCAAATTGCCTATGATTTTGCCCAATTCGTTCTCGAATTCGCGGGTGTTGTCCTGATACTTCGACGTAGCATGCGCCAACTCATGGAACAGGACCTCGTAGAATATTTTCGAATCAGATAGCACCGAACGCTTCAAGACGATCTTGTCCAAAGAGCCGTCGTATACCCCAAGGGTATCCCCGGATAGCATCTCGTTGATATTCTCCGAGATCAAAATACGATTCAGGTACTTCCGGTCACCATAGTACGAAAAAACCATGGCTTTCTTGGAGAACAGGGCCTTCTCACTCTCATTCAACCTGCTCTCGTCCACGAATCTATACTTGAAGTTCTCAGAATATTCCCTCAGAACAACATCGAATGTCCCGATCTCCTTACCAGAGTAGTCCTTGAGACCTTCGACTTTCTGGAAAGCGGTATCCGGAACTACAATAACCTCACGTCCCGATTCGCGTATCTTCTCTTTGTCGCTATTGGTCATCCGATACGACTGCGAAGACGGTATGAAAACAACATTGTTGTGCTCATTGTAGACCTTAATGGCATGAGCTTGGACATCCACTCTTGAGATCTCATCATGATTCGTACCGTATGGTATCTTCTTCAGCTCCTCTACCAGCATCCCAGCCACTTTGTCTGATTTCGCTTCCAGAAGCATCTTCATAATCAGATTCGAATATGCCGTCCGACCAACAGCGCTGCGCTCGCGGTTCAAACTCTTCTCAAGAGCTGCATTGGTCTTGGTTATGTTGTAATCGAAAAGATACATCGGCTCTTCGGCGACTTTAACGCCGTGGACGTAAACATATGCACACTGTTCCGACGACCTTCTGTAGATTTCTCCGAAAGGGACTCTGTCCAGAGGGGTCTTGTTCGAGAACTTAAGAAACAACGCTTTGGCCATCTCCATATCCTTGTCCGATACCCCTAGAATGAACTCGGTCCCTACCCTCCTAGAATCACTCGGATCGTCAATGATTGCATGAAGCGTAAGTGTATCCTTGAATCCCTCCTTCGGATACATTCCCAACGTTATATCGCCGTATTTTGAAAGTATCTTTACAGAGCATCTGTTCTTGTAAAGAACAGCCAACGCATCTTTGAGCCCCACTCCGAACTTCCCTATGACGTCTTTCGATTTCTTCTTCTCATCGTTCTCGTTCTGTGTCAGATGCGAATAGTTCAATCCTCTCCCGTAATCCTTCACATGCCATTTCGAATCACGATCTTTGAATATCTCAACATCCGGAGTTCTGGTAAGAACCTGCTCGTCCAATGCGTTGGCGATTATCTCCCTGATTGCATGATAGACGTCCCAATTATCCAGAATCTTCTCTATGTTAAGGTCGAATTTTCTTGTCATAAACTTAGCATATAAAACCATATACTTAACACTCGGTCAACATTTTAAGGAACGTACATATCGATTCAACCAGAGTGAAAGTGATAAAGACTGAGTCGAAGAAGGATTAGTGATTTACAGAATCGACTTATGGAGATCATCTTCGAAGCATTCTACATAAGTTTCCAGCCAAATGTACCATACAAAAGACTTCCCTTTCCATCTGATTCATAAGATTCAGGCACTGTTTCGTGTCCAAAGAGCGGATTGATCGCTCTTCTGAAGTCCATGAACTGCTGAAGAGACCATTTCTTAGCTCGAATCCAGGCATTTCTAACGCCATTCATCACTCGGATTACTCCGTCATCGCCAGCAATTTCGTTAACCATCTGGCTTCGATCATGCTCTCGAATATGTTCCGGTTCCTGGATGAAAGGAAGCTGCTGGATGATCGCACGTACGACGAGATCCTCGGACTCCTGCTTAGGATCAAGATGACCAGGACCTCCGGCAACGGAGAATGGAAGGTCCGCAGGATAGCGGAGACTGATGCGGAACTCCTGGAAAGAATCGGGTTGCTGTGCCGTCCAATTATCCCGAAAGAGGTCAAGAAGAGGGGGAGGCCCAAAGGCAGCAAGGATTCGAAACCTCGCAAGAAGAAGTCCGAGAATGGGCCGTCGAAGGATAATTCCTTAGGCATGGTTCAATGAGTGCATTGTACCGAGAACAGGAAACCTATGTTACAAGTGGTTCTGAATAGTTACCAAGAAACTATGTATTTGCGATTTTGCGGATACTATCCGCAATATTGCAGCTTTTTTACGGATATTATCCGCAAAATCGCATTCCATCGAGCAGATTATAAGGTCCTGAAGAACCACCCACATCAATGCGTCTTCACGTCATAAAGAAACGGTATGTGCTGTTCTCGACCAACGGATTCACGAAAGGCTGAAAGATGCAGCCGTAGACGAGGTCATTGCGCTCGTGGAGCTGAAAGACCTAATGGCGATGCGATCTCAGCTGAACATCGGCCCGTCTGGCCTCCGATCCATCTCGTCGACGAAAGCCGATGCGAACAGAGGATAGTGCTCCACCCCGTCGCCGTCGACATGGATGTTATCCGACTCCAGCATGATCCTCCTCGCCACATCGTAAAGCTCCGACGCCTTCCTCAACGAAGGAGCGACCCTGTCTCTGCCGGATTTCACCTCTATGGCGGCGATCCCGTCCCAGAACTCCTCGACGAAGTCGAGCTCCATGCGCCCCGCCCCCTTGTCCCTGCGGAAGTACATGGGATCGTATCCGCACTTCATCAGTCCCTCAGCGACAGCGTTCTCCGCCACAGCCCCGAGGTTGTAGGACATGTCTCCTTGATACACCGCCATCTTGGCCTTGTCCCCGTACATGTGCAGCAGCATACCCGTATCCGAGAGATACACCTTGAACGAATCTCTGTTGACCTGTCCGGCGAGCGGCGATACCGGTTGTGTGACGGAATAGCAGAAATTGCCGTACCCGGCTCCGCGTATCCAGAGAAGATTCTCCCTGTACCTGTCGGAAGCCGCCCTGGACCCCTCCCCGGAGATCCTGGAGTACATGTACTTCTTGTTGGACTCGGACAGCTGATGCGGGATGCTCTCGAAGCAGTCCAGCGTCTTGATGCGGTCGGTGCCTCTGTTGTAGTGGTTGATGTCGCGGATGCATACGGACAGGATGTCTCCGACGATTGCGTCAGCAGGACGGAAGTCGCCGCTCCTCGCATATGCGTCGACGGCCTCGGGCATCCCTCCGACGATCATGAACTCCCTGAACAGCTGCGTGGTCCTTTCGAACAGAACCTGCTCGATCGGTCTGCGTTCGCGTATGCTGCTCCGCAGCTCGGCGACGATGTCCTTGGATATGCCTCTGGCCCAGAGGAACTCCTCGAAATCCAGCGCATGCATGACGAGGGTCTCCTCGTAACCCATCGGAACGAGCCTGCCGGCCTCTTTGTCATCGAGGAACATGACTCCCAGAAGGGAGCCCGACGCGATGACGTCGATCTTCCCGTAGATCGTCAGCGGCTTCAACGCGCTGTAGGCGGCTTCGCACTCCTGTATCTCGTCAAGGAAGATCAGCGTGGATCCGTCCACGATACTGTCCGCGCCGAAGTACAGGGTGAGCTTTCTGATAATCTCAGAAGCCGATATATCCCCCTCGAAGATCCTTCCATACTCGGGCGAATCGCTGAAGTTGATGTGGATGTAGTGTTCGTACTCCGCCTTGCCGAAAGCATCCACTATGTACGTCTTCCCGACCTGCCTCTGCCCTCTTATAACGAGACACTTGTGCTCGCGCGATTTCCATTCCAGCAGTTTAGCGTATATCTTCCGCTCGAGCATGATTATTCATGATATCGGGACTATTTGTAATTTATTACAAAAAGTCCCAAAGAAAAAATGCAGATAATTACAATTTGTCCCGATTGACATAACTGGTTCAAACCCTTCTTTCCATTCCCTGCCTGACCGTCCTGAACGGATCCAGGAACACGTAGCGCATCGAACGCGTCCTCCCCGTCTTCTCCAGAAGGCCCGCATCCACCAGGGTATCGAGCCTCTTGCGTACCGACGATTCGCTAGATGGCATCCATCCCATCGCATCCTGCAATGTGAACGTTCCAGCCTTCCTTGCCCTGATGGCTGTCAGACGCGTGTTCTCGTCCATATCTCTGAGCCGATCCTTCTCGGAGAATTTCTCCACTGCTTCGCGATAGGCGGACAGGATCGCCTCCGTGGCATACCTCACCAACGGCGTATAGTTCCCTGTCAGATCCGTATAGGCCATCAGATCGTAGTACGTGCCGGGATCCCCGAGCATCCTCTCCTCGATCCTGCAGAGGCCGCTGTTCTCCAGACCGAGCTGCTCGAGCAGAACCTGGAAAAGGACGCGGCCCGTGCGTCCGTTTCCATCCTCGAAAGGATGTATGCTCTCGAACTCATGGAAGAACAGGACGGCCGTGACGATATCACCGAACGGAGATGTGTTCACCCAATCGATCAGAGACTCCAGCTCCTCCCTCACCGAGCCCTTCGGACATGCTATGAAGAACTCCATGCCATCGGAACCGACCGCGGATACATCGGTGGAACGAATCGCTCCCGGCTCCGCTTGGCCGACACCCTTCATGAGAATGCGATGGACTCCCAGAACGGTATCGACTGTCCACGGCATGGCGAGATTATCCTGGAAGAGGAAACCCAGATGATTGAGGATCTCCTGTGTCGGACCGTTCGGGCTTTCTACAGTCTTCCCTGCAGTGAATTCCGTTGCGAGCGACCTGACCTCTTCGAAAGTCATGCGATTGCCCTCGATCTTCGTCGACCAATGGATGTTCGACGAATAAGCGTCCAGGACGAGGCCGTAATAGTCCCTTTCAGAGAGCATGTACCTCCCCAGCGCGTCATCGAGATCGCGTATCTCCGACATCATGCTCCTGATGCCCACATCCAGCGACAGCATCGGATAGAACGGATCCTTCTTCCTGTGCCTGACCGGATAACCGCGGGGCCGATATTGAGAATAATCGCTTTTTCGACGTAATCGCCGGGCATGAAGCTGATGTTCTCGGCCATATTATTTAAAAATAACTCAATTTATATCTGTTAATTACAATAATTAACAGGCATAAATTCTTCCATCGCACGAAATCGAAGTCCAGCCTGCGGGCAGCGAACTCCCTGGCTCTCAGACCTTCGGGAACCAGCGCCTCGTACTTCCCCATGTCCTCCACATCCTCCATGAGAACGAAGTCCTCCGGATCCCTGGATGCAACGACATTCTTCAGACCCTGCTCGACCATCCCCCAGGTCCTGTCGGTGGATATGCGGATCCAAACCGGCGAAGCCGATGCGATCACCTCGACTCCGTCCATCTCCTGCAGTGCCCTGCGGAGTCCCTCGAACGATCTGGTCCCGAGCCACGGGAACAGCACGAATCCTCCCGGAACATCGACGGCACCGTCGAACCCCTCCGATCTGAACGCGGCTCTGGACGCCTCCAACTCGGCTCTCGCCGCCGAATCCAGCCAAGGGAAGGACTCGTCCGATGAGAGGATCTCCCTCATGCGCTTGGCGACCGCGCCGTCCACCTCCGGAGGCGACGACTCCCATTTGGCATCCGCCGCACCGTCCTCCACCTCCTTCGCATCCGCCCAGCCGTCTCCCACGCGCACGACCTTCCACACCTTCCCCGCCAGGGAAACCAGCGCGCCCTCCTTGGGCCTCTTCTGCACTGTTCCGATCGAGGCGCCCCCGGAGCGGATCTCGGTCTCGGTCGAGGATTCGAACACGGATGCGAAGCCCTTCGAATTGACCATCGGCTCCGCATCCAATCCTATCAGCAGCGTCCCGTCCTCGGTCCTCTGCAGAATCCTCCGCGACAGCATATGCCTCGCGAGCTCGAGGATCTCGTCGTACGAGACGTTCCGGAACGGCCACATCGCCAGCATCGCATCGGAGAGCTCGTTCCAGCTGACATCGTGGTCGGCCCCCTTCAGATAGGCGAGCATCTGATGCGCCAGAAGCCCGAACGGAAGAGGATCGGGACGGATCGCCTCGGTCCATCCGCGTCCGACCGCCAGATCGGCCACGGCTATCGCCCTGACCAGCTCCAGTGAAACCCCCGGGGGCGACGGAGACCACTTCTTCGCATCATCGATGCATATCGTTATCATCTCCCTCCGGCCGCCGCGCCTCCCCGTCCTGCCCATCCTCTGCAGCATCGATGAGCACGAGTACGGCGCGCCGATCTGCACCACGCGGTCCAAACCGCCCACGTCCATCCCCAGCTCCAGGGTGGACGTCGCCACCACCGTGGGGCGCCTCCCTCCCTTGAGATCGGATTCCGCCTCCCTCCTCAGAGTCCCTGAGATGGAGCCGTGATGAATCCTGACGGGGTTCTGCGAGCCTTCGGCAGCGGAAAGCCTCGACAGCGAGCGGGCGGTGCGCTCGGCGGAGCCCCTGCTGTTGCAGAACACTATGCACGAATACGGATCGGTCAGACGGAAGAGCTCCCTGTAGTAGGCCAGCGTCTCCTTCCCGCGGAGGTCGTCCTCCGCCGGGATCCGGAAGTGCTTGACTCCTATCCTCGCAGGTATGGAATCCGGAGAGGATGCGACCGCCACCCTGCGCGGAGTCCCCGCGCCCAGCCACTCCCTGGCGCCGGCGATGTCCGACAGCGTCGCGGACAGACCGATGCGGCGCGGCGAGCATCCTGCGATCCGCTCCAGGGAAGCCAGCTCGCAGAGCAGCTGGAGCCCGCGGTCGGAGGCCATGAACGAATGCACCTCGTCTATGACCACGAACCTCAGATCGGAGAACATCCTCCTGACCAGCCCGGAGGGATCGCAGACGATTCCCTGCAGCGACTCCGGCGTTATCTGGAGGATCCCCTCGGGATGCTCCCTCATCTCCTCCTTTGACGCCTGGGGTATGTCCCCGTGCCATCCCGTGACCCTGACCGACGAGTCCCTCAGAAGCCTGTCCATCCTGGAGAACTGATCGTCTATCAGCGCCTTCGTCGGACCGATGTACAACGCGCCGACCCCTTTCGGAGGATCGGAAGCGAGCGAGGAGACTACCGGCAGCATGGCCGCCTCCGTCTTCCCGGACGATGTCCCGGCGGATATCAGGAGATGGTCGTCCGTGTCGAACAGGACGGCGAAGGAATCCTCCTGCACCCCTCTCCACGAGGTCCATCCCTCGGCATGGATCCTCTCCTGCAGGAACGGAGGCATCCTGGAGAAGTAGTCGGTCATAGCTCCAGATCTGCTATGAGGTCGTCGTCCTGCGCCGCGCCCTCCACGGAGCGCCCCTCGACCATGGAATCGAAATCGGCCTGCGGATTCTGATGCAGCGTGTCGAGGAGGCTGATGAAGTCCCTCGTGATCTCCCTCGGCGTGACCATGTCCTTGCCACCTATGGTAGCCGTGACCGTCCTGAGATACCGCTCCAGCATGTCGTCCGTTATCCCCGACGAATAGCCGTAGCGCTGCTCGTGCATGCCGCGCAGCGTCCTGAGCAGGACGAACACCTCCTCCATCGTGAGCGGGCGCAGATTGATGACTGGTCCGAGATAGTTGTCGTATCCGTTCTCGAACTTCCCGGAGACGAGCCTAGATCTCAGCGCTTCGTAGCTGTACAGCCCGCGGTCCGGATCGGTTATGAACTCCGGAGTCCCGCAGACGTATATCGAGAGATGCGACGACCTTCCCTGCATTATGTCGTTGAACATCGTGAGAAGACGCTCGTAGTTGTTGCTCCTCGATGCGCGGGACTGGAGCTTGTAGAGGACGACGGCCTCGTCGAGGAACACCACCAGGCCCTTGTATCCGGCGCAGACCGAGAGGCCGGACCACAGCTTCAGCACATCGTACCAGTTGGAGTCCCCTATAACCATGGGGATGCCCAGATCGGCGCGGGCGTCCGACTTCCTATCGTACTCCCCCCTGAGCCATCTGAGCGCAGGGCTGGAATCCTTCGAGGCCATCAGGTCTCCCGCATAGGATATGATAGCGGATACGAAATCCTGATAGGACGTCATCCCGGACATCGGAGCCGTGGACTTCCTGATCGCGGCCGCCGCTACGGAGGGATCGGAGCCGCATGAATCGATGATCGGATAGAGCCAGCCCTGGAGGATGGATTCGAGGGCCCCTCCGTCGGGACGCGCCTTGACTGCGGCGTTGCGGATCAGCTCGCGATAGGTGTTGAGGCCCTCGCCCTTGCTGCCTGTGAGCCTCCTGTTGATCGCCAGGTCGGCATCCATCACGACGAATCCCTTGTCCATCGCATAGTTGCGTATCATCTGCGTCATGAAGCTCTTGCCGTTGCCATAGCGTCCGGAGATGAATCTGAAGGCTCCTCCGCCCTCGGCGGTATCCTCGAGGTCTCCGACGAACGTCTCCGTCTCCTTCCTGCGTCCGACGGCTATGTACTCCAGCCCGCGCCTCGGAACCACGCCTGACGAGAGGGCGTTCATCATCGTAATCAATGTCCTCTTCGGGATCTCCGTCATCCGAGCATCCTCCCGACATCCTCGCGGTATTCCTCGAACACCTCTCCGTCCTCCATTATGGAATCTCCGACCGCGTCCATGGCCTTCGTGTTTATAGAATCCTCCACCGCCTGCCTGCGCCTCCCGGTGCCTTCAAGCGCGGACTGTCCGCGGGCGAGATACGCCTTCTCGACGTCGTCCAACGATGCTAGCAGAGCGCCCCAGCCGCTCCCGGCTTCCGGAAGCTCCTCCCGAACGGGCGTCGGCTCGGGGGCCTCCTCCTCGGGCACGTACATGAGGCCGGTGACGGCATCGAGATCCGCCTCCGCCGAAGCTACAGCGTCGCGGTCCAGCCTGAGGCGGGACGCCTCGCGCCTCGCATTCTCCCTCCTCTGCTCGTCCTCCAGACTGCCGAACACCCTGTCCACCGCCGAGCCCACCGCGTCGGCCAGCGCCCGGGAGATGTCCGGCATGCGGGGGATCGGAACCCCCAGACGCTCGTTGACCAGACGCACCGCGTACCTGAACATCGAATCCATCATCCCGGTTATGCGGACGGAATCGAGAACGTCTCTGAACGAGAAGCGCATCGTAGGAGGATTCGGATGCCATACCGAGCTGTAGGCCATGAACGACGTCGTGTACTCCGTCTTGGGCGCGAGATCCACGATCCTCTTGCCTTCCGCATCCTTCAGAAGCGCGTCGGCGGCGCGAAGGGACTCCGTGAAGGCCCTCTCGTAGATGCGGGGATCCCCCTTGATGTACTTCGACAGCTTCTGGTTCCCGGACATGTATCCGGCGAGTCCCGTCGATATCCTGCCCGTCGGCTCCGATGCGAGCTTCGAGTATGCGATGTAGCGGTTCCATGCGCCCAAGGGCTCCGGCGGTACATCGAAGCCATGGACCAGGGCATGGTCCACGGCCGCGTGGCAGAGAGCGTACGGAGCTGGGAACGACTCGTAGTATGCGCCGACGGCTCTCTCCAGCTCCTTCTGGACCGCCTCCGGATCGTAATCATGGTTGATCAGCTCGGTGCAGTAGAGCCAGATATATCCCTGATCGGTGTCGAGATAGCGCCCGCGGCGGGCCATGGTGCGCCAATACGTGTAGTATGCGAGCTGACCCTCGTCCATGGTCCCATAGGATGCCATGGTGCGGTCCGATGGCATGTATCCCACGGGAACGTCCGACTCGTCGTCCCAGTGCGAATCGAGCTCGCGGCAGGTCATCTTCGGGCGCGTCGTATCGGGGAAGGGCATCGGACGGATCATCGGGGCATCGTCCCCCTCCTCCTCGAAGACGTCGAGGTCGTCGTTCTCCCAGCATCCGTCGCCCGGTCCCCTGAACGAACGGGCATCCCACGGATCGTCTCTGAGAACCGCATCGACCGCCGCCGCGACTATCCTGCGGTAGGCCTTCGGGAAGGTCCTCGGAACGGCGGGTGCGCGGACGCCGTCGTCCCTCATGAGAACGACGGCCTGCCTGACTACGGCATCGAGGAGATCGTGGAGCGGCCCTTCGGAAAGCGAAAGGACGGGCCTCTGGATCCGTCTCGGTCCGGAGAAGTCGGCGAATCCCTCGAACGGTATGACGACTGCAGTGTCCCAGCAGCATCCGATGGCGCGCACGAAGCCCTGTCCGGAAGTGGATCTGGTGACCTCGTCCATGCCTGCGAGGGTCATGGCGACCACATTGGCCAGAGCCTCCTCTTCGACTCCGGGGATCTTGTACCATTTGAACAGGCTCGTATCGAGAAGGACCTCGGGGTCGGGCATCCTGATCGGATACCTCGTGAGATCCCAGGTCAGGAGGATCTCGGACAAAGCGAACGGACGCCTGCGGGGAACCGTCCCCAGGGAGAGTCCGCGTGCGAGCGCATAGTGCTCCGCGAGCTCGGAGACCATCGGCGACAGCCTCATGCTGTTGGAGCAGACCTCCGTGAAGCGGACGATCTCCCGCATGACCTCTGCCGGGTCCCTCCTAGTGTTTATCAGTTCGACGCAGCGGAGCCACGCGTACCCGGAATCCACGGCTATGAGCCTCCCCTCTCCGGCGCACCGCCTCCACCAGAAGTAGTAGTCCAGACGGGGTCCTTCGAGGACCGAGTAGTCGGGATGGGCGTATCCCGAATCGACGAACTCGCACTCGCGCCCCTTCTCGTCCCAGCGGGCGTCGATCTCATCCGTGAAATCCTTCGGATAGTACGTGCGGTCGACCGCGGACACGAACCTGTCCTTCGGGAATCCGAACCCGGGCATGGATGCCCCCATGGTTCGGCGGTATATATCGTTGGACCGGTGGAGAATCGAAGACCTCCGCGGAACGCCGCGGAGGGAATGCCCCCGTCCCGGAGGACGGGGAGCCGTTTCAGCAGGCGAAGAAGCCCTTGGTCTTCAGCATGTGCCTCTTTATGAGGTGCGAGCCGAAGAAGTACACCGCTGCGATGAACGGCATCCAGAGCAGCGCGTACAGCGGAATGCCGATGAGCGCCGCGCCGTCGGCCTCGGAGATGACATCCCACAGACCTCCGGTGAACGGAAGGGTCGTTCCTATTATCAGGGCCACGATCGTCGTCACGACCAGGATCTTGGCGGAGCACGTCTGGAAGAACGGCAGCTTGTTGGTCCTGACTATGTGGATCGACCACACCTGCATCCAGTACTGCTCTATGCACCAGAGGGACTGGAACAGGATCGCGACGGGTATGAGGGACTCGTAGTTCTCCAGCCTGATTCCGCTGGTGACTGCATCGCCCGCTGTGTATATCCCCATGGCGGCCAGCTCAGGGTCGTTGAGGGTTATTCCCTGCATGACGACGAAGATGAAGAACGCCCACGACATCACATCCGTGACCACGCACATGGGTCCGTAACGGACCATGACCGCTTTGAGATTGGCCGGATCCCATTTCCTCGGCTCCCTGACGAACTCGTCCTCGACCTTGTCCCACGGCGTGAACAGGCAGGCGAAGTCGTTTATCAGGTTGAAGATCAGGATCATGATTGCTCCCATAGGCTCGAAGTTGAACAGCAGAGAGCCCAGAACGAGGGAGAACATGTATCCGAAGTTGATCGATCCGATCATCTTCACGTACTTGATGGAGTTGACGTAGACCTTCCTCCCCTCGATCGCTCCGGTCTTGAGGACATTGAGATCCTTCTCCAGAAGGATCATGCTGGCGGTCTCCTTGGCGATGTCGGTTCCGGTATCGACGGATATGCTCACGTCGGCGTTGCGCATCGCGAGCACATCGTTGATTCCGTCTCCCATGAGTCCTACGGTGTGGCCGTTGTCCTTCAGGGCCTTGACTATGCGGGCCTTGCCGTCGGGAGTGAGGCTGGTGAACACGTGGATCTGCTCGACCTTCTCCTTCAGCTCCTCGTCCGACATCTCCTCCATATCGTCGCCGGTGAGGACGTCCGTCACATCGATGCCTATCTGCTCGCAGACATGGCGCGTGACGTACTGGTTGTCTCCGGTGAGGACCTTCACATCGATGCCGTAGTCGGCCATCTCGGCGATAGCCGCCTTGGCGGAGGGCTTGACAGGATCGGTGAACACGACATATCCGCAGAAGATGAGGTCCGCCTCGTCGTCCGAGGTGAATTCGCTCCTTCCGGACGGGAGGTACTTGTACGCGACTCCGAGGACGCGCATGCCTTTGACGCTGTACCACTCGATCATCCCCATGATCTCGTTGATCTTCTTCTCGTCGAGGGGCTGGATCTCCCTGTTCTCATCGAGGTAGGCGCTGGATATGGAGAGCATCTCGGGGATTGCTCCCTTGGTTATCATGAGATCCACATCGTCCCCGCGGCCGACGACGACGGTGGCTCTCCTCCTCTCGAAATCGAAGGGGACGTCGCCGACGGGCTGGTAGGCCTCGATCTCCTCGGAATCGAGGAACTCGTCGGCATACTCCTGGAGGGACCAGTCGATCTGGTTGGTTGCGGACTTGAGGTTCTTCGCGTTGAGCGCGGCATACAGCTCGACGGTGTGGCTGGAATTGCCGTACAGGTCGCTGCAGTCCTTGACGGATATGCGGTTCTGCGTGAGCGTTCCGGTCTTGTCGGAGCACAGGACATCCATGGCTCCGAAGTTCTGGATGGCGGTGACGTCCTTGACAATGACCTTCTTCTTGGACATGTCGATGGCGCCCTTGGCCAGGTTGGTAGAGACGATGGTGGCCAGCATCTCCGGCATGAGGCCGATGGCGAGGGTCAGGGCATACTTGACGGCTTCGATGAGGTAGTCCTCGGTGCCCTCGACGTATCCCTTGTAGACCATGATGGCGAACACGGGAGGAACCATCAGGAGCATGATCTTCAGAAGAACCTTGACGATGGCCTGGGAGCCCTTGTCGTAGGTCGTCGAGGGCTTCTTCTCGCTGAGGGATTCGGCCATGTCGCCGAAGACGGTATCGTCGCCCACAGCGACCACGACGGCGACAGCCGATCCGCCTACGACGTTGGTCCCCATGAAGGCGAGGTTGTCGCAGGAGAGGATGTTCCCGTCGACGTGGACAGGCTCGCTGTGCTTGCTCACGGGATTGGACTCGCCGGTGAGAGCAGACTGGTCCACCTTGAGGTGGTTGGACTTGATGATCCTGACATCGGCGGGGATCATATCCCCAGTGTCCAGAATTACAATGTCTCCTACGACGAGCTCCCTGGAGTCGACCTCCATCTCGGAGTCCTCGCGGACGACTGTGATGACCGTCGTGACCATGCTCACGAGCTTCGCAGCCGCTTTGCTGCTGCGGGTCTCCTGCACGAAAGTGACGGTTCCGCTGACTAGAATCAGCGTGGTGAGAACGATGAAGTAGATTATGTCCGGATCCAGGACCATCCACATGACGTCGATGATCGCCAGGGCAATGATGAAGTAGTTGACGAAAGAGCGGTACAACCTCTTGAGCATCATGTGCTTGTTGTGGTTGGTCACCGAGTTCTTCCCGTATTTGATGCGGGATGTCGTGAGTTCCTCGTTGAAATGGCCTTCCAGCCTGCTGTCGTATTCTTTCAGCACATCGTCAGCATTCTCCGATGCCGCGCGTCTGAGCCTTTGTTCTGGGGTATCCGTCGAACCTTTGACCACGGGTGGGCATGCACCCCCCTATTTAAAAGATGACCCCTGGCCAGCAGGGGTC
>ERZ808242.514-NODE-514-length-27616-cov-6.820580_pt1 | contig 27616 bp, 16 predicted proteins | sample MGYA00521244_ERZ808242 | MGnify/ENA primary metagenome ERZ808242 (study PRJEB31516, sample SAMN03275573) | gut metagenome | biome: mammalia-associated habitat; material: feces | host: Papio cynocephalus | place: Kenya | collected 2012-07-27 ... | reverse complement strand
CGAACAGGACCCTTATGGACTCCACCGCCTCGCGGCCGCCCTTGAACGCCACTCCGTTGCCCGACTTGAGGCACAGGGACATTATCTGAGGGACCACGTCGGGACGGGATTCGAAGATCACTCCGAGCATGCCTATGGGGCAGCTCACCTGGAAGAGGGTGAGGCCCTGGTCGAGCTCCGTCTCGGAAAGGACGTAGCCGACAGGGTCGTCCAGACGGATGACGTCGCGGATGCCTGCGATCATCCCGTCTATTTTGGAATCGTCGACGGCCAGCCTCTTGAGCATGGAGGCCGTCATCCTTCCGGACTCCAGGAGGATCCTCCCGTTCTCCATGTCCCTGGCATTGGCTTCCAATATGCTGTTCCTGCCGGCATCGAGGGCGGCAGCCATCGCCTCCAGGGCGCGGTTCTTGGTTTCGGAGGGAACCGTCGAAAGGAGGATTGATGCCTCCTTCGCCCGCTTCACCTCGGAGATGACGTCCGACATATTGATGGCGATATGGCAACGATAAGATAACCGTATCCACGACGGTCGCCGGGAAGGCGGCATCCGCCACTCAGTCCGTTCCCAGGCGGAACCGGAAACACGAATATCGCTCAGCATTCCGTGACAATCATCACCTGTCCTCGGTCGGAGGAGAGACGATGATTCCCAGGGTACAGCGCCTCCTTTCTTCTTCCGGAGCCTCCGAACCGAAGCTCCGCACCAGGCCGAGGATGCCATCCACCAGCATCCCGATCTCCCTGTCGCTGCCGCACACCTGCAGGGCCTGGAATCCGATCGGATGAGCTGTGCGAGCCTCCCCCGGATCCATTCCGGCATGCCTTCTGAACATGTCCTCGAACCACATGCAGAACATCGGGAACATCCGGGCCGCTTCGGAGCTGGGCATCCCTCCGTCCTGAATCTGCTGGAACGAGGGGATCGCTCCCGGACTGAGCGCGTAGGTCTTCTCCGTCGTGCCGCGCTTCTGCTCGCGACGCGCGATCTCTATCATCCCGCTTCCCTCCATCTTCGCCAGGAGGCGGTACATCGTGGAGCGGGGGATCGAAGGATCTGCCTCGCACAGCTCCCCAGCAGTGGCATTTCCCATGCCCATGATATGGAGCAGCACCCTGCGAACGCGCGGATCCGACAGGGCCTCCGTCATCATTCCGTCCATGCACATGAATCGGCAAACCGTATGAGACGGTATCGTCATGTGAGGGATGACCGCTTCGGACGGCTGGACGGGAAGCATGTGACAAACGCTATATACGGCGATAGAGTGGGGATGCACAAGCCGAGGTAGCCAAGCCCGGTATGGCGGCGGTCTCGAAAACCGCTGGAGTAATCCTCGGGAGTTCGAATCTCTCCCTCGGCGCCACTTGTCTCGAATCTCGCTATGGTTTGAACGGTTTCACGTTGTGCTGTAATCTATATAGTTAAGAATTAATCTATATAATATACAGACGAATCATATTTTATCACTCGCTGTCATGCAACGCCATCCTCGCCGCATCCTGCAGGATGTCGGAGGAATGTTAGACCTGGTCCTGAAACGGAGAATCGATTTGCAGATGATCCGGACGACGAAACGACCGCCCTCGACGGACGGCATAAGCCGCCGGTCCCTCTATGATAATTCTCCCGAACCGCGCCGCGCCTGGAGAGAGGCGCTCCGCGGTCAGGATCCAGGGGGGATACACATGAACACCAAGGAAGAACAACGCCGTGGGGGGGGGGCAAAAGCCTCCAGGAAACTCATGGCGGCAATCGCCGTACTGGCGATAGCGTTCGCTGTCCTCGCAGCGATACCTGCGATAGCGGACGACAGCGAGGCCGCTACAGCAGCTTTCGGAGAAGCCCGTGCCGTCGAAGATATCGCGGCCAAGGGAACCGTCGAGCTCTCCGAGAATTGGACAATCGGATCGGGAGAAAAAATCTCAGTAAATAGTAATCTGATTGTCCCTGTAGGGAAGACTCTGACTGTCGAGAAAGGAGGCGTACTGACCTTCACCGAAAATTCTGCCGTCACAATCAAAGGAGATTTCATCGTTTTCGGAACGGTGGAGATCGCTGGGAAATGTGAAACAAACTCCGGAGGAAAACTCATCATCGAGCAGGATGCGTCGGCCCTCGTTAAAGAGACAGGGGATATAACATTATACCATTCAATCGTGAAAGAATCCGCGAACCTCACAATCGAGGGGAAAATTTCCAATCTGGATATTACGAACTACGGTACTATCGAAATCAACTCCGAAGTAGCTTCCACGTTCAATGTAGCCACGATTAACGTGGGAGGCGATGGCGCAAAGTTGGACATCACAAACCTCTCATTTCCGATTTTGAATTCAAAGAATAAGAACGATTATAACGGCATCATACCCAAACTCATTGTTACTGATAATAACATGATTGTCTATCAGAAAGGCGATTATACGAAAAGAGTAACCAACGAGGATTCAAATTCCATTACTATCACGCAAGAGAAGGAGGTCAAGGATGACAGTAATGCAAAACGCACAATCTCCGGAATAACTCTGGTCGAGAGACTGTCTTTGAATCCCGTGGATGAGGATCCCGGATACGGATACATCCCTGATACAGGCATGGCCTATGACTATAGGATGGAGATCTTCGGAAAAGTCTCATCCGATGCAAGTTCTTCCCCCGGCGATACCATCGAAGATATTCAGAAGAAATCTGTCATTCAACTGTATGGAAAACATAACATCACTGTTCCGGCAGGTGAAGAATTCATTCTCGGATCCAACGTGAAGGTCCTCAATAATTATCATAGGGGTTGCCATCTCAATATTGAAGGAACAATGGATGCAACCGCTCAAGGTTCTGAATTCAGCAATTATCAAACGATTACCGTGACCGGCAACGGTTCTATCAGGACCCAGAAAGAAATAAAGTCGACCGGCAACGCTACTCTCTATATGACTGACAGCATCTACAATTATGTCGAGATCGATGCTGCTCTCGCTACCGTGAACGCGGAAGGCAACGAAATCAAGAATCTGACTGTCCTCGGAAAGCAGACCGTCGACACCGATGCCACGGTTCCTGCGAAAGTTACTCTCGGAGGAACCGGAACAGCCTGCGTGAATGGATCTCTGCGCATCTCCGAAGGTGCGACCGTTGATGTCGCCGTTCTGAGCGTCGGAATCGACCCTCAACACCTCGACAGAACCGGCACCGGAGCGACAGCATCAGTCTACGGGAAGTTCAGATTGAAAACTGCATACGTCGCGAACGGCGCCTTCCTCGATGCAGATGCGCGCGAATCGCTCTCTGTCAACGGAGTGAAGAGTCTGAACTTCTACACACAGGGCAGCCTCTGGTTCACAGCATACTCTGTTTCAGAAGCTTCCGTCACCGTGGATAAAGCTCCCTTGACAGATGCCGTTCTCAAAGGATGGTCCGAGACCGAAGGCGGGGAGATCATCATGGATGGAGAAACAGCCCAGCTTTCTTTCCCCATAAACGGTACGAGAACGGCCCTCTACGCGATTGAGGGTCCTCTAACACTCAAGATGACGATCGCCGCCGACCCGGAGATCGAAAAGGTCACCGTCAATGGCGAACCATGGACTGGCGGGTATCTGGATATCACAGCAGGGCAGACATACGCCATCTCATACACTCTGAAGGACGGCGTCTACGGAACGGTGGCCATGCTAATCAACGGCGAGAAGCATAACGGATTCGCATTCACCGCCGCAGGAACATCTGCAGATAATGGACTTGTCAAATACATGATCCAGCTCGACTGGTCCGCAGCCACCTTCGTGCCCATGCCTCCGGAAGAAGACGACTTCCCCGGATACGTCCCGAGCCAGCCATCATCCGGCGATTCCCCGGATGACGACTCGACCACCCAGGTCGCGATCGTCTCGGCAGCCATAGCGGTCGTTCTTATCGCCATCATCGCTCTGCTCTACAAGAGCAGGTGATTACAAACTTCTGCGACGGATCGTCCGTCGCTCCGGCCCCGTCCGTTCCCGGACGTGGCCGGAAACACAAACAACAGCTCCGAAGCATCCTGCGAAGATCATCGCCTGTACTCAGTCGGAAAGAGATGACGATTCCAAACGGCGATGTATGTTCTCTTCTTCCCTGAACTCCTAATTGAAGCTCCGAGCATGGTTGGGACTTCCGCCCTTCGCAATCCGTCCCTATCGCTTCCATACACCCCGACTTCGACACTTCTATAATCGCGCGAGCACACGCTCGCGCACGACGATGGGATGAGGGGAGATCACGGCAGGAGGCGCAAAGCGGAAAAGTGCCGCCCTGCATTGGTTGTTGTGCACCAAACCAAGATCGCAGCGACGGCAGTCGAAGAGAAGCCAAACGACAATTTATCGGTTCCGTACGGTCTCATCTGTACGGTACGCCATTACCTCGAGTTCGTGGGGATACTGAGATACATCAGGGGCCTGAAGACCAAGGGTGTCCGCCTGGACCTCATCGTGGTCGCACTGTGCACCTACACGATGTACGCCTCCAACTCGATGAACGCCTGTGCGGAATGGCTCGAGAACCCAACTGTCAGGAGACAGCTGGGGTTCTCGGCCAAGGAGGAGGTCTCGCAACGCACCCTCAACAGAGCGTTGGAGATCCTCGGCCAGAACAGGGAGGGGATCATCACCGAGCTCTGGAACGGCATAAGGGGCCGGTTCGAGATCGATGACTATGACATCAACCTGGACGGTTCGGCGGTTGTGCTGTACGGCCCCAAATCCGACTATGCCGAGAAGGGATACGGACGTGACAAGAACCGCGGGAAGATGCAGGTGGAGTTCATGGTCGCTCAGTTGGCATCCCTGGGCATCCCGATCTATATCAAGCCGTACAAGGGCAACGTGTCCGATGAGGAGCAGTACCGGGACTGCGTCCCGGAACTCGCAGGCCTGATCTCGGGAGAAGGCCTTCACGCATTGGACGACATGAAGGCCTCTGAGGCTGTGCCTCAGGAGGCCGACCTCTCGACGATAGCGGCAGTGGCCATGCTCGGGGCGGCCATAGTGGCCGATAACGGAGCCGCGTCGGACGACAATGTGAACCGCATCAAGAGATGCGGTTTCGAGTACGTCACCAGAGTGCCTCTGAACAAGTCCGATGACAAACACATCATGGAGCATCCGGCCGACTTCGAGTACATCGGCGATGGCATGATGTGCTACACCAAGCACTTCGCCTCATCCGGCAGGACCACGTTCCTGTTCCTATCCCGCGACCTCCTGGAAAGAGGTCGCCACAACTCCCACAGAAGGCTGGAGAAGGACCTGGAGGTTCTCGAGGATATCAAAAACGGAAAGCTCCGCAAGTCCGATTTCGTGAAGGTCAAGCATGTCCCATGGGTCGATGTGGATGTCACCCTCACGGCCCAGAGCCTGCTGATGCCCCATTCCGAAACCGACAAGGAACGCCTGACACGCGACTACATGGGCCTGAGATGTGGGTTTTTCAAGCTCGAGACCAACCGCCAAATGACAGCCTCCGAGGCCCTGCGGCTGTATCGCCGCAGGGCCGGGATAGAGCATGTGATCTCATCGCTGAAGCGCATCACGGGCATCAAACCGATACGTGTCTGGAACGAGGACTCCGTCAATGGGGCCATGGTGCTGGCTCTGCTGTCCGAAGCCTCGGTGGCTATGGCTCGCTACTGCATGGAGGGGAGAAAGGAGGCCATCGTGGACGATGGCCTCGAGACCATCCGCACAGTGAAGCCCTCGACCGAATCCATCGTCCGCTCTCTGATCCATTTGACACTTACGAGGTTCAGAGACGGAAAGGGGCCTTACAGGATGGTTCTGAGCAACTGGGAGCCCGTTTCGAGGGAGATTATCGATACGATCAAGCTCCACGAGGCCCCGGAATGGGGCCTCAGAAAGGTTCCGATCACGACCTGATGCTCCTGACAGCCCAACTGTCGAATGGATTCATCCGTCATCCGTCAGCCTTGGCTCTGTTGTCAGATCTCATGCGCGCACATGCGTGATTAGAAAAGTGTCGAAGTCAGGATACACCATTCAGGATCGGAACTCGGTCGGATCGGTTGCACCGACCCCTTCGGATTATTCTCAATATACCTTCTTCATCGTGCTGTGTCTGCCCATAACAGATGCCTCTGCACCCACTATAGAGACATTATCATCACGTCGAAATGACCGCATTCATATCCTTCCGAGACATTCTAGCATCCATGGAACAGAAGAAGCTCGAGAGATGGCTAGAGCCCGATGAATGCATGCAGCTGCTCGATTCCGCCGACACCTTCGTGCTGACCCTCAACGGGGAAGACGGATGGCCTTATTCCGTGCCGCTAAACTTCGTGCGGGTGGACGATTGCCTCTACTACCACGGCGGAAGGAAGGGAGGAACCGTCGAATGCATGAAGCGCGACGACAGATGCACCGTCACGGTATTCTCCGAAGGAGGATACGAGGACTACGGCGGGAACTCCTGCGACACCACGACCCTCTTCGGATCAGTGGTCGTCCGCGGACGCATGTCCCCGGTGGAGGACGATGAGCAGAAGAGGATCGTCCTCGAAGCGCTCGTTGCGAAGCTTACTCCCGGGAAGAGCTCATGCCCCATGAACATGGACACCGTATCCAGGACGGGAGTGTACAGAATCACCATGGACGAGGTCACAGGCAAGCGCCGCGTTCCCAGACAGGGCAGCAGGACGATCCCGATCTAGGGGAAGTCCGCTCGAATCGGCATTATAGAATGATGTAACGGTCCCCCGGGGCAACACGGGGGACCCTGTTTCAGAGGTTGTCCTTCAGGTCCTTGAGGTCCTCGACCTTCTCCTCGATGATCTTGCGGACCCCGCTCTTCCTGGACTTGGGCTTGGCCTTGGAGCCTGCGGAGGCGTCGAGCTTCATCAGGAGCTCCTTCTCCTCCGCCGTGACCTTCTTGGGGATGTCGATGGACACGCGGACCATCAGGTCCCCTCTCGACGAGGAGTTCATCCTCGGCAGACCCTTGCCGGCTATGCGCAGGACCGTGCCGACAGCCGTTCCGGCGGGGATCTTCAGAGCGACGGTCTCGCCCTCGAGGGTCTTGACCTTCTCCTCCCCTCCGAGCACCAGCTTGGGGTACGTGGTCTTGACGCCGGTCCACAGGTTGGAGCCGTCGCGCTCGAATGCGGGATCGCCCTTCACGTGGATGACCACGTAGAGGTCTCCTGCAGGACCGCCGTTGATTCCGGCGTTCCCGTCCCCCGTGACCTTCAGCCTCATCCCGTCCTCTATCCCCTTGGGGATGTTGAGCGAGATCTTGGCGTCCTCGGTCACGCGTCCGGTTCCGCGGCACGAGGGGCAGCGCTCCTCGTACGTCGAGCCGCGCCCGTGGCAGTCGGGGCACTCGGTGACGGTCACCATGTTGCCGAACGGGCTCTTGGCGACCCTCTGGACCTGTCCCTGGCCCCCGCATGTCTTGCACATGGAGACCTTTCCTCCCTTCCCTCCGGTGCCGTTGCAGGCGCTGCAGTTCACGGAGCGGGGGATGTCCAGGTTGACCTTCTTCCCATTGAGCACGTCGGAGAGCGAGATCTCCAGGTCGTAGCGCAGCGACTCGCCCTGCTGGGGGGCGTTCCGGGAGCGGCGCTGGCGGCCGCCCCCTCCGAACATCCCTCCGAACAGGTCGCCGAAGATATCGGAGATGTCGTCGGCGCGGGTGAAGTCGTTCCAGGAGAATCCGCCCTGTCCGAAGGAGTCCTTGACCCCTTCGTGACCGTACTGGTCGTAGCGCTGCCTCTTCTCCGGATCCGACAGGATCTCGTACGCCTCCGATATCTCCTTGAACTTGGCCTCCGCGACCTCCTTCGGCTCGGTGGACACGTCCGGGTGGTACTTCTTGGCGAGGGTGCGGTAGGCCTTCTTGATGTCGTCCGGGGAGGCGTCCTTCGCGACCCCCAGCACCTCGTAGTAGTCTCTAGGCATACCGCTGTCCCCCTTCACTCGTCATCGACGATCTTGTAGTCGGCGTCGACGTACCCGTCGTCCGACTTCTTCTCCTGGGACTGCTGCTGTCCGGCGGACTGCTGCTGGGCGCCGCCCTGGGCCGCTCCCTGCTGCTGGGCGTCCTGGTAGATCCTCTGGCTGATCGGGGCCATGGCCTTCATGAGGGCGTCCATCTTGGACTTGATCTCGTCCACGTTCTCGCCCTTGTTGGCGGTCTCGAGGTCGGTTATGGCCTGCTCGATGCCCATCCTCTCCTGCTGGGAGACCTTGTCCCCGAGCTCGTCCAGGGACTTGCGGACGGTGTAGACGGACGTTTCGGCCTGGTTGTGGACCTCGACGAGCTCCATCTTCTTCTTGTCCGCCTCGGAGAACTGCTCGGCCTGCTTGACCAGCTCGTCGATCTCCTCCTTGGTGAGCTTGTTGGAGGACGCGATGGTGATCTTCTGCTCCTTGCCGGTTCCCTTGTCCTTGGCGCTGACGTTGATGATGCCGTTCGCGTCGATGTCGAAGGTGACCTCGATCTGGGGCACTCCGCGGGGTGCGGGGGGTATGCCGTCGAGGACGAACTTGCCGAGCGAGGTGTTGTCGGCCGCCATGGGCCTCTCTCCCTGCACGACGTTGATCTCCACGGAGGGCTGGTTGTCCACTGCGGTGGAGAACACCTGCGACTTCTTGGTCGGGATGGTGGTGTTCCTGTCGATCAGCTTGGTGGCGACTCCGCCGAGGGTCTCGATTCCGAGGCTCAGAGGCGTGACATCGAGCAGGAGGACGTCCTTGATCTCTCCGGACAGGACGGCTCCCTGGATGGCTGCTCCCATGGAGACGCACTCCATCGGGTCGATTCCGCGCTGGATCTTCGGTCCGACGATGGACTCGACGTAGTTCTGGACGATGGGCATCCTGGTCGGTCCTCCGACCATGATGATCTTGTCGATCTTGTCGGCGGTGAGCTTCGCGTCGGAGAGCGCCTGCTCGATCGGCCCCTTGCAGCGGCTGACGATGGGCTCCACGAGCTCCTCGAGCTTGGCGCGGGTGATGGTCTGGATCAGGTGCTTCGGGCCGGACGCGTCGGATGCGATGAACGGGAGGTTGATCTCGGTCTGCATCGTGGTGGACAGCTCGATCTTCGCCTTCTCGCAGGCCTCGCGGACCCTCCAGAAGGCCATGTTGTCCTTGGAGAGGTCGATTCCGGTCTCGTTCTGGAACTGGCCGATGACGTATCTGGTCAGAGCCTCGTCCATGTCGGATCCTCCGAGCTGGGTGTCTCCGGAGGTGGACAGCACCTCGAACACTCCGTCGCTGAAGTCCATGACGGTGACATCGAGGGTTCCTCCTCCGAGGTCGAAGACCATGATCTTCTGCTCGACGTCGGACTTGTCGAGACCGTATGCGAGAGCAGCCGCGGTAGGCTCGTTGATGATACGGACGACATCGAGTCCCGCGATGGCTCCGGCATCCTTGGTGGCCTGCCTCTGGTTGTCGTTGAAGTACGCCGGGACGGTGATGACCGCCTTGTCGACGGTCTCGCCCAGGTAGGACTCGGCATCCTTCTTGATCTTCTGCAGGATGAACGCGGAGATCTGCTGGGGGGTGTACTCCTTTCCGAGAGCGGTGACCTTCTCGTTGGATCCCATCTTCCTCTTGACGTTCTTTATCGTTCCGTCGGGGTTCGTGACAGCCTGCCTCCTCGCCGGCTCTCCGACGAGCAGCTGGCCGTCCTTCGTGAATGCGACGTACGAAGGGAAGGATTTCCCTCCGACGCTGGTCCCCTCGGCGCTGGGGATCATAGTGGGCCTGCCGCCCTCCATAACGGAAGCGGCGGAGTTGCTTGTTCCCAGATCTATTCCAATTATCCTTGACATTTCAATCACTCCTTACTTTGATCCTCTTCAGCCGGCATCTGCTCGGCTCCGGAAGCCTCCTGCGTCTCCTGCTGGGGCGCTTCGGGCTCCCTCTTCTTTGTGACCTTCACCTTGGCGTAGCGGATGACCTTGCCGTTCAGGGTGTATCCCTTCTGGAACACCTCGGCGATCATACCGTCCTCGTCTCCGTCCACGGTGCACAGGGCCTCGTGGTAGTTCGGGTCGAATGCTCCGTCCGCGGGGATCTCCTTGAGGCCGTTGGCCTCGAGGACCTTCATCAGGTTGCTCCTGACCCCCTTGACGCCCTGGACCAGGACGCCGTCCTCCTGAGTGCTGGCAAGAGCCCTGTCCAGATCGTCGACCACCGTCAGGAGGTCCTGCACGATGGAGGAGCAGGCGTACTTCCTGTACTCCTCGTTCTCGCGCTGCGTCCTCTTGCGGTAGTTGTCGAAGTCGGCCTGCAGGCGGCGGGCCATGTCGAGGTACTTGTCGGCATTCTCCTTCGCCTGCGCCAGCTCCGTTTCGAGATCCTTCTCGACGATCTCGGCGCCGTCGCCTTCGTTCTCGGCCTTCTCCTTCCTTGCGGTCATAGGTAACGCCTTCTCAGTGGATTCACAACGGATTAATGAGGGGCGGAGCCCCTCGGTTTGTTCGATCGTTTCACTCGTCCATTCCGGGGGGCATTCCGCCCTCTCCGGCCTGGGGTACGGGGCTCGCCTTGGCGGCGATGACATCGTCGATCCTCAGGATCATGATGGCTGCGTCGGTGGCCGAGTTGATGGCCTGCTTGCCGATCCTGTAGGGCTCGATGACGTTGAGCTTCTTCATGTCCTCCACCTTTCCGGTGTAGGGGTTGAGCCCGGCGTACTTCTTGCCGCCCTTGTGCTGCTTCCTCATCTCGATGAGGACGTCGATGGGGTCCAGTCCGGCGTTCTCGGCGAGCGTCCTGGGGATGCTCTCGAGAGCGGAGGCGTAGGCCTCGATGGCGATCTGCTCCCTTCCGCCGACGGATGCGGCGTAGTCGCGGAGCTGCATGGCGATCTCCATGGCGGTGGATCCTCCTCCGGTGACCATCATGCCGTCCTCGATGGCGACCCTGACGACGGACCAGGCGTCCACGAGGGACCTCTCCACTTCGTCCGCAACGTGCTTGGTGCCTCCGCGTACCAGGACGGACACGGTCTTGGGCTCCTTGACGCCGGTGACGAAGGTCATCTCCTCGTCCTCGATCTTCTTGAGCTCGACGGTCTTGGCGTAGCCGAGGTCGTCTGCGGAGAGCTCGCTGATCTTGTTGATGATGTTGGCGCCGGTGGACCTTCCGAGCCTCTCCATGTCGGACTTCTTCACGCGCCTGCAGGCGTAGATGCCCTCTTTGGCGAGGAAGTGCTGGGCGAGGTCGTCGATTCCCTTCTGGCAGAACACGACGTTGGCGCCGGAGGCCTTGACCTTGGCGACCATGTCCTTCAGCATGTTCTCCTCTTCGGCGATGAACTTGTTGAGCTGGTTGGGGTCGGTGATCTGGATCTTGGCGTCGATCTCGGTCTTCTTGACCTCGAACGGGGCGTCGATCAGGGCGATCTTGGCGTCCTCGACGGACCTGGGCATGTTGGGCTGGACGGGCTCCTTGTCGATGATGAGACCCTTGACGATGTAGGAGTTCTCCATGCTGGCGCCCTCCTTCTTCACGGTCTGGATGTTCTTCAGGTCGACGGTGTAGTTGCCCTTCTTGTCCTTGTCTGCGACGGTCTTGACGGCCTCGACGACGAGGTCCGCGAACTGCTCTTTGGAGGCGTTGACCTGCTTGGAGATCATCGCGGTCTCGGCGATCAGCTTCAGGGTCTCGGTGTCATCGATGGAGACCTTCATGGAGGTGTCCTTGAGGACCTCCTGGGCCTTCTCGTTGGCCATCCTGTATCCTTTGGCGATGATGGTGGGGTGGACGTTGGCGTCGATGAGGTCCCTGGCCTTCTTCAGGAACTCTCCGGCGAGGATGACGCTGGTGGTGGTTCCGTCTCCGACCTCGGCATCCTGGGTCTTGGCGACCTCGACGAGCATCTTGGCTGCGGGGTGCTGGACGTCCATCTCCTTCAGGATGGTGACTCCGTCGTTGGTGATGACGACATCGCCGACGGTGTCGACCAGCATCTTGTCCATTCCGCGGGGACCCAGACTGCTCCTGACAGCATCGGAAATGGCCATGGCGGCCGCGATGTTGTTGAACTGAGCGTCTTTGCCCTTCTCTCTTTTGGTTCCTTCTCTCAGGATGATTACGGGTGCGTTGCCCATTCCCATATTCGTTCCTCCGAATCTTCCGCTAAGCGGAATTCTGAAGATGCTTATGTTAGAACTTCTATATAAACATAATCTATATAGCGGTGACCGGTCCGTCCGACCCGCGTATTTAAAGAAAGGTCCGGCGAGAAGGTCCCGCGGACCTGCTGGAAAGGCAGGGATGCCCCGCCGGTTTCACTCGGATTCCTGCTCCAGGAGGAGCTTGTATCCGACGGGCATGACCTTGATGAACCTGGGCAGCTCCAGATCCCAGTTGCGGAGGATCTCCGCGGCCTTGGGGGAACCGGTCAGGTCATGGTGCCTCTGGACGATGGACCTCAGCTCGTTGACGTCCTCCGCGGACTCCACGAGGGAGAGCTCGACCATGTCCATGTTGCAGTGCCTGTCGAAGTCGCCGTCCTCGTCGTATACGTACGCTATTCCGGCGGACATTCCTGCGGCGAAGTTCCTTCCGCACCTTCCGAGGACGACGACGCGCCCTCCTGTCATGTACTCGCAGCAGTGGTCGCCCGCGCCCTCGGCTACGGCTATGGCACCGCTGTTCCTGACGCAGAACCTCTCGCCCACCGAGCCGTTGACGTACAGCTCTCCGGCGGTGGCGCCGTAGAGCAGGGTGTTGCCCGCGATCACGTTGCCTTCGGGAGCCCTGTCCCCGGGAGTGACGATGATGCGTCCTCCCGACAGGCCCTTGCCGACGTAGTCGTTGGCGATCCCCTTCAGCCTGAAGGTCACTCCCTTCGTGAGGAACGCTCCGAAGCTCTGGCCGGCCGCGCCGGTGAACTCGACGCGTATGGTGTCGTCCGCGAGGTCCAGCCTCCTGCGTGCTATCTCCCCGGCCAGCATGGTTCCCGCGGAGCGGTCCACGTTGCCGATCTGATAGGACAGGTCGCATCCGCGCCCGGTGACCATCGAGTCCATGGCGTCCTCGATGAGCCTCCTGTCGAGGACGTCGCCGATGATGTCGGGCTGTCCCGTGGAGAGCCTCCTGTCCCCGTCGACCACGACGGTGAGAGGGGAGAGATCGAGCGATGCGGTCTTGCCTTCGGACGGGATCTGCTCCAGGAGGTCCGCCCTGCCGACTATGTCGTCGAAGGACCTGAATCCCATGGCTGCGAGCCTGCGGCGGACGTCCTCCGCCATCATCCTCCAATAGCGGATGATGTCGTCCTTCGTTCCCGCGAACCTCTTCCTGCGCTCGGGATCCTGTGTCGCGATGCCCACGGGGCAGGTGTTGGTCTGGCATTTCCTGCACATGATGCATCCCATGGCGACCATGGGCGCCGTCGCGAATCCGAACTGCTCTGCTCCGAGGAGCGCTGCGACGATGACATCGCGGCCGGTCTTGAGCTGACCGTCCGCCTGCACCGAGACCCTTCCCCTCAGGCCGTTGGCCACGAGGGCCTGCTGGACCTCTGCGAGGCCGGTCTCCCACGGGGATCCCGCATAGCGCAGGGAGGAGAGCGGGCTCGCCCCGGTCCCTCCGTCTCCGCTGCAGATCGCGATGGCATCGGCGCCGGCCTTGGCCACTCCTGCGGCGACGGTGCCGACGCCCGCTTCGGAGACGAGCTTGACGCTTATCTTCGCAGCAGGGTTGATGCACTTGAGGTCGTAGATGAGCTGCTTAAGGTCCTCGATCGAGTATATGTCATGGTGGGGAGGCGGCGATATCAGCGTGATTCCGGGTATCGTGTGCCTGGTGGCGGCTATGACCTTGTCCACCTTGAATCCCATGAGCTGGCCGCCCTCTCCGGGCTTGGCTCCCTGGGCGACCTTGATCTGCAGCTCGTCCGCATTGACCAGGTACTCGGCGGTGACCCCGAACCTGGCGGAGGATACCTGCTTGACGGCCGATCTCGTGTTCCTGCCGTCCGGCCCGATCCTGAATCTCGACGGGTCCTCTCCTCCCTCTCCCGTGTTGCTCCGGGATCCGATGGAGTTCATGGCCTCGGCCAGGGTCTCGTGGGCCTCCAGGCCGATGGCTCCGAATGAGATGGCCGCGACCTCGAACCTCTTCATTATGGATTCGGCGGGCTCGACCTCATCCAGCGGGACCGGCGTTCCTGCTTTCGTCTCGAGCAGGTCGCGGAGGAAGAACCTCCTCCCGTCGACGAGGGAGGCGAACTTCTCGTAGTCCTTCCCGTCGCCGCTGACCGCGGCGGCCCTCAGGGCCTTGACGGCATCGGGGCTCCAGCTGTGCCTCTCCCCGTCCTTCCTGCTGGCGTAGACCCCGGCGTCCTCGGCCATGGCATCGGCGCCCTCCAGGGCGGCCTTATGCATCGCCAGGTACTCGGCGGCTATGCCGTCGAGCCCTATGCCTCCGACGGCCGAGACCGTTCCGCCGAAGTACCTGTCGGCCACGCCGCCGTCTATGCCCACGGCCTCGAACAGCCTCGAGCCGCGGTACGAGCGCATCGTGGCGACGCCCATCTTGGACATTATCTTCAGGAGACCTTTGTCGATGGCCTTGAGGTACATCGCCTCGGCGGTGTCGGCGTCCATCTTGACGCGGCCCGTGTCGACCATGTCCTGGACCGCGGCGAGTGCGAGGTACGGATTCACCGCGTTCGCGCCGTATCCGATGAGGAGCGCGAAGTGCATTACGTCCCTCGGCTCTCCGGATTCGACGACCAGGGCGGTCTGCAGCCTCTTCTCCGCCCTCACCAGGTGCTGGTGCACGGCGGACAGTGCGAGTAGAGAGGGCATCGGGGCTCTGGAATCCGATACCGCGCGGTCGGAGAGCACGATGTATGATGCTCCGGAATCGACGGCGGCCTCGGCCTCCCTGCAGAGCCTTCCGATCTCCGCCTCGAGCGCGCCGGGGGCGCCGTCGGCCGGGAATGTCGTGTCGAGAGTGACCGCCGTGAATCCCCTGTAGCGCAGGTTGCGCAGGAGGTCCAGCTCCCTGTTCGTGATGACGGGATGGCGGGCCTTCACGACCTTGCAGTGCCTGGGGGTTGGATCGAGTATGCTCTGATGGACCGACCCGATGTATCCCATGGTGGACATGACCAGCTCCTCCCTGATGGGGTCGATCGGAGGGTTCGTCACCTGGGCGAACATCTGGCGGAAGTAGTTGAACAGCAGCTGGGGCCTGTCGGACATGACCGCCAGCGGAGCGTCGAATCCGGTGGATCCGATGGCCTCCTTGCCGGCGACGACCATGGGCTCCATCACGCGGACGATGTCCTCCGAGGTGTATCCGAACTCGGCCAGCATGCGGGCGTAGCCCTGCACCGCGCGTCCGACCTGCCTTCCGGATGAAAGACGATCCAGGTCCAGGCGGTTCTTCTCGAGCCAGTCGCGGTAGGGGTACGCGGAGGCGAGGGCCTCCTTGATCTCCGCGTCGCGGAGGATCCTTCCGGTGGACGTGTCCACCATGATCATCTTCCCCGGCCTGAGACGGCCGGTCTCGACGACGTCCTCCGGACGGAACGGTATAACCCCGGCCTCGGATGCGAGGACCATCATGCCGTCCGACGTCACGGAGTACCTGGCGGGGCGGAGCCCGTTCCTGTCGAGCATCCCTCCCGCGAGGGTGCCGTCGGTGAACAGGACGGCGGCAGGGCCGTCCCAGGGCTCCATAAGTATGGAATGGTATTCGTAATAGGCCTTCAGGCTGTCCGGGATCGGATTCCTGTCGTTCCAGGACTCCGGGATCATGATGGACAGCGCATTGGGCATGCTCTTGCCGGCCATCGTCAGGAACTCGAACACGTTGTCCAGGGTGGCGCTGTCGCTCATGCCCTGCTGCATGACGGGGAAGATCTCCTCGATGTTCGGTATCCTGTCCGTGGACATGACGCTCTCGCGCGCCTGCATCCACGAGCGGTTGGCGCGGATGGTGTTTATCTCGCCGTTGTGGCAGAGCATCCTGAAAGGCTGGGCGAGCCTCCAGGCCGGCAGCGTGTTGGTGCTGAACCTGGAGTGGACCATGGCTATGGCGGACTCGAAGAGCGGGTCCGAGAGGTCCGGATAGTAGTCGCGGAGCTGGCGGGGGGTGAGCATCCCCTTGTAGACCATCGTGCGGGTCGAAAGGGAGCAGATGTAGAAGTCGCCCCTGCCCTCGTACTCCGAGGCGGCGATAGTGTTGCCGACGATCTTGCGTATCCTGAAGAGCTTGCGCTCCAGGGTGTCGGGGGAATCGTAGGACGAGACGAACACCTGGACGATGCGCGGCTCGCCCTCCATCGCCATGGGCCCGGGGACCGAATGGTCCACCGGGACCTCGCGGACCGCTATGACCTGCACGGCGAAGCGCTGGCAGACGGCCTTGAACAGCCCCATGAACCTGTCGGCGCATGCCGCGTCCCTGGGCAGGAACACGAGCCCCGTCCCGTACCTTCCCGGTTCCGGGACGGGGATGCCGAGCGAGGCGATGAACCTGTGAGGGATCTGCACGAGGATGCCTGCTCCGTCGCCGGTCTTGCCGTCGCCGTTCTCGGCACCCCTGTGGGCCATCTTCTCCAGCAGCCTGAGGCCTATCTCCACCGTGCGGTGGGTCCTCTCGCCGTCGAGACTGACGGCCAGGCCGACGCCGCAGCTGTCGCGGTCGTCCGTCGGATCGTAGAGACCTGCATTCATCGTATCGTCCTGCGTCACGCGCCTATCGTATTTAGATGACCCCTTCAGCGGATGAAGAGGAGCTCGCGGTACTTGGGGAGAGGCCACATCTCGTCGTCCACGATCATCTCGAGGGCGTCGACGTGCTTCCTGATCTCCTCCAGGCGGACGGTGATCTTGTCATGGTATCCGACGGCCTTCGTCCTCTCGTCGGAGATGGCGTCGAGCTCGTCGCACTCCTTCTCCATGGCCTCGGCCATGGCGCGGGCCTCGCTGCAGTGCATGGCGATGTCCTTGATGATGTGGATCTCGCCCTCGGCGACCTGCTCGAACTCCTTCTTGTCGGTGAAGATCTCCTTCATCTTGGCGACGTTATCGAGGAGGACGGACTGGTAGCGGGTCGCTACGGGCAGGACGTGGTTGGCCGTCAGGTCGGCGAGCACGCGAGCCTCAATCTCGATCTTCTTGGAGTAGATCTCCCAGCTGATCTCGGTCCTGGCCTTCATCTCGACCTCGGTCATCACTCCGGTGTCCTTGTAGACCTCGAGGGACCTGTCGGTCAGGTAGGCGTCGTAGCACACGGGCGCAGAGGTCTCGCAGTCGAGGCCGCGCTTCTTGGCCTCGGCCTTCCACTCGTCGGAGTATCCGTTGCCGTCGAAGCAGACCTTCTCGCAGGCCCTGTAGGTCTCCTTGGTCTCCTCGAGGAGGGCCTGCATCACTGGGGTGCCGGCCTCGACCCTCTTGTCGACGGCCGCCTTGAACTGCTTCAGCTGGTGGGCGACGATGGTGTTCAGGACGGTGATGGCGCTCGCGCAGTTGGCGGAGGATCCGACGGCCCTGAACTCGAACCTGTTACCGGTGAACGCGAACGGGGAGGTCCTGTTCCTGTCGGTGTTGTCGATCAGGAGCTCGGGAACCTGGGGGATCCCGAGGCTGTACTTGCTCTTCCCGGCGATCTTGACCATGTCGGTGCTGTTGAGCAGCTCCTTGAAGGCGTTGCTGACCTGGGTTCCCAGGAAGCAGGAGATGATCGCGGGAGGGGCCTCGTTGGCTCCGAGCCTGTGGGCGTTGCTGGCGGTCATGACGGACGCCTTGAGGAGGGCGTTGTTGTCGTAGACGGCCTTGAGCACGTTGGCCATGAACACGAGGAACCTGAGGTTGTCCTTGTCGTTCTTGCCGGGGGACATGAGTCCGATGCCGGAATCGGTTCCGAGGGACCAGTTGCAGTGCTTTCCGGATCCGTTGATGCCTGCGAAGGGCTTCTCGTGGAGGAGCACCTTGAATCCGTGCTTCTCCGCGGTGGTCTTCATCAGGGCCATGAGCTCCAGGTTGTGGTCGATGGCCAGGTTGGCCTGCTCGTACACGGGGGCGATCTCGAACTGGTTCGGAGCGACCTCGTTGTGCCTGGTCTTTATGGGGATCCCGAGCTTGTACGCGCCGAACTCCAGGTCCTTCATGAACTCCAGGACCCTGGCGGGGATGCATCCGAAGTAGTGGTCCTCGAGCTGCTGGTTCCTCGCGGAGTTGTGTCCGACGAGGGTCCTCTCGGCCATGATTATGTCGGGACGGAGGGCGTAGAGCGCCGCATCCACGAGGAAGTACTCCTGCTCCCATCCGAGATAGGAGAAGACGGTGTCGTTCTTGATGCCGAAGTACTTCAGGACGTCCTCGGCGGCCTTGGAGACCGCGGTCTCGGACTTGAGGAGGGGAGTCTTGTAATCCAGGGCCTCTCCGGTGTAGGAGATGAAGACGGTGGGGATGCACAGGGTGTCCCCGATGACGAACGCGGGGGACGAGGGATCCCATGCGGTGTATCCGCGGGCCTCGAAGGTGTTCCTGAGTCCTCCGGAGGGGAACGAGGACGCGTCGGGCTCCTGCTGGCACAGGAGCTTGCCGGTGAACTCCTCTATACTCTCTCCCTTGCCGTAGGGCTCCGCGAAGGAGTCGTGCTTCTCCGCAGTGCCTCCGGTCAGGGGCTGGAACCAATGGGTGTAGTGGGTGGCTCCCATGTCCATCGCCCAGCGCTTCATGCCTGCGGCGACCTGCTCGGCCACGTCCCTCTGGAGGGTCATGCCCTGCTCGATCGACTCGTAAACCTTCTGCCTAGTGTCGGCGGAGAGGTACTTCCTCATGTTCTTCCTGTTGAATACGTTGCATCCGTAGTATTCGGACGTGGCGGGGGCCGGAGCGACGGCCTCCACGGGGGGCCTCATGAAGGCCTCCTCGACTGCATCGAATCTGGTGTATGTCATTGACCCTCATTCTACATACCTTGAATATAAACATTGCTACAAATACCGATGAAATATCAAAAAAACATCATATGGTTAGACAATTGTCTATCAAGATATTCATCATATCCGACGAGGATGAGGCGCATGCATCCATCGGGCCGCCGATCCGGCTTCCTCGTCCTCGATCCTTCTGTATTCTCTCCGCCCCATCCACATGAGCAGAACGCCTCCGATGACATGAATCGCGACCATGCTGTAGATTATCCCCTCGAATGAGTCGAATATGTATGCCGATATGGCATACAACGCGAGCTTCGCAAATCCCCATGCGAAGTAGAAGTTCATGGATAGCCTTGCCCTTCTCATCACCTGGAGCATCGATGAACCTATCCCCATGAGGGCCGAGAACGGTATCAGCAGTGCGGACACCCTCAGGGTCCACACGAACTCCGGCCTCAGAGCGGCCATTGATTCCTCATAGGTCATGATTACCATCAGCGGCTCTGCAAAAATGAGTATGAATGCTGTGAATGCTATTCCGAACAGGATCACCATCTTCGTAGCATAAGCAAAACCCTCGCCCATCTTCCGATAGTCCTCCTGGCCGTATCCAGCGGAGCATACGGGGATCATGGCATTCTCATACGACCTCCCCGGAAGGTTCACCAGTTCGATGTATCTCCAAGCGTAGTTGTAATACATCACGGCATTCGTTCCGCCGGCCGCGATGATAAATACGCGCTGAATCAGGTCCGTAGCATTGGATATGACCGTCTGGATGGTCTTAGGGCCCCCGATCCCCATCACATCATCCACAGCCTGCCTGTCGCGGACAAACGCATCCCTGTTCAGCTTGACGATGGTTCTTCCTGTCAGATACCACCACAGCCCTATTGCCATAGACAGAAAAGCGGCCACACAGGTTGCAAGTCCGGCTCCGAATACTCCTAGCCCGAGTCCGTATATCAGTATCGGATCGATGGCCATGTTGAACACGGCAGCGCTGGCCTGGACAATCATGGCCTTTTTGGCGGCACCTTCCCCGCGGAGGGCGGACCCGATAACGGTCTCGCACAGCAGGATAGGAGAGAGAACGATGTAGGGGACGAGATACTGCATGCAATCGTCCATGACATCCCCGGCACCCATCAGCTCGATAGCGGGGCCGGAAAGAAGCGCTGCAATGATCGATCCCACTGCTGCAAACAGAACCGCGAGCACCAACGCCGATCCCGCGACCCTGTCCGCGCGACGGGGATCGCCGCCTCCGAGATGGAACGCTATGCCTGCGGTGACTCCTGTCCCTATCCCCAGGCCCGCGCACATCAGCAACCCATATATCGGAATCGCGGTAGCGACTGCAGAACTCGCTTCCGCCCCCAGGCCCGACACCCAGAATGTGTCTACGAACTGGTTCACCTGCACGACCGCCAGAGCAAGGAAGAATGCCGCGATCATGCTTCTTATCGCCCTGCGGGGATCCCCGAGCATCACGTCGAGGTCAGCGACTTTCTTTTCTAAGCGCACGCGTGCACACACGATTTCCACATTAATAACACGCAATGCATGTTGGATGAATCGCGGTCTCATCTTCCTGCGATTCCCAGTGGGTGTTACTCGCAGAAATTTCTTGCGAACAACAACTATCAATCAACTCCGCATACGATTGCTCTATGGGAATAGGCCGGAACCGCACAGAAAGTATTCTAGGCGATCCCCGCAGAACCCTTCTGTCGATGGCCCTCCCGATGCTGCTAGCTATCCTTGTGGAGAATCTGCAGACCTTCGTCGATGGGATGTGGTGCTCCGGCCTCGGAACCGAAGCGCTCTCAGCCATATCCATCTCGAGCTGCATCTATACGATGATCGTTGCACTGGGAACGGGAATGGCCGTCGGAGCCTCCGCCTCGATATCCAAGAGCATAGGCGCGGGCGACATGAGATCGGCTGAAAACGCCGTCCCTGCGATCATAGCCATCATTCTCGGAATGTCCGTGCTGTCCAGCATAGCGTTCTGGTTCCTGGCAGAACCGATCGTGCATTTCATTGGACAGGGGCAGGATATCGAAACCTGCATGGAATACATCCGCCCATTCCTCGTGATGTCCTTCTTCCTGATGATGAATTCCGTGTGGGTCGGCATCCTCCGTGCCGAAGGAGCATCCATGATATGCATGGGCATGTCCTTAATGGCCTCAGGAATCAACATCACTCTGGATCCCGTGCTCATATACGGTCTTGACATGGGCCTAGAGGGCGCGGCCGTTGCTACCTGCATCTCCTATGCGGCGGTCACCTTCGTCGGATTCTGGTATTATCTATCCGGGAGAACGACCGTCAAAATGCGCTTCAGAGGATTCAGGCATGATAGAAAAGTGATCCGCGAGATGCTGTCCATCGGATGCCCCTGCTCGCTGGAGATGTTCGTGGCCCCGCTCCTGATGATTCCTCAGAACGCGATAGTCTTCTCCTGCGGAGGAAGCAACGGCATGGTGGCATACACGTATGCATTCAAGTTCATCGACATGGCCCTCATCCCGGCCAACGCCATCTCCAAATCATTGATTCCGATCATATCGGCGGAGATAGGGCAGAAAAGACCTGACAAGGTTCTAGAGAGCTGCCGCATCGCCTACCGCACAACCCTTCTCGTAGGATTCACATGCATGGCCGTCATCCTGATCGCGGCCGATGTACTGGTGGAGCTCTTCATGAATTCTGAGAGCATGGAGGCGGTACGCGATGAGATGGTTCTGGCGATGAGAATATTCTCCCTCACGTGCGTCTTCCACACATTCCGTCTCGTGGGCACTGCCATCCTCCAGGCCACCCGCCATGCCGTGCTCTCCAGCGCACTCACCCTTTCCAGAGAGCTCATGTTCCTAGGAACATTCTACGCGGCAAGCATGTATTCCATGGAGGCCATATTCTGGGCGTGCGATGCGACAAACTTCACGATGATGTTCATCATAACCGTGTTCGCATACCGCGCAGTCAGGGAATTGGTGAGAGAGATGGACGGGAAAGAGATGCGTCTAAAATCGATGATATCGATAAAATGATGGCCGCTTGGAATGAGGGGTTCGGAGAACCCCTCGTTTGATCAGATATCGTCCCCGGGATCGCCGTTCCTCTCTATAGCCTCGAGGACCGTGCTCCCGTCGTTGCCGTACTTCTTTTCCAGCTTCCTCAGCTCTGGATCCACGGGAAGATCCACCTCGTCAGCGTGGAAGATGACATACGGCCTTCCGTCCACATCCTGGATATCGGCCTTGACATCGTAGACCTCCTGGATCGTGTCGGAGGTTATGACCTGGGACGCCGTCCCGTCTGCATAGACATGACCTTTGCTGAACAAGATGACCCTGTCCGAGAACCTGGATGCGATGTTCAGATCATGGCATATAACCAGGACGATGATTCCCCTCTCATGCGCGATATCGCGCAGGAGCCTCATCGTGTAGATCTGATGGTAGATATCCAGATTGGATGTGGGCTCATCTAGCATCAGAAGCTCGGGCTCCTGGGCCAGTCCGCGGGCTATCATAACCCTCTGGTGCTGCCCCGCGGAAAGCTCGTTGAAGAACCTCATGGCATAATCGGTCATGTGCATCTTCGAGATGCAGTCCGCCGCGATCTCCATATCCTCTTTGGATACCGTGTATCCGGAGTGGGGATATCTTCCCATGAGGACGGTGTCCATCACAGTCATGGCAAAGGTCTCCCCCGACGTTTGCGGGACATATGCGATCTTCTTCGCCACATCCTTGAACGTCATCTCCTCAACATCCACGCCGTCGATCATCACCCGGCCTTCGGTAGGCTCCAAAATCTTGTTGATGGTGTACATCAGCGTCGATTTGCCCACACCATTGGGTCCCAGGATGCTAATCAGTCCCGGTTCGTCCATACGGAGATTGATGTCGCTCCATATTGGCAGATCGCCGTATGATACGCCGAGCCCCTCGATATTGATGCTGATAGTCAATTCACCAGATCTCCTTCTTCTGTCTCAGGATGAGCAGCATGAACACCGGCCCTCCCAGTATCGACGTAATTATTCCAATGGGCAGGCTGGGCATGACGGACTGCACGATGCAATCGGAGACCATCATTATGCACGCACCCATCAGCGCGGCCGCCGGTATGAGTACCTTGTTGTCCGAACCGACGAACATGCGCGCGATGTGCGGCCCCACCAGGCCTATGAAGCCTATGATTCCGGTGAAGCTCACGATCCCGGCCGCCATCAGGGAGACCACGGTCAGAACGATCATGCGGGCGCGGTTTATGTTGATCCCGATGCTCTTCGAATAAGCATCCCCCGAATTCATCGTATTCAGGATCTTCGCCATACACATCAGCGCGATGCCTCCGAACAGAGACACGACGAACAGGAACGGAATCTTCTCCCATCCTATGCCGTTCAACGAGCCGACCGTCCACGAATAAACCGATGATGCCGCGTTCGGGTCCGATACGAGCATCAGATAAGACTGGACCGCGTTGAATATGTACATCAGCGCGATACCCGACAGGATTATCGTAGCGGGAGAGGGCTTGCGGAACGTGGATATGAGAATGATGAACGCCGCAGGAATCAGCGCGAAGACAAAAGCATTGATGACCACGCCGTAGTTGCCGGGAATCAGCGATATGCCCATTGTCATGGCCAATGTGGCGCCCAGGGCTGCTCCTGATGATATTCCGGTGGTGTACGGATCCGCCAGAGGATTCTTCATCATGCTCTGCATCGCCGCTCCGGCCATTGCGAGACCCGTTCCAGCAAGAAGCGCTGCAACGACGCGCGGAAGACGCAGGTTCCAGATGATCTTCATGTCTGTGCTCATTATCTGATCCCAGTCGCCCAGCCTCTCGAATATGAGCTGGTATACTGTGACGAAATCGAGCTTGTACGGACCCATCCCCACATCCACCGCGAGGACGATCATCGCCAGGAACAGCACTACGATAAGCATCAGATTCTTGGCATACCTGTACGCCTTGTACCGCCTTATGATCTCCTCGTTCTCGGTTTCAGAGTGATCTATGCTCTGCAGCCTGCCAATGCATTCGCCGGTGAGCCTCATCTTCTGGCTCAGCTCGGTAACCTTGGTTCTCAATTTCAATTTAGACATCGAAACCTTCCATCATCGGATGACAACGCCTGTCAGTCTGAAGTGGGCAGATAATAACGTGATTGATTTCAGAAGGCAATTATCCGAGACGTGGAGCGTATAGTCGATGCCGTTCTCGCTACGCGTCCATACAGAGACCGCGTCCCCATCGGAGTCGTCTTCAGCAATCAAAGTATAGAGAGTCGCATCCAGACGGTCGTGTTCATCGAATATCAGATTCAACGAGGCTTCATGGCTGATCCCGCCGGAATCGAACTCCACATCGAGCGTGTACAGCCTGTACCCTCCTCTGAAACCTATGAATTTTGATTCTCCGGTCCCGACGCACTGCTCTCCGTCGCATATGCCTTCGAATGAATACGCGCGATCGACTTCTCTCTCATCGGGATTGGCCGACGTCCAGCCCTCGTATAGAAGGAAGGCTGATGCCGATCCCGCGATCAGAAGCGCAACGAACGCCGCCGTGATGGCCGCATCGCCGATCGTTATCTCCAATTGCACACCTCAAAATGGCAGATGGAGGGGCGAACCCCTCCTGTTTGTCATCAGTCACCTGCGTAAAACAGAACATCCTTGACGGTATCGTAGGTGTACTGGTATTCTCCGGTACCGTATATCCCCATGAATTTCAATCCCTGGTTCACGATATCCTCTACGGGAAGATCCCATCCGTACATGTAGTTCCCGACAGATGCGAGGAACGACAGCTCCATCGGCCCGGACGCCCAAATCCATCCGTAGACGAAGAGGTCCACGTCTTCATCGGTGTACTCCCTCATACCTGCCAGACGCTGGTTGTAGATCGTCTTGAAATAATCTGGAGTGATCGACTCGTTTCCGACGGCCCCGAATGGTCCGGGGACGGTTCCGACCATGAGGTCGCATCCATATTTCTTGCAGAGCTGCGCGAACTGCTCGTCGGTCAGAGTCTCCTTCCAGGCCTTGCTTCCGGAGAGGCTGATGTTGTCGACGAGATCCACTATGCCGAGCCTGAGGAGATTCTGGTATTCGCCGGAATCCCCTTTGAATATATCGTAGGTGCCGTCGTTCTTGCTCTCGGATGTGTATAGGTACGAACCGAGGACCTTCTTCTTCTCGGAATCCGTCAGCTTGGAGACTTTGTCTGTGATCTGCTTCATCACTCCATCGTACCAGGTAACCCATTCCACGGCCTTTCCGTAGTTGTGGAACATATAGCCCGCAGTGAGCATGCCGTTGGCGGTGGCTCCATTCTCCCAAGAGGGGAGACGGAGGATCTGTACATTCGTACCTTCGAGAGCGTCCTCGAGGTATCCGGTATTGTTCGCGTACTCTGAATTGAACCAGACGGTGAGATATCCGTTGCCGTACTCCTTGGCGACAGCGGCGATTTCCTCCGCATTCGGAGTCTTGTGGTTGCCGATGTTGCCGATCTTGCTGTAGTCGATAACCGAGGCATACTCCTTCCAGAAAACGGACTGTCCTCCGTTCCTGTTAGGGTCTCCGGCCCTGTAGTCTGTTGCGACGATGGCTTCAGGAGCAAGAATCATCTCCATCTCCAGAGTCTGCGTGAGGATGTTAGCAAGATGAAGCGGAGCCCCCATGTCGTATATCCTGATCTTATAATTGCAGTTGATGTAGTTGACCTCTCCCGCATAATCCTTATCGATCAGCTTCTTCACAAGTTCGACATCTTTCTCGTCAATCACGCCGTCGTAATTGGCATCGGCCATGAATTCATCGACGTAGTCGTATCCGTTCTTTATGAGTCCCTGAATGTATTCCACATCGGCGGAGGTTATGTCGTCGTCGCAGTTCGCATTCCCGAGAATCATGAGACGAGCAGGATAGGGGGCCGTCTCATCATCCATCTTCTGAAGGGCCTTCCCTAAGGAGTCTTTGTTTTTGCTGGCATCCGAATTGCCATCATCAGTCTTGTCGCTTCCGCCGAGCATGACCGCTGCGGCCGCGACAACCACAACCACGATGGCTATGGCTACAATCGCTTTTATCTTACTATCCATTAGCAATAGTTTCCCAACGGCGTGGACTATCGAAGGTCATTGAGGATTCTTGCGGGGTCTTCCGGGGCGTCTCTTCGGGGGCAGCTTCGGCATGAGGTCGAGCGCTCTCAGGACCTCCTTTTCTTTGTCGGTCTGTGCGCGGAACACGCACTCGCCCTTCTCGTTCCTGAATCTCAGGGAACGCTTCAGAGCGTCCATGACCTCTCCGAAGGTCATCTTCTCCAGCAGCCCATTCTCCAGGAAGAGGTTCATGAGTCTCGATGCGATGATAGTCGAGACGAAATTCACAAGATGCTCGCCGTTGACGGAAGAGTCGCTTTGAACACGGGTGTCGTCGAATCCCTCCGTGTTCTTGTAGAGATCGAACATCATCTCGAGAAGCCAGCGCTGGCGGTACGTATCGTATGCCATCTCCGGCGTCATGTCGAGATCGCTCTGATAGACGATGGCTCCCCATTCCTCGCCGTTGATCCTCAGATCCTCCTCGGAGACCCCTTTTCCGGACTTCCTCTTCGATTGGAGATACGCCACTTCGTCATCCGCGGCGCGTTTCGCGTCGCGGAACGAGTAGTAGTAGAGGCCTTTCTCCACGTCATGGACGACGCAGTAGGTCACTCCGGCATACGTCTTCAGCGCGCCGTTGTAACGACGGAGATCGAACTTCTCGATGGCTTTCGAGTTCTTGCGGATAGGACAGAGGAAATGCAGGCCGCGGCCCGTCACATCCCCTGCGGCCTTGATGCTGAATGCCTTATCGCCCATCAGCAGCACGTTGCGGATGTCGTTCTCCTCGATGAAATCGTGATATCCCTTCGAATCCGGAAGGTTTCCAGGATAGACGGCGAAGCATACCGGCTCGCCCGTAGAGATATCGAAGGCGTACATCAGACCGATATCCCTGTTGCCGCGGACGCGGGTCTTCCTGCTTGCGGCGGATATGTTGTTCACAGAGCTGTTATCGGTGAGCAGAGTGCTGTCCACGGCCACCAGCGCATCCGGAGCGATGCGCTGGATCCTACATCTCATGAACGATCTGATCCTCAGGCCTGCGGCGCCCAGCTCCTGAAGGAACGAGCAGATGCTGTTCTTCGACATGGGGAGATTGGGGAATATCGACGAGAGCAGGCTCTCGTCGTAGTCTCTTTTTATCCTGGAATTCCTGAGCTCCGGAGATCTCACCCTGAGGATGGCCATACAGTACAGGGTCTCGGCATCCTCTTCCCCGTAGACCTTGCGCAAGTCATCCACGATATCATCCGAGATATCGAGAACGAGCCTCTCCACAGCCCAGGAGGTCATCCGCACCTCCTCCGGTTCGAGAGGTTCCGGCTCAGGCTTCGGGACATATCTGCCGTCGATGATGAATCCGACGATCGCGCCGTTCTTCGGACGGCTACGACCGTCGGAATAGACCGATCCGTTCCTCTCGCGTACGATGTATCTGACGTCGCCCCTGCCGTTGACCCTCATCTCGACGATGGTGTTCTTCGGCCTTTCCACAGCTCTGATCTCTTCCGGAACGGGCATCCTATCCCTGCTGAATAGATAGTCCATAC
>ERZ808242.509-NODE-509-length-27754-cov-8.454204_pt1 | contig 27754 bp, 24 predicted proteins | sample MGYA00521244_ERZ808242 | MGnify/ENA primary metagenome ERZ808242 (study PRJEB31516, sample SAMN03275573) | gut metagenome | biome: mammalia-associated habitat; material: feces | host: Papio cynocephalus | place: Kenya | collected 2012-07-27 ... | reverse complement strand
CTTTCTCGTGAGATGGAGTTTCGGTTTCTTTCTCGTGAGATGGAGTTTCGGTTTCACGAGCAGGAGTCGGCTCCTCGTATTCTGGATTGCGGCGCGGCGGAGTAATTTCCTGGACTGGTGGCTTCTCACCAATCTTGATAGCGTTGCCGCAGCGCGTATCCATATAGGTCTCACGACCATCTGCCGACGTTACCTTAACAATGTTATGTAGTACACCCTCATTAACTCGATAAGCAACCAGCGTAGTATCAGTCACGTCGCCATTATGACCAGTGTAGTTTAGGCCGTAATCGTAGACTGCATATTTGCTAGTATCGATATCAACTAACTCTACCTTTCCGCCTTGGAATTGCTCGTGCATCATATTTATCAGATTGGCGCGTGCCTCGTTATTACTCTTAAGCATATCGGCAAAGGCATTCATGTCACCGTTATAACCCATACTACGCAGAGTATCATCATCAATAAATCCTTCAGAGTATGACACTAGCTGTTCTGGGTTGGTTTCAACTGCATGCCAGAAATCGCTACTCCAGGTCTCGACATTTGTAATATCAAATCCCTTACTAAACGCAGTATTGTTAATCTTTAGATCAAACTTTTCAAACTCGTCATAACTGACAGCTGGTACATTAGCCGCCGTATATGGCTCAAAATTATCCTCTACCACTGAATCAATTGACTGAGCTGCCTCAGTTAAAGTATTACCATTACTCCTTGGTGATGGCACAGCACTCTTATCTAACGCATCATCGGTCAAGCCGTTTCCACCATTGCCGCCTGGGGTATCCTCGGCGAACGCCTCCTTAACGCCAAATAGCCCAGCAAGGTTTTTAGCTGTACCACTAACGTTCTCGCGCATCTCCATTAAGCTGTCGTGCAAAGGCCCTTCGTTTAAGGCCGTACCAATGGCTGCACCAGCAGTGGCACCCAGCGCCACTGAACCAAGCGTCATCGCTAACCGCATGCGCTTCTGTTCGTGATCCTTCTCGCGCTCATGATCCTGGGCCTTAGCTTCATAGCGGTGGTTTAACTCATTCAGCCTGCGATCACGCTGTGCCATAATAGCAGATAGTGCATCGTGCGATGCTCCAGCGGCCGCCGAAGTTTTAAACCACTCGTCGATTGACTGAGCGTCCTTTCGAAAGTCCTCGGCATGCTGTTTTTGCCATTCCTGCTCAGCTCGGTTAACCTTCTCGGCGCGCTCCAGGGCAAACTTTTTAACTGGAGGAATTGCCATAAAGGCTTTAACCGCCGCACTTGATACGCTAGAAATAGCTTTCTCATACCAATGTTTCTCTAGATTTTGCCGCGACTCGGTTTGTGCCGCCTTCATATTGGCAACCGCCTTACCAATGCGAGTACCCACCGTAGCCATACCGGCTACCGCTGCAGCTACCGGAATCGTCAGGCCACCCGTAGCTACCGTCACTGCACCAGTCACTGCCGCCGTAGCTACCATACCCATGGCAACGCGCGAGGCCATATGACGACCGCCCCACCACTCAATAAATTTGCCCGACGCCTTCTGCATCTCTAGATTGTGGCGCGTCGGCGCAATCGATCGATTCCAGCTCTTGGTGTACTCAGCAATTGCTCGAGCTTTATCTTCGTCGGTTAACTCGCCCTTCTCGGCCTTTAACTTAGTGCCGTAGTCACTGGCTAGCTCAGTACGCAGGGCAGCATACTTAGCATAAGCTGCCTGGTATTTTTCTTGGCTTGACTTAGTGAATAGTAAGCCGCCCGTACGGTTCTCTAACCGCGCCACCTCGTTACGTGCTAAAATAACTTCCTTTAGCTTTACTGGATCTACTTTGTCACCAAACTGCTCCAAGCCTTGTTCAAAAGTGTTTTTAAACTCGCGCTTATTCGCTAGAATTGAATAGCTCCACTTAATTTCTTCTGGCACTACCTCGTGTGACTGCTCACTATCTTTAGAAGACGCGCTCTCCGCGCGCGCCCGTCCACCAAACAGCTCTCGAACATTCAGCTTCTGACTCTTGTTAAAGGGATTAACAACTTCAGCATCAGTTCTACTCGTCGAGCTAACTTTCTCTGCGTCATTAAGTTCATTGGGCACTAGTACAAAGTAAGATCTGTGCGGTTTTGAAACATCAAATCCTGGTGCCATTGCCGTCTCTCGCTTGCTAGCTGCAACCTGCTCGCCAATTGGCTTAACTTGATTCAGTAGATAATTTACAGTCTCGCTAATATTAGTCATGTAGTCCTGCGAGCTACCAATTGCTTTGGCTAGTTGCTCCAGCTGGGCCTTAGACAAATTAACCGTTTTAGCTAGCGATTCAACCTCATCCATCTTGGTGCCCACATAGCCCAAAACACCCTCTATATCCTCGACGCGCTTTTCCGTATTATCTAAGCGGCGCTCTACACCATCAACACGCCTTTCTGCACTGTCTAAACGCGTTTCGGCGTTTTGCTCTGCGCCTTGCTCGTTCCATCCGAATCTATTTTTGTCTGCCATAGCAAATCACTCCTCTGTTATCTGATTCTATATTAACATATAGTTTATACCTCATCAATCTAAACCCTACCATCAGACCAATCCAGCTTGGTTTCATATGGCGGCTCAGTTTTTTGCTTTTGCTGGTCACTAATAATTAGCTTTTTAAAGTCTACGCCAGCATAGGCCTCATATTCCCTAAGAGTACGTTTACGTCCGATAAAGCGCCTATCTCGACCTTGCAGGATATTACGTATAGTTCGGTAGCTTAAGTCAGTCATATTCGTATAAATCTTCTGTAGCCACGGAGTAGTACGCATATCGTCCCAATATTTGGGTGTATTCTTGCGTCCGTACATGTGATAAATCGGCAAGTCTCGTGGCACATAAAAATCATAGCCGTGTGTATACAGCTGTACTGAGCGCACAATCTCATCACCCATAAAGCAAATATCCTTGATATAAGGCAGTTTTATAATCGAACCGCTAGCGAACACAAAACCACCACAAACAAAAGCTGAGCGGCGCAGACGTCGCTGGTCTTCCGCGTTGCGTTTAAGCTCCCTTGCTCTAAACACTGGAATGTCCTTATTGAAGAATTCTCCTACATACATTTGAGCAATATTGTCGGTTTTTGATAATTTTACCCTTCCTTGATCATCATAGCTATAGTTCGACGGATAGACCGACAATACTGCCCTAGGATTATGACAACTGCGCCACTGCTCAATTAGTGATGTGTCCCAATTTTTATCAAAATACATATGCGAGTCCACCTGCAACGAAAACTCTTCACCTCGATAGAATGTTTCACTAATATTACGCGCAACACCTAGGCCCCGCGCCGCAGACCAATGCACTTCCGTTAGGCCAAAGCCACCCTGACCGCGAAATTGATCTAGCATGTGCAGAGTCTTGTCGTCGTATTGATGCATAATGCCGAATGAAATATTTTCTGGATGTGCTGCATTCATTAAACACGATACAATAGTTGGATATAGCTCAGGATCGCGATAAGATGCGATCTGCACAAAAATCGTATTTGCCCGCCCTGAATTAAACATAACCTTATTTTACCACACTATCGGCACTGACCGGAATGAATCTTGGCTGCTGCCGAGTAAGCCGAGTTTGTCATATGGTAACGCGTATCATTGGCGCGATTTAGTGTGCGGTCATTGGCGCCTAGGTATAATACTGCATAAGCACTAGTAACCGCCTCTGTATCAACGCCCGACCTAGTAATTACTAGCGGCGACGTAGTGCCACAGCGACGATTGATCAGATAGTGAGCAACTTCATGTCGCATAGCATCCGCAAAGTATACATCTCGGTATTCTTCGGCTGGTCGTTGATCGCTAATATAGACCTTATTGGGTGTGGCAGTGCAGAATGCACCAACCCAAGACTGCGCTTGTGCAGACGTTATATTGCATGCCCCTTGCATGTTATTAAGACCCCATACTTCAGTTAACCCGGCCGCTTGGATAATTTGCGTTGCCGAATCTTTATAAGTGCCATCAGCACCAAGCTTGTTCGATATAGCCTTAATATTATCCTCAATCTTGTTAACCTCTGCCGCAGTAGAAGAGAGCGAATCACTTACCCGATCAATAGCCTCTTCCAGGCTATTGCGTACCAACTTAATTTGGCTAGTATTATCACTATCCTGCAGTTGCTGCGCCTGATTAATCACTGCATTGAACTGGCTGGCTAGGCTAGAATTGCCACTGGACTGCAACTTATCCACCACAGCTTTAGCTGAATCAAGTGTTGACTCTAAAGCCTCTTTTGCATCAGATAGCTCCTTGGCTTCGTAGGACGCCTTTGCTTCCTGTAGCGCCTTATCCAAATTCTCGTAAACGCTATCCAACTTATCGTAGGTCGTAGTAACGTCGTCTTTGGCTTTTGCTAGAGTTTTAGCTGATTGATCCATGTCACAGCTTGCCTCATCAGCCCTCAGCAATTGCTTGGCGTCTTTAAGCTTATCACTTAACTTCTGGATCGTCGTCTTGTCTTGCACTTGGTCCTCTGTCAAGCTGATTACGCTCTTTTGATCAGACATCAGCTGTCGCAATCTAGACTGCATTAACCGAACATCGTCGCTCATCTCGGTACAGTCAGCAGCCAAACTCTTTCGCGTGCCGTAATCTATAGCAATAAACGAACATGTACCAGCTAACACAATAATCAGAAGTGTCACTAAGCACACCGCTAGCCAGCTAGTCTTTTGCGAACCACCCGACCTAGTCGACGCTACATAATGATAGTCATCACGCTGCGGCGAGTAGGTCCTAGTTGTATGTTGCTCGTCCTGAAATGGATTCTTGCTATCGTACATTTGTTTGTATTCTAAGTCCTATTCCTGATATCTAGCTTAGCACAGGTTAACGCTAATGGATAGCTAGATTTGATACAGTTTCGTTACATTTTCAGTCGTTTGCTGGGCCACTGTTTCAAATGTCACTCCCTTCATGACCGCCAAGAATTCGGCAATTTCACGAATATGCGACGGTTGGTTTGACTGTCCTCGGTAAGGTTTGGGTGCCAGCCACGGTGCGTCGGTTTCCAGGATAATCCGCTCCAGTGGCATCGCCCGGTAGGCACGATCTAGCTCCGGATCCTTATTGAAAGAAACAATACCGTTCACTCCGACATACAGACCACGCTCTAATACTTCCTCTAAATTAGCGGTCGTATCGGTAAAGCTATGCACTGCACCGCGAACCTTGCCACCAAAATTGTCTAGTAGCGGAATTAGATCAGCAAAGGCATCACCGCCCTTTCCCGAACGAATATGCATGGAAACTGGCAGATTCAAATCCACCGCCAGCTGCAGCTGCCGTTCCAGCACTGCAATCTGTAGATCATGGTCGGCAAAGTCATAGAAATAGTCTAGGCCAATTTCGCCCACACCCTTCACGACGTCATGATTAGCTTGGATTTTCGCCTTAATAATTTGCTCAAAATCCTTTGGTAGCTGCGCCGCCTCATGCGGATGCACACCTAGGAAGGCATACAAATCAACATTATCTCGTAGCGGGTTGTTTTCACGCACGTAGTTCAGAGCCAGGTCGAGGTCGGTCATCTCGCCCGACATGGTAACAATTTTGTTTACCCCAGCAGCAGCTGCGTTGGCTAGTACTTCATCCGCCAGCACCGCATAATCCGCCCCGTGAATATGGCAATGGCTATCAACTAGCACCTGCTTACTCCTTATTCTCTAATCGCGGAAATAGCACCGGCGTTTCCGATGGCACTGCCTGGCCGCCAAATACATTCTGTATCTTCTCGGCCGTATCCGGAATAAATGGCGCCAGATAGCGACTTACTCGATTCAAGTCGTTGACTAAGGTTGAGAAGATCTCGATTAAGCGATCAGTGCGCTCCGGCTCGTCATTTTTCGCCACCTTCCACGGCGCCGTCTGCTCGATGTACTGATTCAGCCCATGCACATAGGTCATCACGCTATCCAGTGCCGCCGCCAGGTTCAGAGCATCCATACTAACTCGGTAGCCGTTATCTGCGGTTTCAGTTGCATCCTTTAATTCGTCAGTCGCGGTTAGCTTTGACAAATCACCGTCCAGGTATTTGCGCATCATGGCTGCTACACGGTTAACCAGGTTACCTAGATCGTTTGCCAATTCGCCGTTGTAGGCCAAACGGAACTTTTCCCAGGTAAAGTCGCCGTCCTCCCAAGTCGGAATGTGCCGCAAGAAATAATAGCGGAAGGCGTCTACGCCATATTTATCAATCACGGCCAGCGGGCTAACCACGTTGCCCAGACTCTTACTCATCTTCTCACCATTTACGCCGATAAAACCGTGTACCAATAGGCGCTTCGGTAACTCTAGTCCTAGTGCCAATAACATCGCTGGCCAAATAATAGCGTGGAAACGAATGATATCCTTCCCCACTACCTCCACATCGGCCGGCCAGTAGCCCTGGTAATTATCGGGATAACCTAGCGCCGTAATGTAGTTTGATAGGGCGTCAATCCACACGTACATCACCTGTGACTCGTCACCTGGCACTGGCACGCCCCAGGTCAACTTAGACTTTGGTCGCGAAATCGAGACGTCCTTGGCCCCGTCCTTAATCAGCTCCAGCAGTTCCTTGCCGCGAAAGCTTGGCACTACCGCCGATTTAATAAATTCACGAATCTGGTCAGTGAACTTGGAAACTTTTAGGTAATAATTCTCCTCGCTTAGCTTCTCATATGGCTTCTTGTGATCAGGACAAACATAGTCGTTGTCACGCGCCTCAGTCTCAGTCACAAAGGCTTCACAACCACTACAGTACCAGCCCTCATACTTATTCTTGTAGATCACGCCGGCTTCGTCCAACTTCTTCCAAATCTGTTGAACCCGTGCACAGTGGGTCAGATCAGAGGTGCGGACGTTGATGATGTTTTGCTTTGCTAAATCTTGGTTAGCTAGCGGCTGCGCAATCTGCTCGATCGGCACGCCAAAGGCCAGGTTCAACGCCCCACGCATCTTTTGAAATTCTGGTTGCAGATTGTCCACGAATTGCTGTGGTGTCTGACCATTTGCCTTGGCCTTCTGCTCCACCTTGGTTCCGTGCTCGTCGGTGCCAATTGACATTTTAGCGTCCTCACCACGCCCCAGGTGATAGCGCAGAATAGTGTCGCCATAAATATAATCCATCGCCGTACCAATGTGCGGTGCCGCGTTGGCATACGGGATTGCCGTCGTGATATAGAATTTCGTCATAGTCATATTATATCACTGATAGCAGTAAGCCTCCCCATCGGAGGTAATAATCGTTTGTTACTTCGCATACTCAATGGCACGGGTTTCACGGATGACATTGACCTTGATGGTGCCGGGGTACTGCATGGTTGACTCGATCTTGTTGGCGATATCACGGGCTAGCTTGATAGCTGATAGATCGTCAATCTTCTCGGGGTGAACAATTACCCGTACCTCGCGACCAGCCGAGATAGCATAGGCTTTGTCGATACCGTCAAAGCTAGTAGCAATATTTTCTAGTTCCTTCATACGAGTGGCGAAATTCTCGGCGCTTATGTTGCGGGCACCGGGCCGGGCAGCCGACAGAGCATCACAAACCCGCACAATCACCGCCTCAGGTGTGGTAGCCTCGATGTCGTCATGGTGTGCCTCGATAGCATGGGCAATCCGCTCGTCCATGCCATATTTGCGCGCCAGTTCCGCCCCAATGTGGTGGTGCTTACCCTCAATGCGATGAGTCACCGCTTTACCCATATCATGCAGCAGGGTTGCGGTCTTGGTAATCCGCACATCGGCCCCGACCTCTTCAGCAATCATGCCGGCCATCTGGGCCATCTCTGTGGAATGTTTCAGCACGTTCTGACCGTAACTAGTGCGGAATTTTAGTTCGCCTAGCAAGTGAATTATTTCCGGTGGGATACCTACCACGCCACACTCGCGTGCCGCATCTTCACCGGCCCGCACCACCTCGCGATCAATTTGTTTGCGCGCCTTTTCGACCACCTCCTCAATACGAGCAGGATGAATGCGACCATCCTTCATTAGCATCTCTACACTCAGCCGCGCCACCTGACGCCGCACCGGATCAAAGCTACTTAGCACAATCATACCAGGGGTATCGTCCACTAGGACATCCACCCCGGTCGCGCGCTGCAGGGCCTGAATATTACGGCCTTCCTTGCCAATAATGCGCCCCTTCATGTCGTCATCCGGCAGCTCTACCGCCGTAACGGTGCGCTCAGCCGTTACGTCCGAGGCCATGCGCTCCATGGTGGTTACCAGCAGCATCTCCGCCTTCTGCTCCACCTCACTCTCAGCGTCGCGCTGCGCCTTAGTGATATAGCCCATTAAATCGTCCTTAGTTTCCTTCTCAGCTAGCTTCATCACCCGATCAGCCGCCTCTTTGCGGCTCAAGCCCGCCACTTTTTCTAGCTTTTTCTTGGCCTGCTCGCGGATTTTGCGAACCTCATCCTTAATATCATTAATTTCCTGTTCATCCTGACGCATCTTTTCTGAACGCTGGTCCAGCTCGTCTAGTTTCTTCAACATAGAATGCTCGCGCTCGGCCACCTTCTCTTCTTGGCGCTTAGCGTCGCGACGGATCTCATCAGCCTCTTTCTTGGCCGATTGATTAGCCTTTAGTACAATATCACTCGCCTTGGCTCGTGCGTCGGCAATGATTTGGTCGGCGCTGGTTTCGGCTCGACTGGCCCGGATTTTAGTATAGCCAACAACAGCGCCAGCACCAGCCAGTAGCGCTAGTACGGCTATGATAATCTCGATCATAGTTGTCCTTTCCCCTACCCTCAGATTCTGTCAATAAGGGGTAATGTTTATCAAAAATTAGTTATCAGTTAAATAGATTATTGCTAATCTGACTATATTATATCACCTAATGCTTGGGCTTGGTGATATGCGGTGCAGCGCCATAATCCGGCAAGACTATTTTGTCATTCTGGTTATCCTGCAGTCGCTGCACACCGTCAACTAACCAGTTCTCGCCCGTAGTACCGACAATCGGTAGCTGTTTGCCGTAAGCAATGGCGTTCTGTGTGGTAATGCCGATACGCAGACCCGTAAAGGAACCTGGCCCTTTATAGGCAATTAGCCCAGTTAGCTGATCAAAATCGCCGTTCACCAGCTCGTCTAGCTCGCCCAGCAAGTTTTTAGCCAGCGTCCGTCCGGCATCCCAAATCTTCTGCCGCACCACCGTGCCGTTATTGTCCAGTAAATATATCTCTGCCTCGGGCTTATCGCTACGTACCGCTAAAATCATATCTATATCTTAGCACATCACGTGATATAATAGAGGCAAGTAACTAAGGAGGGATTAAAGATGGCAAAGAAAGAATCCAAGGCCATGGCCGAGAAATCGTCCGATCAAGCGGGCAAGCGTGCTGCGCTAGATCTAGCAGTTAGTCAGATTAGTAAGCAGTTTGGCGATGGCTCTATCATGAAGTTAGGCGACGCCTATAAAATTAACGTCGAGACCATTCCATCGGGCACATTGTCACTAGATTTAGCGCTAGGTGGCGGCTATCCAAAGGGTCGTATCATTGAAATTTACGGCCCCGAGTCATCCGGCAAGACCACCCTGGCTCTACACGCCGTGGCCGAGGTGCAAAAACTCGGCGGTACGGCTGCCTTTATTGACGCCGAGCACGCCCTGGACCCACAGTACGCCGGTCGCCTAGGTGTCAACACCTCGGATCTACTAGTTTCACAGCCCGATAACGGTGAACAAGCTCTAGAAATTGTCGAGACCCTGGTGCGTTCTAACGCCGTGGACATTATCGTTCTAGATTCCGTGGCTGCCCTAGTGCCACAGGCTGAAATCGATGGCGATATGGGCGATTCTCTGCCAGGTTTACAAGCCCGCCTGATGAGCCAAGCTCTACGTAAGCTGACCGGTATTATTAACAAGAGCAAGGCCACTGTCATCTTCATTAACCAGATCCGCATGAAGATTGGCGTGATGTTTGGCAATCCCGAAACTACTACCGGTGGTAACGCCCTAAAGTTCTATGCCTCGCAGCGCCTAGACATTCGTCGCATTGGTCAGATTAAGGCCGGCGATGACGTCATCGGTAACCGCGTCCGCGTTAAGGTAGTTAAAAATAAAATCGCTCCACCGTTTAGACAAGCTGAATTCGACATTATGTATAACGAGGGCATTTCTACCGAAGGTGACACACTAGACCTGGCTACCAGCCACGACATCGTGCAAAAATCCGGTGCCTTTTATAAATACGAGGGTGAGACTATTGGCCAGGGCCGCGAAAACGCCAAGAAGTGGCTAAAGGAGAATCCGGATAAACTAGCCGAAATCGACCAGAAGGTGCGCGACGCGGTTAAAGTTAAAGAATCACAGAATTAGTAGAGGCTGGCGGTGCAGATCACCAAAGTTCAACCAGCCGCCAAAACTGCTGGCCGCTACAATATTTACGTAGACGGCCAGTATTCGTTTTCTCTGGACGAGCTACAGCTAGTGCAGTCGGGGCTACACAGCGGGCTGGAAATTAACGAGGAACAACTAGAGCATCTAAAGTCCGAATCAGATTATGGCAAAAATTACATCCGAGCGGTCGATTTAATCAGCCGGCGCCTACGCAGCGAACGCGAGATTCGCGACTATGCCTTCCGCAAGCAGTGGACCAAGCACAATACCGAGCGTGTGATCGACCGGCTAAAATCCCGTGGCTATCTAAATGATGCGGTGTTCGCAAAGGCATTCGCCGAGTCGCGCTTAAGTAGCGGCCGCTATTCCAAAAAGCGTATCAAGCTGGACCTACAGAAGAAGGGTATCAGTAGCGACATCATCGCGAAGATATTACATGATGAGGTGCGCGACGACGACACCCTAGACAAACTGGTCGCTAAACGCATTCACCGCTATGACGACGATCGCAAGCTGATCGCCTACCTGATGCGCAATGGCTTTCAATACGACGACGTGATCAACGCGATCCAGCGCTTTCGGCGGGACGCGACTTAGGTTTGCGAAACGGGTTGTCAAACTCGGGGTTCAGTAACTTTTCGTTCACTGGCATTTTTTTAGCCGGCTCTTTTAGACGAATATCGGGCGCTTTTACCACGATTTTTTTATCATCAATTTCAATAATCTGATTACGGCTAATAGTCAATTCAGTTACGCTGAGGCTCTTCCAGAAGCGTGGTTGCACCACGATCTGCATGATATTGAAGCTATGCGAATCTACGATATAAGTTCCAACATGGCCTAGCTTTTGTTTATGATTATCCACTACCAGTAATTTTACTAAGTGAAAATCATACGCTATCACTTCATTCAATCGCACCATGTCAACTGGCGACATGATATTCTCGGCTGAGTCGATCAAAACACCTCGCCTATCTAGCGCCCGAATATCTTCAGTAAATATCACCGCTGGGTCATACTGTACCATCGGACCATCAACATAAAAGGCTACTACCTTCAGAGTATAGGGATTTATGATTGGCTCAGTAATAACGCCAAGGGGCTGCGAAGTCCTTAAGCTTACTACTGGCGCGCCAATAACGCTATCGATGGTAATTAGCATATGCTTATTATAGCACAGCTAACTGTTTAAAATCTGTCATTAGCGTCGCTCGCAGTGAGCCGTTATATAACGCTGCTGCTGGATGATAAAGCGGTAAGATCACCCAATCATAGCTTTTACTGCCTTCGGTTAAGCGAATCCGTTGCGGTTGGCCGTGTATTTGCGATATTCTAGTCTTCGGCAAAAAGTACCCCATAGAGTGACGGCCCAGAGTTACAATAATCCTGGGGTCAATTACTTCTAATTGATGCACCAAATAAGGCCAAAAAGCACGCTTTTCATCAGGTAGCGGATCACGATTATTGGGTGGACGATATTTTACGATGTTAGTTATATAGACGTTCTCGCGCTTCAAGTTGATCGAAGCCAACATCTCGTTTAGAAATTTGCCCGCTGCACCCACAAACGGAAGCCCCTGTTCGTCCTCATTTTTGCCTGGCGCTTCGCCAATAAATACAATATCTGCATTTACATTACCGTCGCCCATTACCAGCTGCGTCGCTTGTGCTGCCAGGTCTGGACAAACCTTATTTTTAATAATCTCATCGGCAATCGCCCGCAATTGCTGTCTTTTATCGCTTGCCTCACCCGCCATTATTTTGCCTTCTCGTTCAAGTAGTCGTTTAGGGTAGTTACTAATTTAGTAAGATTCTTAGCGTCATCACGTATAGCATTAACGATCTCGTACCACTGCGAGTCAAATTGCGCCAAACTATTTTTTGCTTGTAGCTGCGCATTAGCAGCATCAGGGTCGTTGCTAACGCGTTTACGAATCGCATCAACGGTTAATTGATAGGCATCAGCCGCCTGTTTGAAGGCCAGATTAACCTCATTCTTGGACGTATTAACCCCACCGAACTTAGTAGAGATATTACTGGCATTAATTGACAAATTATTGAGGGCGGTCGCATCTAACGGCGCCGTGCTCTGACTAGCCACAGTAAGCGCCGTCAAATCATCTACCACCCCACTAGTCGCGTCAATCACGGTTGACAGAATCTCTAGATCGCTATGGTATGCTTGGTATTTGTTTGATAAATCAGTCAAGTAGCTACTGGCGGTTGCATCGCGCGCTACCGCATCTTTGCTAGCCAGAGTATTACCCTGTTTTTCCAACTGGCCCTTCAGTTTATCTACTGCCTGGCGCGCTTGCTTCAAATCTTCGGCAGTCGCTTGACTATCGCTAGGCAGCATTAAACTACTATCTACTGTCTTATAGTCATCACTCTGCATAGTCTTTAATAAAACTGTTGAGGCTGTTGCTGCTTCCGCATAATCCGCTGGATGTAGCTCACCCATGTATTTTGCCGCCATCACACCAACCACACCGAGGACTAAGCAGATAGCGCTGCCCAAGGCAATGAACAGGGGCAAATGCGACTTTTTCTTAGTGTGCACTGGCTCGGCTACATTCTGTGCCGGGAAAGCATCACCTATTATCTGGTTCTGACCTAGCGGTTGCACTCCTACTGGTATCTGATTATTATCACGGCCATAGACGCCAGTCTGCTGACCATAGTTAGGCATATAGTCGCGGCCATACTGTGGCACGCCATTGTAGGTCGGTGTAGTATAACTAGGGCCACCAGGTTGTGGATAGCCCGGATAGTTCAGTGGCTGACTACCGTTCTGAGCATTGGAGTTGTTAGGATTATTGGGAAACATATTTAGTATCCTGTAGCAATAATTATAAAACTATTTTAGCATAAGCTGTTTACTAATAGCAGCCTTTACGCGCTTAGTTAAGATAGCAGCCGTTTCGTTAGGCTTAGGTGTAATTAGCGGTAAATAGGTTACCGATATGTGCGGTCGGCCACTCCGCCATAATTTATGATCCGCTGGCCAAGCCTCCCGCGCACCCTGTATTACAACTGGTAATATCTGTGCACCCTCCTCTATCGCAATGTGCGCCAAGCCTTCATGGAACCTGCCTAATTTACCATCGCGTGTTCGCGTACCTTCGGGGAAGACCAGAATTGGAACACCTTCATGCACCAATCGCCGCGATACACCGTTATGACGGTGTGAATTATCCCGATCAATAGGATAAGTATTGACCAAGCAGCGTGCCGGCTTGGAACGCAGCCAACTGCGAAAGAAGTTATCGGTCGCCGCCCCCACCGCCACCTTAGCGCCGAATTTACGCGGCAAGGTAGCAATGATTAATGGCGCATCAAAGTGCGACTGGTGGTTTGGCATGATGATAATGGGTTTAGAATTCCCTTCATCCGGCCCAGAAATCGTTGATTTCTGGCCTTTCCTCCCCGCCAGGAGGAGGGAACAATTAGTCACCTTCAGCCGCAGCACCATATGTAGAGCCGGATTAAGGATTAGTAATTGAATAATGTAGCGCAAGACGTAGCGCCAAGTCGAATGATAGCGCTTTAACGTATGCGCCGCACTGTCAGTATACGAAGTGTCATGATATTCAACCGCCATATTCCACTATTTCTTATAATTATCGGTCGCCTGATAGCGTCGACTGACGTGACGCCTTAGTGCTATCGGACCATGCTGTAAACACCAGATTATAAACTTCCATCGCCAGGTCGGTACTACCACGGATTTGCCCTGCCTTGCGCCTTTTAGTGCTTGATCTACTACCTGGTCAGGGTGAACATACAGCCACTCCGGGACCGAGGGCTCACCTAAGCCCACTGCCGCGTGAAAATTAGTATGCATCCACGAAGGGCAGACCGCCGTAGCAGTCACACCAGTACCCTCTAGGCTTAATGCTAAGCTCTGTGTATAAGTCAATACGTAAGCCTTGATAGCCGAATAGTTGCCATTAAATAGCCAGGCCGAAGTAGATGAAACATTGATAATATGACCATACTGCTGGCGCTTCATAACGCTAGCTGCCGTCGTACTAAACAGTAAGGTATTCAGCGCCATAACATCTAGGGCACTACGCTGCAAATCGTGGGCTTTCTTACTGTGAGCATCGGCATCAATATGCACACCAAAGCCCGCATTATTAATAAAATATGCCAAGTCCTTAGTGCGACGGACCTTATCCACAACTTTTTCCACAGCCTGCGCATCCGCCAAGTCTACGCTCATGGTAGTCACTTTCACCGAATACACTTGCTCGAGCGACTGCTTAGCCTTAGCTAGCGCTTCCTCACCTCGTGCCACCACTACTAGGTCACAGCCCGCGGCCGCCAAGGCCTCGGCAAACTTTAGTCCGAGACCCTGACTTCCACCTGTAATAATGGCGGTCGCCATCTACTGCTCAACCCCTAGCATAGTTAGGCTCAAACGTCCCTTGTCGTCAATGGCCACTAGCTTCACATTTACCGGCTGACCCATTTCCAGCACTTCCGCTGGTTCCTTGATACGCCGGCCCTCGACAATTTTACTGACATGTAGCATGCCGTCAATGCCCGGTAGAATATTCACAAAGGCGCCAAAGTCCTTCAGCCCCACAACCGTACCGCGGTAAATCTTACCCACTTCCGGCTCTTCAGTCAGACTGCGCACCCAGTCTATGGCTCGCTGCATCATCTCAGCGTCATTGCTAGCAAAGGTAATCAGGCCATCCTCGTTAATATCCACAGACACACCGGTTTCAGCAGTAATCTTGTTAATCGTATCACCACCCTTGCCGATGACCGCACCGATTTTGTCGGGGTTAATCTGTAGCTTTTCAATACGTGGTGCATAGGGCGACAGCTCCTTACGTGGAGCCGGCAAAGCCGCTAGCATATTCTGTAGAATCTCCGCCCGCGCCGTCTTGGCTCGCTGCAAAGCTTCGCGCAGGATATCGGTGGTTAGACCATGCACCTTAATATCCATCTGTAGGGCCGTTACACCCTCGCTAGTACCCGTGCACTTAAAGTCCATATCACCAGCAAAGTCCTCTTGGTCAGCCATATCGGTTAAGATGTAATGCTTATCCCCATCGGTCATTAGGCCCATCGCCACACCAGATACCGGGCGCTTCAGCGGCACGCCGGCATCCATTAGTGCTAGACAGCTAGAGCAAGTCGCCGCCATCGAGGTCGAGCCGTTCTGCGACATAATCTCCGTCACTGAACGGATCGCATACGGAAACTCCTCGGTATCCGGTAGCACTGGCATTAGCGCCCGCTCAGCTAAGTAGCCGTGGCCAATTTCGCGACGACCCGGCGTACCAATGCGCTTAATCTCACCCACAGTGTAGCCAGGCGCATTGTAGTGGTGAATATAGCGACGCTCGCCGTCGGTTACCTCCATAGTGTCCACTAGTTGCGACATCGATAGCGGTGCCAAGGTCACGATATTCATGGCCTGAGTTAGACCGCGCGTAAACAGCGATGATCCGTGCACCCGTGGCAGTACCGCCACCTCCGAGGTCAGCGGCCGAATCTCAGTCAGTTTACGGCCATCGGGGCGAATACCTTCTTCAATAATGCCTTTACGTACATCCTTCTTAATGGCGTTACCAAAAGCCTCACTATATTTCGGCTCTAAATCCGCCCACGCTAGCTCGTCATAGTCAGAGCTAAAGTGATTCATGAATTCTTCGCGAATCTCTGCCACCTTCTCGTTGCGCTGTAGATACGGCATGCGCAGGTTAGCACCCAGCTTATCCTTCAAGTACTCGTCCACTTGCGCCTGCAGATCATCACTGACCTTCTCAATCTCGTACTCCTGCTCGGCCGGCGCCACCTTGGCCTTTAACTCCTTTTGTAGCTCTAGCGCTGGTTTAATATTTTCCTCAGCCCAAGCGAAAGCGTCCACTAAGGTATCCTCAGATACTTCCTTGGCACCCGCCTCCACCATCAAGATACCCTTGTCACCACCGGCCACAAATAGGTCCAGCTTACCGGCCGCTAGTTCATCGCGACTCATAAAGGCCCTAAAATCACCGTTCTTGTCCAGACCAATCCTTAGACCCGCCACTGGACCATCAAACGGCGCGCCGGTTAGCATCAAGGCTGTACTAGCTGCCAACATAGCAATCGCATCTGGCCGGAAGCTCGGGTCCATCGATAATACCGTCGACACCACCTGGCACTCGTTCTTATAACCCTTCGGAAACAGCGGTCGAATCGGGCGATCAATTAGGCGGCCAATCAGCACCGCCTCATCCGACGGCTTACCTTCGCGCTTCATAAAGCGGCTGCTGCTCATCTTGCCCGCTGCATAATACTTTTCCTCGTAATCAATCGATAGTGGAAAATAGTCTAGATCTGGGTTTACGCCACCTACCTGTGCTAGACCTAGTACCGTGGTATCACCGTAGCGCACCAGCACAGACGCCTGTGTGCGGAAACATACCCGGTTGACCTCCATAGTCAGCTCGCGCCCCAACCAGTTGGTCGAGACTTTGATTAATTCTTTCCCCGTTTGAATGACTTTTGCCATGAAACTCCCTTCTTTAGCGTGTCAGTAGCGCAAATTGCCGCACCGCAGGTGGGCGAAAATGCGGCAATTTTCACCGCTGACACCTTACTTACGATTTACATTATATCAGAACTAGGGTAGATTTGCTGTAATCCGATAGATTATACCGACACCATATGTGCCACTGGGCACTGCCTCCGTATTTGCGCCATATACTAAATTGATATCACGTCGACCTAATATGTCATCCTCAACCGCTAGCTCGTTCGATGCCATTGGCATAGCGCGCCAACTCTGTTTATTTGGCAGCCTTACACCCCACGTACCCGATTTCAGCATATTAGCTTCATCTACGGTCGCCTTAATTAGGCCACTCGGTCCAACCATGGCATTATCGCTAGCACTGCTGGCTAGTACGTCGTAACCAATATTGCCTTGTGTATAGATTACCGTACTGGCACTAGCTATATTAGTTAGCTTAGTATACTCTAGCTGGACTGCGTCATCATAGTTAATCGATAGCTTCGTGGGTTGCAAAGACACTGTCACCATAGCCACCGCCGTCTGGTTAGAATAGTCATCAGTTTCCTGATAATAGAACTGGTCTACAGTATCGCTAGAAACATTGCCATTAGGTATATACTGCAAATGATCACCTATTATCCTTACGCGGGCATGAGGCGTAACTATTTCATTTACGAAGTTGTCACTAGGCGCAGCAGCTAAGCCCGATAGGCGCAGCTTTGAATTACCACCCGATAGACCATTGGCACCAACATCGTTGCTTAAAACGTCCAAACTCCGCGTTGAATCGCCCGCCCCAACTACTATTGGCCCATATTTATCAGGGTTAGTATGGATTTTATAAACAGCAATCGCATTTTGCGAATAGCCCCGATTGCCCGAATCTACCTCGATTTGGTTAGGCAATATATATAGATCAGAAGCGTCAATCGCTCTAGCTAGTGTACTAGAATTCACAATTAATGCCGTTATTAGTATAGCTAATCGCCAGCCAATACCCCACCGAATTTTCATAAATTAATTATAGCACAAACAAAATACCTCCCTTTCGTAAAGGGAGGTAGCACGGCATTAGCCGTGACGGTGGGCTCGACCCCGATAACCTACTTACGTAGACCTAGAGTCTCAATGACCTTCTTATACTGCTCGAAGTCATTGTCGCTAAGCGCCTTCAGTAGCTTCTTGCGACGACCGACCATCTGAATTAGACCGCGGCGAGCCATGAAATCGTGCTTGTTAGCCTTCATGTGCTCTGTCACCTCGTTGATGCGGGCGGTTAGGATAGCGATCTGTGCGCTAGCCGAACCGGTGTCGCCATCATGAAGCTGCGTAGACTGAATAGCTTTTAATTTATCTTCTTTGCTAATCATTGCTTTTATAGATTACCCCACTCTCCCCTGTTTTGTCAAATTTATCCAATGGCTCTGCATTTTTAATATCAAAGTCAGCAATCTTGACGCGACGAAGAGTAGTCAAATAAGCACCCACTCCCAGCACTTGTCCAATATCAGCAGCAAGTGAGCGAATATAAGTACCACTACTAACATGCGTGCGAATTATTAAGTCGGGGTAAGTGTAGTCTAGAATTTCTAAACTATAAACTTCAACTTCTCGTGGAGGTATCTCAACCTCCTTGCCCGCCCGCGCCAACTTATATGCCCGCTGGCCATTAATTTTAATGGCGCTAAAAGCAGGTGGCGTTTGTTTTATCTTGCCGGTAAACTGCTGCAGCGCTGATTTAATTTCGTTTAGATTCGGGACTCGATCAGATACATTGGTAACATCACCCTCGGGATCGCCCGTGGTAGAAGTCCAGCCAAGACGTAGTGTTGCCTCGTACACCTTGTCTAATTTGGTAAATTCCATGGCCCGACGAGTATTTTTACCACTGACCAGGATTAGTAGCCCGGTAGCGAAAGGGTCCAATGTACCACAATGCCCCACCTTAACCTTATGGCCCGCCAGTTTCGTCAAATAACGCCGCACTCGAGCCACGCAGCCAAAACTAGATATGCCAGCTGGCTTATCTAGTAAAATTATTCGATCGATTGTATCATTCATTTACCATTCATAGTAATGAATACTCGTCAACTGCGTCAATACCTCCCTTACTAAAGGGAGGTGGCACGGCATCCGTGACAGTGGGTTCGCAAAGCACCACTGACGAAGGCGCTATAATCAATTTGGGGCTAGGTCGATAGCGTGGTTAACTACGTTGTCTCTGTCTCGACGAACAACCAGTCGTAGGGTAACGATAACAGCAACTTTACGAACGCAGGCAATCGTTGGCCGGATCGGGGCGGCAACTACAACAACGGTTCTAACGCAGGTGTGTTCTATTCAGGCAACAATAACGGCAACCCGAACAACAACTATGCCTTCCGAGCAGTGCTGTTGCCTCTCCCCTAGTGCGCATTAACGCTAAATGTAGCTATGGTTAGTAAATGTCTACGGATACGAACACCGGATTATGCGCCCAGGCCAGCTCCTTTGCCGGCGGCGGTTATCCTGATCCGCCGGCATAAATTTATATTGTTTAGTCCTTTTTTGTAAAAAGGGGCTAATGCTGTAATTTTTACCTCCCTTTAGCTAAAGGGAGGTAAATAGCTATTATTTACACAACATCACATGTCCACGCCAGGCGGCGAGGCGGCGGAGATGACGAGCGTCATCATCGATACCCAATCGATAATCGCGCTGGATTTTATGGAGTGTCTTCAATGCGCGGCGACGTAACTTCAGATGGTCCTCGAATATGCGGTAACCCACGAAATCTAGCCCTTGCTTTGCCGGATAATAACGACTCTTGGGATTCAAACGCAAATTCAACCGCTCTGTTACAAACTGTTCAATCTGGTCATACCACTGCCGTGCGATCTGCCGATTTGACGCCAGCATCACAAAATCATCCATGTAGCGCACGTAATATTTAATACCCAAATCTTGCTTACAGAACCAATCTAGCTCGTTCAGATAAATGTTAGCAAAATACTGCGAAATATAATTACCAATCGGGATACCACTATGGCCATTATCGTCAAACACCATGGTATGAGTCAAGTCTAGCAGTGGCGGGTCGACTATCCGCTGCGCTAAAATCCGCCATAAAATATCCTTATCAATAGTGTAGAAGAATTTGGATATATCCATTTTTAACACATAATAATAACCGTATTCATCTTTTATTTTCCTCATATAGCCCTGCATTTGGCGCACCGCCGCATGGGTACCTCGCCCCGGAATACAAGCATAGCTATCCGAGATAAAGCGCGGCAGGTAAAACGGTTTAATAAACTCGCCCACGTACCATTGGTGAACGATGCGGTCTAAGTAGGGCAATGCCAGAATCAGCCGCACCTTTGGTTCGCGCACGTAGAATTCGCGGTAACGCGACGGCTGGTAGCGCCCCAACCCGACAATATCCATAACACGTAACAGATTAGCGGTTTCATTCATATTAAATCGCAAAACCTCTGGCCGCAGACCCTTGGATTTCGACGCCCGGCTATGCGCCCGTTGCCAGGCCGCCAGTGTCATGTGGTCGGCTAGCTTCTCGGTGATTTTATCGTCGGGATTCATCGGCCTTCTTCGCCTGGCGTTCACGCGCCTGCTTTTCCATACCCATGGCAAAGCCAATAGTTTGGTCATCCAGCTTACTAATCATGCGCGACCAGGCTTCACGATTCTGTGGCTTGATCCAATCATGAGCACAGCTTAGCTCCACCAGGACATTCAGCTCCTTAAAGTTAATCGACATACGGCGCAGAATCTGCTCTTTGTCTAGTTTTGGATTGTAGCCATAAACTTCTAATGCTCCACGCAAGTTATCCTGGGTCAGCTCAGCAATGCGGCTGGCTGGGCCAATGCCATGTTTCTGCCACTTCGGGTAGGTTTCCAGGCGGTCATAGGTATATTTATATAGCCGCTTCATCTCGCGGTACATAATGGCATACAAATTTTGCGACGGTTTGACCGCCCGGAGCGGGTCGGTCAAACGCTGCTTTGGCTCGTTGTTATTGGTTAATGATAATTGTTTCATGAGATTATGAGACCCTAGGGGAGAGGCAACAGCACTGCTCGGAAGGCAAAGCCGATGCTCGGGTTGCCGTTATCGCCGCCTGAAAAGAACACACCTGCGTTAGAACCGCTGTTGAAGTAGCCGCCCCGAGCCGGCCAACGATTGCCTGCGTACGTAAAGCCGCCGTAATCGCTACCCCACGACTGGCTGCCCGTCGAGACAGATTGTACCATCTTGTTCTCGTGTAACGCCTGGCCGCCGCAAGTTTCGTAGGTGCAGATATCCCAGTTCCACAGATTCTCATTACTGGCGCCTATCGACCAATCGCGCCGTGTACCAAATCCCGCCGATGCCTTATATAGATTCACATATGGTGGTTTGGTCGGATTCTTAAAGTAATTGACGTCGTTTGGTGTGGTTTGCGTGTCGCTAGTGGTTAGGTTACCCATCACCTGCTCGTACGCGCCGCCCGACATGTCGTAAATGCCGGTAATATTGCCGGTGGTACTAGCCAGCATTCCTAGTTTGCCAGTATAGCCATGGTTAGTGTCATCAGCATAACAGGCATTGACAGTTTTAATGGTTCCAGGATTAGCATAGCTAGATTCGTTGCCACTAGCCTGCGGACCACAACCGGTAATACCATAACTAAAATTACCATTGTCGTCCCTAGCGCCACTGCTTTGCGCATTGATCTGTACCTTGTTGACCCCTACCCCGTATTTACTGGCGGATAGATAGGCTGCGGCGCCCCACTCGGTTTGAATTAGGGCGTGGGATTGGTATTTAGCTAGATGTTGGTTATTCTGGGTGGTAGTAGTGCCATTACCACCGGTGTTGGCGTCATCCTTTAGCCCCATGGATTTAGCAATGTCAAAATAGACACCACGGGTAACATTAGCAATGTGTTTTTCATTCGGCCGCACGGTTGGTGCGGTGGTCGAACCAGTGGTTTCGAACTTGCCCATCCAGAAACCATTTAGTTCACGGGTTGGGTCGGTCATCCAGGTGAAGGCAGGATGGGTGGTCCAGGTGGTCTGGTTGGCGTTATCCTGTGCCAAGGTTGTTGCAACACCATTGCCATCGGTGGTAATGGATGGATAATTAGTGCGATTGAGGTTACAACCGGTGCGGTAATCCTTGGCTAGGATATTGGATTCTGCGTTATCCGCCGTGCCGTTCTTCCACATCTGGGCAACAGTGGTAATACCGCTGTTACAGCTCTTCACTGGCGATTTCTTGATGTCTGGCGCCTTAACAAAGCGGATGTCATAATCCTGCGCCTGGACGACCTTATCAGTGGCGTCGCGGCGTTGTACCTCGTACTCATAGCGTGGAACGTAGACATAGAAACCGAGGATATCCGCATCGGCTACATCGAGGTCCTTATACGTGCCGTCGCCGTTGCTGTATTTAGTCGGATCTTTCACGGTTACAGCGTTAGCCCATTGCTTATTATTGTAATCATACCAATCGGTAGCGGTCTTAGGATTGGTTATAGCGTGCCAAGTAGCGTTACCATTATCGTCGGTGCTAGCATACTTAACCGGGATCATATTAGTGTCGATATCGACCGCACAAGTACTATTAGCATCGCCGGATTTACAGATGCTAGGGGCAATGTAGCTGTAGCGATTGGTTGTGGCAGTATTTTTGGTGCTAGCAGTACCGCCATCGCTAATGACGTAGGTATCATGGATACCTGGTTTAGTGTCGGTTGGCGTGGTATAAGTTAGCTGAGTTTCAGATAATGGCTTAACATTGGTCGCCAGTTCGTTGTCCTGCTGCTGGCCATCGTCATTTAAATCGACCCAAACCTTACTAGCGGTTAACAGGTTGGTTCCTGTCATTGTTACACTAGCGGCTTTGTTGTAGTCGGTGTAGTTGGCGGTATTGGTGGCGTCGTCGGTGTGAGTAGTGGTGAGCGTGGTAATAGTTGGTGCCGGTGGAAGGTTAGCGGTTACCGTATATTGGATGGTAGTACTATAGGTACCAGCAGATAGGTTATCCAGATTAAACTTCGCCGCAAAGGTTAGTTTAGTGGTATCGGTGGTGGTTGATAGGTTAGTGGGCGATTTAATAGCTACAGCGGTTTTAGTTAGACCTATATATTTATCTGCCGCAGTATTTTCCAGGCGGTAACCCCAGGTGTTGTCTGCTAGATCCGACGGCGCAGCTAGCGTGCCCGTGGTGGCGGTTAGTTTGCTGTTATTATCCTTATTGTTGATTAAGTCTACGCTGCTCGCCGTACCCTGCATGGTTAGGCTGTAGCCATAACGCAGGTCATTGAGGTCGGTAGAGCTGACGGTCACATTGCTATCCACGGTATTAATGCCGTTGGTGGCGTTGGGGATGGCGGTAGTGTCGCCATCTAATAGTTTAATAGAGACGCCAGTTGATGGTGCGGCGATGTAACCATAACTCTCCCGATTGTCATTGGCAGTCTGCCCTCCCTTGACAGGGCGGGACGAAGCAGTGCTCACTTCGCCCTTAGCAGCCGCCGCAGGGGACGACAAAAAGCCACTGCTAAATATAGCAGTGGCACTGATTACAATTAGTAGAGATAGCGCTAACGCACTAGCACGTAATACCCCCCCCCATTAGGCTAACATTATGCGACAAGCCATTTCTGGTATTGCTGCTCTTATTTCCCCACACGATCTTCATTATGCTCATGATTATAGCACGATTATACTAGCACGCACAACTGATTACGACGGTATCACAAACTGCGTTGGATCGGTTGGTATCGCAGGCTGTTGCGGTGCTGGGGCGGTAACTGATGCTGACATAGGCGGAACCATTGACGTTGCAGGCTGCGCTAAGTTGGCGGCTTGTGCCGCTAAATCAGCACTACCATTCGTGACCGGAGTTGCTGGTTGCATGGGCGCTGGCGCCATCGGTTGATTCAGGCTAGAAGATAGTGAGCTACTCGGCATCGACGGCTGCTGCAGTGATGTCTCACCACCCAAATTAAGACCACTAAAGTCTGGTAACGGCGGTGGTGGTGGCAACGGCACACCTAAATCGGGCGTCGCTACAGTTTGCGGCTGTACGGGAACCGGTTGCGGTTGAAATTGATTTGCAATTGGTAGTGGTGTAGATTGCGCTTGAGACTGAGTCGCCAGTGCTGGCTTCGGCAGTGGTGGCAACGGCGAGGTACGGTTGGCGATCATATAGGCTGGCGTTGGCTTAGCGGGAACCGCTGGCTCAACGTTGCGTCGCACCGACTGAGGCTGGGGTGCGGGCGCCAAAGTTGGTATCGGCGGCAATGTAGGCGCTGGATTTGGCTGAGATTGTTCCATCATGACTGGCTTAATTGATGTTGGTATTGATGCTGGCGAGGCAGGCATTGTTGGCGACAAGGTGGCTACTGGCTCAGGCTGAGGTGCTAATCGCTCGTTACTAAAGCTAGGCAACGGAGCCGAGGTCGGCAGACTAGCAGCCTTACTCTGCGCATTCTGGCGATCGAGCTCATCTTCAGTTAATTGCGAGTGCGCCACCGCTACCGCATCCTCGCTGCGTGCTTGTGCTAAGCGCGAGTTTTCCTCGACCACCATCTTGTTCATACGATTAACTTCGTCACCGTGCTTTTGCTCGGCGTCCATTAATGTTTGGGCTAGGTTGTCAACATTAGGCTTACTCTTAGCAGTTACACCTGCAAATACGCTATGATCGGCTGGCTTCGGGGTGTTGGCGGCATTGTTATGCGTAATTTCAAACTCGTTACTTGGCCGAGTTGTATCCGGTTTATTGTTCGAAGGATTATTATTCCGATGTGTCTCAGTATTGGGCTTCTTGCGCCGATCGTATTCAACCTTATCGGATGACTGCTTGTTGGACGGCTCAATTTCACTAGCCAGTTCAGACGAAATTAGCTGTTGGTTCGCCCCGTGTGCCATTAGGTCGGCAGCTAGTGACATGATTGACGGTGTAGTCGACTTGTTGCGGAACTGATCGGTGGCCGAAACTACACCAGTTAGCAGCGCCGTGGCCACTGCTTCATCCATCAGTACATGATTTTGCCCCGCTGATAAAGCATTGACTAGTTCGGCCACCATTTCACTGTAGCAGTCCATGCCTTCATCTTGCCAGCTAATCGACCCCAGAACGTCGTGTACCTTGTCCATATTGATGGTAGCTGTAATTGCATCGTGAAAGATTTTACCGTGCGAGGCGATGGCTGAGTCCAGCTCTTCACGACTAGTTACACCAATAGCGATAATCAGTTCAACATTAAAATCGCCATCCTCAAACTTAATATCCTCAGCCGTAATCTTGGTACGGTACGGCGTGATGTACACCTTGGCAAAATCGCCATCGGCGTTGACCCGTAAACGCCCCGCCTTCTCCTTGTCAATCAGAATAATAAAGTCGCGCAAGCTATCAGCATTGCTCTCAAAAGTCTTCTGTGGGTTTAGGAAATTTAAACTTTTCGGTATGCGACCACTAAACACCGCCACCGCGCGCTTATCCAACCGGTTAATAGCTAGAGCCAAAGCCAGTGCCGAGGTTAGCTGATCAATATTAGGATTGCGCGAAACTGTAATCAGGATGTTGTTAGCATCCTTGATTTTGTCGATTAGTTTGCTCTTTTGTGATTTATCGTCCATATTTTGTTTTTGCTCCACTTGGAATATTTAACTATATATTAGCATAAGTAAAATTATTTGCAAATACCCCTTTAGTCTGCTATAGTGTATCTGTTAATTAATGTGTGCAACAGGTCTTAGGATCGCACAGAAGGAGTTTATATGCCAATTATTAAGTCGGCTACCAAGAAAATGAAGCAGGACAAGCGTCGCTACGCCCAGAACCTGCGCACTAAGCGCACCATGCGCACCGCCATCAAGGCATTCGAAGCCGAGCCAACTTTCGATACACTACGTGAAGCACAAAGCGCTGTCGATACTGCCGCCAAGAAGCACGTGATCAGTCGCCAGAGTGCTGCTCGCAAGGTTAAGCATCTATCAGCGTTTGCCAAAAGCCACGACGTCAAAATCGTCAAGGTTAGCAAATAGCGCCTAAATAGCCTTCAATTCGATGCCAAGCCTCCTCGTTCGGGGAGGTTTTTAGCTGTTCGTCCAGTGTCGCCAACTTAGCGACTATTTGGCGCACTTTTGCCGCCTGCTCCACCTTAGTTTTACCTAAATTGCCCACTAGGCGGCGGACGCTATTCAGCTGATACGGACTAACTGTTTTAGTCGCCTCAGCTCCACCTAACACTGCTACCACGAGAGCATTTATCTGTGAAACAATTAGACCAAAAAATCGCTGTGGCTCCTCGCCACTGGCTACTAGATTTTCTACTTCCTGATGCAACCGAGCACGCTCACCTCGTATCGCGCAATCGAATATACCAAAAGCATTGACATCCAGACTCGGCTCAATATATAGCTTAATATCCTCAACTGTAATTGGTCGATTTAAATAAGCTAACTTAGTTAATGCTTCATTTAGAGCCGCCCGTTCGTCTTCTTCGCCTTTAACCCTGTTTAATAGTTCGACACGCGCCGCTCGATCCAGCTGAACAGCATGCGTTTTAGCTAGCTCATCAATTGCCTCGCTACCCTTTTGATACTTAGGTTTAGTAAGTTTCTGTGCGGTAACAACTTTGGATAACTCCTTAAATAGCTTAGTTCGCTCTACCGCCTTTACATTTTTAGGATCAGTTGGCAAGTCTAGTAAGACCAACGTTGTAGTATCTGGCACCTGATTAATGTTCTCGCAAATCGCCTGCCAAGTCGCCGTAACTGCTAGCACCCCGCGAACAATTACTAGCCGTGACGGCTCAAATAGGCTAACCGCTATCATCTGCGCAATTATGTCGTTAGTTACCCCATCGCTAGCATCTAAACGCATCGGTTTCAGGCCAGGATTATTGCTAGAAAAATCATTAATAATCCGTCGCACTGCGGCGTCAATTGCAAAGCCATCATCACCATAATAGAAGTATTTCATTAATTCTATTGTAAACTATTAGTATGAAAATTGAGACAGCAGAGGACATGGTTGAGTTGGGCTATGAGATTGGCCGAAAGCTAAAGAGTGGTGAAATATTCGAATTAGTGGGCGACGTAGGCGCCGGCAAGACTACTTTTACCCATGGCTTGGCCAAAGGGCTAGGTGTAACTGACGCTGTACAGTCGCCCAGCTTCACCATTAGCTGCAATTATCCTGCTCGCGACGGCCTAGTACTCAATCACTACGATTTCTACCGTCTAAACGACCCCGGCATCGTTGCCATGGAACTAGCCGATAGCCTAGACGACCCCAAAGCAGTTACTGTAATTGAATGGGGTGAGGGCGTCCGCGATATTTTACCACCCCATACCACTATCAAGTTCAGCTACCTGCCCGACCAAGGGCGCGAGGTTGAAATCATTAAGCCAACTATTTAAATTCAATCGGTGCCGGGTCATCACCTTTTATGTCGTCTCCCTTAGGGCTACTATCCTTGAATAACGGATTATCATTAGCCGATGGTTGCGGTGAGTCGTCTATCTGCACAATGTTGTCATTACGACCACGTAATTTATCCCAACGCCTTTTAATGGAATCCCGGTACTGCCAGATGATTATGCCTAGGCAAAGCGCTCCACCCACCGCCAAGGCAATTATCAAGGTCAGGTTGCTGCGTCTTTCCTGCTCTTCTGTAGTACCATCCTTCTGTCCAGTAGTTTTGACTGGATATTTAGCATCACCGTCATCATTAGTTTTCTTACGGCAACGGTTAGTTTCGGGGTTACGTTCATAGCCCTCCTTACACGGCGTCAATTTACTAGTACTATCAGTGGTAGTTTTCTTACGGCAACGGTTAGTTTCGGGGTTACGTTCATAGCCCTCCTTACACGGCGTCAGCGTTGAG
>ERZ808242.508-NODE-508-length-27810-cov-17.317060_pt1 | contig 27810 bp, 15 predicted proteins | sample MGYA00521244_ERZ808242 | MGnify/ENA primary metagenome ERZ808242 (study PRJEB31516, sample SAMN03275573) | gut metagenome | biome: mammalia-associated habitat; material: feces | host: Papio cynocephalus | place: Kenya | collected 2012-07-27 ... | reverse complement strand
CAACTTCAAAATATTTTGGCCGAAATACGCAAAAATACGGCACTTTTCGTAATCGGTTGATAATTAGACGTTTATAAAATTTCGGGTTTTATTAGGCTCGAAAAGTAAATACTTTTCATCAAAGAATACCCTTTATCGTGTTGCGATATACCCTTTATCATGACGCGATTAACGCTTTATCGCATTGCGATAAAGGGTATATCGCAACACAATATACCCTTTAGCGCAAAATTACCCCATGTAAATCGCGGCGCGACCGACGAAAAACCCGATTTTCGCGCTCTATTTCATCCGCTCTCCATGACAAACTTTTCGACCAAAAAGCATGACAACAATAGCGGTAAAGGCAGGATTACAGTCTTCCTTCGACAACCCTTTGTATTCGATGTTGATTTTCTTGAACTTGGCGTGACAAGACCAAGGACTTGAATGTAAACCCATATAAACCCCAGCCCTTTGAGGGGGAAAGCCCTATCGGGCTGGGTCCCCAGGCGAGCCTTCGTGTCTTATGAGCCGAGCTCACGACACGAAGACTTGCCTGTCTCCCCACGGCTGTCGCCGCCTTTTCCCCTTCAAGGGCTGGCTTTAAACCCAGTTAAACCGCTCACGCGCCATTCATCGGTGCCTGTCCACGGAGTGTAAGCAGCACATCGTGCGAGACATGCGTGAGCGGTTTGCCCAGTTTACATTCCTGCTGCGTGAGCGGTTTACCCAGTTTGTAATTCTACTGCGTGAGCGGTTTAATCTGGTTTATATCGGTTTACATTCAAGTCGCTGGTCTCGTCACGCCAAATTCCGGAAGAGCCAATATTAAGTTCTCTCGCTATCAAAATAGTTTCTTGTGGCTTAAGGATGCAGGTGTAGCTTTGCCAGTTTATAATGTAGATGAACCAACCGTGCCTTTGCTTTTGTCAAGCAGTCGTAATTTATTCAAGCTGTTTATGAGCGATATTGGACTCTTGGCAAGTCTTTATGCTGATGGTATTCAACTTAAGATTCTTGACGACGAACCTTCAATTAATTTTGGCTCGGTGTATGAGAATGCTGTAGCACAAGAGTTTTGTGCTAAGCAATGATAATGTCAAGAAACAAGGAAAGATAACTTGTCTACCGATTTATATGTTGATGTTCATCAAGAAGGAACCGCAAGTTCCAACAAATCATAAAATAGATTTGAGCGGATTGAAATGAAACTCAGGGAACTACAGGTCGCTACTTGTAAAGCATCACGATGCTGCCGGCGGTGATGAGGCAGGCACCGAGGATGGTCTTCAGGTTTACTGGCTCCTTCAGGAAGATGAAGGCGAGGCAGATGGTTATCACCACGCTGAGTTTGTCGATGGGAGCCACACGGCTCACGTCGCCCAGTTGGATAGCCTTGAAATAGAAGAGCCATGACAGTCCTGTGGCGCAACCTGAGAGAATGAGGAATAGCCAGGTATGGCTCGGGATGGACTTGATGCCCGATTGCAGGTTGCCCATGAACACGATGCCCCAGGTGATGAGCAGAATGACGGTGGTACGGATGGCGGTAGCCAAGTCCGGGTTGATGTCTTTCACACCGATTTTGGCGAAGATTGCCGTGAGGGCGGCAAAGAATGCTGAAAGTAATGCATAATACTTCCACATGATGCTGTTTTGTATGTTGTTTGTGATTTATCCAATTATCATTGGTAATTTGTTCTTGATTTAGAAGTTCACCCCGAAGGAGGAACCTACGGCAAGCGTATTCATCCATTCTCCACTATGCTTGCTATGCGATGGCATCAGGTTGTAGTCGAGGAAGAAGCGGATGCCATATTGACCTTTTGCCTTGTATCCGAAGGAGATGCCACTGCCGAAGGAGATGCCGCTGTTCTCTGGCACAATGGTACCGTCGGATAATTTCAACTTCTGGTAATCTATATAACCAGCCAGCAGTTTGCTGCCCACGTTCCATCTGGAGGTGATAGGGTATGAGAAGTAGGGGCCTGCCATCATTGCCACGGCATCGAAGGTATTGTCCTCGGCTACCGAAGCTCCCGATTTCTCCGAAGTGATGATATGTATGTTGGAGGCAGTAAATCGTCCACCCACACCGATGTAAGGATTGAAGAAACAGGCTCCCTCTACGCCGGCCGAACTACCCGAAGAGGTGCGGAAAGCCAAATCCTCGGTTATGTCATAGTGGCTCAGTGGCAGGTTGATGCCCAGGTACACTCCCAGGAAAGAAGGCTTGTCGTTGCGGGAGAAGGTGTCCTTCATGTCGAAATGGTGGATGCCTTTCTCCTTGAAGAGGAGGTCGGCGAGATAATAGCCTAACTCGGTGGAGATGATTCCGATGCCTGCGCCCGTCAGTACATCGCTGAGCCAATGCTTGTTGTTGGCGATGCGCATGAGACCTGTGCCTGTGGCAAAGGTGTAGGCTCCCACCCCCACCCACGGACTGATGTGACCATACTCCTTGGTGAGCATGGTGGCGGTCATGAAGGCAAGGGCGGTATGCCCGGAAGGGAAGGAGTGGTTGTTGCTACCATCGGGCCGCATCACGTTGGTGGTAGATTTCAAGGTGTTGACTACGCTACCCATGATAGCTGCTGAGGCTATGTCGGATACGAGCATCCGGCCCCAGTCGCTGCGTCCCTTCACACCGAAGGCTTTCATGCCCAGCATCACGACACCCGGAAGATACTGGGTATAGTTGTCGAAAGGACGGTGGAACTGTTTCATATAGTCGTTGCGCAGGCTTCTGAAGTGCGTGTCCTCTCCCTTCATGATGAATCCCAAGGCAATCAAAGGGGTGCCCACGAAGGTCATCTGATAGAGTCGGGAGTCGGTGAAATTCCGCTTTTCTCTGGAAGGAAGCGAGAGGACAAGTGAATCCTTGATGGCGCTATCGTTTTCGATGACTATGCTGTCGTTGAAGGTGCCGTTTCCCGCTGCCGAGGCATGCAAGACTCCCCAACTAAATGCGGCAAACAATGATATGATTTTTCTCTTCATGTAAGGATTTTATGTTTATGCCCCGTGGAAGAGGTATTCTTCTTGTATCTTCTCCGCCAGCAGGGTGAAGAGCTTGTCGGTCAGCTCATCCGCCACTTCGATGGCGTGCATCAATAGCTTGTCGGAGAAATCCTGCAAGAGGTCGGCCGCCTTCATCGGGAAGTCTGGGTAGAGCTTCAGGTATTCAGCCTCCATCTCCTTCTGGCGCTGGTCGTTCTCGGCCTCCAACTTGGCGTAGGTCTCCTTGATGACAGGGGCGAAGTCGTTGTAGTGGGTCATGCCGAGCGTCATCACCTTGCGGAACCGCCAGTAGGCGGTGTCGTCGTGACATTCGCCATTGCCGATGTGGGTGTAAAGCTCAGGGAACTTCTTCACGCCTTGGTAGAACGGGAGGAAGATGCCGAGGTCGCCCATGCCGAGAGCCACGTAGGTGATGCAGCCGATGGCTTGCGGCAGCTCCTTGCGTACCTGGATGATGTGGGTCTGGGTGGTGCGGTAGATGCTGACCGGACGATAAGGCTCCTTGCCATTCCCGTGCAGATATGGGTCATGCTCGGTGTTGTCGTAGTGGTAGCGGAATGCCGTGCGCAGGTCGGTGAGCGATATCTTGTGGGCTGCCCGGGCGAAGACAGGGAAGGTGTTCCGGGCGACATCGTTCTGGATGGCTGGCGAGAACATCTGCTGCAAGCCCCACACTCGTGGATAGTTGTAGGTGGTGTCGAGCTTCTCGTCGCGAGAGTAAGCCTTGTGGAAGTCGAACTTCGCCTTTCCGTCCTTGCCTTTCTCTTTTCCGCAGTCCTCAGGATTGTAGAGCCCGTGCTCTGTGGCAAACTCGATGAGGTCGGCGGCTGCCAGGAAGTTGTCCTTGTCGTTCGGGTCGTAGTCGCGGAATCGGCTCTGGTTGCCGGTCACGAAATACTGGTCCTTTGGCATGCGGCAAGCCAGCCAACGATGGCCGCAGGCATTCTCCAGATACCAAGTCTCCTTGTTGTCGATGAATCCGATGCCGAAACCTTCGGCAGAACCGTACTTCTCGATGAGCATGCCCAGTCGCTCCACGCCCTCACGAGCGGTGTGGATGTAAGGCAACACAATGTTGTAAGTGCAGTTCTCGGCGAGACCGTTCTCCACGTATGGGTCGAAACTCAATGCTGTCTCGGAGGAAAAGATGGTCTCGGTGCTGCTCATGCCCACGCCAGCCGTGTTGAATCCTGCGCTTCCCCATTCTCCCGGGTAACGGTAGTCGGGCAGGGCGGTGTAGCCCAAAGCCGCCTCGGGCAGCGGACAACGGAACTTGCTGTCCTTGGCAATGAATTCCTTAGGACCGTGCTGGGTGTCCTCATGCACCTCCACATGGGTGGTGAGCATGGCATCGAAATCGCTGGAGCGACATAAGTATCTGGCTCCATCCTCACTCTGTTTCTCCCCTACGATAATCGTAGTGCATTCTGATGGCAGTTGTCTCTTTTCAGGAGCAACAGTCAGGTCGTTTTTCTTTTCCATCATGATACCTTTATATATTACAACTTATCAATATCTCATTGTCTTGTCAGGGGGTGTCATTCTGATTTCCTCTTAGCATTAGCCCGAAAGAGCAGTGCCCTCGCCATAGTACTTGCCCTTTGTGCAAGCCTGTGCCACCCCCTTCATCTCCCGGAACTCGTACATGGCAGTGGCTGAAACTTCTGTGAAAGACCTCGTTCGTACATGATAGGGCAGATTGTTCGTGTCTGCCAAGGTCAGTACAGAGCGGTTTCACACGCTGCCAACGTGTGCCGCAGACAATTCATTCCCAGCCTTGTCCTTGGCGCAAGCCGTCGTTTCGTGCTGCCCCGTGTGGCGGTAGAAGTCAGAGCCTGTGCGCACTTTTTCTGTCCTTTTCACTGTCTCGTGTTGTCTCGTTCCGGATTTCGATGCAAAGGTACAAAAATGCCCCCAGCCCGGGACAAGAAAATGGGGAAAAGACAGAAGGCGGGTTCTATAAATTACCACCTATAAATTACCACCATAAAAAAACATGAATAATGAAGGGCTGCGTTTTGCCATCTTTCGGCCTCTTTTCGGCTCAGGGCGCCACCTCGTTCGGTCGTATAGCCCGCTATGCTCCCTCACTCGCTGACACCCTGAACTCGAAAAGAACCTCATAATCTGACAAGGCTAATTGATAGAACCCACAATGAGGAAAAGTTGGTGGCCTAACCAACAATCTGTCATTATGTGATCTTGTTGTGGAGTATGGTATACACCTCATGGCAGAACGAACTCTCGTCTATACCAACATGAACCCCCATGTTTTCGGGGAGCAACACCCAGCCGGATGCATGGTTGTCCTTTGACACCGAAAGTGCATGGTCTGCCTGTGAGGAGTTCTTTGATGAACTGAACAAAGTTCTTGGTAGAGAACTTTCCATCAGTTATCGTGAGATATTCTCTGTGGAAATGCTACATTCAGACAAAGAATACTTCCTTTATGTTTTTATCAGTATCTTATCTACCTTTGCGTCTTAATGTCCCATTCTTGATGTATCTACAGCCTTTACGTTCTTTTCCTTGTAGCCACCAAACTTATAGATAACTGCGAAGGTGACAGATGCCCAGTTGTAGTTTACCTTCATACGGTAGTCTTGGTTGCCTTGCACGGAACGGGTATCGTATTGATTGTTGAAGATGTTGCTGCCATTTAGGCGCAATCCCCATTTACCGTCATGAGACGACCATTGCAGTTTTGCATTCATCGTGAAGACAGGACTGATGTCGTAAACTCCTTGTATTGCCTTAGTCTGATAGAAAGGATTAAGAATAAGGCGCAAGTCCTGGGTGCTGCAAAGTTTTACGGATGCTGTACCTCCAAGTATAACAGACAGTTTCTTGCGATGGAATGGCAAGTCGAAGAAGTGGCTGCTCTTGTCGTGCTTGTAGGTTCCTACTGCAAACACGTTGCCGTTGAGCCATTTGCCTGCATTGAATATGGCAGATGCCTGCAATCCAAAGCTGTTGGAATAGTCGAAGTTGGTTTCCTTCATTATCAAAGCCATACGGTCTGTGGTCTGATATGGCAGTTGCACGAAATAGTCGGGCTTCAGACTTGCAAAAGCCATGATCGTATAACGTCGCTTTATCTGCCACATTAGGTTGAGATTATAATGAGAGAAGGGTTTCAAATCGGGATTGCCATGTATCTCGGTGTAGGTGGACGAGTAGAACACATTGCTCATGGTGGACCAATAGCTCGGGAACTCGGAATTGGAACTGAATGATAGATTGAGCAAATGATTGTCGCTGATGTTCCACAAAGCATTGAGAGTAGGATACACGCGCCACTTATCCCATATCGGAGAGTGGTATTGCTCTGCAGCGACGGATGCTTCAAGACTGATAGACTTGTTTATCTGCTTGCTGAAACCTGCATATATGTTCCATATCCGTTCGCTATTGTCCACGCTGCTTGTTCCCTCAGGCAGGATGGTTCCATCCTTGTCTATTGTGGTCTGATAACTCTTGTTGCTTGTGAATTGCCCTTTCACACCATACGACAATCCCCAACCATTTGCCAACGAATGGGTTTGGTCGGCTGTGAACATCCATTTGTTGATGGTCTGCTCGCTGCCGCTTGTCAGGCTGCGTTCAGTTTCATTTTTGTTTTCCGCAGTCATCGTACCATCGAGGGCTTGTTGCTGAGGCGTGCGATAGTAAGTGTATGAACCGCTAAGGGTTAGTCCGAAAGGAAGCGCGTAGTTAACATCCACATTGTGCAGATATTTATGACTGCCACTATGCATTCCACTGATGCTTGAACCTGTTGTATGGCTGTTTGAAGTTGTCCTGTCCCATTGTCCCGTATAGGCTACGTCAAGACGATGGTTCTTGCTAAAGGCATAATTCATCCCCAGTCGGTAGTCGTGTGTAATGCCAAATGACTTCTGTCCGGTTTCATCATTATAGTGTATACGGTTGTTGCCAAGTGGATGATTGGCTATGCGTGAAGACTCGCCGTATGAATTGCCGTTAACTAATTTGTATTGTGCATCCAGCCCGAACTTGCCTCTTTGCATGGAAAAATATAAATTGCCAAACCCATTGGCATATTTAGTTTGCGCCAAGCCGCCAATAATCTGTCCCGATAGTTGATGGGTGCCGGCATAGTCTTTCGTTACTATATTGATAGCCATGCCACGCACATGATAGCGGGCAGGGGCGGACAGCATCACCTCGGCTTTTGCCAACCGTGCGGCTGGCATTGCCTTAAGGCGTTCAGCCAGTTGCTCTTGCGTCAATGTGGTAGCTTGTCCGTTGATAATCAACGTTACTTCATTGCCAGAGAAGGATATGCTGCCTGTGGCATCGCTGACACCAGGTATGCGTGTCAATGCCTCGTAAGCGTTGTCGGCAGGCAATTGTTTTAAGAGTAGCGGCATATTGTATGACAGCATACCCCGCTCTGCCTTGACAATGGGGCGCGAACCTTTTACCATCACTTCTGGAAGATTGTGCAACATTGTCTCCATTGTGAGCGAATCTGTTTGCGTCTGAGTTTGAGCTTTCACGTTGGCAACTGAAAGCAGAAATAATCCTAAAAGAAATATCTTGTTGTCCATATTTTATCTTTTGCCGCAAAACTACAAATAATAGATGATGTGGCAAAATCTGTGCGAAGGTTTTGCGGCTCAATGGCTCTTTTTTGAGTGGCCGCTTGCAAATGTGAGCGGTTGAGGTGTCTGGATTTCTTGTTTTTTGTATCTTTGCACCGCAACTGTTTCTGGGGCCAACCATCCGTTTGTGCGGTATGGCCTTTTTTTCACTTTTAAATGTAGAAGATGGACCATCGTTTCTGTGCGATTTATCTGCCCGCCCTGGTCATGACGCGAGGTGGCGGCTGGCTTGACCGTGTCGCGGTGAGCGACCTGTGCGGTTCCTACCGTGTGTATAATGACTATGACTACGATGCCGAGGACGTGCGTTGGGAACGTGTCCGGTTGCGGCGCACCCGTGTGGGAAAGAGGAAGGCGCTCGTGGTGGACTATCGTGAGCGTATGGCGGGATTCAGTGTTTTTTCGCTCATCACCTACAGTGATGAAGACACCCTTCCTGTGCGTTGTTATACCTTCTGTGCCGATGTGGGGCTCGGCGCGCCGGCGGGCGGTTGGCTGCGCGAGCATCATGGCGACATGACCAGCACCCGGTTGCAGCGCTACGACTTCGATGTCTCCTGGCACACGCTGTTGGAACTTGTGCGCATTCATGAGCGAGAGCACCCGCTTCTCGAAAGATCGCTTGACAGCATATTCCCCGATGTTTAGATGGTCTCACTGACAGGCCGTTGCGCCCCTGATCTGGCTGTTGCCGCCCCTGCGCTCAGTCGATGAGGATGAACGGTGCCCAGAAGCGAGGTGACGAGAAGGGGCGAGTCATGCGCAGCGCCGTGGGCTGCGCGGCGTGTCGTGCCAGGGTGGTGGCCCGTCGTGGCTGTTCTGCCACGGCATAGTCGCGCACGGCCTGTTGTGCCAGCCGGAAGGCCCTGTGAATCTCTTTTCCCTCTTGTATCCATGCGCGATAGAACGACTTCATGAAGAGGTCCGTCGCCTTGTCGCTGACCGCCCATAGCGTGGCGACGATGGTTCCTGCGCCTGCCTTCTTCAAGGCCCGCAACACACCCGCCGGTCCCTCGTCGCTGATGACCCCCTGGGCAGTTTGGCAAGCCGCCAGCGAGACGAAACCGACTTGCGACAAGTCGAGCTCGCACAGCTCGCGCGCTGATAGCAGTCCGTCCTCAGCCTTAGGGTCTTGCCAGTCTATGTTGGCTCCCGCCAGTGCGATGCCGCTTGCCCAGAGCGAGTTGTCGTGGCGTAGCGAGTCGCGCAGCCCCGCCATGGGTGACACGAGTTCCACCTGCAAGCTGTAGCCATGCGTGGCCAGGTGCACCCGCCCGTAGCTGCCCAGCGTCTCCTTCAGCAGCGCCTCGCCCATGGCATCCTGCCGCTGGGCGTGCATGAGGTGTGCCACGGTGTCGGCCTCGGCCACGGTGCCGCGCAAGTAGGGGAACACCAGCGAGGTTCCCGTCAGCCTGACGGCCATGTCATGGGCCATGTGGTTGGGGAACGTGTGCGGCAGTCCGGCCGATGCTGGTGAGGGTTCGCCGTGGTCTGAGCTTGCCCTGTCGTAGTCAAGCCCACCCACCACGAGCGCCTTGCCGCCAGTCCTTTCTGATTTGACAGTTTGCGTGTTGGTCTTCCGTCTGCAGAGTGATGCGGTCGATGACACCCGCCTCAGGTCGAGCCGCTGTGCCCCAGGGTAGGGCAGATACTCCACGCCGAGCATCTGGAGAATGCCCTCTGTGGCAAAATACACACGCTTCACCTCAGGGGGAAGCACCTGGCATACAGGACGCCACAGCTGGGCGGCCAGTGTCGAGTCGTTGTAGATGGCCTGGGCGTAGCGAGCCCCTTGGCACACGGCCCGTTGCAGGGTGGTGCCCGCCACGGAGTAGTCGTGAAGTGATGTCTTGCTGGCGATGGGCACCCAGCGGGTCTGTGTGGGTGTGCAGACGAGTGCCGCATAGAGCGAGTCGCCCGTCAGCAAGTCCTCATAGCATACCCATTCCACCGCCGCCGCCTGACGTGTGAGGCTGCGTGCCACCTCCTGTCGTCCGCATGCCAGCGCACCGCTGAGTGCCGCAGGCCGCTCGGCCGTGCACCGTCCCATGAGTGCCAGCGCCCGTCGGAACAACGCCACGTCATAGAGAAACGCAGCCTCCTGTTCGCCCAGGACAAACATCTCCGACACCAGCGGGTTCTCTTTCTGCCAGAAGTCGAGACGGGCCTGTTCGGTCATGGTGCCGAAGTGGGTGTGCACATATTCCTTTTCCGATGCGAAATAGCGCTTGAAGACTTGTGCAGCCTCATGTACTTTCCCTATTCTCAACAAGATTTCCGCTTTCTTGCGCAGTGAGATCAGGTAGGTGGAGTGGCGGGGGCCTATGCCCGGTGCCGTCGCCTGCCAGTCGAGCGCCTGCTGGATGTGGTGTAGCGCGGAGTCGGCCTGTCCCAGTTGGGCCTCCACCACCGCTATGTTGGCCAATGCCAAGTAGCGGTCGTTGCCCTGCAGGGAGGGCAGTGCGGCCTGCAAGTCGGCGAGAGCGGCCTGCCATAGCCGGGCGCTCCAGCGTATGACCCCACGGTTCTGGAGCAGTCGGGCGCGGTTGGCGTCGTCTGACGGGTAGCGCCCGATCACCTTGTCGAGCAGGGCCAACGCCCGCTCCGTCTCTCCCCTGTAGGCGTAGGCGGTGGAGAGGTTGGCCAGCCGTTGACATTCCTTTAGCGAGTCGGCAAAGTGTATGCCCTCCAGCAACTTCGCCGCCCGCCCATACTGTCCGGTCTGCATCAGCAGGTCGGTCATGTTGTAACGGATGGCGGCGTTCACCTGCGGATTGGTGGCCGAGGCGAGTGCCGTCTCGTAGTCGGCTTGTGCCGCCTCATACTCGTCGAGCCGCTTGTGGCACGCTGCGCGCTGCTGCAGGCACTCCGTGCGGGCGGTGGCGTCAGGCGTGGTCTCGATGACGGACGTGTAGCACCGGATGGCCTCACGCCATTGGCCGTCGGCCATGAGCCGGTCGGCCTGCCGCAGGCTGGCAATCCACGACTGGGCTTGCGCCATGGTCAGGGCGCACAGGCATAGGGACAGGAAGAGGACGATGCGTTTCATGGTGTGTGTGGTGGAAAAAGTCAGTTGAGTGCCACGACAAACGAGACAGGCTCGTCGCCCGTGTTCTCCATCCGAATGGCGTAAGGGCTGTCGTCGTTGCCCATGGTCCAGGAGGCCTGCAGGCAATGGCCATCGGGCGTGGCATTGGCTTTCCACTGCTGCCCCAGCGACAGGTCGGTCACCGACACGTGGAGCTGTGTGGCCTGTTGTGACACGACCATCAGGCTACACTCGTCGTGCCCCTCCCATTGATAGGTCACGGAGGCATGTGGCGCCAGCGACCGGTGGAAGACCATGAGGTCGCCTGAGACGTTGTTGCGCATGATGGTGATGTTGTCGAGATGCGCGCTGATGAAGTCGTGCTTGATAAGCGAGTCGGCATAGTCGGCGCAATAGAGCACGGTGGGTGGCCGTTGGGCCTCGCCACCCTCGGTGCAGGCAAGGTCTACGGTCTCCAGACTGACGCTGTCGAAGGCGGCCTTGGCCTCGTAGAGCGCATACTTGTCCCTGAGGGCCATGCCATCGATCATCCGGAGACAAGCGTTGCGGTAGGTGACCATCTTGGCAGGCATGGCTTGCGCGCGGCCCGTCATGGGAGCGGCAAGCGCCCATGTCCAGGCTGTCAGTGCCATGAGCAATCTGTGGAAATGCTTGTTATGGTTCATGTGTGTGCGGTATTTGAATACTTGCCGGGGCGTGTCATTGCGCTGCGTCGAGCAAGACGAAGGGAGCCCAGTAATAAGGTTGCGGATAAGCCTTGCGCACGTCGGCCACGGCTTGCCGGAAGGCCTCTCGCTTGGTGGCGCCCTGCATCCAGCGGCGGTAGAAAGAGGTCATGAGCATTGCGGTCGACTTGTCGTTGACGCTCCACAGGCTTACCAGAAGCGAAGCTGCGCCTGCTTGCTTGAAGCCACGGGGCAGACCAAACATGCCCTCGAAGGTGTAGTTGCCCAAGGCTGTCTCGCAAGCCGAGAGCGTCACGAGCTGCGTGCCGCGGAGGTTGAGGCTGGCCACCTCGCTGGCTGTGAGGATGCCGTCGGTGTCATCGGCAGGAGAGGCGGCACCCGTCCAGGTGTCCTCCGCGTCAGCCAAGGCCACACCCGCCCGTTGCATGGCATCGTCGACGCTGACGGCCCGCTGCTTGAAGAAAGGCATGGAGACCGCCTGTGCACTGTTGGCGATGAAGAAGCCGTGGGTGGCCAGGTGCAGTACGTCGGGAGCTTGCCTCAGTTGCTGTCGCAAGGTCTGCTCGGTCGCCTCGCTGCCCTCGGCGACCCGCATCGTGGTGCCCGCCATCGCTTGCCGCAGGTCGGAGATCTCCTGCCGGGTGAAAGGCAGGTACTTGAAGTGGTAACGCATGGAGGCACGTTCGCCCCGCACCGTCGTGTCAGCGTTGCTGAAGTCGTCAAAGGTCAGGTCGTCGTCGCCGCGTGCCGCTGTCACGTCGCCCGCCGCCACCTGTTGGCGCTGCCGGTCAGAGTAATAGATGCTGCCCATGGCCACCATGGTCTTGGGCCGGCGCTCGGTGGCGGGGTGCAGCAGTTGGGCCGTGGTGGTGAGCGGACAGAGGTCGTAGCGGTCGGCGAGGTAATGGCCGTCGGGTGTGGCGATGGCCGCGAAGGCGATGGTGCTGAGAAGGCCCTGTGTGGCGTAATGGATGCGGCTGATGTTCTTCAGGGTCGGTTCGAGTGGTCGCCAGAGCAGGCTGTAGAGGTCGATGGCCCGCTCATTGTAGAGTTTGCGGGCGAGCGTGGTGGGATTGGTGATGCCCAGTCGTTGCAGGGCGTTGCTCAGGCTGTCGGCCACCGAGAGCGGTATGGCCTGTGGCTCGGCGCATCCGGGTGTCACGACAAGCGCCATCCAGAGAGGGTGGGCGTAGATGAACTCGATGGCCGCCTCGCCCTCGTGTAGCCTGTCGCGCACCTGTTGCCAGGTGGCGTCGAGCGGCGCCGCTGAGCGGTAGGGCGCCGAGCGGTCGACGATGGTGCGCTCCAGCGCATTGATGCGCGCCTGCTGCTTGGCTACGGTGGGGTAGATGCGTTGCGCCTCTTCGGAAGATAAGGTGGGCTTGTAGCCTTGCGTCCTCTCCATCTCACCCCGCAGGCGGTTGAGTGAGTCGACGAGCGCCATGAGCTCCTTGTCGCCCGACCGCATGATGGCGTCGCGTGTCTCGCGCTGTGAGCGGAGCTGCAGTCCCGTGCGGTAGAGCACGGCATCGTAGACCTCGCCCGAGATTTTCGACTTGTCGGGATAGGTGGCGAGCGTGGCCGAGAGCCAGAAGGACGGGTCACCAAATCTCTTGGCCATATTGTTTTGCTCCTGTTCGGTGAGCAACGGGTAGTTGTGGGCCATGATGTCCTTCACCTCCTTGTAATAGGTGCGGGCGAAGGGCAACATGCTCCGGGCGTCACCCAGCGCCTGGCAGGTGGCGGCCATCAGGCTTGCGACGGGTAGCCGAACGGCGTCAGCCAGCTTGTGGGCTTCGGCGTAAGGCTTCATTTGCTTCTCGTAGAATGTCTTGGTCTCTCCATAGAGTCCCTTGCCGTTCAGGAAATTCATGCGGTAGAGGCAGACGTTGACAAATTCCGATGGATTGGCCTCGCGTGTGAGGCCCATATGACGGTCCATCACCTCGCGGACCTTCTGCTCATCGGGACGAATGGTAGAATAAAACTTCTCCTGTGCGCTGAGAAAGGCGTAGAACACTTCTTCGTCCACGCTAACCGGTATGGGAGATGTGGCGCTTAGCCCCATCTGTTCCATGATGTCGGACAGCGCCTTGACGACATCGTTAAATTGGCTTTTGTAGGTATCCATTAAGTTGCGCTGTTCGGCAGACAGAGAACGCAGGTCTATCCGTTTGCTCCAGTCGTCGTAAAAGGCATATAGGTCAATGAACTCGGCATACAACCGAACCATGTAACGGGCCATCTGCGCCACGTTGCCGCCTGCCTGGCTGAAGATGCTGAATGTGGCTTGTGTGATCCGCATGAAATAGCTGAACACAGTGAATACCTCTTCCGAGTTTTTGGCCGTCAGGTTATAGACCGCCCAAAGATAGTCGAGCTGGTCGGTGGTGTAATAATTGAAAGCCCGGTTGTCAAAGGCCGCCATGTCCTGCTCGATGAGCCGGTAGGCGGTGGTCATGTCGTGCAGGCCATTGACGTAGAGGTCGTAGCGCCCCGTGACAAGGTCAATGTAATCGGTGTTGAAGCCCGTGTCTATGTGGTCACAGTGGTTGATGCCCTGGTTGTACATGTCGAGAGCCTCCTGGTATTGTCCTGTCGACTTCAGGTAGTTGGCTGCTATGTAGAAGTTGACGGGCATCCAGGCCAACGTGTCGGTGTCGGTGTCGAGGATGCGCTTGGCTTGCCGGTAGAGCTGTTGTTGTTCCTTTTCCGTTCCGTTGAGGAAGGATAATGAAACGAGCTTGCTCAGGAGCATGTTGGCGCGTCGGTGTGTGTCGCCCTCGGCGCTCGACTCGTCGAAAGCCTGTTGCATAAGGTCGGCCGCGCGTTGATAGTGGCGGTTGTTGTGTTCAAGCGTCGCATAATCGGTCAACGCATAGGTGTGGTCCGCTTGGGCCGCCTTCATCTTGCTGATGAGGTCGGGGTATTGCCGTCGGGCCGCATCGGGGTTGCACGAGGCGAGAAGGTTGAGCTCCTGTTCCTTCTCGTCCAGGTAGACGGTCGACGATGTGCCATAGCGTTGCCTGACATCTTCGGTCACCATCGTTTGGTACCTGTATCCAGCCTCGTGGTTGTTGAGCCCGACATAGTGGTCCACTGCCAACTGCCGTCCGAAGGCGATGGAGAGCATGGTCGTGTCGTGGTGGGCCGTATAGTATTCGGCTACCTTCGGCACGTTGGCCTCAAAGAGGGCGGGCGCCATGTCCTTGAAGTCGCTGTAGAGCATGTAGCGCAGGTAGGCCGCCCGCAGGCTGTCGCTGCCGCAGATGTGCGCCACCCCCTCGTCATAGAGGCGGGCCGCGTCGGCCAACTGCAAGGGTAGCTGTATGGAGACAATGTCGACGATGTTGCGAGCCCAGAAGGCATAGTAGAGATTGCCCTCGCCCATATATCCCTTGAGTTCGCCCAGCATCGAACGCCACATGAAGGCATCGGGTATCTCCTGTCCCAAGGCACTGAGCAGGTTCCAGTAGTTGATCTTGCGCATGAGTTGGGGCAGGCTGCCGTCGCCATAGTAGAGGCTGGCGTAGTCGTAGTGGGCCTTGAGCACGTCGAGGTGTTCGTCGTTGTAGGTGCCGTAGGTGAGGCGCGCGTCCTCCAGGCAGACATAGAACTCCTGCACCTCGGGGTGCCCGGGTGTGTAGAGCTGCGTGTAACACTCTTCAGCCACATGGAACAGATACTCGGCGTTGGTCACGACGCCCGTGTTGGTGTTTTTCACATAGGGCGTCTCGGAATTTAATCCCACCTCATTGTAGGCCGCCGTTGCCTCACGTGAGGCTGAAAACCCCGTGCGGGCCTTGGCCAGCTTCGTGTAGAGGACGGCTTTGGCGTGACTGGGATTACTGGTCTTGGGCGGATAGAGCTTGAGCACGTCGCGCTCCACCTTGAGCACGTCATCGTAAAGACGGGGCGAGTTGCAGAGATCCTGGCGCACAGAGGCGTCGAAACGCAGGATGCGGAACAGGCAGTTGAGGGCCTTGTTCTCCTTGTCGCCCGTGCGCTGGGCCACGTCTTGCTGCTCGGCGATGACCGCCCCGATGCGCTGGCTGATGTCCTGCATGTTGTTCAGACAGTCCAGCCAGAGATACTTGCACCATCCCGTAGTCGGGTTGTCGCGCCCCAGTCGCTGCTCGGCGTAGTGATAAAGGTCTTCCAGGGCGCGCAGTGTGTGGGTGAAACGGTGGTCGTGCTCGCCGCTCTCCTTCATGGCCGCATAGGTCTCCACCGCCGGCACCTGGTGGCCCACGGCGTGGAGCAGGGCCATGGCCTCAGGCTCACGCAGCTCGTTGATGACGGCAAATGACGCCTCGCGCAATCGCTGTTCCTCGCTGAGCTTCCCGGCCTTGGGGTAGTGGTCGCGCATCCACTGGCGGTGCTGTTCCACGAGCTGATAGGCCGACTGGGCGCCGGCCGCCAGGGCCAAGAGGCAGAGCGCGAGCGCCAGCAGCGTGCGGCGGAGCGCTGTGAGAGAGCGGGGAATGTGGTTCATGGCGAGCGGAGATGATGGTCACTTCTTGGGTTGGCCTTGCGCACCTTGCGGCATGCCGGCACCCTGCGTGCCTTGTGGCTTGCCCTGCGCGCCTTGCGCCTGTCCTTTCATGGCTGCAGCCTGGGCTGCAGAGGCTCCTGCGGCAGGTGTGGTGGTGAGGCCGAGCTTGTCGATGAGGCTGCTGCTGATGATGGCCGCCGGAGCCTTGAGTGTGGTGATGACCCATGCTTTGGCCAGTTCGTTCCACTGTTGCTTGCTGACCGTCTGCCAAGTGGTCTCCAGCAGGTTGGGCTGCGGCTTGAGCGACTTGCGCCACTTGCGGTCCGCCTTCCAGTTCTTCTTGTATGCGTCGGTGGCTTCGCAGGTCTCGTTGAGCGTTATCTGCAGTTTGTACTCGCCTGTGCCCCAACTGTTGCGATACTGGTCGTTCTCGTCGCGGTGCCCCATATAGGAGCGGGGCACGATGAAGCTCTCACCCACCACGCGATAGGCAGACGGCTGGTCCTTGGGCCTGGCGTAGCGCAGGAATCCCTGGTTGTCGAGCAGGTGCTCATCCACCGGCACATTGATGGTGAAATGACCGAGCTCCTGGTCTTTCTGCAGTTGCACGATCTCATTCATCCATGATGACAGGAGCTTGATATCCATGGATAGCGTGAAGTTTTTGCGGTCGCGCGTGGAGTAGGCGATGTTGAGTGCCGTGTTGGGCAGGTTGCTGTGCGTGGGACTGACGATGAGCGTGTCGAGCACAAGTTCAAACTTGGAATGGTTGATGATGCGGTAGATCTTCGACCGGTCGATGTGGCATGAGATGTAGAAGAGCGTGTCCTTGCCGTCGGTGCGCAGGCAGCCAATGCCGTCGAATGTCATGCCCTTGGGGTCCATGGCCCCGTCGTAGGAGGGCTCCTTGTAGAAGTCGTTCACCTCCGACACGGTGTTGATGACCGTCTGGTAGGCGTTTTCCTTTTTCACCGTCTCAAGCCATTCCTTCTGGTGGCGTGCGTTGGTGGTGAAGAGCGCTCCGATGGCGTTGACCCCCATGTCAATGAAGGAAGAGACGTAGCCCGATGCCATGCCCTTCGTAGCGTTCTTGGCCGCTCCGAAGAGGTCAGAGAGGTATCCGCGCGACTGTGCCTCGCTGCTCTGTTGGGCAATCTGGTCAGCCAGGTCGTCACTGGTGTAGATGAAGGTGGTGTAGACCACTTTGTCGGGTTTACTGGTGTTGCCCTGCCTTGTGGTGCCTTGTGGGCGCTGTGCGAAGAGGGTGGTCGAGGCGATAAGAGACAAGAGTGATAGGATGACGACTTTCTTCATGATGGTAAGTGATTGGGTTTTATTTGTTGGCAAATATATAAAAAATTATTTAAAATCCGTGATATTTGTCACAAAAAACAAAAACGCGTTTTGATTCAGTTCGGCCCGGCACCTCCTGAAGGTCGCAAAGCGAGGGCCTCCCGCACAAAAGAAAAGCGTGTGGACAAGCTTCATGCCTTTCTTGCGAATCGATGATGTATCTTGTCTTGTCAATGTAGAGGTATTTCCCCTCGCGAATGTTCTCGAAAGTCCCCCCACGGGATAACGGTTGACGATGTCAGCCATGGTCTTGCTTGTTTTAAAAGACTTGTGCCGCTCAGATACAGGTGGATTCTATAAATTACCACCATAACGATATAAAAAAACAGTGGATTACGTCTTGCCATCTTTTGGTCTCTTTTTGGCCCGTTCCGTCAGCTTGTTCGGTCACATAGCCCGCTATGCTCCCTCACGCGCTAACGAAATGACCTCAAAAAGAGCCTCAAAATCTGACAAAGCTAATTTATAGAACCCACCTACAAAGAAAGGTTGGGATGGGCAAGCCTGGAACAGGCTAAATGTGATGATGTCTTGTCCGCTTTGTCTGCTTTTGTCATTTGATGTTTGGCCAGACGGTCTCGTACCACTCGTGCAGTTGCCTGATGCCTTCGTCGAGCAGTGTGTGCGGTTTGTAACCGAAGTCGTGTTGCAGGCGAGAAGTGTCGGCGTCAGTGCGCGTTACGTCTCCAGGCTGCATGTCCATCATGACCATTTGCGCCTTGTGGCCTGTGGCCTGCTCGATGGTGGCGATGAAGTCGATGAGTCTTGTGGGATGGGAGCATCCGATGTTGTAAACCCTTGCCGGGACCTTGTCGTCATAGGCGGCGCCGATGATGCGACAGATGCCCTCCACGATGTCGTCGATGTAGGTGAAGTCGCGAAGCATGTCACCGTGGTTGAACACCTTGATGGGTCGGTCGTTGGCGATGGCATCCATAAACTTGAACGGTGCCATGTCGGGTCGTCCCCATGGGCCATAGACGGTGAAGAAGCGCAGTGCCGTGGTCTGGAATCCGTAGAGCGAAGTGTAGGCGTAGGCCATCACCTCATCGCTCTTCTTGGTGGCGGCGTAGAGGCTCACGGGATGACTCGTGTCGTCGGTCTCTCCGAACGGCACGTGGTCGTCCATGCCGTAGACGCTGCTTGACGAGGCGAACACCAGATGGCCGACATGATGGTGGCGGCAGCCTTCGAGGATGTTGAGAAATCCCAGCACGTTGCTCTCCACATAGGAGTATGGACTCTCGATGGAAAAGCGTACGCCAGCCTGTCCGGCGAGGTTGCACACGTGTGTGAAGCCCCCTTGAGAGAAGATGCGGTCGATGGTCTCGCGGTCGGCGATGTCGGCTTCCATGAACGAGAAGTTGGGCAGTGTAGCGCTTGCTGTGGGCTGTGGGCCGTGGCTCATGACGCCCAGGTCGCGCAGTCGCGCCTCCTTGAGCCTTGGCGTGTAGTAGTCGTTGAGGTTGTCGATGCCGGTGATGGTCGTGTGGCGGTCGGCTGCCAAGGCCTTGACCAGGGCGTGGCCGATGAAGCCTGCGGCACCCGTTATGAGAATGTTCATGAGCTTGCTTTCTTTTGTTTGTGGAACAATGCGATGTTGCGCGAGTAAGTGAAGAATCCGACCGACTGCCCGAGAATGAGCACGGGGTCGAGGCGGAAGACACCGTAGCTCACGATGATGGCGCATCCCGTGAGGCTGATGACCCAGAAGCCAATGGGCAGCATCGACTCGTGCCGTCGGTAACTGTAATACCACTGGTAGATGAACCTGAGCGTGAAGATGACCTGTCCGGCCGAGCCCCATACCAGCAGGGCCATGGGCACATCCCGGTTGTGGAGAAACGACTCTACGAAAGCCGCCCCGTCGCTGGCCATCATCGCCACGGCCGCCACGGGCACTGCCGCGATGGCCACGCGCAACAACAGGGGTACGTGTCGCCACACCTGCTTGATGTTGAGGTTCCAGATGTAAATGTAATAGGAGATGAGTTGCCCGAGGATGATGGCGAAGTCGTTGCGCAACCAGCCATAGGCGAAAAACAGGATGCTGCCCGCCAGGCTGCATATCCAGTAGATGTTGGGCGACACCACGCGGTGGGCCTTTTCCGACAAGACCCACTGCAAGAGCATGCGCGCCGAGAAGAAACCCTGGGCGGCGAAACCGATGGCGTAAACCCACATAGATGTCTTTTCCATGGATGTCGTTGGTGGTTAGGTCGTGGCGACACCCGCCTTACCGGGCGTTGTCGTCCAGGTTGCTATTGTCGACGGTGTAGCGTATGTAGCGCGCCTTCATCCAGCGGAATGCGAAGCAGTCGAGGAACGGTCCCTTGAGCCTGTTCCACAGGTGATACTTCGACACGCCCGCCGTGCGAGGGTAGTGGCGCACGGGCACTTCCTTGAACCGCCCGCCCTCGAGCGTCATCAGCGCTGCCAGGAAGCGGTGCATGCCGTCGAAGAAGGGCAGGCGCTGTGCGTAGCTTGTCCACATCACCTTCAGCGGACAACCCGTGTCGGTGGCGGTGTCGCCCGTCATGTGGCGGCGGAAGCGATTGGCCACACGCGACTGGAAGCGCTTGAAGGCCGAGTCCTTGCGGTTGGCGCGGATGCCCGACACGAGCTGGTTGTCGTCGGCATACTGCAACAGGAGGTTGAAGTCTTCGGGATTGGTCTGCAGGTCCGAGTCGATGTATCCCACCAAGCGGCTCTGCGCGCTGTCGATGCCCGCCTTCATGGCGGTGCTCAGCCCGTGGTTGTCGTTGCTGCTGATGTAGAGGAAGTCGGCGTGGCGTCCGCAGATTTCTCGTATCTTGTCGAGGCTGCTGTCGGTGGACCCGTCGTTGACAAACAGGGCGCAAGCCTTCACGGAGGCTTTGGGCAGGTAGTCGGCGAGTGCCTTCTCCACGCGGTCGAGGTTGTCCTCCTCGTTGTAGACGGGCACGATGATGGTCAGTTCGTATTGCTGTGTCTTGTTCATGCTATGTGTTGTTATTGGTCGTTTGACGTTGGCTGTGGGGCACGGCGCCCCGCGTTGCCGCCCTTGGCCGTCAGCCGCAACACGCGCCCGCGGAGGTCGTCGGTGTAGTGGCGGTTGCCTTTGGGGTGGAGGTTGATGTCGTAGTGTCCCATGACGGTCGTGTCGGCCACGGCCATGACGGTCGCGGGCACCCTCTCCGTTTGGCTTGCGGGGATGACCAGGGCCAAAGGCAGGTGGGCGCGCACGTTGGCAGTGTCGTTGAGGTCTATGGGGAGTATCTTGCGCTGGGCGTTGTAGACCAGTTCGATGCGGATGGGCGTGTCCTGCGCGTGATAGAGCGGTAGGGCCTTGGCTTGTGGCGTGCCCACGGTGAGGATGATGTTGCGCGAGGCGGGATTGCCCACGGCCCTTGTGATAGCGGGCAGGAGCAACAGTTCGGCTGTGGCAAACACCAGGGCCACGGCAGCCACCTGCACCATGGGCTTGCGCTTCAGCGTGGCCCACACGGTGAGGACAGCCGTGACGCCCAGGGCCACGGCTGCCACGACGCGCGCCGCGAGACTGATGACCGCGGCGGCGGGCACGACAAAGAGCGCCACGGCGGCGGCGGTGATGACTATCGTCAGCAGCACGCCTTGTGCCCCGTAGAGCGCGCGGCCGAGCGGGTCGACACGGCCTGTTGCGCAGACTTCCTTGAGATGGGTCATGACGCAAGCCACCAACATGGCGCACGGGGCCAACGAGGGCAGCAGGTAGCGCATCTTCTTCTCGGGCATGAGCGACAGCAGCAACAGCGAGCCGACGGCCCAGCAGAAAGTGATGAGGTAGGTGCGCTTCAGTGTGATGTGGTGCTTCCAGTAGGTCAAGGCCAATGCCGCCAGGGCGGGAAAGGCCCAGGCGCCCATCTCGAGGAAGAAGCGCCAGTAGTACCACCACGGGCGCACGTTGTGGTTCGACCACGCGCCCGACTCCTTGGCCATGACAGCGCTGACCGCGTCGCCGTGGACCAAGAGCAGGTAGGCGTACCACCAGCCGCCCACCATCACGGCCACCACGGCCATCAGGGCGACGTAAGGCCACTTGCCGCGCATGGAGACGGAGGGCAGGGTGACGATCGACAGCACGAGGGGCAGCAGCAGCGCGTAGAACGACACTGGCCCCTTGCTCAGGAACGACAGGCCCATCAGCAGGCCCGCCAGCGGTAGCTCCCAGCGGTAGCCCCGCTCCTCCATCAGGGCCCTGAGGAGCAGGTAGATGGCGCCCATCATCAGTGCGTGGCAATAGATGTCCCATGTGGCCGAGCGCCCCATGAGCACCGTGTTGTAACAGGTGAGGAAGACTACCGTAGCCACCATGGCGTAATCGGTGCGGCGGGCCAGCAGACGCGCGGTGAGGAACAGAAACCAGGTCCACAGGCATCCCATGGTGCCGGCGGCCAGTCGCTGCGTGGACAGGCTGCCAGGGGCCACGGCCTCGATGGCTCCGGCCACCCACGTGGGCAGTGGTGGCTTCTCCAGTCGGAGGGCGCCGTTCATGGTGGGCACCAGCCAACAGCCGTCGTCTACCATCTCCCGTGCCGTCACCACGTTGCGCTGCTCCATGATGTCGGTGGGCAAGGCGCCGATGTTGGCAAAGAAAGTCACGAGGGTGAAGAGGGCCAAAAGGGCCAAGAGCACGTGTCTTGTTGCTTTCATGCTTTGCTTGATGTTTGTTGAGGCACGCGCCGACAGGATGGGCCAAGCCGGTACGTGCGAAAGGCGACCCTGTGCTTGGGGGGCGCATTGTTTTCAAAGGTGCAAAATTACGCATAAACTTTGGATAAAATCAGTGGAACCCATAAAAAATGGTGAAAACCCGAAGAAAAATTTCAGTTTTCCCCGATACCCTTGGCTTATCCATAACGTATGGGCGCTACCCCAGCAGGTCAAGTCGTCTGACGACTGCCTCTTTCCGGTCGCGAATCACACTCTTGCCGACCGCATTGGCGCGCGACAGGCCAGGCGGTTGAATTTGTCTTCTCTTTTCTGGGAAAAGAAGTCTCTCTGAAGGGATGCGTTAAGCGGATGAAAATTAGGTGAGCGACGACCGGAAGGACGCCGAGAGGCCCGACAATGCGTGAGCGCAAGCAACTGGCGCAGGCATGGGATAGCTATCGACGTGCGACAGGCGACTAAAGCCGGGACGATAGGTGCGAGACCGCCGCGCGAGAAGGCATCTTTCGAGACGCGACAGGCCATCTTTCTCCAGCTTTTCAGATTGAAAAAACGAGCTGAAAGTTTCGGGAATCTTGCAATATGTTGATTTGTAGAGCTTAAGGGAAAAATACAAAAATGGCGCGTATTTGCGGACGATGACGCTCGCGCTGGCGGCGACGGCCTTCTCGGAATACCTTTAGTCATGTTATTTCTTGTCTGGAATGGGTTGCGCCGCTGTTTGCTTTTTGCGCACGGATTCGTGGAATCCGTGTACAAACCTTATACCAATCCCTAAAAATTGCGAGGGCACCCCCGCACAAAAGAAAAGCGTGGGGACAAGCGTCTGCGCGCTTGTCCCCACGCTATGGTGTGACGGTGCCGGCGACGCATGCTATGAACAGCGTGCCAGCACCGTGATGGTGAGCTGTTGCGAACGTGTTACTTCACGCTCCACTCGTAGACACCGGCCGAGAGACGCTCGTTGATTTTCACCTCGAGCTTCACTGCGGTGGTCTTCACGGGAGTGAAGTTGACCGTGCATGCGGCACCCTTCTCCACGGGATAGGCATCGGGGTTGGCCACAGGCTGCCACTGTCCCTGTGCGTCCTTGTAGTAGATTTTCCAGCTATCGGGCACGGTGCAGCCGCCCCAGGGCTGGTCGTCGAACCAGTAGACCGTGGCGCTCTGTACGGTGGCCGCCTCGGGGAAGGTGTAGCTGATCCACTCGGTGCTGTTGTTCTTAGGCCACCAGTGGGTGTAAGGGATGGAACGGTCGGTGGCGTCCTTGGGCACCAGGCGGTCGTTGATGCTCTGCAGCGACGGCAGGCGCATGGACGACTCGATCTTGCTCTGGCTGGCCAGTGTGGCCGGCTGTGAGGGCGAGGTAGCCTTGAGGTCTTGTGCGAGCCACACCGTCATGTCTCCGCTGCCGCGGTGTGCCCAGGCGTAGTAGGGGATGAGCGTCAGTGTCACGTCCTTGGTGGTGAGCTTGCCCGCCTTGTCGAAAGCCAGTGTCTGTGCATCGGTGGTGAGCGTGGTGAGCGTCTGTCCGCGCCAGTCCTCGAGCTTCTGCTTGCTGGCCTCGGGGATGAAGGCGTCGAGCGTCTTGGTGCCGAGCTTGAAGGTAGGCTCCTGGTTGATGAGCAGCTCCTTGATGTCGAAGTTGTTGTCAGGCCATTCGGCGCAGTAGACCAGCGGTCCACGCTCCACCTCTACCATGCCGCGGTCGGCCTCCACCTTGTTGTTGGCACGCACGGTTCGCGGCTCCATGTCGAAGTGTACCTGCACCTTGTCGCCCTTCTTCCACTTGCGGTTGATGGTGTAGTAGCCATCATCGGTGACGGATGCGCTGACGGGCTTGCCGTTGACGAGCACCGTGTAGGCGAGGCGCTTCGTGTCCGAGTAAGCGTAGAGGTTGGAAGGCACGGGCTGGTTCTTGAGCCATCCCGGTATGCGGATCTTCATGCCGAAGGCTCCGCTGCCCTTGACCACCGACACGGTGATGTTGCCATCATAGGGGTACCCCGTCTGCTGGCTGAGCGTGACGCTCTTGCCGCCCACCTTCATCGTAGCGGTGTTGGCGAGGAAGAGGTTGACGTAGAGGTTGTTGTCCTTCACGGCATAGACGTATCCGGGCAGTGAGGGGATGAAGCGGCAGATGTTGCTGGGGCAGCAAGCGCATCCAAACCAAGCCTGGCGCTGGTGCTGGCCCATGGACTGCAGCGGGTTGGGGTAGAAGAATCCGCCGCCGTCGAGGCTGACGCCGCTGATGAGGCCGTTGTAGAGTGTGCGCTCGAGCACGTCGTAATACTTGCTGTCGCCGTGGAGGAGGAACAGTCGGTAGTTGACGTACACGTTGCCGATGGCGGCGCAAGTCTCACAGTAGGCGCTCATGTTGGGCAGGTAGTAGTTGGGCCCGAAAGCCTCGCCCGAGGCGGTGGCTCCGATGCCGCCCGTGATGTAGAGCTTCTTGCTGACGATGTTGTCCCAGATGCGGTCGATGGCATGGATGTAAGCCGTGTCACCCGTGAGGGCGGCCACGTCGGCCATGCCCGCATACATGTAGGCGGCGCGCACGGCGTGTCCCACAGCCTCGTCTTGCTCCACCACCGGCTTGTGGCTCTGCGAGTATTCCTGCTTGATGGACGTCTTGCCGCGGTAGTCGAGGAAGAACTTGGCCTCGTCGAGATATTTCTTGTTGCCAGTGGCGAGGTAGAGCCTGCAGAGCGCCATCTCGGCAATCTGGTGTCCGGGCACCACGCAAGCCTGTCCCTTGTTAGGTCCGACCTCCTTCACCACGCAGTCGGCGTAGCGTATGGCGATGTCGAGAAACTTGCGGCTGCCCGTTGCCTGCCAGTGTGCCACGGCACCCTCGACCATGTGTCCGAGGTTGTAGAGCTCATGGCTGAGATCCTCCTCTTTCGACCAGCGTGTGGCTCCCGACCAGGGGTGCGGGTGCTTGAAGTTCTGCGTGCGTGCCGTGTAGAGGTATCCGTCGGGCTCCTGTGCCGGCGCGATGATGTCGAGCACCGAGTCGATGTAAGCCTTGAGCTTTGCGTCGGGGAATGTCTGCAGGATATAGCTGGCTCCCTCGATGGTCTTGTACGGGTCAGTGTCGTCGAAGGATAGCGGCATCACCTTCTCCACGTTGACGTCATCGGCGTGTGTCTTGAGGTTCTTTGCCGCCCGCTCAAAGTTCTTGTAACGTCCCTCGCTCTCACACTTCGAGAAGGCCAGGGGGATGGTCACCTTGCGGCTGGCTTCGAGGCGCTGGCCCCAGAAGCTCTGTGCCGGCACCTTCACCTGCGTGAAGGGCACGGGTGTGATGGGATAGCCCGCCGACGCCGTTTTCTTCTTCTGCGCCGAAGCGGGGACGGCAATCATTGCGGCTGCCGCCAAGGCCATGATGATGGAATGTCTCATGTCTCTGTCTTTATGTTTTTGATGATTGTTGATTCGTGTGTATGCCTTGAGCCGCCAGGCCCTTTCAGCGTGTGGCCGGTGCGAGCACCACCACGAAGCCGCCGCCCGAGGCCATGTGCAACTGCAGACTGTCGGCGGCCGTGACCTGTCGGCTGTCGAGGCGGTAGTCCTCGGCGTTGCGGTCGGCGTTGACACCGTCGGTGAGCAGCGTGGCCTTGTAGGTTGTGCCCTTGGGCAGGAACGAGAGGGCCACGTCGGCATCGTGCTCGTCCCAGCAGGTCATGCCGCCGAGGTAGAACGTGTCACCCTTTTGCCGGAGCGTCACGATGTGGCTGCCGATCTGTCCGTCGATGACGGTGGTCTTGTCGAACACCGTGGGCAGGCTGGCGAGGAAACCGGTGAACCGCGGCTCGCTCTCGTAGCTCGTCGGCACGTCGGCCAACATGGTGAGCGGCGAGTCGTAGACCACATACTCGGCCGCCTGGTGGCAGCGTGTGCCCTGGCTCATGGGCTTGGTGTAAGAGGCGAGCCAGTCCTTGCGCGTGCCGTTGCGCAGGGCGCCCGGCGTGAAGTCGACGCTGCCCGCCTGCATGCGGATGAAGGGGAAGGTGACGTCGTAGCGCGGGTGGTCGTTCTTGAGCGAGCCCCATTTCACCTCTTCCATGCCGAAGACACTCTCGAAGTTGAGGATGTTGGGGTAGGTGCGGTTGAGGCCCGTTGGCGTGTAGATGCCGTGCAGGTCGAGCACGAGGTGGTGGCGTGCGCAGCAGTCGGCCAGTCGCTCCACCATCTCCAGTGCCGTCTGGTCGTTACGGTCCATGAAGTCGACCTTGAATCCCTTCACGCCCATCTTGGCGTAGTGGCTGCAGGCCTCCTCGAGGTGCTCGTCCATGACGTTGAACACAGCCCACAGGATGATGCCCACATGCCGCTCGTTGGCGTGGTGGATGAGGCGCTGCAGGTCCACGTCGGCGATGGGGTGCATGATGTCGCCCTTGCTGGAGTCGTACCAGCCCTCGTCGAGGATGACATACTCCAGTCCGTGCTTGGCGGCGAAGTCTATATAGTATAGGTAGGTGTCCGTGTTGATGCCGGCCCGGAAACCGACACCCTTGAGGTTCCAGTCGCTCCACCAGTCCCAGCTCACCTTGCCGGGCTTGATCCACGACGTGTCGCCGATGCGGTTGGGCTCTGCCAGGGCGTACACCATGTTGGCCGTGGGCATGTCGGTGTCTTTCTCGTTGACCTGCATGACACGCCAGGGGTAGGTGCGCGGGCCAGCCGATGTGGCGATGAAGGGCTCCGTGTCGGCCACATAGGTCATGTGCCGCCAGGGATGATAGTCCATGCGCTTGGGGTAGGGGGCGAAAGCTGCGTGGAGCGACCCTTTGCCGTCGGTCTTGACCCACATGCCCGGATAGGCGTGCGCGTCGCTCTCGAGAAGCGTCACCTTGGCCTGTCCGCAGTCGACAGTGGCCGGCAGGAAGGCCGGCAGGGCGCTGAGCGAGTCGACGGTGCCGAGCGTGGTGTCATGATAGATGTTCTGGAAGGCCATTTGGTAGGGCTTCTGCGCATTGGTCGTGGGCGACAGCCAGGCGCGCTGCGCAGTGCCGAAGTGGTAGTCGGCGGTCTCGTTGCCGATGACGGTCTTGCCCGTGCGCGTGGTATAGAAGCGGTAGGCCACTCCCTCGTCGGATGCCACGATGCGCAGTCCGAAGCCTGTGGGTGCGTGCAGGTCGAGCTCGTTGGCCTCGAAGCGGAACTGCCGTTGTCGGTAGAAGGGCGCGTCGATGGTCCGGCTGGCCTTGGTGCGCTTGGCCTTGACGCCGCGGTCGCCATGGAGTGCGGCCTGTCCGTCGGCCAGCAGGAGGTTGACGTCGCGTGCCGTGAGGAGTGTGTGGCCGTCGAGCGTCACGTTGATGGTGGCACCCTTGGTCAGGTTGATGGTGGCAGCCACGCGTCCGGAGGGCGACTTGACCAGGTAGCTTTTGGCCCATGAGGCCAGGGGCCATGTGGCGATGAGCAGCAGAATGGATGATTTCAGAATGTTACGCATAGACAGTGCAGGTGGTTCTTGGCGCGGTCGCATGCGAATCCGCAGTGACGGATGTGCGACAGCATTTTACGAATACAAAGATACGCATAATAATGGGTAAACGGTTATAAAAACCGTCCAAATGTTGGAAAAATCGTCCAACATCCCATCATTTTACCATTCTTGTGGATAATCTTGTAAGTCGTAGCGGTGCGGATTGCGTACTTTTGCGGCACTGAAAGCAATTTTTTGGTTCATTTATTAGGTAGTACGTTGCTTATAACAAATCATGAGTAAGCCCAGTGCAGAAGCGTCTGCGCTGGGCTTCTTCGATTGTGTCGGGCATGACCTTGACAGGGGGATGCGTCTTCGACTCGATCTTCATCACATGCGCATCACCTGTCTTCGCTGTCATGATTTTTGGTCGAAAAGTTTGTCATGGAGAGCGGATGAAATAGAACGTG
>ERZ808242.505-NODE-505-length-28005-cov-4.431628_pt1 | contig 28005 bp, 19 predicted proteins | sample MGYA00521244_ERZ808242 | MGnify/ENA primary metagenome ERZ808242 (study PRJEB31516, sample SAMN03275573) | gut metagenome | biome: mammalia-associated habitat; material: feces | host: Papio cynocephalus | place: Kenya | collected 2012-07-27 ... | reverse complement strand
AAATTAAAAAGCCCCCCGACTCTTATTGTGCGGGAGGCTCTCAGTTTTACCGCCATAAGCGGTCTCTTTTCGCTATTTCTAAAGGGCTTCTTCTTTGGGACCGTCCATCAAAACGTCATTTTTAGGAACCACGCCTTCAGACTTTTCGTAATTTTCCAAGCCGCTGCGGAGATCTTTAATAACGAGATTCTTAAGCTCTTTAGGAGCTGTGACAGCAAAAGCGCTAGAATAGCTAATTAACCAAGCTCGAACAGCATTTGTGTAGTCTACTTTGTCAATAGTAGCGAAGACCCAATCGTCTTTTTCTTCCACTTTAGTGGGTAAACCAAAGCGATCTACGAACATGTTGGCAAAGCTTTCGTCTTTGAATCTAATAGTTACATTTTCAAACGAACGGTCGTTGCTGCCGTGGAAAGTATCTTGGGTAAAGCGCTGTAAAGCTTTATCGAAATCTTCGCCCAAAACTTCAGAAGCGTTACGGCGAGGAGTTCCAGTAGTGTGAGGATTGGCAATACGATCCAAGCGGAAGTAACGGAGGAAATTCTCTCCCTCTTTGATGCCCACTAAATAGTAGTTGGAATTGATCCACACTAAGGAGTAGGGATCTACTTTGTAAACTAAGCTACCGCGTTTAAGGACGCTTTTAAAAACTTTATTGTAAGAATAAACTTGGAATTCGACGGCTCTTTCCCAAGAAATAGCTTGTAAAATTTCACAAAGTACGTCTTTGAGTTTGCTATTGACAACTTTGCGAGAGTTGTAAACGATAGGAAGCAATTCGCGGAACATACGCTTATCGTCGGGACCAAGCTCTTTAATCAGCTCGTTGCTAATACGTTTGCATTCATTCTTGGGAATAAAAGAAGCACTGGCGATAGCGTCTAAGAATAAGCGGATTTGCCAAGTATCAAAGCGGCGTTTTCCGTAGTACCAACCTTTACGTTTGTCGCGGTCGGCGATAATATCATGTCCGTAAGTTTGCAAAGTAGCGATATCGCGGCAAACGGACTTACGCTCGGTGTTAATACCGTGTTCTTTTGCCAATTGCTTGACGATTTGGGTAGCGTTAATGGTGTGGTGCTCGTCGGTATCGAGCAGTAAGTTTAACACATATAACAACTTCAACTTTACATTAGCCATATCTGTCAGTCCATCCCATTCATACAAATTTTAGCTCGCTAGAGAGTATTTTTTGCTTTAAGCATTTACTCTCGCTGCTTTCGTGTTGTTGATACTAGATCAATAGGCTGAAGAAGTATCGACTTTTAGTGTGTTCGCAATTTTGAAAAATTGTTCCAGAGATTGAGAATGAGAATCTTCGGATTTCAATTCTAGAACATTGTAAGAACCGTGTTTGTACGGCACATATATGATCGGTCCGATATATTGACCACTAGAGGTCTCCCACACAACTAAGTAGCCAGTTTGTCCACTTATTTGGTAGGGCTCAAAGCGAGTCAGTTTGGAAGCTCCGGAAATAACTTCGCGGCCGATTTGCCTAGCTATACCTCTGAACGATTGGCCGGGCTGAGTGGTAAAAGATCGCGGAGTTAAAGAAGCTACTTTCTTTTTGGCAGAGTTGAGAATGTTGACGCCGTGAGCTGAAGGCTCAGCTATCAAATTAGAACCATGAGGCAAGGAGAAACTAATAGCCAAATTGGCATTTGTATAAGTTTGGGTCTCGGCAGCTTTTAGGCCTGGAACCAAAAACTTGAAGCTCTCCATAGCTTTTTGCAAGGCAGCTTTATTTTGCGTAGTGCCAAAGGCCGCTATGCGATAATAACTTCCTTGATGGTTTATATAAAGTATCTGCTCAAAAGTCGGGCCGTTTATTTTGCGGAAGAATTTACAAGTTTGCCCCGCAATTTTCTCTGATGATTCCAGATAGCGCCGACTACGCAAGGTTGCGTACTCATCTTCATTGACATCTTTAAGCCAAGTTATAATTATACTAGTCTTGCCGTCTGGAGTTCGCCAGCCTTCCGCAATAGGCCATCCTGGAGTGATATCCGGAATGGAAACCCAAGTTTTGGGGATGCGAATGCTCCAACCGCATCTGGTATGCCCGTCGCTTAAATCAGAGTTGGTACGGGTAATAAATCCGTCCGTCTCTGTAGCTTGGGCTAAAACAAGAAAATCACTTGCAGTTACATTTTGTACTTCTTTATCGAAACCGGCCCAAGCCAGCGATCCCGAACAAAGCACAGATGCCAATATAAGAGCAGGAATATAACGCTTATTTACAGACACCGCAACTATACTTTCCTTTTAAAGTTTTATTTTCGGGCTATTTTCAGAGAGAAAACGCGAAAATCGGCACTTATTCACTATATCAATTGATAACCGATTTATGTAATAAACAAGTCGCCGATCGGCGCCCCTTTCTTAAATGCTATACCCTTTGTCCTGCTAATTGGCACAAAAATATCACCAAATTTTCAGATATTTTTATTTTTTAACACTAAAAAAAATAAAAAAAGCCACTTTCCAAGTAAAAAAAATTTTTTTTTCAGCAGAAAGCAGCCTTTTTTATTGGCAATATAGATTAGTCTACTAGAAGTCTAAATGTTTGTCATAAATAAACTTAGCCTCAGCACTGAGATTGTCAGCTGTAATACCTAAACGAGAGTTGGCAGCTAAGTGTCTGGCAATATGGAAAATGGCTTCTGCGTTATCTTTCATATCCAAAGCTTCGGCTATTTCCAAAGCGTCCATAGCCCGGCCACTTTCCTTAAGAAGGTTAGCTACTTTGGCTTGCAACTCTAAGATCTTGCCGGCCGCTTTTTTACCAGCTTCCACACCAGGCTGGTGGTAGGCGTTGATATTTACCAAAGAAGCATAGAAGCCGACAGCTCTTTCATAAAGGGCAATAAGTAAACCGACGGTAAAAGCGTTTACTTCCGGAATGGAAATAAGCATAGAAGTGCGTCCGCTCTCGGTTAAAGCCTGGCGAGTACCTTGCCAGAAGCCAGAGAGGAAGTCACCGGTAGTGACGCCGTCTTCTACTTCCATAGACATATTGTGTCTGTCTTTAAGTACAGCTATGAAAGTGATAAAGAAGTTGTTGACGCCGTCGCGCAATTGCTGTACGTAAGCGTGCTGATCCGTGCTCCCTTTGTTGCCGTAGACGGTAATGCCTTGGTTGACTACTTTGCCGCTAAGATCTTTTTCTTTGCCCAAAGATTCCATAATCAATTGCTGCAAGTAGCGGCTAAAAAGCATTAAACGGTCGGCATAGGGGAGAATAACCATATCCTTTTCGCCTTTGCCATTGGTAGCTTTAAACCAAGCTAAAGCTAAGAGAGCGGCAGGGTTGCGCTTAGTAACGGTGTTGCGAGTGAGCTCATCGCAAGCGGCAGCGCCTTTAAGCATGTCGTCAATATCGAAGCCTTCCAAAGCAGCCGGCAATAAACCGACAGCGGAAAGCTCGGAAGTACGACCGCCTACCCAGTCCCACATGGGGAAGCGGGCCAGCCATTGGTTGGCTTGAGCGTATTTGTCCAGTTGGCTATCTTTACCGGTAACGGCTACGGCGTGGCGACCAAAGTGGAGGCCGAGGCGGTCGTAAGCATTTTGGGCTTCCAACATACCGTTGCGGGTTTCTTTGGTGCCGCCGGACTTAGAAATTACTACGCAGAGAGTGCGGCGCAATTCTTCACCAATTTGGGCTAAAACATGATCTATACCTTCGGGATCGGTATTGTCGAAGAAATAGATGCGCATAGGATCGTCGGGAGTAGAGAGGGCAGAGGAGACAAATTCAGGGCCCAAAGCCGAACCGCCGATACCAATAGAAAGAATTGTAGTAAAGCGCTCGGCGCGTTCGGGACGAATTTCGCCATTGTGAACTTTAGAAGCAAAGTCTAAAATGCTTTCAAAAGTAGCATCTATTTCTTCTTTAAGCTCTTTTTGGGGAGCCAAGTCGGAATTGCGCAGCCAATAGTGGCCAACCATGCGATTTTCGTCAGGATTGGCAATAGCGCCATCTTCCAATTCGCGCATAGCGTGGAAGGCTTTTTGCATAGGTTCTTCCATGGAGGCGAAAAACTCATCGTCTAAGCCCATGCGGCTAATATCTAAAGAGAGGCCGCTTTCTACATCGTGAAAGAACGAGTCTTTAAATTTAAGCCAGTTGTGTTTCAGCTCCATTGTAACAAGAGTCTCCTTTACGAAGTTTGTCAAAAAATCGCTCTGAGCTTTCGCTTTATTTTCCGTCCGGCCCTTTTATTAAAGGGTACCGCGCAAATCTTTGGCCGACATGCTATTGCCAGAACTAATTTTTATGGTATAATACCGGCGGTTGCCAAGGTAGCTCAGTTGGTAGAGCAGCTCACTCGTAATGAGCAGGTCGTCAGTTCGAGTCTGATTCTTGGCTCTGTTAAAAATGTTTCTTGCTCGCTTTCTACGGCGAACAGAAATTCTTCCTTCTGAAAAGCTCCTTTAGCTAACAACAGCTAGAGGGGCTTTTTTCGTTGTAGCTTTTGTGTGGGTGTTGTGGTATAGTGAAGCTGTAGCTGGTATTTTGCGTAACTACGTTGTAGTACCTTGGAACTTTCTGTTGGTTATAGCTCCCTGAAGTTTCTTGTTGTGGTATAATTTTAATCAATTTCTGCAAATTCTTTGCAAAGTTATAGCTCCCTAAAGTTTTTTGTTGTGGTATAATTTGACTTGTTATCGCTATTGAAAACACGACGTTATAGCTCCCTAAAGTTTTTTGTTGTGGTATAATTTTCTGCTAGCGGGTATTTGAAAGAAATAGGTTATAGCTCCCTAAAGTTTTTTGTTGTGGTATAATTGCTATAGGGAACACGAGCCGACGCAACAAGTTATAGCTCCCTAAAGTTTTTTGTTGTGGTATAATCTGATCCTGCTGATCCTGCTGCTGCTCCTGGTTATAGCTCCCTAAAGTTTTTTGTTGTGGTATAATGAAAGTTGCCATTTGCTGTTCCTCTCTTTGGTTATAGCTCCCTAAAGTTTTTTGTTGTGGTATAATGATACTATTGGTGAATATGCAGATGCTATTGTTATAGCTCCCTAAAGTTTTTTGTTGTGGTATAATCCAACTGGCCTAATACCAGCGGGTTTTTGTTATAGCTCCCTAAAGTTTTTTGTTGTGGTATAATTAAAACTCTTAACCCTCAAGGCAACCAGCAGTTATAGCTCCCTAAAGTTTTTTGTTGTGGTATAATCTTTAGAGTCAGTGATATCAAGGAATTGAGTTATAGCTCCCTAAAGTTTTTTGTTGTGGTATAATGCGAAAAGTATCGTCATCTTCTTCGGCAGCGTTATAGCTCCCTAAAGTTTTTTGTTGTGGTATAATTGACGGAGTGCAATTACCGATGAAAAGGCGGAAATTGCGCTCTGGGAGCTTAAAAAAAGTGAAGATTTACTCTTCATAAAATAAAGAATCGCCAGTTTTTTTTCGTAAAGACTGGCGATTCTTTATTTTTAAAATTCTTCCAATTGGATTGGGTAGTCGTAGACGTTGCGCGGGCCTAACAATACTTTGGAATTGCCGTATTGTTTTTCGGTAACTGTAAGTAAACGGATTAGGCCACGCTCGGGGATATTTTTCTTTAAGCGCTCTTCGTGCAAATTTACGGAATCAAAACCATTGCAAATGCGAGCGTAGACGGAATATTGCACCATGTAGTAGCCATCTTTTAGCAAGAAATTGCGAAATTTGGTGGCTGCTTGGCGCTGAGTTTTGGTTTGCACAGGTAAATCAAAAAAAACGATCATTCTCATAAGCTTACTCATATTTATAAGACTCCAAAGGTATTAGCTCGGGAAGTTCTAAAATTTCACTTTTGTCAGTTAAAGCGCGTTTGAAATTATCGGATATTTTTCCAATAGTAGAAATTAAGCGATAGCGTTTGGCACCTTGCTTTAACATGTAGTTGGTAAGGTTGAAAAGTTGTTTTTTGATAGTAGGAGTCAGCTCTTCGTCTTCACTTTTAAGCTCGGAAGCTACAAAAAGATCGACTAGAGGTCGCAGCGGCTCCATAAGGTCGTCAGCCAGATTAAATTGGTTAAGCTGGTTGTGGTGGAAAATGCCTAAGCAAGGCTCTAAGCCGCGAGTAACTAAATTGCGAGCTACAGCGCCGCGCACTATAGAATAGCCGTAGTTTAGAGCACTGTTAGTTAGGCAAGGGAGTTCGCGAGTGAAATTCACTCCAAAAAGGTTAGGGAAGTAAAAGGCAGCGGCCATGGCTTCTAGGTTAGCCGGATCACCAGGACGTACTTGCTTAGCTAAAGTTCGCAAATAAAGATAATTGTGATTTTGCAACAGCTCCAAGCATTTAGCTTGGTTGCTTATTTTAGCTGCCACTATTTGTTGCCAAAGTTGCTTCTGGCGAGGCTTAGTTAAAGCTATTTGGGCTTGTAAAACTTTTAGTTGTCGGCAATGAGAGTTGAGTGGCAAGAGGAGGGCCGAGGGCAAGTGCTGCTCGTCGCAAAAGTAAACGGTCACTTCATATTCAGCCAGCTTTTGTAAAGTGGCTGAAGTAATGGAAACTTGACGCGATTCAACCATTAAACTGGTAATATCTTCCATAGGAATGGTAACTTCACTATCTTGAGCTATTACCAATTGCTCTCGGCGCACCGTCAGGCGGGCCGGATTGGCTATATAAACAGACTTAAATTCCATCGGCCCTCCACTTAGTTATTGTTTCTTCTGGCTATATTTCAAGTTGAAAGCTTGACGCTTTTCTGGTAAACGCACTTTATGATAGTTACCTAATACGTCTACTTCGTATTTTTCAAGTAATTGCAGAGTTTTGATGCCTAGTCCGTGCACTATATAACTGCGATCGTGGTTGGTAATCGTAATTGCGCCTGTTGAAATATTTGCGCCGGAGTAATAAGTCAGCAAGTTTTTGCAAGATATTGTGTCACTACTATTTTTATCTGTAGATTTAAATACAATATCTTTTTTATGTTCAACCCTTACCAAGTCTCCAGGATATAGTGAAAAGATGAAATCTTCATCATCCATTTCTTTCCACTGATCGATTGACTTGGCCGCAACTACCGCTTTTTGTGGCAACTTTTGCTTAATCGTGTCGGCTACGTAAATGGGAATAAAATAGTAGCCCTTGTCTTTGCCTTCTTTAATGTGGAAAACATCGATCCTGACCATGCTGCCATTGTCGGCAATACCTCCAGCTACCTTTACATTAGAGGTCGTTGTCTTATAAGTTTTTACTTTATACACTCGAGGGCCTTGGCTGCCGTCTTTCTTGGGCTTATAAACTGGCTCTTTGAATGCTTGTTCAGCGTTGCCGTAGGCTTTTAAGCGGTTTTTAAGCTCTTCGTAAAGCAAACGATCGCTACTTGGCATGTAGTAACCATCAATTTCGCCATCTTTATCAAGCTTCAAGCTAGTTAAAGGCGTTTTAGCTACGGCGATTATGCGTTCCTTGCCACTTTCATCTACATCTATTCTGGCGCTGCGAATAGTTTCGGCGTGAGCTTGACCGCTGATTTTGCGATCTGGCATTTGCGAAACAAAGATAGGTTTTATTTCTTCAGAGCCATAGCTTGGTAAATAAAGCTGGCGAATAGCTTCATCGGCATTGGGAGCCATCCTAGCTTTCAGTTCTTTAGTAAATTCTTTCCAAGGGGCAGGGAAAGTAGGAGCATATTTATGATCAAAAACCTGTTCGGTTAGCTTTTCGCCAGTTTCCGGGTCTATATATAAAGGTGCTTGTCCTTTTTGTCTTTCAATTTCAACCTTTTCGCCAGTTTGTTTGTCTTTGTAGCAGCCAATGCGCTTGCCAAATTCGCGACGCTGAGTATAACGACTAATTCTATTAATGTAGCCATCAGTAGTAACGGCTATAACGGCTGCGTCCATAGCATGGTGTAAGTCGCCTTCTTCACGATGTTTTTGCAAGCCTAATCGTTTGCGTACTTGATCAGTAACGGCGCCGTTTATAGAACGAACCGGCTTTTTAATAAAAGGCGAATCTTCCTCAAAAGCTAAATAATTGCGCAAAATATCAGCTACAGCTTTTGTAATATACTGAGTGTCGGTTAAATTGCGAGCTTTCCAATCTGTAATGTCCTGCTCAGTTAAACAAGGTTTTAAAAGCCTCTGCTTTTTACGAGTATTTTTAATGTTAGCTTCCACTAAAGTAACGTAATCGTCAAGCTTGTCTTCATCGCCTTCAGCCAACATGTATTCCAAGGGCAGACGGTTGCCTTTGCGTTGGTTTTCCGAAGAAAAGACTAAAACTTTATTGTTGTAGCTATCGTCGAAACATTTGCTATAGGGCACAATATGATCAACTTCTGCATAGCCAACTTCAAAAAGCCTATGAAGCTCAAGCTGTTTTCCTGAGTACAGGCAAACACCATTTTGATCTTCGTAGAGCTTCATTTTGACAATATCTTGACCAGTAGCAACCGAGCCTTTAATCTCTTCAACTTTTTCACGTCTCCTATTATTCTCAGACCAATTATCTTTTTGTTTACTTTTAATATCTTGGCGATCAGCAAAATTTCGCTTCATATCTCTAGCCAATTCAATATGAATAGCTTGAGGAGAACCATAACGACGAATGATAGCATTTACCACTTTAAAAGTTTGAGCAATAGCACGCAGTACGACTGGATTATTTACTGAATCTAAAGCGCCCTCTTCTTTGAGCTTGCCAAAAGAAAGTAAGGGCATACGCTCGCCCTTATATTGAGCACGATGATCGCCATAAACTATTTCGCAAGCTTTATCATAAGTTAGGCCTTGCTCCAAATAGGGAATAAGCTTGCGCATAGCACCTAAAGATAAATTGCCAGCTTTAGTAAACGTAAGTGGCAACAGAGCTTCTATTTCTTCATTACTAAGGCCAATTTGCTCTAAGCGTTCGCGACGCTTGTCGTCAGCTTTGTAAAGGCTGAGAATTTCGCCAATTTCATCTAGCTTGTCATGAGAAAATTTGCTAATAGTCCCTTTAGCAACCTTATCCAAAGCTTTGCGCATTTCGTGATATGATTGCATCTGGGTAAACTTAGTAGCCTCTTCGCATTTTGTGCGCTGCTGCTCGGGAGTTAGTTGCTCTTCTGGCTGCTCTTCTGCGTCTTTCTTTTTGCTTTTTTTCTTTTTTACATCGTAGCCGACTCGGTTAAAGATCTCGTCGTCGGCAAGTTTTAACTCTTTGCGCAACTTACTAAAGTCTATACTGGAAGATTTTAGGCACAGATCGATAATTTTTTGCCTCTCTTCGGGCGTAAGAGGGCGAGTCTGCTTGTTTGAACCTTTTCTATACTCAGGAATAATGCGCAGATGATTTATATCCTGGAGTAATTTAAAAAACTCAAAAGTATAGCAAGCTTTAAAGGCTCTCAGTTCATCTTTTTCAAAAGTACAATTGCCGCGCAAATCAAATTTAAAAGTGCGCTCGCCGCCAGGGCCGTCGCTAAAATGGCGTTGAGAAAGAAGTATCTCGCAATACTCATTTTCAATATTTTCAGTAGCAAAAGCGTTGCCAAATTGTCTTTGAGCAGCAAAAAGTTTGTGCGCTTCTTCTTCAATAAATGTTCTAGCTACAGTAAGATCGTAAACGCCTGAGGTATTGTGAGTTTTGCGCCCTATAACGTGGCCGCTGCCGTCTTTTACTTGGAATAAATCGCTGCTATCTTTACAAAACATCTCTCCGACGGTGCGGAAATTGTTTTGTGCCATCTTGTCGGAATTGTTTTTAACAGCTTTTAGTAATTTACCGGCATCATTCTTTGTGTCTGCTTCTTCAGCTTTACTACTAGAGCGGTAACCGCGACGCTGGGCTAAATGATAAAGCACTCGAGCCCATTCTTCATTGTTAAGCTTGCGATCTAAGCCTTCAGAACGCAGAGTGTAAACATCTTTTTCAAAACTAGAAGCTGAAAACAGTTTTTCTAAATTTTCTTTTGTAATAAGACCTACTCGATCTAGAAGAAGCTTGATGCGCTCTTTGCGGTGAGCTTTACGCCATAAACGACGCCTCAAAGAGCGAGCACTGCGCCTGGGCAAAGCTAGACTGGATCCAGTTTTAGGCTGTTCGGCGGCTTTAAAAATGCGTACGCCTAAATCGGCGATTTTAAATGGTGCTCCATCTTGGTCGCTTTCAATAACTGCCCAACCAATTGACGTAATACCAATATCTAGGCCTAAAATATAATGCATCGGTTTCTCCTTCTAAAAAGGTGCACTTAACTAGAAGGCCGCTATTTTGGCCAACTTTCGCACCTAATTTACAAATTATCAAAATACAAAGCAAAAGTTGGTCGTATAGCTACTGCATATCAGGCCCAGAATGCAAATATCTGAACAAAATATGATTAAAAGAAGACGGCCCGGTCACACGAAAAACGTATGACCGGGCCGGTGCTTTAAGGTATACTACCTGATCATAGCAACCTAAATGTTTCTCGTTGTGGTACAAGAAAGTAACTAAATGATACAGTGCCCGTGAGATTATGTCAATAGCAAAAATGGTACAAGTAAATTTTTCTTGGCATAAAATAAAAGCTACTTTCAAGCAAAAATAAAGCCGCCATCACTGTAGTGAGAGGCGGCTTTGCACTCGTGCAAATATTGCACTTGGCGTTATTATGATTTAGGGCGATCGATAAAAGTGTAAACTACCATTAGCGATATACTGAAAACTAGCATAATAGTAGAAATAGCGTTAATTTCCGGAGTGACGCCAAATTTTAGCATAGAGTGGACAGCCATAGGCAAGTTGCCTGCGCCTACGCCGGCGTTGAAGAAAGTGATGACAAAATCGTCAAAAGAAAGCGTGAAGCAGAGGAGAGCGCCAGAAATGATGCCGGGCCAAATTTGGGGCAGGGTAACTAAACGAAAAGTCTCCCAGCGGGTAGCTCCCAAGTCGGCGGCGGCTTCTTCCAGAGAGGGATCGAGGCCGGCTAAGCGAGTGCGTACAGTAATTGTTACGTAAGCAATACAAAAAGCAATATGGGCCAGAATTACTGTAAATAATGACAACTTTACGCCTAAGCTGAGGAAGAGCGTTAAAATAGAAATAGCCATAACAATTTCCGGAACTACTAGCGGAATAAATACTAAGGAGCCGACTAAGCCTCGCCCCTTAAATTCGTAACGCGACAAGCCCAAAGCGGCCAGCGATCCAATTAATGTAGCAAAAAAAGTAGCGCATAAGCCTACTTTTAAGCTGTTGCCCAAAGCGCGTAAAATAGTTTCATTTTGGAAAAGACTAAAATACCAATCCAGAGTGAAGCCTTGCCAAGTTGTGTTGCGTCTATCGGTATTGAAGCTAAAAAGTACCAAAACAATAATTGGTGCATACAAGAATAGATAGACGCACAAAGTATGCAAGCGCAAATACCAAGGGGATCGTTTTTCGGAAAGGCGAGGTACACTCATACCAAGGACTCCATAGAATTGGACATTTTAAGGAAAGCCAGAATAGACAAGAGCATAATGGCCATTAGCACCAAAGATAAAGCCGAGCCCAATGGCCAATTGAAGAAGGCTAAATATTGTTGCTGAATAAGGTTGCCAATCATCATAGTGTCGACTCCGCCCAAAACGTCGGGAGTGACGAAATCGCCCATAGTCGGCACGAAAGTGAGCAAGCTGGCTGCTGTAACGCCCGGTAAAGAGAGAGGAAAAATTACTTTAAAGAAAGTCTCGCTCGGAGGAGCTCCCAAATCAGCAGCGGCTTCTAAAAGAGACATATCCAATTTTTCCAAAGACACATAAAGAGGCAAAATGGCAAAGGGCAAAAAACCGTAAGTTAACCCCAGTATGACTGAAAAATGCGTATTTAGTAGATTAAGCGGCTCGGAAATTAAACCAACGCTAATTAAAAAAGTATTTAAGACGCCCTCACTTTGTAATATGGTCATCCAGGCAAAAATGCGAATTAAGTACGAAGTCCAGAAAGGCAACATAACTAAAATAAGCAACAAGGGCTTATATTTGCCTCCGTAGCGGGCGATATACCAAGCCAAAGGATAGCCAAGCAACAAACAAAATAAGGTTGTACAAGCAGCATATTTGGCTGAGCGCAATAAAATAGGTAAATTGTCAGCATTAAATACAGTACGGAAATTTTCTAAACTGCAAGCCGGAGTCAGCATATAATCATCATTGATTGTATGGGTAGACATAGAAATGACTGACCCCAGCGGAAGCAAGAAGAAAGTTACAATATAAAGTACAAAAGGCGTCACCAAAAGGATACCAATAGCCTTTTTACTCATTTGCTTGACAGGCTTAATCGGAGCTGACGGCGCCGCAGCCAAATTATTGTCCGGTTTACTTTCGGTAAAATTATTGTTGTCACTCGAAGCGTCTATTTGTTGCTCGGCTCTATCGAGAGAAGATAAATTGTTGTTGGCCATTAGTTTTTAAATTTTATACTCTCCCACATTTTATCCCAATTTTTCTCTTCAGCGCCAATATCTTCTTGAGCAAAAGTGCGCTTCATCATTTCTGCAGGCGGATAGCCCAAAGGCTTGTTTATCAATTCCTTGCTGACGTAAGGCATGGAAGTCGCGATAGTGTTGGGGTAACTGGTAAAGTTGGTAACTTTAGCAATAATTTCCGGCAGCATGACATAATTGAGAAACTCAACAGCTTCGCGCTTATGAGCTGCATCTTTAGGAATGCACCAAGAATCGACAAAAAAGAAACTGCCTTCTTTGGGCAGAATATAGTCAATGTTGGGATTGGCATCTTTGGCACGAGAAATATCACCACTCCAAGCTTGAGCTAACCAAATTTCGCCTCTGGCTAAACCGTCGATATAATCGTTAGTATATTGACGCAAAATATGTTTTTGATGAGTAAGCTCTTTTTGGGCAGCAGCTAACTGTTTGGGATCGCAAGAATTGCCATTATAACCGAGCTTAATTAAAGCCGCGCCTATAGCATCGCGCTTTTCGTCTAGCATAGTTACTCGGCCTACATAGTCTTCGTTCCAAAGATCATTCCAAGAAGTAGGGGCTTTTTTTACGTATTTGCGATTGTAGCCTATACCCGTAGTGCCCCAAAGATAGGGAACACAATAACGACACAAAGAGGACCAAGGCTCTTTTTTTACCAGGTCGATCATATCGCTGTAATACTTAAAACCATCGATAGTATCGATAATTTGCTGGCGGATCAGGCGGCGCAACATATAATCGGAAGCTACTACCAAATCGTAGCCGGCGCCCAATTTTAGCTTGGCAAAAAGTACATCTTGAGAAGAAAACTCATCGTAAACTACAGATATGCCGGTTTCGTGGATAAAGTTTTTTACTGTATCCGGAGCTATGTAGTAGGAATAATTGTATATGTTGAGTCTGCGCTCGGAAGAAGATACGCAGCCAGGCATACACATAGCTAGGATGGCACCGGCTGTGTATCCTAAAAACTGACGCCTGCTCAAAAGAGAGGCGTCAGGAGCCAGCACTCGTAAAGAATGCTTTTTCATAGGTTTACTTTTAATTATTGTTTGATTGGGGAAGGAGAGTGGCGCTGGCTACACCCCAGTTGAGCCATACAGAATCGCCCCGAGAAAACTCGGAAGTATACAAGTGATCCTGATTTTGGCGCTCGGCCATAACGGTATATTTGTCTCCCACACGCACGTTTATACGAGTGTGAGCGCCCATAAATACGCTGTCGATGACTGTGCCAGGTATGCTGATACCGTCTTGGGCAGCTTCTTTCAATACTTGTATGCGCTCAGGCCTAATTGACAGATCGGCCCAACTGCCTTCAGCCAAGCCTTTTCTGGTAGGTACTAAAATATCGCGACCTGTCAGGTTTACAGTTGTTTTGCCATTGTGAATTTGACGAATATGCACAGGCAAGAAATTGGCTGTACCGATAAAGTCGGCTACAAACCTAGTGGAAGGGTGATTATATATTTCGGCAGGACTGCCTACTTGCTCCAACTTGCCTTTGCAAATGACCGCTACTGAATCTGACATAGTGAGGGCTTCTTCTTGGTCGTGAGTAACCAAAACAAAAGTGATGCCCAACTCGCGCTGAAGGCGCTTTAACTCAAATTGCATTTCGCGTCTAAGCTTTTGATCTAAAGCGGCTAAAGGCTCGTCCAAAAGGAGCACTTCGGGTTCATTTACCAAGGCACGCGCTAAAGCTATACGCTGTTGCTGTCCTCCCGAAAGCTGATTTACCTGGCGTTTCTCGGTACCTTCGAGTTGCACTAATTCCAAAGCCCATTTGACTTTTTTGGCAATTTCTGGTTCAGATACTTTCTTGCGGCGCAAACCGAAAGCGATGTTCTCATAAATGTTTAAGTGCGGGAACAGGGCATAGTTCTGAAAAACAGTATTAACTTGCCTCTGAAACGGAGGAAGATGGGTCACTTCCTGCCCATTGATAAAGACTTCCCCATTATCGGGTTCGTCAAAACCTGCGATCATGCGCAGGGTAGTCGTCTTGCCGCACCCTGACGGGCCCAACAAAGAAAAAAATTCACCGCGATGAATAGATAAGTTCATCCGGTTGACGGCTGTCACAGAGCCATATTGCCGAGTTACGTCTCGGAACTCCACGACCGAATCGTCCAACTACTGACCTCCCTGTGTTGCTGGCAGACATACGTGGTCTCATGCAAGCGCTATATTATCACAATTGCACGAAAAATAAACCCCTTTTTTGTAAAAAAGACAGCAAGAAACAGAAGTTCCAATAGATAAAGGAACAACATAACTTAACTGGGGCCGTTCTCACTAAAAAATGCCTTTATTGACCGAGACGTAAAACGTTTTATTTTGTCGCTTCGGGCTTATGGAGATTGGACGATAATTACCACCTTTGCATACGTGCTTGAACTAAAAGAGCTATATCGAGCATGGAGCGCAAATCGGCAAATCTGGTATCGGCAGCCAGTTCGCAAACTAAACTTTGCTGCGGATAATAGATTTCCATTACGTACATGCCCTTAAGGTCTTTGGAGAAGTTAGTCTTCACAGCAAAGGGATTTATGTCCGCAGAATCAGCGTCATTGGTAGATGCTGTTAAATTGCCAACAAAAAGTTCCCCAGCACTGTTACTGTTGTTAGTTTGGTCGTTAGATTTGTCAGATTTATCATCCGACTGGTCTTCTTTACCAGAGCTGACTCCAGCGTAAAGTGACTGGCCAGACGTAGGATCTTCGTCGATCCTAATGTTTTTATATTGAGAAGCCGCCAACTGACGGCGCAAATCCTCGTCGAATCCTTCAGGGAGAGAAGTGACGGGAATTTTAGTGAAACTGGGAGCAGTTCTAGACTTAATCAGCCCCGGATCGAGCTGATCGAAGCGAACGTCTCCTTCAGGCTCGAGAGCCGAAAAGGTAAACTCGCCTTTAGCCGTTTCCAAATCGAAAGGTTTCTCCGGCTCGGGAGCAGGGAGGAAAGATATAAAAGCCTTGGAGCCAAAGCCCTTGAGAGAGCGCAAATTGGGAGCAGCCGCTTTAAGCGTGTTGTAAATTTGTTCAGTTAAAAGACCTTTATTGTTGCCATAAAGAGCTATTTGGAAAAATCCTAGGCTTTTGGTGTGGTAACGACGCAAACTAAAAGGCGTGGGCATTTGGGTGTCGGGACGATTGAGCTTGGCCAAATACTGCGCTTTTAAAGGGTGCAAATTGGGATCGGGCAGCTCTGCTCTACTAGAATCAGCCGAAATTTCGCCAAAAACGGCAGGTACAACTACAGGATCCGAAGGACGAAAAGCATTTTTAAAACTGCCAGAAGCTTTAGAAGCGTCCTGCGCATCAGAAGAAGAGCCTTTCTCTTTCTCGGGAAGCGGAGGGCCGATAACGGCAAAGGGAGGTACTTCCCAGGTGGAGGGGACTGCATTTGAAGTAAAGCTTTCCGGAGTAGAGTCAGTAAAAACTTCCAAGCCGCTCATAGGAACGGAAGGAGCTTCAAAAAGGGGAGGTGCACTATGCTCTCGCTCACGGAAAGATTCTGGGCATTGAGTGATCAGCGACAATTCTCGCTCAGTAACCAAGCGCCAAGCCAAATTCTCGGGATAACGTCCCTCTTCGGCACCTACTGGAGCCGCTTTGACACAAAAAACAACGGCGCTTACTGCTGTAAGGCACACCAAAATGGCAACTAAATTTTGGAAAAAGCTGCGTTGATCAGAACACATAAAAATTCCCCCATATTATACCACGTAGTGCGAAACGATCCTCCCCACAGTTTATAATTTTCTGCAGGATAAAAACACTGTTTTAGGCATAAATCTTAACTTCTTTTAGAAATTGGTACAAAAAAAACAAGGGGAGAAAGGCTAATAGGTGTGGAAGGGGGGAGCGGATCCGTCGGCTGGTGTGGCGAACTTGCTCGGCGAAAAGTATGTTTACATTAAACAAAGGGTTGGAAAGCTGAGATGGTCGGTTTTTTAGGTACTGAGGCACTTTATGAACAGGAAGTTGACCTGCAGCGCGATTTACTTATCTACGGCATTGACGATACCGCAGCGGCAATTAGGGAATATTCCCTGGGTATTTCGCCTTATTCGCCCAAATTGAGACGCAGCTTTACCAACTTCTCAGCTTATGATAGTAACGAACGCCTTGAGGGTGTAAATTTGTTGCTGGGCGATACTTCTGCCGAATTTCAACTTCCCACTATATATATAGGATCTACTATCAATGTTCCCTATCTGGGCATGTCCATAGGTGAGGCTTACAATCAGGGAGTTCTGCCGGAAGAGCGTACCGTTTGGTATTTGGGAAGTCGCAATTTTTCTTCGGAAGAATGTGATTGGGCTAGATATAACCAGCGTTTATTGGCCGGCCATGAAGTTGACCTAGACGTGGCCATAAAGACCGCCCTAGCCGAACTTAATGGAGTGCAAAGCAGAGTCATTCTGAATATGGATATTGTCGACCCAGTTTGGGCTCCGGCTGTACAGCGTCCGGCCGGTTTTGGCTATGAGCCTAAAGAGCTTTTGAAAGCTTTGCGCTCTTTGGAAGGCGCCCCTATTCCTTTGGTGCAAGTCTGTGGAGTACATGTACAAGATCAGGAAACTGGAGCTGTGGCGCAAACGGCTCGTTTAGCAGCAGAATTTGCTCGCGAACTGGCTTTAACCACCTTTGCTTATAAATTGAAAGCTTAATCGCTAGTAGTCGTTTTATATATTTCACGTTTTTGAGAGCCGTTTTTGGGCAGCACTACGCCAGACTATTGTTCTGTACCAGAAAAAAATTAAAAAGCAGGCCTAAAGGCCTTCACTTTAAAGCTTTTTTTTAGTATAATGCCTTAGCTGAATCGTAACTTTTTGTTAAGGTTAGATCTTTCGAAGCCTTCTTGTCCCCGTTAGGAAGATTTTGCAGAGTTCCTTGACTAGAAAGCGGCGTGGCATTACTATGCCGCATATGATTTGGAACTGCCTTTTTGCTTTTGCAGCAAGTTGGTAGATTTTAGATTTTAGAGACCGGCTTTTTTTGGCCCCGCTTTTAGAGGTTCGGGTCTGGCCGGCACGACGTGGAGGACTGGCAGTGAAGACGTATGCCGTCAAGGCCAACGAGGTAAAAAAAGATTGGTACGTAGTAGACGCCGAAGGTAAGACTTTAGGTCGTTTAGCTACTCAGATCGCTCGCGTGCTCATCGGTAAGCACAAACCTACATTTACACCTCACATGGATGTTGGCGATTTTGTTATAGTATTAAATGCCGATAAAGTGGTGCTCACTGGTTCAAAGGCCACCAGCAAGGAATATATCAGACACTCTCGTTATCCCGGCGGTTTGAAGACCGTTGCTTATAGCGAAATGATCGCTAGATTCCCTGACAGAGTTATCAAGGCTGCCGTAGACGGTATGCTTCCTAAGAACAAACTGCGCGCCGTTCGTATGCGCAAGCTGAAAGTTTACACTGGCAGCACGCATCCTCATCAGGCTCAGCAGCCTCGCCCTCTTCCCGAGACCTTATAGTTCTTAGGTTTTAGGAAAAGCGCTCTGTACTTTCAAGAATCTTTAAAGGGGTAAGTTAATGCCTAAAGTAAAGTTAGCAATCCAGTCGATGGTCCATCAGGCTACCGGCCGCAGAAAACGCGCTGTCGCTCGTGTTCGCTTAGTACCCGGTGACGGTCGCATCATCATCAACAAGCGCCCTTACGAGGAGTACTTCCCTCGCGCTACTCAGCAGATGCTCGTGCGTTCTCCTTTGGAACTCACCAAGACTGAGGGCAAATTCAACGTCTATGCCACTTGTGATGGCGGCGGCGTTTCCGGTCAGGCCGGAGCTGTAAAGCACGGTATCGCCAGAGCTTTAGAAGCTTTTGACGGAACCCTTCGCACCGAATTGAAGCGAGCTGGTTTCATGACTCGTGACTCTCGTGAAAAAGAGCGTAAGAAATACGGTCGCAAGCGTGCTCGTCGCGGATTCCAGTGGACCAAACGTTAGTTTTTTGGTAGCTCTACTAAGAGCCGCTTAGAAACTTGGAACGTTTCTCGAGGTTGCTGCTTTAACCACTATGGTTAAGCAGCTTCTTCTGTTTTTAAATGGTTTTTTTCTGCTTTTAGCGTAAGGAGCTCGAGTATATGCGTATTGTCAAAGCTGAAGAGATGGCGGCTATCGATCATGATACTATACATAAAATTGGCATTCCCGGTTCCGCACTTATGGAAAGAGCTGGTCAGGCCGTTTTTGCTTCTATCCTTAAACATTTTGGCTCTGTAAAGGGAAAGCGTTTCTTAGTTTTATGTGGCCCAGGCAACAATGGAGGAGATGGATTCGTTATTGCTAGGTATCTTTGCGAAGCTGAAGCTGAAGTAGTTTGTCTTTCTATGAAAGAAGTGGAAGCTTTGCGTGGAGATGCACAATTATATGCTTCTGTTTTTCAAAAATTGTATGGCCATTTGCGTATCTATAGCGATTTAGAGCAAGTTAAACATTATTTGGACGAAACAGAATATGTAGTAGATGCACTTTTTGGTAATGGCCTGGACAGAAGCTTGAAATCTCCTTACGCTGAAATTGTTGAATTTATCAACGAAAGATTAAACAGGCTCAAAGTTGTAGCTGTCGATTTGCCTTCCGGTTTGGCTTCTGATAGTGGTCAAATTTTAGGCCAGGCGCCTTATTGTCAACTTACAGTAACTATAGGTTTGCCTAAATGGGGGCTTTATTTGGAGCCAGGTCGCAGCTTAGCTGGAAAAGTTGAAGTTGTCGATATTGGTTTCCCTAAGAGTTTAAGTGAAGATCCCGACAAAAAGTCTCTTATTGTTGATAAAAAGTTAGCTGCTTCTCTTCTGCCTACTAGAGCTAAAAATGCTTATAAGGGTACTTTCGGTACCGTTTGGGTAATAGGTGGATCAAATTATTACTTGGGGGCCCCTCTTCTTTCTTCTCAAGCGGCTTTGCGTTCCGGAGCTGGTTTAGTCCTTTTAGCTGCTCCATCTTCGCTTTGTCGTCAAATAGGGGCCTACTATCCAGAAGTTATGCGTTGTCCTTTAGAGGACGAAGGCTTCCTTAATGAACATGATTTAGAACATTTTCCTTGGCTTAATAAGGAAAAAGACGAACTGAAGAGCGCTGCTTGTCCTTGGCCTTCTCCTAAAGCCGTTTGTTTAGGGCCAGGGCTTGGCCGAAAGGACGACACTACTGAAGCTGTTCGCACTTTAATTAAGAAATGCTCTGTTCCTATGGTTATTGATGCCGATGCTTTGTACCATTTAAGTAAAATTGAGGCTATTGAAAAGATAGATTTGCAGCAAAAGTGTGTCCTAACTCCTCATTTAGGAGAATTATCTCGGCTCTTACATATAAATTCAGCCGAATTGCAGAAAAACTTTCCTTATTATGCTCGTTTATGTGCGCAAAAATATAATTGTACAGTAGTTGCTAAAGGAAGTCCTACTTTAATAAGCGACGGTCAGCGTTGTTGGCTTAATGGTAGTGGCTGTTCTGTATTAGCTCAGGGAGGCTCTGGCGACGTCTTGGCTGGTTTAATTGCTGGCTTATTAGCTCAGGGAATTGATCTTTTTGAAGCAGCTGTTTTGGGAGCTTATTGGCATGGCGCTGCTGGGGATAAGGCTTTTATAGAACATTCCGACCGCGGTATTATCGCTTCTGAGATAAGTAATTTAATTCCTGGAGTTTGCCAGGATTTTATAAATGTACTGGGAAATAAATGAGTAATTAAATAAAAACATCCTTGATAAGGAGCGGTTTTTGTTATTATTATGAGTATTGCCAGTAGGACGCCTATCCAAGTTTACCCTGCTATTTTAGAGGCAGTCAGGTTATATTTTAGAGGATATCAGGAAATATTTAAATTTTCTACTCAAGACAGTCTTATTTTTGGCTTCTCCAAACAAAAAGACCAGGACTGTTACCAATTTCTTTTGGTGCAAGCTGCCAAATACAAGGGATGTATCAATGCTGAAGTAGCAATTTCTCCTGTAAAGCGCTATCCTTACTATCGTCGTCGCGAGTCTTTACCTTTGGGCACTTTTGCTTTTCGCGAAAGATGTAGCCTAATGACTAAAGATAAAGATTTTTCTTTTGGTTATAATGGCCCCAATTTAGATAGAGTGTTGAGCATTTGCCTCGGAGATTATGCTACTCCGGCTATGCAGCGTCTTTATGACGAAACTAGAGCGGAAGCTTCTATGGCCGCTCATGTATGGGATACTCTTTATGCTGATTGGCAAGAAGCTGAAAGCCAAGCCGATTTTATTAGTGTCAGGCGCTATCCTGATTTAGAACATGAAGAGGAAGCTAATCGCTTCATCTCTCAGGAAGTACTGGGCACTAATCGTTACGATCGCTATTTAGGTCCTCTTAAGCTTTGCTACCAAGACAGCGATTTTTTTAATTGTCATGTTTATTTAATGGCTAGTGCGATGGAGTTTGTCGAGCCGCCAGCTATGTCCAATAAAGAGCATGACAATGACAACCTACAGCAAGCAGCTCATAAAGGGCAAAGAATGATTACTTGGAGGGATATTCTGGGCCCAGCCGAGCCTGTGATGCCTACCCAGGCTAAGCCTATGCTTAGAGCTAATGAAGATTGGCGTGAGCCTTTGGAAGATCCTATAATGGGTGTGTTAGGTCGTCAAGAGCAAAGCGCTTGTGTATCGCTTAACGATCAAGATGCCCATATGCGCCTAAAAGAATACGCTTTCTTAAAATCGATGTCTGCTTTGGAAGTTATTATGAATAGAAATTGCGCTTAGGACTAAGTTAAGCTAATTTAGCAAAGCAATAAAATATGCCCCGCAAGTTTCGCTAACTTGCGGGGCATATTTTATTGCGCTCAGTTATAAAGAACGATTAGAGCCACGACATAAGAGGAGTATCGTTAGTATCGATATCGGTCACTGGCTCGCTGTCGTAATCACCAAGATTGGCCAAACTGTCTTTATCAATTTGTAATTCGGAAGGATCGGACAAATAGTGTAAAGCTTCTTCTTTGTCGACCAAACCGGCTGAAACCAAGCGGGAGAGAGACTTACCCAGAGTCTGCATATTATGCTCTTGCATAATCCAGGTTAGCTTATCGGTTCGACCATTCTTCAACTCTTCATGAATCTCGTCATTGTTGACCAGAATTTCGAAGGCGGGAATGACACCGCGACCGTCACTGCGATTAACCAAAGTCTGATGAAGAACGATGCGCAAAGCATTGGCGAAAATAGGAGCCATTTTGGCGCGTTCTTGTTCGTCGAAGGAGCTAAGTATGCGCTCTAAGCCGCGATCTGGACTGGTAGCATCCAAAACGGCAATTACCAATTTGTTGTTAGTTGCCGCTCGAATAGCGAAAGTGGCCGTTTCGCGATCGGGAATCTCGCTAATACCTAAGACATCGGCGTCTTGATCGATAGCTTGTTGGATACCAGTGGAAAATGAAGGAACGTCTACTCCAACCTCACGTTGCAAGATCGTACTGAGCTGATTGTAGCGCCAGAATTGAATGGGGTTTTCCAAAGTAACAATTCTGGCCAAGCGGGTGGCGTTAATATGCGATACTAGAGCAGCTAAAGTGTTAATCTTTCCGCTTCTAGGCAATCCTGTAAGTAAGACGAGTCCCGCAGGCTGCTCCAAAATATTCTCAACCAAGCTTCCACTCAATCCCAAAGTCTCAAGCTTGGGAATATCGGTGCGCAAACGATGGAAAGAGGCACAAATGTGACTGCGCTCCAAAAATAAGTGAACTTTAAATCCGGAGCCGCCGCCAGCTATGCAAGTTTCGGCATGACCTTCTTTAACCAGCTGACTCCTCAAATAGCTGGTTAAAACAGGCTTAAGGAGCTTACGGCAATCGGCGTCGCTCAAAGGAGAACCTTCCACCACGCTGAGCATGTTGTTGATTCGCAAAGTGGGAGCGCTGCCGACATTTATGTTTAAGGCAGAAGCACCATGGGCAACTGCTATATCCAAAAGCTGGGTCAGCTTGTAAGGAACAGTAGCCGCTTCGCTGTCACTTTCAGCAAAGTGATCGCATAAAATGGTCATTCTATTAAGCAAGTCCTGTAGAACTGACCCATTAACTTCCATAAGTAAATACCTCTAGCCGTTCTTGTTGATATTGATTAGCTTGGGAATTTCAGAGCGGAATATGCTCCCGACGTGATTAGATCAAAGAATCCGTCTCTTTAGATTTTTCGGAAACGAAATCTAATGCTTCACTACTTTGGTTGGCAGAATCAACCGCATTTGTCAATTCATCTATGGAAGTATCGTTGTCTTCTTTAGCTACGAAATCTTCCAGATTTACATCTCCGGCGCTAAGGTCGTCGATGCTTATGGCATCTTCGGGCTTGCTCTCGGAAGCAGATTTCTCGCTCTTTTGAGCGCCTGACAGAGAAGCTGCTAAGCCCTCTCCACTCATAATGTCAGCTTCCTTAGAGGTGTTGGCGGCCGCAGGTTCGGTGTCGGCACTTTCGTCTACATAAACTTCGCCTTTGGCAATCTCTTGCAACGCCATGCTCACAGGTTTGGCGGCATTGTAGTGTTCAATCGAGGTATCGCCGTCGTTAATCTGGCGAGCTCTTTTTAAGGCCAGAGTCACTAATTCAAATTTATTGTCTACCTTGGTGAGAAGTTCATCCAAGCTCGGCTCTACGAGCATGCTCAATCCTCCGCGCGGCTTGCTAGGGCCGCAAATGATATAATCAATTTCTCGATCCTGATTCTTTACGTCTCAATTGTAAAAAATCCTGCTTAAAGAGACGATACTGCAACTGGACTGCATACCTCTGCCCTATAATATAGAGGAGTTGCTCTTTAATTCTTGAAGCACGAGGCCCCCTCCGTTAGGGGAGGAGTTAGCCTGGTGGGGGAGGCTGGCCTCTAGCGGGGGAGGAGCCGATCTGACAATAAGCAGAAAACAGTTTTTTTACGACAAGCCAATTTCTTGCTTGGAAAGGGAGCATGGCGCTTTTATTCCGGCTGGGTAGGTTTGTTTTGCCATTTTTAGCGATAGGGTGAGTACATATGGTTACTGAGCGTACAAAGAAAGCTGGCGCCGTTTTGGCAAAGGCGGCCGGAGTTGCTGCTGGCAAGGGGGCCAGCAAAACAGGAAATACGCCTCCATTGGCCAGACAAACTGTCGGTAAACGGGATGAAAGTCGCCTTTACATATGGGGGCTCGTTTGGCTTTGGCTAGTGGCGCCTTTCTTGCTTTTGTGCTTAATTGCGCCTCAGTGGGCCGGGGCTTTGGGAAATGGTATCTCTTTAGCTTTAAAAAATTGTATAGGTATGGCCGGTTGGGTTATGCCTATGATCGCTTTTTTGGCTGCTTCTTGGTGTTTTAATTATAATAATAAAGCCGGACGTATAAACATAAAAGTTGTTATTCCGCTGTTGCTGCTTTTTTCGGTATTCTTTGCGGCTCGCTGCGGTCAGGGTGGCAATATAGGTAAATTTATCGACGGTGTGGTCGCTGGTATTATTGGTGAATTTGGAGCTTGGACGCTCGCCACACTGGGATTCTTATCTGTTTTTGTTTTCACTTGGAATCTTACCACAGAAGAAACAATAGAAGGTTGTAAAGCTTTGAGTCAATTTTCCGGAAGTTCGCTGTCGGAGTTGGGCCAACGTACACTTGGCGGACTGTCTAAACTTTGGGGATGGGTTATTTCCGTCGGCAAACATTGTGCCGAATTGTTAAGTAATGCTAAGGAGAGATTATCGGAACATCATCAGGAAGAAGATGATGATATAGAGTTAAAAGCTAAAGAAGTTGAAGAGGCTGAACCTACTACAGATTTGGAGCAAAAGGCTGTTTTTTATGAAGAGTCTGATCTCATGCCTACTGCCAAAGAAGGGGAGAAGGTTGAACCTTTAACTTCCAGAGGCTTCTTTGAAGATGACAATGAGAAAAAAGAATTAGATCGCGATAAATTTGAAGAAAGCTTGCAAGCTCCGCGTTTTGCCGAGCCTAAGCCTACTTTGTTAGAGCGAGAGAGGCTTGATAAAGCTGAGAAAAATGAACTTATAAATGAAATCCATCGCCGCAATACCAGCGGGGAGATGGCTTCTGTCAGAAATAGAGAGTATGAAGCAGCCCGTAAGGCAGAGCAAGTTGCTGAAGCTAAAAGCATGTATGCAACCGCTCCTACCATTAGGCGTGAAGCTTCTTCTTCATCTTCAAGCGCTGGTTCTTGGCATGCGCCCACCAATAATCCCACTAATAATGATAGAGTGCGCACTGATTGGAAGCGTGACGATAGAAAGACGCCCTTAGCACCGAGTGACAGTAAAGAGCTCTTGCGTCGTCCAGATAAAACCGAAATTCGCAGTGGAGTTTATGCTAAGCATGAACCTACTACCGCTAAAGAAGGGCTGGCTCTTAGTCGCCGCTTGGCTGAGCGTCCTTCCCATAATTCCGGCTCCAGCTTCACTCGTAGCTCTGGAACTTTTGCTTCTCGCAATCGCTTGGGCGAAAAAAATACTAATGAGGATAAAGATTTGCCTTTGCGTCCAGTACGTTCGTCTTCTTCTGGTGGCTATAAAGCTACTCGCAATGGAGGCGGTGCTTTTTCGCGTGGTGCCGTTGCCGAGCGCAAAGCAAATTTAATCGACTCTGATGAAACTGTGGAAATAGCTTCTTTGAAGCGCACTCCAGAGCTTAAGCCAAATGCTGGTTCCGATAGTGATCGTGAGCATGTGTCCGACGAATTAGATAAAAAAGTTGAAGCTTTAAAATTTGCGGAGCGTTTGGATAGCGACTTAAATTTGCTCACTCCAGAGGCTAACGCCAATGTCGGCGGCGCTAGTAATCCACAAGCTCAGCCTAAAGCTGAAGAAGTTGCTGAACCTATTGTTACTAAAGATAGCAAAAACAATGCTGGAGCAACTTCAGCACGCAGAATGAGTGTGAGTGAGCTTTCTCCTGAAGAGCGCCGCCGAGCTTTGGGTATAATTCGTCGTCCTATGGGCGGCGCTCGTACTCCACAAGCTCAGCCTAAAGCTGAAGAAGTTGCTGAACCTATTGTTGCTAAAGATAGCGAAAACAATGCTGGAGCAACTTCAGAACGCAGAATGAATGAGCTTTCTCCAGAAGAGCGCCGCCGGGCTTTAGGTATAATTCGTCGTCCTGCTAATGGCGCTCGTACTCCACAAGCTCAACCTAAAGCTGAAGAAGTTGCTGAACCTATTGTTGCTAAAGATAGCGAAAATAATGCTGGAGCAACTTCGGCTCGTAAAATGAATGAGCTTTTTCCAGAAGAGCGCCGCCGGGCTTTAGGTATAATTCGTCGTCCAGCTAGTAGCGCTCGTGTTCCACAGGCCCAGCCTAAAGCTGAAGAAGTGGCCGAGCCATCTGTTCTGGCATCTGACAGCGAACCAAGAGAGGGCGACAATGAGAGTGTTTCCGCCTCTACTTTGAAAAAACTCAATGCGCTTTCACCTGAAGAGCGTCGCCGAGCTTTAGGACTGGGGGAGGAGCGTCGTCCTTCGGCGCTGCCTGTAGATCCTGAAGCTTTGGAGAGTTTCAGCACTTTGTCGCCCAGCCAGATAAATGCTTTGCCTCCCGAGGAGCGTCGTCGCGCTTTGGGTATAAGAGGTACGGCTGCTTCCTACTTAAATAGAGACAGAAACTCTCTTTCTGATATAAGAGCTTTGCGTGGCGCCGAAGGCCAAAACGTAGCTTGTGATCCTAAAGCAGCCCTTAATGCTTTGAGTTCGCGTCGTCCTGACGCCGCCCCTAATATGCCAACAACGGCCGGAGGAGCTGCCAAAGCTTCCGCTCGTCCTGCTGAGCATAAGGCGCAAGCCTCGTTTACTCGTTCTTCCACGCCTAGTTTGATGCGCTCGACAGCTTCTCGCTCTACTGCTGTATCTAGAACTGCTCCAGCTAAGCCCCAAGCTGAAGCTCCGGAAATGAGCAAAGAAGCTAAATTGGCCGCTTGGAGAGCTAGCACTTTAAGAGCCAGAGCCAGTTTTAAGCGTCAATCTGAGGGCAAAGCTCGTTTGCGCCAGGAAAAAGCTGCCAAAGAAGTGTCTGACGATATGCCCTTTGCCAACGATTTGATGAATCCGCAAGGGCCTGCTTTGCGTCCCCCTGTAGCTCAGAGTCAAGCTCCTTCTTCCTCGGCAGCTTTGGCCTCTAAGCGTACTGCCAGGCAACAGCTGGGCATTATTCCCCGAGCCAGAAAGAATGGTTCTGCTTCTCGTCATGGCGTCGCTCACACTGTCAACCAAGCTGACAGCTCTGATAGCGACGACGTAGACTTCCGAAAAAAAAACTCTGAAATTGAATTAAATAGCCCAATAGAGCAATCTGGGGCCCACAGTGCTATAGGCTCTCCAGAGATGCTCAATTGTTTGGTCTCTGACAATGCCCCCAAAGTTGGAATACGTCCACAATTAGGCGAATTTTCTGACGCTTCTTTAAACCGTCAAGTAAAAGCCAGATTGTCTCAATTCCATTCGGCGGTAGGGGAGTTACAAGGCGTCACTTGGAGTGAAGGCGGCGACCTGGATTCTTTGCTCAATCCTTCCAAGCATTCCGCTGCAGCTTTGGCTGCAGTTGAAAAAACGGAAGCCGAAGAAAAAATAGCGCCTGTAAAAATGGCGCCTGTTGTAGAGCCGACCGTGTTAGAAGTGGCCACTAAAGATGAAGCTCCTGCTGCAGTAAAACATGAAAATATTGCTCAAGTTGAGCCTGTTGCATCTGCTGCTGTTGTTCCGCCCGCGCCTCACGTGCACAACGTGGCTGAAAAACAAATTTCCGCTGTAGCTAAAGCTGAAGAAGAGGAAGATTTGCCCTTTCCCAAGCCGCGCTCTTCAGCTAATCATAAAGCTGTAAGTTCTTCGGCTCCTGCTGTAGTTGCTCAGCTTGCTAGCCCCACTTCTGCAGAAGCTGTGGCTATGGCCAAAACAGCTATAAAAGCTACCAATTCGGTCAGCAGAGCTGAAGTAGCTGCCTACGTTTCTTCCGAACGTGCTAACGAATTAAAAAAGCTGGAAGAAGCCGAATTGGCTGATGAAAAAGTGGTGGAATTGGCTGAGCAACTTGAAAAACAGCAAGACGCTGAAGCTCAAATTGAGGAGAGCGCGTCTTCTAAGGCTGCTTCTTTAACGGTGGCTACCAATGAGGAAGCTGAACACCATGAGATGGCTTCGTCAGCTTTAGCTAAAGCCAAGAGCACCGCCGAAGTGCAAGTTCCCAGTGAATTGCTTGAGGCCGCCGCTATTACTGAAGCTGAAAAGCAGAGCGTCGAACTTCACGAACAAAGTACGGATAGTGCTCAAGCCCATGACGACGCGGGCTCTTTTAGCTCTGTTGCTGAGCCCCCAGCAATTAAGCGCTTCGACCTCGGTTTGGGTAACGAAGGCGCGGCTATAGATTTTGATAGCATTATGCCTCGCGATCGGGACCGCTTTACCAATTTGCGCCCGATCAACCTTACTGGCAGCAGCGTCTATCGCAATCCTATTCGTCCCAGCTTCTTCGCTGCTTCGCGCCTAGCTGCTGTCGCCCAGCCTGCACCCGCAGTGTCTGCCGCGCCCGCTATGCCAGCTGCTGTCGCCCAGCCTGCACCCGCAGTGTCTGCCGCGCCCGCTATGCCAGCT
>ERZ808242.502-NODE-502-length-28116-cov-12.778554_pt1 | contig 28116 bp, 19 predicted proteins | sample MGYA00521244_ERZ808242 | MGnify/ENA primary metagenome ERZ808242 (study PRJEB31516, sample SAMN03275573) | gut metagenome | biome: mammalia-associated habitat; material: feces | host: Papio cynocephalus | place: Kenya | collected 2012-07-27 ... | reverse complement strand
AAAAAACATTCGAACAAAAGCAAAACGCTATTTTGAATAAAAAAACATTCGAACAAAAGCGAAACGCTATTCGAAGAATTGCAGAAAATAAGAAAACAATTGGAAATACGCAAAAAACTGGAAACCGAGTACTTGGTTTCCAGTTTTTTTGTTTATCTTTGCAACCTAAATAAGCAACAGATAAAAATGACATTAAACAACCTTACGAGAAACGTCCGCCTCTGGCTCCTAGCCAGTGCCCTGACGGGAACAACTTACCAAGCAAGTGCATCGCCGATAGAATACATCGGAGATAGATACATCGTAAACGTATCTGAGCTAGACCTACGAGGCGACGAATCCCTCCTGGACATCCTCATGATGTGCCCCGACGTCATCACCCTCGATGGCAAGACTCCCCTTGGCGGAGACCCACTGTCAAACCTCTATGGCAAGTACGTCATCCGATTCGACAACGTGGAATACGGACTCGACTACAACACCCTGCTCCACAACCTGAAAGCCCGGGAAATAGAGAAGGTGCAAGTCTGCCTCCACTCTGAGGTGATGAAAGGAACGGGAAGCCAAAAGAAGGTCATCGACATTCACCTGCGCAAGGACGTGAGCGAGGTGAAAGGGCTGAAAGACACCCATTATACAGAAGGCGACAATAAAAAGGGAACTTCCGGCGAAAAAATATCGGGAAGACAGGGATTCTTCGGCGACACATACGGCGGTGCGGAAAGCATTACCAGCGTGAGGTACCATGGCGACAACCTGCGCATCCTCTCTCACCTGGAAGGAAATATGCAGCGTTCCGCATTTGACGGAAACATGCAGCGTTCCGCATTCGATGGAAATGCTACCAACGAAGCTGTTGGAGGACCAAGCACACAGCATCGTAGCCACGAGGGAGCCAAGGTGAGCCTGATTTGGGACATTACCCCCAACGACAACCTGAATATTACAGCCACACAGACCTACACCCGAAATCGACTCTCAGGCGACCCTGCCAGCTACGAACGATTTTACAATGTAGAGCTTGACTATCTACGAACCCTAGGCAAGAACGGGGCAAGCATGCTCTTCACTATCGCCACAAACCACGTTAGCAATAATGGAAAAACGAGCACGGAAGGCAGCAAACAGGCTTGGAATGATTATCGCAACCATTGCACCTACCCCTACACCATTTTGGAATTCAGCTTTCCTGTGTTCCTCCAGAATCTTTGGATTACAGCAGGATTTGAGGGAGGACTTTCCTATGAGAGAGATTGCATTGCGAAGCACACGAGTCACAGCAACTACAAGGACTTCTACGCTCAAGCCGACTTGACATTAGGAAAATGGGGATTCATGGTGGGCGACCGTTATCGACTGGAGAACTCCACCCCGCACAATGCATACACATTGAGTTCCTATTGCCACATTACGCCAAATCGTACCCTGCAAGCCACATTCGGTCAGCAGTTTTACAATACAGTATGGGGCGACGAGGAGCAGAATCCCGTATATGTGGCAGAACTGAAACATAGCTACATCAAAAAGAAATGGATGCTCAGCAGCATGATACGCTACATCAGCCAAGACCTCAACATCGGTCGCATCAAAACGTTCAACTTTGGCAATACGCTGTTTTGGCACATTGGCAACCTCCGACTCACAGCGGGAATCAGCAGCTACAAAGAGGAGACAACTCTGAAAGATGAAATGGCCGAGGTCAAAACCTCCCAGTTCTTCGTCTTCAAGCTAGCTCCACAGCTCTCGCTGCCAAACGACTGGCGCATCACCACCACTTTACTCTGGAGCACACGTCGCGAAAAGGAATCTCCATCGTATGCACCAGCCAATCTATACGCCGAGGCTGCCATCTACAAAACTCTCGGTCGCCATTGGCTTCTGGAGGCACGCTATCACGACATCGCCAGCCAGCATTTGGGCAACCGTGCCGCAACCTTCGGATGCACCTACTATTTTTAAGAAAACAAATAAAAAAGATTTATATAAGAGAGTACTAACAAATGGAACAAAACAAGAAACAAGAAAATCTAGCGACTCAGGGAAATCTCTCCGCAGAGTCTGCACAGCCAACGAATCCCCACCCTTTGGTTTCGGTCATTCCGCTGGCAGTGCTCATCGCCCTCATCGTATTGGTGGTGAAGCTCTTCCCCGACGACGCTTTGGCGGGAGCCTCCCAAGTAGCCCTGATGATTGCCACCGCCGTATGCGTGGCACTCGGAATGGCGATTTACAAGATGAAGTGGAGCATCTTCGAGGAGATGATCAAGAAGACCGTGGGCGACGCTGGTGTGAGCATCCTCATCCTGCTGCTCATCGGAATGATGTCTGCCACATGGATGATCAGCGGCGTAGTGCCTACCTTAATATATTATGGCGTGCAAATCATGTCGCCAACCTTCTTTCTGCCCTGCGCCTGCATCATTTCGAGCGTGATTTCCATCATGACGGGCACTTCGTGGACCACCATCGCCACCATCGGAATCGCACTGATGGGAATCGGCGACGCACTCGGAATTCCTTCGCCTTACACGGCTGGAGCCATCATCTCGGGTGCCTACTTCGGCGACAAGCTTTCGCCGATGAGCGACACCACCGTGCTTGCTTCGAGCATCGCCGGAGCCGACCTGTTCTCGCACATCCGCTACATGCTCTACACCACCGTGCCCAGCATCCTGCTCTCGCTGGTGCTCTACCTCATCATCGGACTCTGCTACGACAGCAAGCCTGTGGAAATCAGCCAGTATCTTACAGGACTGAACCACGGATTCAACATCTCGCTCCTCACCCTGCTTGTTCCCGCATTCACAGGATGGCTCATCTATCGCAAGACCCCATCGCTCATCACCCTGCTGCTCTCAGCTCTCTCAGCTTGCCTTTGCGCGCTTCTCCTGCAACCAGAAGTACTGATGAAGATTGCTGGCGAGACGGAGATTACCGCCAAGAGTCTCTTCGAGGGAATCATGACCACCTGCTACACGCACACTCAAGTGGATTGCGGACTGGACTCCATCAACGAGCTGGTTGCCACACGAGGAATGGCAGGAATGCTCAACACCATCTGGCTCATTCTCTGCGCCATGTGTTTCGGTTCGTGCATGGTGGCGAGCAATATGCTCCACGCCATCACCCACATCCTATTGAAAAGCATCCATAGCACCGTATCGCTGGTGTGCAGCACCGTTACCTCAGGCGTGCTCCTCAATCTAGTGATGGGCGACCAGTTCCTCAGCATCATCATGAACGCCTCCATCTACAAGGACGAGTATGCAGAGCGTGGCTATAAGCCGGAGTTATTGAGCCGAAGCACCGAGGACTCCGCCACCGTGACCAGCGTATTGGTACCTTGGACTGCCTGCGGAATGACCCAAAGCACCGTGCTCGGAATCCCTACACTGGTGTATCTACCATTCTGTTTCTTCAACATCATCAGTCCGCTTATGAGCTGCCTCGTAGCCATCCTCGGCTTCGTACCAACTCCAGAAAAAGAGAAAAAAGAAAAGTAGAAAATAAAGTAGGAAGAATAAAGTTTTAACAGGAAGAATAAAGTTTTAACAGGAAGAAAAAGTAGAAAAAAGAAAGTTAACAAGAAGAAAAAATATAATCCCGACCTTCCAAATGAACAAAGGAAGGTCGGGATTTTTATCGATTTTAGAATCTTATAAATCTAAAAGTAGGACTTTATAAATCAAAAATTGCACGAAAAGGAAATTAAATCAAAGGCATTCCTGCCTCTTCACATTCCTTACGCATTTCCTCAGGCCAGATGCTAGCCTGAATCTCACCGATGTGAGCCTTGTGGAGCATCACCATGCAGAGACGGCTCTGACCAATACCTCCACCAATGCTGAGAGGCAACTTACCATTCAAAAGCTGCTGGTGGAAATAGAGCTTCTCTCTGTCTTCCTTGCCCTCAATCTTGAGCTGGCGAAGCAGACTTTCCTTATCCACACGAATACCCATGGAGCTCAACTCGAAGCTGTGACCCAACACAGGATACCAAATCAGAATATCGCCATTCAATCCAGCCTTTCCATTCTCAGCCACAGTACTCCAGTCATCATAGTCAGGGGCACGACCATCGTGCTTCTTACCGTCGCTCAACTTTCCACCAATTCCCTCAACGAACACGGCGCCATATTTCTTGCAGATGGCATCCTCACGCTCCTTAGGGGTCTTGTCTGGATACATATCCAACAAATCCTGTGCATGAACGAAGTGGATTTTCTTTGGCAAGAAAGGCTTAATCTGAGGATAGTGCTCACAAGTGAGATACTCTGTACGAAGAATGGCAGCATAGATGCGGCGCACGACATCCTCCAAGAATGCGATGGTGCGATCCTCGCGAGTAATCACAGCCTCCCAGTCCCACTGATCCACATAGAGAGAGTGCAAGTTGTCGAGTTCCTCGTCTGCACGGATGGCGTTCATATCTGTATAAACACCATAGCCAGGCTCAATCTCATACTCAGCCAAAGTCAGTCGCTTCCACTTGGCAAGCGAATGAACCACCTCAGCCTTCGCATCGCCCAAGTCCTTAATTGGGAACGTTACAGGACGCTCCACACCGTTCAAGTCATCATTAATTCCCAGTCCCTTCAATACGAAAAGAGGGGCTGTTACACGGCGCAAGCGCAACTCAGTGGAAAGGTTCTGCTGGAAGAACTCTTTTATCATTTTGATACCCATTTCGGTCTGGCGCATATCCAGCAGCGCCTTATACCCTTCAGGTTTTATCAGTTTGCTCATTATTTATTTTGTTTTGATTATTTTTCTCTTTTTTATCTATTCTTTTATTACCTTGTCTTTCTAAGACGCTGCAAAGGTACAAATTATTTATTAAACTGCAAGCATTTTTCTAAGATATTTTGCAAAATGATAGCATTTTTTATTCTTTTCTTTCTTTTTGCTGCATATTCATACAGATATTCATGGTTTTTCCAGGCTCTTTGGCGTTTCCATTCTCTCGCTCTGAAACAAGAAGAGAAGGAAAAAATAAAAACCAAGGCTTATATTGGGCTATTTCAAATAAAAACAGTGCGAATGTTTGGCAGTTTCAAATAAAATCAGCGGGAATGTTTGGCAGTTTCAAATAAAATCAGTATCTTTGCACTCGGCTTACATATTATATAATGTACGTAGGGTCCCGTAGCTTAGTTGAATAGAGCGTCAGATTCCGGTTCTGAAGGTCGTGGGTTTGAGTCCCACCGGGATCACCACTTTTGATTAATAACTTAGAAACATGGATTTAGTAGAACGTTTTATAAACTATACAAAATTCGACACACAGTCGAGCGAAGACTCCGACAGTGTGCCTAGCACGGCGAAACAGCTGGAGTTCGCCAAGTACCTGAAACATGAACTTGAGGAGGAAGGTCTCAGCGATGTTGAGATGGACAACATGGGCTACATTTACGCCACCCTCAAGGGAAATACCAAGAAAAAGACCCCAACCATCGGTTTTATTTCACACATGGACACCAGTCCCGACGCAAGCGGCAAGGATGTCAAGGCTCGCATCATCAAGAACTATGATGGCGAGGACATCGAGTTGAGTCCGGGCATCGTCTCCAGCGTGGAGAAATTTCCTGAGCTGAAGGCGCACAAGGGCGAGGACATCATCGTCACCGACGGCACCACCCTGCTCGGTGCAGACGACAAGGCTGGAATCGCCGAGATTGTACAGGCGATGTGCTACCTTCGCGACCACAAGGAAATCAAGCACGGCGACATCCGCGTAGGCTTCAACCCTGACGAGGAAATCGGTATGGGCGCTCACCACTTCGACGTGGAGAAGTTCGGTTGCGACTGGGCTTACACCGTGGATGGCGGCGACCTGGGCGATCTGGAATACGAGAACTTCAACGCCGCTGGCGCCAAGATTCACATCAAGGGCGTGAGCGTGCATACGGGCTACGCCAAGGGCAAGATGATCAACGCCAGCCGACTGGCCGTGGAGTTTCAGAACATGATTCCAGAGAGCGAGACCCCAGAGCAGACCGAGGGCTACCAGGGCTTCTACCACCTGCTAGGCATCGAGAGTCGCTGCGAGGAGGCAAAACTCAGCTACATCATCCGCGACCACGACCGAGAGAAGTTCGAGGATCGCAAGGACTTCATCGAGGAGTGCGTAAAGAAGATGAACGAAAAGTACGGCGAGGGTACGGTAACAGCCGAGATCTACGACCAGTACTACAATATGAAGGAGAAGATAGACCCTAACATGCACGTCATCGACATCGTGCTCCGTGCGATGCAGGAGAGCGGCGTTCCTCCTCGCGTGGAACCTATCCGTGGCGGAACTGATGGCGCACAGCTCAGTTTCAAGGGTTTGCCTTGTCCTAACATCTTCGCGGGCGGTGTCAACTTCCACGGTCCTCACGAGTTCGTGAGCATCCAAGTGATGCAGAAAGTGGTGGACACCATCGTAAAGATTGCAGAAATCACGGAAGAATACAACGACTAATCATATTTGAAGTTAAGGAGTTAAGGAGTAAAAGGAGTTAAGACAAATGTATCCATAGAATATATTTTACGCTGTTATAAGTTTAAAATAAAATGCAATTGTCTTAACTCCTTGACTCCTTAACTCCTTAATTACTTTTACACTACAACAAAATTATGGCAGAAATTCCTTATTTGATAAAAGACCTCGCACTCATCCTGATGGTGGCGGGCATCGTGACCCTCATCTTCAAGCGGCTCAAGCAGCCACTGGTGCTGGGCTACATCGTGGCAGGATTCCTTGTCTCGCCCCACATGCCCTACATCGCCTCCGTGATGGACGAGAGCGACATCAAGACTTGGGCAGACATCGGTGTCATCTTCACGCTCTTCTCCCTGGGCCTAGACTTCTCTTTCAAGAAAATCGTTAAGATGGGAGCCTCGCCCATCATCGCCTGCATGGTCATCGTCTTCTCGATGATGATGCTGGGCATCAGTGTGGGACACGGCTTCGGCTGGGGCAGGATGGACTGCATCTTCCTGGGAGGTATGCTCGCCATGAGTTCCACCACTATTATATATAAGGCCTTCGACGACATGGGACTGCGGCAACAGAAGTTCGCCTCCATGGTGATGAGCGTGCTCATCCTGGAAGACATTCTCGCCATCGTGATGATGGTGATGCTATCTGCCATAGCGAGCGGCAGCAGTCCCGATGGCGGTCAGATGCTCACCTCGGTGCTCAGAATAGTTTTCTTCCTTGTGCTGTGGTTCATCGTAGGCATCTTCGCCATCCCGCTCTTCCTGCGCTCCGTGCGAAAGCTCATCAATAGCGAGACCCTGCTCATCGTTTCTCTCGGCCTCTGCTGCGGAATGGCGGTGCTGAGCACCAAGGTGGGATTCAGCAGTGCCTTCGGAGCCTTCGTCATGGGCAGCATTTTGGCTGAGACCATTGAGGCTGAGAAGATTATCAAGCTCGTTGAGCCTGTGAAAAATCTCTTCGGTGCCATCTTCTTCGTATCTGTGGGAATGCTCGTGGATCCTAATATTTTGGTGGAATACGCCGTGCCTATCCTCACGCTGGTGGCTACCATCTTGGTAGGACAAGCCGTGCTGGGCACTTTCGGCTTTATGCTTGGCGGCGAGTCATTGAAGTCGGCGATGCGCTGCGGTTTCTCAATGGCGCAAATTGGCGAGTTCTCTTTCATCATCGCCTCCCTGGGACTTAGCCTGGGCGTCATCAGCGACTACCTCTACCCTGTGGTCGTGGCTGTGAGCGTCATCACCACCTTCCTCACCCCCTATATGATTAGGTTGGCAACCCCTACTTACCAAGTGATGGAAAAACATTTGCCTAGCAAGCTCATCCACGTGCTCAACCATTTTGCGATGAGCCATCCTTCCACCCAGCAACAGAGCAAGTGGAAGACGCTACTCCGACAGATGACCATCAACACCGTAGCCTACTCTATCCTCTCGGCTGCCGCCATCGCCGTGATGTTCACCTTCGTCTTGCCTCTGATACGCAATCTGCTTCCAGGGTGGCAACTGCATTGGTACGCCAACGCCATCACCGGTGTGCTCACCGTGGTCATCATCTCCCCTTTCTTGCGAGCCATTGTTATGAAGAAAAACCACAGTTCGGAGTGGAAACGACTCTGGGTGGAAAGCAACATCAACCACATCCCATTGCTCTTCACTGTCTTCGTGAGATACATCATCGCCCTTGGCTTCATCTTCTACATCTGCAACTACTTGAGCCGCTTCACCGATGCGCTCATGGTCTGCATTGGCGCCGTGGTAGTGCTGATGGTGATAGGCTCACGCCGCATCAAGAAGCGTAGCATCGTGATGGAGCGTCTCTTCGTCAACAATCTGCGCTCGCGCGACATCGCCGCACAGGTCAACGGCGAGAAGAAACCGCTCTACGAGGGACATCTCCTGGACCGAGACATCCACATCAGCGAGATCGAGGTGCCAGAAGACAGCACTTGGTGCGGCAAACCACTCAAAGAGTTGCATCTGCGTCAACGTTTCGGCATCGACATGAGCAGCATCCGCCGTGGTTCCCAGCGCCTCAACATTCCTAACGGCGAGACTATGATTTTCCCTGGCGACAAACTCCAGATTATCGGCAACGACGACCAGATACACAAGTTTGCCCAAGCCCTCACCTCCGAGTTAGCCCCAGAAGACCTGGACATCGAGAAGCGAGAGATGAAGCTACGGCAGCTCATCATCAGCGGCGGCAGCGAATTCCTGGGCAAGACGCTCAAGGAGAGCGGCATCCGAGACAAGTACAACTGTATGGTGGTGGGATTGGAAGAAGGCAAGGAAAACCTTACCCGAGTGCTTCCTACGAGAGTCTTCCAAAAAGGAGATATTCTTTGGTTGGTAGGCGAAGAGGCTGACTTGAGAAACATTTTAGCCAAGAGCTAGCCTTTCTATATTTCATAAGAAATAAAATAAGAAACAAGAAACAAGATGAGGGCTGTAAGCCGACCATGTGCTGGGTCGCTTACAGCCCTCATCTTATTTCACGGTGATGTGGAAGCATCCCTGGTTAACCTCATACTTGATGTAGCAGCGATTCTTCACCCTCATATCGCGCAGCACCTCAGACAGCACCCATTTCAGCGTGTCGTTCTGCACCTGTCGGCGAGGTTTTCCCAATGTCTGCACCTGCTTGTACCTATTATAACAAACATCAAAAGTGGTTCCATAGAGGTGGCAGGAGTTCTCCGTGGCATTTCCGTTGCGGGTGCGGAGCTTCGCCACATCGTCCTTGGTACGCAGGATGCTGGTTACGATAATCTTATGCAGGGGGATTCCCTTGATTTGCAACGAGTCGAAATAGGCTCTTCCGATGTCCTGCAAGAGCACCGAGGCACGAGGCACCAAGTAAGGGATGCTATTATTGAGCTTATCCACATAGAAGAATGGGTTGCTGCCCACATACACTAGCTTGCCCTTGCTGTGCTCCGCCTCATCGCGGTTTTGCACCGGCTGCACCCCATGCTGGTTGGCGGCAAGTATCTGCACATCCTGCTGGTCTGGGAAGGTGTGTCCGAAATGAGGTACCGAGAAGATACGGTGCTTCACCTCCTTGCCATCCTGGTCGAAAAAGATGGAAAGCTTGCTCTTGAGGGCTGTATCGGGAGTGGCTGTCAATTCGTCCTTCTTCAAGTCCTCCGCCACTGCATTGTCGGGAGATTCTTCCGAAGCCCTTTCGGCTGTTGTTTCTCCGGAAGGTTTCGCCTTCGGTTCCGCCACGCTCGGGAAAATCAATCTCACCAATGCGAGCACCAAGACAACCGCCACAAACCCCTTCAAATATCTATTTTTACTAATCTTCATTTTCTATATTACCTTTTAAACGCTTTCTATACTTATCTTAAAACGCGTGCAAAGGTAGCAAAAAGTCTTTAATTAATCGCTTTTTTATCGTTTAAAGAATGTTTTATCCGCTTAAATTTGCTCAATTCGTGGAAAAGTAGTAATTTTGCAGCGTTATAACAAACAAAGTTTAAACTATTAGTAAAATAAGAAACGTTTTGATAGAGAAACATATAATACTCGAAGATATAGACCCAGTGATGTTCTACGGTGTGAACAATGCTCACCTTCAGATGATCAAGTCACTGTATCCTAAGTTGCGTATCGTGGCACGTGACAACGTGCTTCGTGTGCTTGGCGACGAGGAAGAAATGGCGAAAGCCGAAGAAGACATCGAGCAGATGCGCAAGCATTTGGCCAAATATAATATGCTGGGCGAAGAAGATATCCTTGATATTGTGAAAGGCAAACAGACCAAGGCCGACTCCGTGAAGGGTGTGCTGGTGTATAGCATCAGCGGCAAGCCTATCAAGAGCCGAAGCGAAAACCAGCAGCAGCTCATCGACGCATACGAGAAGAACGACATGGTCTTCGCCGTGGGTCCTGCCGGAACGGGCAAGACCTATCTGAGCATCGCCCTCGCCGTGAAGGCACTCAAGGAAAAAAACATTAAGAAAATCATCCTTTCACGCCCTGCCGTGGAAGCCGGCGAGAAGCTCGGTTTCCTCCCCGGCGACATGAAAGACAAGATAGACCCCTACTTGCAACCACTTTATGACGCACTGGAAGACATGATTCCTGCCGTCAAGTTGCAAGACATGATGGAAAAGCACATTATCCAGATTGCGCCGCTCGCCTTTATGCGTGGACGCACCCTCAGCGACGCCGTCGTCATCCTCGACGAGGCTCAGAACACCACCTCTCAACAGATTCGCATGTTCCTCACCCGCATGGGTATGAACACCAAGATGATTATCACGGGCGACCTCACCCAGATTGACCTGCCTCGCGAACAGCGAAGCGGACTCAAGGAAGCCCTCAAGATACTCGACGGCGTGGAAGGCATCGGCGTGGTAAGGCTGGGACAGAAGGACATCGTTCGACACAAGCTCGTAACCCGCATCGTCAACGCCTACGACAAGTACGACAAGGAGCGAGCAGAGGCACGAGAAGCCCAAAAAGCAGAAAAGAAAGACTAACAAGTTTTAATTTTTCAAAGTAATATAAACAATGAAAGCATTAACAAAAACAGATTTCCATTTCGATGGACAGAAGAGTGTTTACCACGGTAAAGTACGTGATGTGTATGACATTAACGACGACATCCTCGTGATGGTCGCTACCGACAGAATCTCAGCGTTCGACGTTGTGCTGCCTAAGGGTATCCCTTTCAAGGGTCAGGTGCTCAATCAGATTGCAGCGAAGTTCCTGGACACAACCACAGACATCTGTCCTAACTGGAAGTTGGCCACTCCAGACCCAATGGTTACAGTAGGTTTGAAGTGCGAGGGTTTCCGTGTAGAGATGATCATCCGCTCTATCCTCACAGGTAGCGCTTGGCGTGAGTACCAGAAGGGTTGCCGCGAGATTTGTGGCGTGAAGTTGCCAGACGGAATGCGCGAGAACGAGCGTTTCCCTGAGCCTATCATCACTCCTACCACCAAGGCAGACGAGGGTCACGACATGAACATCTCTAAGGAAGAGATCATCAAGCAGGGCATTGTTAGTGCAGAAGATTACGCTGTGATGGAGGATTATACCCGCCGCATCTTCAAGCGTGGACAGGAAATCGCTGCCAAGCAGGGCTTGATTCTCGTTGACACCAAGTACGAGTTCGGCAAGCGCGATGGCAAGGTTTATCTCATCGATGAAATCCACACGCCAGACTCTAGCCGCTACTTCTACGCTGACGGCTACGAGGAGAAGTTCGAGAAGGGCGAGCCTCAGCGCCAGCTCTCCAAGGAGTTCGTTCGCCAGTGGCTCATTGAGCACAACTTTATGAACGAACCTGGGCAGACAATGCCTGAGATTACCGATGAGTATGCAGAGAGCGTTTCCGACCGCTACATCGAGCTTTACGAGCACATCACAGGCGAGAAGTTCGACAAGGCAACCGAGGAAGGCGACATCGCCGCTCGCATCGAGAAGAATGTAAGCGAGTGGCTCGCTACACGTAACAAGTAAATAATAAATGACAATTCATAAATGATAAATATCACCTTATTATTAAGGGTCTTATTTATTCTTTATAATTTATCATTTAAAATTTAGACAAGTGTATAAACAAGAACAGATAAAGCCCTACGAGGGCACGGGAGACAAGGGAAAGTTGGTGGAGGAGATGTTCGACAACATCGCCCCTACCTACGACACCCTCAACCACCGACTCTCGTGGGACATAGACAAGGGGTGGCGCAAGAAGGCTATCAAGCGTCTTGCGCCCTTCTCTCCCAAAAAGATGCTCGACATCGCCACTGGCACAGGCGATTTCGCCATCCTCGCCGCACTAATGTTGCGCCCCGACAAGTTGGTGGGCGCCGACATCTCGATGGGCATGATGGAGATAGGCAGAAAGAAAGTGAAACAGCTAGGTCTCGACGGGGTGATTCGCTTCGACAAGGAAGATTGCCTCCACCTCTCCTACGACGACAACACCTTCGACGCCGTGACGGCGGCATTCGGCATCCGCAACTTCCAGAACCTCGACCAAGGTCTGAGGGAAATGTGCCGAGTGCTCAAGAAGGGAGGACACCTTTGCATCGTAGAGCTTACCACGCCGGTCAGCTTCCCGATGAAACAGCTCTTCCACATCTACTCGCACACCGTCTTGCCTATCTATGGCAAGCTGATTTCGAAAGACCAGAGTGCTTACAGCTACCTCACCAAGACCATCGAGGCTTTCCCGCAGGGCGAGACCATGATGGAGGTGTTCAAGAAGGCTGGGTTCGAAAAGGCTGAGTTCAAGAGACTCACCTTCGGCATCTGCACCCTCTATTTTGCAACTAAATAAAACAAAAATATTATGGACAAGTATGGACTCATAGGTTACCCTTTGGGGCATTCGTTCTCCAAGAACTACTTCAATGAGAAGTTTGAGAACGAGGGCATCGACGCCCAGTACATCAACTTCGAGATTCCTAGCATCGAGGAGCTAACCGAGGTGCTGGACTCCAATCCCGAGCTGAAAGGCTTCAACGTGACAATTCCTTACAAGGAAAAGGTCATTAGCTATCTAGATTCTGTTAGCCCCGAGGCAAACGCCATCGGAGCCGTAAACGTAGTGAAGGTGGAGCACAAGGGCACCGAGACTATCCTGAAGGGCTACAACAGCGATGTCATCGGGTTCACCCAGAGCATCGAGCCTTTCATCGAGTCTTGCCATAAGAAGGCGCTCATCCTGGGCACGGGCGGTGCATCCAAGGCCATCAACTTTGGCTTGAAATCGCTCGGACTGGAAACTGTCTTCGTGAGTCGATATGAACGTCCTGGTACGATTCAGTACAACAAAATCACCCCAGAGATTATCAAGGAATACAATGTCATCGTCAACTGCACCCCAGTTGGCATGTATCCGCACGTAGATGAGTGCCCCGAACTACCTTACGAGGCGATGGATACTCACACGCTGCTATACGACCTCATCTATAATCCCGACGAGACCCTCTTCATGAAGAAGGGCAAAGCACATGGAGCCACAGTAAAGAATGGTTTGGAAATGCTGCTCCTCCAAGCTTTTGCCAGCTGGGATTTTTGGCATGAAAACGACAAGTAATATTTTGTGTTTAGTGTTTAATGTTTAATTAGGTTTACCTCTTATTCATTAGGCACAAGGCATTTAAGCAGAAAAGAACATAAAACATTAAAAAATAAATATTAGAAAAAATGAGCAATAATAGATATATGATGCGCGGTGTAAGCGCAGCCAAAGAGGACGTTCACAACGCCATCAAGAACATCGACAAGGGTATCTTCCCACAGGCTTTCTGCAAGATCATCCCAGACATCCTGGGCGGAGACCCTGAGTATTGCAACATCATGCACGCCGACGGTGCGGGCACCAAGTCGAGCCTCGCCTACATGTACTGGAAGGAGACGGGCGACCTCTCCGTTTGGAAGGGTATCGCCCAGGACGCTGTGGTGATGAACACCGACGACCTGCTCTGCGTGGGTGCCGTAGATAACATCCTCGTTTCTTCCACCATCGGTCGTAACAAGATGCTCGTGCCTGGCGAGGTAATCTCTGCCATCATCAATGGCACCGACGAGCTTCTTCATGAAATGCGCGAGATGGGCATCGGCATCTACCCTACTGGCGGCGAGACTGCCGACGTGGGCGACCTCGTACGCACCATCATCGTTGACTCTACCGTGACTTGCCGCATGAAGCGCAGCGATGTCATCAACAATGCCAACATCCGTCCGGGCGACGTCATCGTGGGTCTTTCTTCCACTGGCCAGGCTACTTACGAGAAGAAGTACAACGGCGGTATGGGCAGCAACGGCTTGACCTCTGCCCGCCATGACGTGTTCGCCAAGTATCTCGCCGAGAAATATCCAGAGAGCTACGACCACGCCGTGCCAGAGGACTTGGTCTATAGCGGCAAGTACAAGTTGACCGACGAGGTGGAAGGCTCACCTATCAACGCTGGCGAGTTGGTGCTCTCTCCTACCCGTACCTACGCTCCAGTCATCAAGAAGTTGCTCGACGAGTTGCGCCCAGAGATTCATGGTATGGTACACTGCACCGGTGGCGCCCAGACCAAGGTGCTCCACTTCGTGGGCGAGGACTGCAAGGTCATCAAGGACAACATGTTCCCTGTGCCACCGCTCTTCAAGGCCATCCACGACTGCTCCGGCACCGACTGGAAAGAGATGTACCAGGTGTTCAACATGGGTCACCGCATGGAGATTTACGTTCGCCCAGAGGTAGCCGAGAAGGTCATCGCCATCAGCAAGAGCTTCAACATCGATGCCCAGGTAGTGGGTCACATCGAGGAAGGCAAGCGCAGCCTCACCATCAAGAGCGAATTCGGAACATTCGAATACTAAAATCAGATATTAAATAATAAATGACAATGAATAAATGATTGAAACCATACGACAAGGGCTTTCAATTTATAATTTATCATTTGTAATTTATCACTTATTTTAAATGGATAATAACAATATATTACAGAAGCTAGAAGGCTTAGAGAGCCGATACGAGGAAGTTAGCACCCTCATTACCGACCCAGAAGTCATCGCCGACCAGCCACGCTACGTGAAGCTGACCAAGGAATGGAAAGACCTGGGCGACATCATGGACGCACGCAAGCGTTACATCAACTGTTTGGCAAGCATCAAGGAGGCGAAAGACATCCTCGCCAACGAGAGCGACCCAGAGATGAAGGAGATGGCTCGCGAGGAGCTGAACGAGAACGAGGCCTTGCAGCCTAAGCTTGAAGAAGAAATCAAGATTGCCCTGGTACCTAAGGATCCTGAGGACGCCAAGAACGTGCAGATGGAGATTCGTGGCGGTGCCGGTGGCGACGAGGCTGCCCTCTTCGCAGGCGACCTCTTCAATATGTACAAGAAGTATTGCGAGTCGAAGGGATGGACCGTCAGCGTGACCTCTGTCTCCGAAGGCGCAGTAGGCGGATACAAGGAAATCGACTTCGCCGTGAGTGGTACCGACGTGTATGGCACTTTGAAGTATGAGAGTGGCGTTCACCGTGTACAGCGTGTGCCTGCCACTGAGACCCAGGGCCGTATGCACACCTCGGCAGCTACTGTGGCAGTATTGCCAGAGGCAGACAAGTTTGAGGTGAACATCAACGAGGGCGACATCAAGTGGGATACCTTCCGCTCCAGTGGCGCCGGTGGTCAGAACGTGAACAAGGTGGAGTCTGGAGTGCGCCTCCGCTATCCTTGGAAGAACCCTAACACGGGCGAGGTGGAGGAAATCCTCATCGAGTGTACTGAGACCCGCGACCAGCCTAAGAACAAGGAGCGTGCCTTGAGCCGTCTCTACACCTTCATCCACGACCGCGAGCACCAGAAGTATGTAGATGACATCGCCAGCCGTCGTAAGAGCCTCGTTTCCACAGGCGACCGCTCGGCTAAGATTCGTACCTACAACTTCCCACAGGGTCGTGTCACCGACCATCGCATCGGTTACACCACCCACGACCTCAGCGGATTCCTCGGCGGTGACATCCAGGACATGATCGATGCTCTCACCGTAGCGGAGAACGCGGAGAAACTGAAGGAATCAGAGCTATAACTTCTAACTTTACAAATTATGAACAGAAAAGAACTCGTAGAGCAGATTTTCGCCAAGAAGAGTTTCTTGTGCGTAGGTCTCGACACAGATATCAACAAGTTGCCAGCGTGCATCAAGAACAGTGAGGAAATCCAGGGCGCAGAAGCCGAGATGATGTTTAAGTTCAATCAGGCCATCATCGATGCGACAGCCCCTTATTGTGTGGCTTACAAGCCTAACTTGGCTTTCTATGAGAGCCGTGGCATCGACGGCATGATTGCCTTCGAGAACACCATCAAGTATCTCAAGAGTCATTATCCTCACCATTTCATCATCGCCGATGCCAAACGAGGCGACATTGGAAACACCTCCAAGATGTACGCCCAGACATTCTTCGAGGAGTACAATCTCGACTCAGTGACCGTAGCTCCTTACATGGGCGAAGACTCAGTAAAACCATTCTTGGAGTACGAGGGCAAGTGGGTCATCCTCCTGGCATTGACCAGCAACAAGGGTAGCCACGACTTCCAGCTCACCGAGGACAAGGAGGGCGAGCGCCTCTTCGAGAAGGTTTTGAAGAAGAGCCAGGAATGGGGCAACGACGAGAATATGATGTACGTAGTGGGTGCCACACAGGGCAAGATGTTCGAGGACATCCGCAAGGTAGCTCCTAACCACTTCCTCCTCGTGCCAGGCGTTGGCGCACAGGGCGGCAGCCTCCAGGAGGTTTGCAAGTACGGCATCATCAAGGACTGCGGCTTGCTCGTCAACTCTTCCCGTGGCATCATCTATGCCAGCCAGGGCGACGACTTCGCCGAGGTAGCAGGCCAGAAGGCTAAGGAACTGCAGGAACAAATGGCAGAGGAACTCGCCAAATTGTAATTCCATACCATAGATTTAGGCGCAAAGTATCTTGAAAAAGAGGCTTTGCGCCTTTAAAATACCCATTTATCAGCGAAAAAAGCAAAATATTACAAAAGAATGACTCTTTTCTGAATCTTTTTTGTTATTTTTGCAAACAAATATAGTTTCTAAGGGATTCAACACCTGCTGAAACACATCTAAAATAATTAGAAGATAGATAAATATGGAATTTACCGCAGGACAAATAGCCCAGTTTGTACAGGGCCGTGTGGAAGGTGATGAGAACGCTACGGTCAACACCTTCGCAAAAATCGAAGAAGGCAAGGAGGGTGCGATTTCGTTCCTCTCAAACCCTAAATATACCCACTTCGTCTATGACACGAAGTCTTCCATCGTCCTCATCGACGAAAACGTAGAGCTGGAGCATCCAGTCAGCGCCACCCTCATCCGCGTGAAGAACGCATACGAATGTGTGGCTAAGCTATTGCAGATGTACGAGTCGATGAAGCCTAAGAAGACGGGCATCGACCCGCTGGCTTTCGTTTCTCCCAAGGCTAAGGTGGCAGAAGGTGTCTATGTAGGTGCTTTCGCTTACATCAGCGACGGTGCAGAGGTGGGCGAAGGTAGCCAGATTTATCCTCACGCTTACATCGGCGAGGGTGTGAAGGTGGGCAAGAACGCCCTCATCTACCCTAATGTAACCGTTTATCATGGCTGTAAGCTCGGCGACAACGTCACCTTGCACGCTGGCTGCGTGATTGGAGCCGACGGATTTGGCTTCGCTCCTGGCCCTGAGGGCTACGACAAGATTCCACAGATTGGAATCGTCACCATCGAGGACAATGTGGAGATTGGTGCCAACACTTGCGTCGATCGTTCTACCATGGGCTCTACTTATGTGCGCAAGGGAGTGAAGCTCGACAATCTCGTGCAGATTGCCCACAACACCGACATCGGCGCCAACACCGTGATGTCTTCTCAGGTGGGCATCGCAGGCAGCACCAAGGTAGGCCAGTGGTGTATGTTTGGTGGTCAGGTAGGCATCGCAGGCCACATCACCATCGGCGACAAGGTGTTCCTCGGAGCGCAGAGCGGCGTGCCAGGCTCACTGAAGAGCAATCAGCAGCTCATCGGTACTCCTCCTATGGAGCAGCGCGGCTACTTCAAGTCACAAGCCATCTTCCGCCGTCTGCCTGAAATGTACAAGGAGCTGAACGAGCTGAAGAAGGAAATCGAAGAATTGAAAAAAAATAAATAAAAATATATTATGTCAAAACAGAAGACACTGAAAGGAAGTTTCTCTCTTTGCGGCAAAGGTTTGCACACAGGCTTGAGCCTCACCGTAACCTTCAACCCTGCACCAGAGAACACCGGATATAAGATACAGCGCATCGACCTCGAAGACCAGCCTATCATCCAGGCTATCGCTGAAAACGTGGTCGAGACCCAGCGTGGCACCGTGCTCGGCAAGGGCGACATTCGCATCTCTACCATCGAACACGGTATGTCGGCTCTCTATGCCCTCGGCATCGACAACTGCTTGATTCAGGTAAACGGTCCTGAGTTCCCTATCCTCGATGGTTCTGCAGCCATGTATGTGGAGAAGATTCAGAGCGTGGGCATCCAGGAGCAGAACGCCGAGAAGGATTACTACATCATTCGCCACAAGATAGAGGTGAAGGACGACAACGGATCCGTCATCACCATCCTCCCAGACGATGAGTTCTCCATCACGGCGATGTGCTCGTTCGAGAGCAAGTTTATCAACAGCCAGTTTGCCACCCTCGACAAGATGGAGACTTACGTGGATGAGATTGCCTCCGCCCGCACCTTCGTCTTTGTACGCGACATCATGCCATTGCTCCAGGCGAACCTCATCAAGGGCGGCGACCTCGACAATGCCATCGTCATCTACGAGCGACAGGTAGAACAGGCTCAGCTAGACCAGCTCGCCGACCACCTCAAGGTGCCTCACATGGATGCCACCAAGCTCGGCTACATCCAGCACAAGCCATTGCAGTGGGAGAACGAGTGTACACGCCACAAGCTCCTCGACATCATCGGCGACATGGCGCTCATCGGCAAACCTATCAAGGGCCGCATCATCGCCACCCGTCCAGGTCACACCGTGAACAATAAGTTCGCCCGCCTCATGCGCAAGGAGATTCGCAAGCACGAGATTCAGGCTCCTATCTACAATCCTAACGAGGAGCCAATCATGGACAATATCCGCATCCGCCAGCTCCTGCCTCACCGCTACCCTATGCAGTTGGTAGATAAGGTCATCGCCATGGGGCCTAACAGCATCGTGGGCATCAAGAACGTAACAGCCAACGAGCCTTTCTTCCAGGGTCACTTCCCAGAGGAGCCAGTAATGCCAGGCGTACTCCAGGTAGAGGCTATGGCACAATGCGGCGGCTTGCTTGTCTTGAACCAGTTGGAGGAGCCAGAGCGTTGGAGCACCTACTTCATGAAGCTCGATGACGTGAAGTTCCGTAAGAAGGTTGTGCCAGGCGACACCCTCCTCTTCCGTGTGGAGTTGCTCGCCCCAGTGCGCCACGGCATCAGCTCGATGAAAGGCTATATGTTCGTAGGCGACCAGGTAGTGGCAGAGGCTACTTTTACTGCACAAATCGTAAAGAACAAGTAATTTTTAGGGGAGGTTTCTCCCCTTCAATAATTATTTTAAAATAGAAGATATGAATCAGATAAGTCCATTAGCATACGTTCACCCAGAGGCTAAGTTGGGTGACAACAATATCATCGGTCCTTTCTGTTACATCGACAAGGACACCGTCTTGGGCGATAACAATGTGTTGCAGAACAGCGTGACCATCCACGTGGGCGCTCGCATCGGCAATGGCAACGAGTTCTTCCCAGGAGCCAGCATCTCCACCAAGCCTCAGGACTTGAAGTTCAAGGGCGAGGTGACCACTTGCGAAATTGGCGACAACAACAGCATCCGTGAGAATGTGACCATCTCTCGTGGTACCGCCTCCAAGGGCAAGACCGTGGTAGGCAGCCACAACCTCTTGATGGAGACCGTTCACGTGGCTCACGACTGCGAGTTGGGCAGCGGATTGATTATCGGCAACAGCACGAAGTTTGCTGGTGAGGTAGTGGTAGATGACAACGCCATCGTCAGTGCCAACGTGCTCGTTCACCAGTTCTGCCACATCGCAGGCTACGTGATGATCCAGGGCGGTTGCCGCTTCTCTCAGGACATTCCTCCTTACATCATCGCCGGCAAGGAGCCAACCCGCTACTGCGGCTTGAACCTCATCGGCTTGCGTCGCCGTGGTTTCAGCAACGAGACCATTCAGAACATCCACGAGGCTTATCGTCTGCTCTACAGCAAGGGCATCTTGAAGGAAGGCATCGAGGAAATCAAAAAGAACCTCGAAGTGACCAAGGAGATCCAGTACATCATCGACTTCGTGGAGAAATCACAGCGAGGAATCATTCGATAAAGGTTAGCAACGAGGAATCATTCGATAAAGATTAAAAGGTAAAAAATAAAGAGTAAAAGAGCATTCTTGCTTTGGATATGTTATCTAGCAAGGATGCTTTTTTTTGAATATAATGGATGGATATATGAAAACATTAATCGTGGTCCTAGGCCCTACAGGTGTTGGCAAGACCGAGCTTTGTCTTTCGCTGGCAGAGCATCTCGGCACGCCGATTATCAACGCCGACTCCCGACAAATTTTCGCCGAACTGCCTATCGGCACTGCCGCCCCTACCCTGGCTCAACAACAGCGAGTGAAGCATTACTTCGTGGGCAACCATCACATAGAGGATTACTATAGCGCCGCCCAGTACGAGGCAGACGTGATGCAACTCCTCGAAGATGAAATCTTCCCTCAACACGACGTGGCACTGCTCACAGGCGGCAGCATGATGTATATCGACGCCGTATGCAAGGGCATCGACGACATCCCCACCGTACGTGACGACATCCGCACCTGGATGAAGCAACGCCTTGCAGACGAAGGCTTGGAAGCATTGGTAGCAGAACTGAAGGAAAAAGACCCCGAGCACTGGGCCATCGTTGATAGGAAGAACCCTCGCCGAGTGGTTCACGCACTGGAGATATGCCATCAGACGGGCAAGACCTACACCTCCTTCCGCACTGCCGAGAAAAAGCAGCGTCCCTTCCGCATTATCAAGATAGGACTGAACAGAGACCGCAATGAGCTTTACGACCGCATCAACCAGCGCGTCTTGATGATGATGGACGAGGGCTTGGAGCAGGAGGCTCGCAGCGTATATCCGAAGCGAGGACTCACCTCCCTGCGAACCGTGGGCTACAAGGAGCTGTTCGCTTACTTCGATGGCGAGATAGACCGTGATGAGGCGATACGCCAGATACAGTCGCACAGCCGAGAGTATATGCGCAAGCAGCTCACCTGGTTTAAGCGAGACAGCGACATTCATTGGTTCCATCCCGACCAGCAGGAAGAGATATTTTCATTCATCGACAATTCTCCTTTCACATTATCATGATAACAGCTGAAAATCAATGGGTTTAGTGTGAAAGCATTTTTGGATGGGGTGAAGGAAGAATGGCAGAATGCTTCTGATGGAGGGTGAAGAAAGAATGATAGAATGCATCAGATGGAGGGAGAAGAAAGAATAAGATGAAGAGCAGAATACTAGCATGAGAAGGTGAAAGATAGAGAATAATCGGGACAAAGAATGCTCTTTTCGCATCAGTTGACTAAGCTCAGCCAATTAGCTGACTAGGCACATCTATATGACTGACTATAGTCATCCAAATGAATGACTATAGTCAGCCGATGTAAAAAGAGCATTATTTGTCCTTCCATTCCTAATAGTTTACTCTTCTATTCCTAATAGTTTGCCCCATCACACACCTCCTTTATACGCCTCCTTCAAACTTCAAACTTCTAACTTCTAACTTCTAACTATTCCCCTTCACCTTACAGAATTCCTTTCACACAAAAAACACTATCATTCAACAAGTTATCTCAAAAAGTGAAAGCATTATGAAAAGCAAAATCAAAAACAAGCAATAAGAAAAGGTGGATTATTTAACATCTTCTTTGTTAAAATTATCAATTATCCACTCTGATTTCATTTATTTTTCGTAACTTTGTAGGCTATAAAAAAGAAGAAAACAATGGTACAAGAAATTACACCATATAACCTCACATTCACCGCAGGTTCCGCCATGCTGAACGAAATGCATGCTGTGGCAGAGACCTTGCGACAAAATGGGGGGGGGCAGTGATTGGAAGATAACCAAGGAGATTGTCTTCCGAGAAAACTTGATGGAGAAAAATAGACTCTCCACCAACCAACGAGTGTTTTCCTTGATGAAGCAGCGCATTTGCACGCTCAACAAGGAAGAGCTTGACCTATTGATAGATGGCAATATGGCGACACGCCGGCAAATCGTACTTTTGGCGATATGCAAAGCCCATCCCTTTATCTTTGATTTCATCCGTGAGAACGTGCGAGAGGCTTTCTACTCCTTGCACGGCAAGGTTTCGTATGCAAACTTCAACGAATTCTTCAACGAAAAGAAGTACATACACCCCGAACTGGAAGCCATCACCGAACAGACCGTAGCAAAGATCCGCCAAGTCATTTTCCGTATCATGGAGCAAACCGAGCTTATCGAATCGACCGACTCTGGCATTCTTCGCCGTCCCTATCTCTCGCAGGAACTGGAACGTATCATAGTGAAAGACCATCCTGTATGGCTCACGATCTTTCTCTATTCCAATCAAGAAATCAATCAACTCATCAATCTCTATCAATAATACATCCATCCTTATGAGCACAGACTCCATCAATAAGCACCAAGACCTAGATACGCTCTTCGAGCAAATCTACCAGAAGCTCACCGCCCCCGACTTCGGTCAGAACCTAGGCGGCGAGTTGCCGCTCTATATCCAGCCCTTCCCTACCAAACAGCAGTCAGCGATACCGCAGCAGGTAGGAAACCTGATGAAGCGACTGGAGAAAAAAGGCATCGCCTCCATCGACATCAATCTCTACGACCTCTGCACCGACATCCTGCAAGAGGAAGGCATCCTCGATGCCATCTTGCAGAGTGAACAAGAAATCAAGCAAGAGGACCTCATATCGACTCTCGACAGCGTGCTCGACATCAAGAGCGTCATCATTCCCCGCATCCAGAGCCTCATCACCGAGCAGCAACCCCAGTTCGCCTTCATCCATGCCATCGGCAGAGTCTATCCCTTCCTTCGCTCGCACGGCATACTCAACAACATCGACGAACTGACAGCCGACTGCAACCTCATATTTTTCTTCCCCGGAGAATACGACAACCTGCAGCTGAAGCTCTTCGGCAAGATAAGCGACGAGAACTATTACAGAGGACAAAACTTAAACGACATCATGATATGATACAGCAAGATATTTACAGCAAAGATATATTCCGCCCCATCAACGGCGTTATCAAGGCAGACAGCACACAAGAGCTGCAAGATGAAATCAACGAGTTTGTCATCACTGCCGAACAGCAGCAAGACTACAAGTTGCCGAAGTTCTTCCATACCCTCATCCCAGGGCAGAAGCCACTCTGCACTTGGATTTCGGGCGACTTCGGTAGCGGTAAGTCACACTTACTGAAGATTCTCTCCTACGTACTCGAAAACAAGTTTAAGATAGACGGCAGACCTTGCGCCGACATCTTCGCCGACAAGGCGGAGGACTTCGAACTGCGTGGCGACATCCAGAAGGCGTGCCGCATACCTACCGAGAGCGTGCTCTTCAATATCCAGGAAAAGCTCGATGCCACCACCAAGAGTACCATCGACCCCGTATTGAACATCTTCGTCAAGGAGTTCAACCGCAAGTTGGGCTACGACGACAAGAAGCCTGAGATAGCCGAGATTGAGCGATACTTCGACAACAAGGGCAAGTACGAATACTTCAAGCAGGAATATGAGAGGCGATTTGGCGAGACTTGGGAGAACGGGCGCAAGAGCATTCTCCTAAAACAGCAGCGACTCGCTGAAATGATGGCTGACATCGATGGCATCGACCAACAGACTGCAGCCAACAACATCAAGACGCAAATCGACAACTACAAGATAGATACCGATAGCTTCGTATCCTTGGTCAAGGCACACCTCGACAAGCAGCAGCCGGGCAGCCGCTTCATCTTCTTCGTGGATGAGGTGGGACAGTTCATTGGTAAGGACGTACATCGCATGCTCAGTCTCCAAACCATCGCCGAGGGCTTGTCTGACAAGACCGATGGGAGAAGCATCATCATCGTTACCTCGCAGATGGACATCGATGCCACCTTGGGCGACCTCAACAAGCAACAGCAGTATGACTTCTCTCGCATCCAAGGACGATTCGAGACTCGCATCAGTCTGACCAGTGCCAATGCCGACGAGGTAATCCAGCGCCGATTGTTGGAGAAGAAGCCTGAGCCTCAACAACAGCTCTGCGAGGTCTATGAGAAGGAGAACCATATCATCAAGTCGCTCTTCAACTTTGGCGACAACAGCCAGTTCAAGAGCCAGTATAAGAACGACCAGCAGTTTGCCATCGACTTCCCATTCATCGACTACCAGTTCTACTTGGTGCAGAGCTGCATCATCGAACTCTCGAAGAACCAAGCCTTCAGTGGCAAGCAGCAGAGTGTGGGTGAGCGAAGTCTGCTGACCATTACCCAGGAGGTGGCGAAGGCTTACGCCGACAAAGACCTCAACCATATCGTACAGTTCAGCGACATGTACGAGGGACTGCGTGGCATCCTGCAAACCAAGATACAGAGCGACATCCAACAGGCGGAGCGTACCCTCGGCGACGACTTGGCACTGAAGGTGCTGAAGACGCTCTTCCTCATCAAGTACGTCAAGGGATTCCCATCCACGGCAGACAACATCACCAAGTTGCTCCTCCCTACCCTCGACACCGACTTCCAGGCATTCCGCAGCGACATCCACGAGGCACTCAACAAGCTCGTACACCTCAGCTACATTGAGAAGGCAGCCAACGAGGAGTACCACTTCCAGACCAACGAAGAGAAAGACATCGAAACGGAAATCAAGAACGAGAGTCTCACGCCTGACGCCATCAACGAGGAACTGAAGAAGATTTTCCGTGACGAGATTTATTACGAAAACAAGGTAAAGCTCTCGCCTAACAAGATCTTCTCTTATGGCAAGATGGTGGATGGGCGACAAGACGGCAGGGATGCCGACATCTACATCCACTTCATCACGCCGCTCTACGAGGGTGCCACCGATGAGCAAAGTATGTTGATGTATTCTTCTGCTCACCAGAACCAGCTCTGCGTGGTATTGGGCGAGGACAAGTATATGACCGAAGACCTCGTGATGTTCAAGAAGGCTGACAAGTGTCTGAACCGCCTGATGGCGAACGGTTCCGATGATTATCGCCAGCAAATCGTGAGCGACAAGCGCATCGTGAACCGCAAGCGTAGGGAGAACATCGTGGCTCGCCTCATCGAACTCACCAAGAAGGCTCGGCTCTATCTGGGTGGTTATGAGTTGGACGACATCCGAAGCACCGACATCAAGACTCGCCTTACCGAGGCGATGACCCGACTGGTGAACATGGAATACAAGAACCTCGCCATGCTCACGATAGAGTATGACGACACCCTGCTCAAGCGTATCATTGCCAGCACCCCCGAAGACCGCATGGGCTACGAGATGGATGCCTGCTGCCTGGAGGTGATGAACAAGCTCAATTCCGACAAGACTCGTGCCGTGCGCACAAAAGTAAAAGACTTGATAGACCACTTCCGTGGCAACCGCTATGGTTGGTATGAGACCGCCGTGCTCTGCATCCTCGCCAAGCTCTACGTAATGGACAAGGTTTCCTTCCGTTGCAACGGCAATGTGGTTGCCGACCGCGACCTCTACTTCCACCTGACCAATGGCACCCAACAGGCTCTGACCCTCGTTGACATCGAGGAGACCATCAGCAATAGTCAGGTAAGCAAGCTGAAGAATGCCTACAAGGATCTCTTCGAGGGAGCACATTGCCCAGGCATCAGCGCCAAGGATGTTCACAGTGCCTTCATCGCCAAACTGAACGAGGAAGGCGCTGCACTCCTCAAGATTACACTGGAGCATCACTTTGCCTTCACCGCCCCACTCAAGCCTTTCATCGACCAGATGAAGAAGTGGGCAGGCTTCGCCTATCCGAGTCTTTACAAGAAGACCGAAGAGATAGAGGACTTCATCGACGAGCATATCGACGAGTTGGAAGACATCAAGACCTTTGTCAATGGCAAGCAATTCGACATCTTCAAGAGTATCGATAGGATGGAACGAGGCAACCAGGCGAACATGAGCTATGTGTCTGCCGAGCTTCGCCAGACGCTCAACGAGATATACAATTCCACCACCCCTTGGAAGCGAATGACGGAAGGCAAGACCACCATCGATGCCATCCATGCGGAGATAGCCAGCAAGTTGGAGGAGGCGCACCAAGAAATCAAGACGCTCATCGCCAGCAAACTGGGCACGCTGACCAGCATGCCATCCTATGCCTCGCTTTCCGACAGCCAAAAGACACAGGTGGAAACCATGTTCTCCTTGCTCGACCAGAAAGAGCAGGAAGAGCGCTTCGTAGGTAACCTCATCAGTATGAAAGATGATGTGGAGAAGGCTTTCGACAAATGTCTCGACAGCATCAACCACTGGATTGAGGAAGCTGAGGAAAAGGAAGAAGAAAAGCAACATGAAGAGACTGACGACAAGGGACAAGAGAAGCCTGAGCAGCCAGAGAAGCCGAAGAAAAAGCCGAAGCAGTCGGTGAAGAAGGAGAAAGCCCTCAATATCACTTGGGACAAACAGATACTCGACACCCAAGAGGATGTGGAGGCATACGCTGAGGCTTTGCGCCAGCAACTTCTCGACATCATCAAACAGAATAAAGTTATCATATTGAACTAACAGAACAAACATGAATACAAATGCACTGAAACTGTTTGCCCAGCAAACTCGCAACAAGTTGGTGTCCTCCATCAAGACCAAGATGCAATGGGTCTTGACGGAAGACTCCGCCGAGTTGCGTGGCAAGCAAAACGAGATAAGCCAGCTCCGCAAGGAGATAGCCGAGAAAAGCCAGGACAACGAGAATGGCGAGGAGAAAGTAATAGAAGAGGTTGCCTACACATGGTTCAACCGTGTGATGGCACTCCGCTTCATGGATGCCAACGGCTACAACATCCCGATGGTCATCACGCCGGGCGAGGGACAGATTCGTCCAGAGATATTGCAGGAGGCGATGGGTGGCAACGTGGACGAAGCGTTGCAGCTTACCGCCGACGACTTGCTGCTCGACGAGGAGCATCTCTACAAGAAACTGCTCTTGGCTATCTGCAACCACTACAACCAGTCGATGCCATTCCTCTTCGAGTCTATCAGCGACTACACCGAACTGCTCTTGCCCGACGACCTGTTGTCAGACCAGAGTTTCGTTTCCGACATTCGCAAGGGCATGACCAACGAGGACTGTCAGAACGTAGAGATTATGGGCTGGCTCTACCAGTTCTATATCACCGACCGCAAGGCAGATGCCGAGACCAAGAAGAGTAAGAAGGGCGGATTGAAGAGCGACGAGCAAGCAGCCGCCACTCAGCTCTTTACCCCTCACTGGATTGTGCGCTACATGGTGGAGAATACCTTGGGGCGCATTTGGACTACTTTGCATCCCGACACGGCATTGAAGGCAGAGATGCCTTACTACATCGAACCAGCCGATGGCGAAGCAGACCCGATACCAGAGGATATAAAGAGCGTGAAAGACATCCGCTTCATCGACCCTTGCATGGGAAGTGGTCACGTCTTGGTCTATGCCTTCGACTTGCTCTGCAAAATGTACGAGGAGGAAGGTTATCGCACCAAGGAGATTCCTGCCCTTATTTTCGAGAACAACCTTTATGGTATGGACATCGACAAGCGTTGTTATCAGCTTGCCAGCTTTGCCCTGACCATGAAAGCGACTGGGTATTACAGCCGCTATCTGCGCCGTGAGCCAACAGCCCCAAAGGTTATCTATCTCCAAAACATAGACCATGATACGATTGCGGCAAGCGGAGACTGGGATGAAAAGAGCTTGGTTTGGCAATTTGAGCATATCGACACCATTGGTTCGCTGCTGAAGGTTACGCCTGAGGAATATGAGAAGATAAAGGTTGATGGTGGACTTTTTGGAGAACAGCAGAGATTGATGAAGAGCGAGGCAGA
>ERZ808242.501-NODE-501-length-28150-cov-18.057128_pt1 | contig 28150 bp, 21 predicted proteins | sample MGYA00521244_ERZ808242 | MGnify/ENA primary metagenome ERZ808242 (study PRJEB31516, sample SAMN03275573) | gut metagenome | biome: mammalia-associated habitat; material: feces | host: Papio cynocephalus | place: Kenya | collected 2012-07-27 ... | reverse complement strand
TCATCCTGAGCCAGGATCAAACTCTCCATTGTAAAATATCTTTTTTACTTCTTAGCTCCAAAGAACTAATCGGTTTGTTTTGTCTGTACTTAGGACGAATATCCTTAATGTTTATCGAAGCTTAGTAAACCTGACTTGTCAATTTCTTGACGGTTCGTTTCTTTTACCCAGTCAACTTTCTTATTACTAAGCAGTTGACCGCTTCTTGTACTACTTGTCTGTTTATGTAAAATCTTTCAAAGAACTCTTTCTTTAGTTGCTTAGAGAAACCGTATTTCTCAAAAGCGAGTGCAAAAGTACGAACATTTTCTGAAACCGCCAAATATTTCAAAGAAAAAACTTATATTTTAACAGTGTTTTAACACTTCAACCTATTTTGGGGCGTATATATCCTAGAAATACTTAATTATATACATGCACGCAATTACAGGCGTGTGCGGGAGCACAGGCACGTGCGATACTATAAAAAGAATATTCGTAGCCCATCAATAGATGCCCTACTGCGTTTGTGCCCTTAACTGGCAGTATTTCGCCCCAGTTGAGGCAAGTTTTTGCCCTCGCTGGGGCAAAAGTTCGCCCCAGTGAAGGCAAAAGCACGCTCCTTCGAGGGCAAAAACGAGTGACTAAATATTTAGAGTCCTGCCGATTACAATTTCATTTTGCACAGAGGATAGTTTGCGAAAGATCCCTTCACCCTTCACTCTTTCGCCATAAGAATCTAAAAGACAAGTGCTTAACTGGGTGAAGGGGATTATCCAACCTTTCACCCACCCTTCACCACCCTTCACCTCTATTTTTTTTGCAAGTATGACATCGCGAAAACGCACTTCTTTGCATCATGTCCTTCTCAAATTATACAAGAGTGAAGGGTGGTGAAAGGTGGGTGAAGGGTTAGTGACTACCCTTCACCCCTCGAAATGCCGATAAACAATAGGGGTTCCAGTGAAAAGGTGAAGGGTGAAGGATATTTTATAAAGTAGAGTTATACGACCGTCAAACCTAATAATAGGAACTTTCTCATATACATTTAGCCCATAACATTTGGTCATTCAAACAAAAAGCAGTACTTTTGCTCTATCGAATACAAGCAAGAAATGTAACAACTATAAGACATCAAGAACTATGAAGATTGTTGTATCAAAAGAAATCGAAACCGTATGCCCTACCTTCGTAGGAGCATGTGTGGAAGCAAAAGTAAAGAACTCCCCCTATTGCCAGGAGCTTTGGGATGAGATTCATGCACTGGGCGAAAAATACAAGCAGACGCTCACCACAGAAACCTTGAAGGAAATAAGCGGCATCGCTGCTACCCGCAAGGTGTATTGTGCCTGCGGCAAAGACCCTTCCCGTTATCGTCCTGCGTCAGAGGCCCTCATCCGCAGAATGCTGCAAGGCAAGACGCTCTATCAGATAGACACGCTGGTAGATCTCATCAACCTGGCAAGCATCGCCTATGGCTATAGCATCGGGGGCTTTGACGCCGATAAGTTAGTGGGCGACACGCTGACCTTGGGCGTAGGTAAAGCTGGAGAACCATACGAAGGCATCGGCAGAGGCATGATCAATATTGAGGGATTGCCAGTTTACCGAGATGAGAAAGGTGGCGTTGGAACCCCAACGAGTGATAACGAACGAACCAAGATGGAACTGAACACCACGCACCTAGTGGTACTCATCAATGGCTACGATGGCAATGAGCAAAAAGTAAGAGAAAACGCAGAGTATATCCAAGACTTGCTCAGGAAATATAGCCAGAGCGATGGCGGTAGCTACTTTATCTATCAATAATCCCCTCATAAAAGAATAGCTACCGAAAACATGAGGAAAGAACAAAAAAGGGACCAGCCTCTGCTGGTCCCATAGATGAGAGAGATATAAGTGTTGACTTGGTCAACAGCGCGGCAAATCACTTTGCCGATATATCTTTAATACGAATCAGAGACAAAATTTCAAAGAATTCGTCTCATATCAAATCATTCAAACAATCTATTTGTTGGCTGGATGCTCATAAGGAGAAGTACGAACATCCCAGAACATCTTGCTATAATAGTTGTTGGTTCCATCCTGAAGCTTAGAAACGGCCTCATTCCAGTTAGTACCATTCAGTGAACTTTCATTGGTTGGATACTTTACACGAGGGATAATCAAGTCTTTGGTATCACTCAATGTTGTAAACTTCACTTTATTGCCTTTATAGACTGCAGTAATCTCACCTGGGCGAAGCAACTGGTCTGGATAACCGGTACGACGAATTTCCGTCCAAGCCTCGGTACCATTGGTATAGAGGTCGATGTACTTCTGGATGGCACAAGTCTCAGCGTTGACATTCTGAGACACAGCATTTACATAAGTCTGAATATCCTCATCAGAGATTGACTCACCAGCCAAGCCATACCAATACTTGATAGAAGCCTCAACACCTTCCTTGTAATCCGCAGCATCATAACCATTGTACTCGCAAAGGATGAACTTAAGTTCTGCGTAAGTCATCAAAGGAACTGCATAAGTCTTAGTCAAAACCAAAGGCTGTCCACTATACCAGTTAGGCGATGTGGCACGGAACTTATCCTGGATACCCGTAGGACAAGCGTAAGGGATACCATCGTATGTCCCCTGATCATTCTCATTGGTATAAATGGAGATACGTGGGTCTTCGACACCCTCCCAAGGATGACTCTTACCATTCAATTCATCCTTCTTGCCGAGCATCAACTTGGTAAGCACATTGGTGATAGTGAAGTCGTTACGACCATCAATATAGAAGCCCTCATAGAACTTGCAATAGTCTGAGCCTGAAGATGCGTATGAGAACTTGGCAGCGTCTGCATTGCTCTCCATTACACCACTAGCCACAGCCTCAGCTATATACTGCTTCCAATTAGGGTCAACCTTTGACATGTGGATGGCCAAGCGGCACTTCAAAGAGTTACCGAACTTCTTCCACTTAGAAGCATCGCCACCAAAGATTACATCACCAGATGTAAAGGCAGGTTGGTCTTCATCTATCATACCAACAGCCTCATCCAACTCAGAAATCATCTTGGCATAAATGTCCTTTTGGTCATCATATTTACAATAAAGTACTCCCTTATCCTCCAACTGAGCGATGTCAGAATAAGGAACGCTACCCCATGTATCAGTGATGACATCCATCAACCAAACCTTCATAATCTTTGCAGCCGCAATTTGGTTGCAGTTAGCTCCATAACTGGCAGAAGCCGTTTTAGTAGCCTCGTCGGTATTCATCTTGATGACCTTGTCGAAGTTAGCCATACCCATATAGAGGTAGTTGAAATAACTATTGTTGACCGACTCACGAATCTGGTAGCGATCCTCCTCTGTATAGTTGCGCTGAGTCCACTGCTGAGAGTAAGCCAAGCACTGGCGACCACTGAACCAGTTATCATAGATGTTATCCATCGTCCATTTCTCAGCACCCTCCATCAACATATTGGAAGGTACACTGGCAGGAGCATTAGGGTTCTCATTGAGCGAGTCTAAGTCATCGCATGATACCATTGGCAAGCAAGCCGCTCCCATCAATATATATTTAAAAATCTTCTTCATAACTTTTCCGCTTTAAAATTAGAACTTCAAACTAACACCAAAACCATAGTTGGCAACCATAGGAGTAGCACCACCTTCAATACCCTGTACATTTCCAGAGCTTGTAACGATCATCTCTGGATCGAAGTGCTTACAATCAGGTCCCCAAACACCGAGGTTACGACCGTATGCAGAAAGGCGCAAAGACTTAACGAACCATGCAGGATTCATCTTGAATGTATACCCCACATTGATTTCACGCAACTTGATATAGTCACTCTTCAATACGCTCTGAGCAGCAGGACCATTATAATAGTTCTCATAATAATCGCGAGCACTCACCTTCATGGTATTTGGCTCACTTGTTCCATAAACAACACCCTTAGAAATGATACCATTCTCACGGATGCCATTGGCCGCTGTCTCTTCCATCATACCACAGTAGTTACCCCAAAGAGTTGTGGTAGAGAAGAACTGACCACCCTTGGAGAAGTCGAACTGGATGCTAGCATCAAAACCCTTATAGCGGAATGAGTTGACCCAACCACCAGTGAAATCAGGGTAGATATGACCGATCACCTCATTACCATCAGTTGCCATATAGAGACCGGTCTCTGGGTCAACGCACTTGTTACCATTTTCATCAAATACGTAGTTGGTACCCATGATGACACCATATTCCTCGCCTACCTTGGCACCGACCTCAACCATGAATGGAGCCGCTGCAATGCGGTAGTAGTCTACACCATCTGCAAGACTTTTCACCTTATTCTTGTTAGATGCAAGAGTAAAAGATGTATTCCACTCGAAATCACGAGTCTTGATAGGAGTTCCATGGATAGCAAGTTCGATACCCTTGTTCTCAATCTCACCAGAGTTAATCATCTTGTAGATGTAACCTGTAGTACCTGACACAGACAAAGGAAGGATTTCATCCTTGGTATTGGTCTGGTAATAAGTGAAGTCGAAGCCCAAGCGATTGTCAAAGAACGCCATTTCGAGACCCAACTCGTAAGATGTAGTCGACTCTGGCTTCAAATCAGCATTATTCAATGTGTTAGGCAAACGATAACCTGGTGTAGAAGAGTCTATATTGGTATATTGTGTATAAGTACTCAACACCTGATATGGGTCGGTATCATTACCCACCTTGGCAAAACCAAGACGCACCTTGCCATATGTCAACCACTTAGCCTTCTCCTTCAACAACTCCGAGAACAACCAGCTACCCGTAACAGAAGGGTAAACATATGTATTATTGCTAGAAGGAAGTGCAGAAGACTTATCACCACGGAGTGTAGCCTCGAGATAGAGCATATTTTTCCAACCGAATGTTACATCACCAAACAAGGAGTTGATGCCCTTGACCGTTTTCTTATTATAAGCAGCAGCTGTCTGGAGAGAGTTTGCTAAGTTATAATACTCAGGGATAGCCAATCCACCTTGAGTCTCACCATATACATATTCATAATGGCGACGCATGATATTAGCACCCACATTGGCACTTAAGCTGTAATCACCAAAAGTCTGATTGTACATCATCAAGAACTCATGGTTCAACTCATACTGCTGGCGAGAAATCTCCTTGTACTTAGACAACTCCTGAGAGTAAACGGCATTACGCTCATATTGCTTGTCAACATAGAAATCGAGGTTTGCCTTGTACTGGAACTTCAACTGCGGGATAATCTGATAGCTGAAGCCAACATTTCCATAGATACGGTTACGGCTATCATTCTCATAGTTCATGTAACGGCTCCAATAAGGGTTGTTATGGAACTGGATAGTTGTATCATCCAAACCACCGATGTTCCAAGAAGCCTGACTTCCATCTGGGTTCTTATAGAGAGCCTCCAACTCGTTCATATTCAACTGGCGCTGTCCCCACTGTGTGAACTTCACCATGATATTGTTGTCACCATAACCTGTATCCTGACGACCCTTTGTACGGTTATTGAAATAGTTGACACTCGTGAATACGTTCAACTTTTTGTCAGGAGACATAATGTTACCCGTAACATTCAATGTATTCTTGTACTGACTACTATTAGGAAGATAACCTGTCAATGAAGTATTGGTATAAGAAATACGGAACGCACTATTGTCGTATGCCTGTGAAACTGCGACATTATTGGTATAGGAAACACCCGTCTTGAAGAAGTCACGATAGTCGGAAGACGCAGGACTCCATGCAGAAGTCGAAGGATTGCCAACCTCGCCATTATTCTTCCAAGTGAGGTAATCATACCAAGAAAGTACTTGACGACCATCCAACTTAGGACCCCAACTTTCATCCATTCCAAAATCAGGGACTGTATATTCTACGCCATTAATAGTAGCTGTTGTAAAATCGTCGCCTTCGTCACTATGTGCGAAGTCACCAGCATAACCATAACCTCCACCATACTGGCTCTGAAGCTTTGGCAATTTAGTTACCGTCTCAAATCCGATGGAAGAACTGAACTCCACACCAAGTCCAGTAGCTTTCTTGGCACGCTTGGTCGTAATCATGATGACACCATTGGAAGCACGGCTACCATAAAGAGCAGTAGCAGATGCACCCTTCAACACACTGATATTCTCAATGTCATCAGGGTTAATATCCTGAATCAAGTTACCATAATCGTAACCACCTCCACCTCGCTGAGTATCAGTAGAGTTGTTGTCTGAGCCCTCGATAGGCACACCATCGACAACGAACAAAGGTTGGTTGCTACCAGAAAGTGAGTTAGCACCACGGAGCAAGACCTTGGAAGATCCTCCCATGCTACCAGCACTGGAAGAAATCGTCAAACCAGCGACCTTACCTTGCAAGGCATTGACAGGGTTGCTGAGTCCACCACGAGACTTGAGCATCTCGTCACCTTTCAGCTCGGTTACAGCATAACCCAAAGCCTTCTTCTGACGAGACACACCCAAGGCTGTGACAACGACATCGTCCAACGCATTGTCCTCACCTTCCAAAACAATTTTCATCTTTGTTTTAGCAGACAGTTTCTGAGATTTCATACCGAGATACGAAACCGTCAATTTTGTTCCATTAGGAACAGTTAAAGAAAAGTTTCCGTCAACATCTGTTACAGTACCTGTTTTTGTTCCATCAACCTTCACGGACGCACCAATCACTGGCTCACCGTCTTCCTGAGAAACAACCGTACCTGTAATAGTAGTTTGTGCGAAGGCCATACTCGTACTGAGAACAAGCCCCCCCCATTAACATGGTCAATCTTTTTGCCATAATTTCTCTCTCTTAAAAATTAAACAACTTACAAATATCGAGTGCAAAGATACACACTTTTTATAAAATAAACAAATTTTTAAGAAACAAATTGCTATCAAATACCATATTTATGGTACTTATTGCATATTTTCCGTATATTTACTAACTTTTTGAAAGGAAAACAAGGAATATCAAAGACTAATTGCCATAAAAACAGAAAAGTACGGCATCAAATGACACCATACTTTTCTAAAGCATTTTTAACACCATCTTCGTCCACCGATGTGGTGATATAATCGGCTACCGCCTTCAAGTTATCTCCAGCATTGCCCATCGCCACGCCGACACCAGCCTCTCGCACGATGGAGATGTCGTTGCCCCCATCACCGAAAGCCATCGTCTCCTCTATCTTGAGCCCGAGATAATCTACCATGGCATGCAATCCCTTGCCCTTGTCGGCATCACCTGCAGTAATATCGGTAAAGGCTGGATGCCATCTTCCCGAATTGCAATTCTGGAGAGTCGGCATCAACTGCGCCTCTTGTTCCACACTACAGAATGGAGTAACCTGGAGCACAGCCTCATCGCCTAAATCCTTGACATCATGCAAGAAGACATCGAAATCCACCCCCAATCCCTTGGCAAAGATGTCGTACACCTCGTCGGTATAATGATGGATGGCGATGCGATGCTCTCCCACAACGATGGCTGGATAGTCATCTCGATCTGAGGCAGCGATAATCTTGTCTACATCGCTCGGAAGAATGGCATGTTGGCAAACCACCTTGTCGCCCACAAAACAACGGGCTCCATTGGTAGTGATATAACCATCTATGAGATGCTCTATCTGTCCAAGGTTGGTGATAATCATCGGTGGACGACCAGTCGAAATGTAGACCTCCACCCCATTTTCCTTCGCCGCTTCGAGCGCATCGACCGTACTCTGCGGAATCTTGTGGGTCTTGAAACTCACCAAGGTTCCGTCTATATCAAAAAACAAAGCCTTTATCTTCTTATCCATAAATTGCGATATGATTGTTCGTATTTCTCTATATATGATTTTATATTTCTCTATATATAATAATGTATAGGGAGCATAGAGCCCTCTTTCCGACTGCAAAAGTACGAAAAATCCAATTATTTTGCAAGATATATTGCTTTTTATTTTCTTTTTGTTGCCGTTATCAGATAAAAAGCGTATATTTGCCATAACTTTAAAACGCAAAATAATGAAGAAGACCAAGACCCTCGCTCTTCTGGCATCTATCCTGATGCTGGTGGCTACGCTTACTTCATGCGAAAAGTTTGCACTCGAAGAATCGGGTACCAACACACATGACGCAAACGCTAATGTAATTATCCGTGTAGATAAAATTGGAAACATCGACTTCGAGCCTTTGACCAAAGCTAGCGAAAAGACCATCTCTGATGTTTGCTCCAGACTTTCCTTCGCTGTTTTCGATGGAGAAGAAAAGGTTGCCATTGACAACCAGGTCTCTACCGACAATGGTTTCGGACGGGCTGGCTTCAAGCTCGACGAGGGAGAGTATCGACTCGTTGTCGTTGGGCACAACGGAGCCGGCAACTGTACCATCAGCGCTCCCGAGAAAATCAAGTTCTCCAACAACAAGCTCACTGACACCTTTTATTATTGCGGTAGACTGAGTGTATCGGAAGATGGTGCCGAGACCGACATACCCCTGAAAAGAGCCGTGTCAAGAATCTGTGTGCATATCAACGACGAGAAACTGCCGACAGATGCCCACTCCATCAAATTCTACTATACAGGAGGAAGTAGCACCCTCGATGCAACTACCGGTACGGGATGCGTGAACAGTCGCCAAACAGAGAGCTTCAAACTATCGGAAGATGTAAGGGACTATACTGTCTATACTTTCCCTCATGCAGACAGCAACACCATCAGCATGACCATCACCATACTAGACCCAGACGGCAAGACACTCAACACATTCAAGAACGAAAGCATGAAAGTAGCTTGCAACCATACGACACAAGCCAACATCACGCTCAACGGCAAATCATCAGGTGGAAGTTCAAGCGGTGGTATCCACATCACCTTCGATGATGATTGGGGAGAAGACATAGAAGGCGGTTCCTTCGAATAAGCACTAAGCAGCAAGCAGTTGACATATTCATAGCGACATTGCTATGTTCGTTTTTTCCACAAATCAATATATATATTTCGATTCTTAAAGATTTGATAATATAAAATTCTTTGCAGTTTAAGAAATATTCTCTAATTTTGCAACCGATATTATAATATTATAAATAAAGAATGAAAAAATATATAGCTCTTATCATGCTCATGGGAGCATTGATACCTGTGGGTGCCGAGGCCCAATCGTTGAGCCTCGACAGTTGCCGTGCCATGGCGCTGCGCAACAACAAGCAAATCAATGCCTCGAAGCTCAAGAAGGACGTGGCGTACAACATCAAGAAGTCGGCACGCACGCAATACTTGCCAAAAGTGGATGTCTTGGGCGGATACGAATGGTTCAGCAAGGAGATTTCCTTGTTGAACGATGGTCAGAAATCAGCATTCAGCAACATCGGCTCCAATATCTCATCATCTCTTTCTGGTGGAGCCAACGACTTGATGAACCAGTTGGTACAACAGGGTGTCATCAGTCAAGACCAAGCCCAGCAGATAGGCAACCATCTCTCTGAAAAGATGTCGCCGCTCGCCGACAAGGCGAATGGCGTGGGGCAGAAAGTGGTGGATGCCTTCCGCACCGATACCCGCAACATCTTTGCCGCCAGCGTGATGCTGCGCCAGCCTATCTACATGGGTGGTGCCATCATCGCAGCCAACAAGATGGCGGACATCGCCGAACTGATGGCGGACAACGACCTCGACATGCAAACCCAGAAGACGCTCTATAGCATCGACCAAGCCTACTGGATGGTGGTTTCGCTCAAGCAAAAACAGAAACTCGCCATCAGCTATCGTGACTTGGTGAAGAAGCTCGACGATGATGTCCACAAGATGATAGGTCAAGGCGTAGCCACCAAGGCTGACGGTCTGAAAGTGGATGTCAAGGTAAATGAGGCTGAGATGACCATCACCCAAGTGGAAGATGGACTTGCCCTCTCCAAGATGTTGCTCTGCCAACTCTGCGGTATCCCGATGAACCAAGACATCACCCTCGAAGACGAGGACAAGGAGACCCTGGAATTCTCGGGCAAGGCGGTGGATACCCAGCAACAACAGGTGGCAGCCCAAGACTCGGCGATGAACACCCGACCAGAGTTGAGAATGCTCCAAAACACTTTAGACCTCTCCAAGCAAGCCACCAATCTGGTGCGTGCGGCATTCCTGCCTCATGTGGCGCTAACCGGCGGATACATGATTTCCAACCCGAATGTATTCAATGGTTTCCAAAAGAATTTCACGGGCGTATGGAATGTGGGCGTGATGGTGCAAGTACCTGTATGGAACTGGGGCGAGGGTGCCTATAAGGTGCGTGCTGCCAAGGCGGCGACCAACATCGCACAGATGAACCTCGACGATACGAGAGAAAAAATTCATCTACAGATTACCCAGAGCCAGTTCAAGGTCAAAGAAGCCCAGAAGAAGCTCAACATGGCTCAGAAAAACATCAACAGCGCCGAGGAGAACTTGCGCTGCGCCAACCTTGGATTCAAGGAGGGCGTGATGGAGGTAACGGATGTAATGGCTGCACAAACGGCTTGGCAACAGGCACAGAGCCAGAAGATAGATGCAGAAATCGACGTGAAGTTGACTCAGGTAGGACTCAACAAGGCATTGGGTATTCTGCAATAAAGTTAGGAGTTAGAAGTTAGGAGTTAGGAGTTTTTCCTATCCTTATACATTAATAAATTATTAGAAGACAAAATGACAAAGAAGTCACAACATAACAACATACTGCTTGCCGTTATCGGTTTCACCGCAGTAGTCGTCATCGTGGGTCTCATCGGTTTCTTTACCCTTGAGCAGAAGGACGACACCATCCAAGGCGAGGTGGAAGTATCAGAATATCGTGTATCCAGCAAACTGCCAGGTCGTGTGGTAGAGCTGAGAGTGAAGGAGGGCGACTACGTACACGTGGGCGACACCCTCGCCATCCTCGAAGTGCCAGAGATGAAATCACAGGAACAGATGCTCAAGGCAACCAACGAGGCTACCGAGGCGATGAAGGACCTGACCGACGCGGGTGCTCGCAAGGAGCAAATCCAGGGTGCTTACCAGTTGGTACAGCAGGCAGAGGCGGCAGCCAGCATCGCCAAGAAAACCTACGACCGCATGCAAAACCTCTACAATGAAGGTGTTATCAGCGGACAAAAGCGCGACGAGGCTTTCGCTGCTTACAAGGCTACCGAGGCTCAGGTGGCAGCAGCCAGAAGCCAGTATGAGATGGCGAAGAACGGTGCCCGTGAGCAAGAGAAACGTGTGGCAGCCAGCAACACCCAGGCTTCGAAGAGTGCTGTGGACGTAGTGAAGAACCTCTTGAAGGAGACGGTTCAGATTGCTCAGTGCGAAGGCGAGGTAAGCAATGTCTACCCAAAGGTGGGCGAATTGGTGGGCCTCGGCTCCCCTATCATGAGCATCTCCATCATGAGCGACATGTGGGGAACATTCAATGTACGTGAAGACCACTTGAAAGGACTGAACAAGGGCGATGAGTTCACAGCTTTCGTTCCTGCCTTCAACAAGGACATCAAGATGAAGGTGTATTACCTGAAGGACGAAGGCTCCTACGCCACTTGGAAGGCTACCAAGGACAATGGCGATTACGACCGCAAGACCTTCGAGGTGAAGGCTCGCCCTATCACCAAGTTGGAGGGATTGCGTCCTGGCATGTCTCTCATCATTAAGAAGTGAAGAACGAAGAGTGAAGAGTGAAGAATTCATTTGCTTTACTTATCATAAAGTCAATAGTACAATGTTTAAGAGATTGTATCATATAGCCCTGCGGGAGTGTGGCATCATGTGGAAGAACCCTATCTATGGCTTCTGCATGGTGATATTCCCCATTGTGGTCATCCTGTTCTTCACCACGCTGATGAAGAGCGGTGTGCCTACCGACATGCCCGTGGGTATCGTCGACCAGGACAACACTGCCACTTCCAGACAGTTGGTGCGCAAGCTCGATGCTTTCCAAACCACCAAGGTGGTGGCTCACTACGAGAACATGAACGAGGCTCGACATGCCATCCAAAAGAACGAGATCTACGCCTTCCTCCTCATTCCTAGCGGAACGGAGGCGGGTCTGATGGCTTCCAAGCAACCTAAGATTTCGTTCTATTACAGCAGCGTGTCCCTGGCGGCAGGTTCCTTGCTGTTTCGTGACCTCAAGACCATCTCCACCTTGGGAAGCGCAGCCGTGGGCATGCAGAAGTTGGCGGCACTGGGCAAGACGAACGATGAAATCAAGACCTTCTTGCAGCCCATCGCCGTAGACCTGCACATGATAGGCAACCCTTACGCCAACTACAACTACTATCTGTCGAGCGTGATGGTGCCGGGACTGATACTGGTGTTCGTATTCCTCATCACGCCTTATAGCATCGGAACCGAACTGAAGTTCAACCGTGCCAAGGACTGGATGCGCATGTCGGGCAACAATCCTTACCTTGCCATCGCAGGCAAGATGTTGCCACAGACGCTCATCTTCCTCATCATCTTCTATGGTTTCGAGTTCTACATCTATTATGTCTTGAAGTTCCCGCATCCGGGCGGCGTGGTTCCCATCATGTTGTTAGGCTTGTTGAGCGTGTTGGCTTGCCAATGCTTCGGCATCTTCGTCTTCGGACTGATGCCTTCGCTCCGCATGGCAATGAGCATCTGTTCGCTCTGGGGCGTGGTGAGCTTCTCCATCTGTGGAGCCACCTATCCGCTCTTCGAGATGGACGCGCCTATCGAAGCCATCGGACAACTCTTCCCGATGCGCCACTACTACATGATTTATCAGATGAACATCTTCAATGGTTTCCCGATGGGCGACGCCGTGCTGCACTGGGGAGCGCTCATTCTCTTCTGCGCCCTGCCGTTGCTCACCATCTGGAACATCAAGAAGGCAATGCTCGTATATAAATACTTACCGTAATGAAACAAAGTAGTTTACTATATAAGATAATCCGAGGCATCCAGGACATGTGCTACATCTGGGCGAAGGAGATGCACAATGTGTTTCGCGACGAAGGTGTGCTGATGTTCTGCATCTTGGTACCTATCGGATACCCATTGCTCTACTCTTGGATTTACAACAACGAGGTGGTAAGGGATGTGCCTACGGCAATCGTAGACCTCAGCCACAGTCACACCACCCGAGAGTTTATCCGAGAATACGATGCCTCGCCCGATGCCAAGACAGCCTACTTCTGCAACAGTCTCGACGAGGCGAAGCAGTTGGTGGCTCGACAGGCGGTGCATGGTGTCCTCTACTTTCCTTCCGACTTCGACACCAAGTTGATGCGAGGCGAGCAAGCACATGTCAGCGTCTATACCGACATGAGTCTGATGCTTACCTACAAGGCGATTTACCAGACGGCACAAGCCGTGGCGAGCCATATCAACTCGGGCATACAGGTAACGCAAGGCGGAGGATTCACCAATCGAGACGACGAGATAACCACCGAACCTTTGGCGTTCGACGAGGTGCCGATATTCAACACCACGGGAGGATATGGCAACGCCATCCTGCCGGGCGTATTGATGCTTATCTTGCAACAAACCTTGTTGCTGGGCATCGGAATGGCGGCAGGTACATCAAGAGAACTCAACAGAAACAGAGAGTTGATACCGGTAAGCGAACATTATGGCGGCATCTTCCGCATCGTGTTTGGCAAGGTATTGTGCTATTTCATGATCTATGCCGTATTAGGTATGTATCTGGCATTGGTGGTACCCAAGTTGTTTAGCTTCGTGAGCATGGTATCGTGGACTACGATTCTCGGATTCCTCCTGCCATTCATCCTATCGTGCATCTTCTTCGGACTGGCACTATCATGTGTGGTAAGATACCGTGAAAACGTGATGCTCTTGGTGGTATTCACCTCCGTGCCTTTGCTTTTCATGACAGGTATCTCATGGCCACAAAGCAACATACCAGGCTTTTGGCAGAGTGTGGCGTGGCTGTTCCCATCCACTTGGGGCATCCGCGGATTCCTGCGAATCAGCAGTATGGGAGCCAGCCTAGCCGACATCGAGACCGAGTTCCGTGCCCTGTGGATTCAAGTAGGCGTATATTTTCTTCTCACCTGCCTCGTGTTCAGGCACCAGATGAGACTAGCGAGAAAAAAAGCTGGTCTCAAGCCTGAATTAGGAGAAGAGGAAGATGAAGCTGAGACCTTGCTCGAAAAAGAATAGCCTTCCTGTAAGTCACTGCACAACAGCAAAAAGACAACCGCACAACAGCTGAGCGACGCTTGCACAACACCTGATATGCAAGCGCACAACAGCTGTTGTGCGGTTTAAGTATCTATATGTTCGGAGGACTTTAACTATATCTACCAAACATTTCTATTATATATTCCAAAGACTCATTCTATTAATGTGTCCCCACAATCTTGGTTGGAGCTTGCTCCTTGTTACGTCGATTCACCACGGTTACCACGCTCTGTGCAAGGCTCAAGAAAGCCTGACCAGTGATGGTTTCTACCTTGGTGGCAGCTGGAGCTCCATCATCACCACCCTCACAGATACTCTGCACGATAGGAATCTGGGCGAGCAATGGCACGTTCATCTCCTGAGCGAGATTCTTGCATCCCTCCTTGCCAAAGATGTAATACTTGTTCTCAGGCAACTCGGCTGGAGTAAAATAAGCCATGTTCTCTACGAGACCCAAGATAGGCACATTCACCTTGTCATTCTGATACATGTCAATGCCCTTGCGAGCATCGGCAAGAGCCACCTGCTGCGGCGTACTTACGATGACCGCACCTGTGATGGCGAGGGTCTGGAGAAGCGTAAGATGGATGTCGCTTGTCCCTGGAGGCGTATCAAGGATGAAGTAATCCAAGTCACCCCAATCGGCATCGGCAATCAACTGCTTCAAAGCCGAACAAGCCATTCCGCCACGCCACAAGGTAGCGGTTGTTGGGCTTACGAAGAAGCCGATACTGAGCAACTTCACACCATATTTCTCGATAGGCTCGATGAGGTCACGTCCCTCCTTATGAACGGAGTAAGGACGCTCCTCCTCCACACCAAACATCTTAGGCATGGAAGGACCGAAGATGTCGGTATCCAGCAAACCCACTTTGTAACCCAACTTGGCGAGGGCGATGGCTAGATTGGCAGAAACCGTACTCTTGCCCACTCCACCCTTGCCAGAGCTAACGGCAATGATGTTCTTCACCTGAGGCAACAACTTGCCCACCTCTGGACGAGGCGCAGACTTGAATTCGGTAACGATCTCCACCTCCACATCCTTGGAGATATGGTAATGGATAGCAGCCTCAGCCGCCTTCACGGTACTCTTCAAGAAAGGATCGGTGTCACGAGGGAAGAGCAAAACCACCTTTACCTTCATACCATTGATGCTAGGCGTATCGGCAAGCATCTCGCTCTCGATGAGGTTCTTCTTAGTGCCTGGGTAGATAACCGTGGCAAGAGCCTCCTCTATCAATTTTGGATATAATGTCATCTTAAATAATAATTTACTTCGTATTCTATATTAACTTACTTCTTACAATTTTATGAATAATATCTAATATCTGTATGATTGTACGTTAGAGACAAGCAAAAGATATGCCAACTCATACTATAACTTTGCAAAAGTAACAATAAAATATGTAATAAGCAAATAAAAACTAAATTATTTCAGATATTAAACACTTTTATGTATCTTTGCAAAACAGAGAAAATTTAGAGAAAAATGAATTACAAAAAGATAATATTATGTGCGACCATTGGTCTGATGGGACTTGCCAGCCAAGCCTCCACCGTTCTCAAGGCTCGCAAAACCGTACAAACGACAGCCGCCGTACCGACCGTTTATTGGACCGATGGCAATGGCAAGGTAACTTACAACATCAATGCCAATACTTCGCAAGTTGTAAAAATCGCCCTCGATATGTTTGAGAGCGACATGAAAGCACTCACAGGCTTTGCTGCCAAGCAGAAGTCGAATGCCCCTATTCAGATTTACCAGCTCGACATGCTCTCCAACAAGGAGTTTTCTGCCGTAGAAAAATTGGGCGTTCCTCTCCACCAAATTATCACCGAAAAAGATGCTTACTATATAGGCACCTGCAACAACAAGGTTATCGTGGTAGGAAGCAATGCACGTGGCACGGCATACGGCATCATGAATCTTTCGGAGATGGCGGGTGTATCACCTTGGGCTGCATGGCACGACCTTCAACCTCAGCCTCGCCGCTCCCTTTTCACCCAGGCAGGCCTCTCTTGGACACAGATTCCGAGAATCGAGTTCCGTGGATTGGCTCTCAACAAGAGTCAGTGGATGAAGCCGCAAAACTATAGCCGCATCGCCCGCCTCATGCTCCGACTTAGAGCCAACACCCTTTGGCAAGTGGATGGCAAGCACGAGGCTGCCTACAACAAAGCTGTGGTGGATAGCTTCGACATCTGCATCGCCGAAAACTATAAGGTAACCGAACTGGTAGGCAAAAAGCATAAGAAACACAAGAAGAACATAGAGAATGTGAAGTTGCTCTTCGATGACTCCCAACTGGACATCAGCAACCTGTCTCCTGGCTTGATGCCTGAAATACTCAACAGCAAAGACTTCACAGAGTCGAAGTCTGGACATCACGAGAAATCCCATCGCTCGGAGAATCATAACAACGAGGACTGCGCCTGGATAGCCAACGTGACGAACCTGACACGTTCCGAGCTACAGCTATCCATGATGGCAGACTTGGCATGGAACAAGGAAGCCCTAAAAGCTGGCAACAAGACTTATCTCAAGAACTGGCTCTGCAAGCTCTTTGGCGACGCCACCGGCAAGCGCATACAGCCATTGATGGAGGAATATTACCAATTGACGAGCATCCGACAACCTGCCTATATGTCGATGCCTTACGGTGAAACCGAGTTTCATTCGGGCGAGTTTGGCAACGAGCTGGAACGCTATCTCTACCAATTCGACCAGTTGAAGGCGAAAGCAGAAGGCATCGAGCGCAGTTTGCCTTCCGCCCAGAAAGACGGCTTCTTCGAAGTGGTGAAATATCCTATATTCTCCGCTGCCTTGATAGCCGAGAAAGAACTGGAGGCACAAGAGGCGCGCCATATCGCCCGTCCAGGTCTCTTCAATAAAGACGACGAGGCAAAAGCATCAGCTGCAGTTTCCCTCTCCGCTTATGCCACCCTGCAACAATTAGACCGCTACTACGGCAATTTGCGCAAAGGCAAGTGGAGCGACTTTGTAGGAGCCAATGCCGCAGAGAAGCAGGCTCCACAACTGCCCGGTACGCTCTCAGCCAACGACATCAAGCGATACAAGCAAGATGCCTTCGACCGCACGGAAGACCTCCAGCCGCTATCCACATCCACCAACGATGTCATCGCCAAGAATGCATACGACTGGACTGGTGCCACGGAGTCGCCATTGGCGCAAGCAGCCGTCAAAGGCGCTAAGAAGATCAGCCTTTGCACCTTATTGGGACATAGTAACAAGGCGGTGAAACTGCCAAAGAACGCCAGCCTCAACTATCGCTTCTATAGCAACATGAATGGGGATGCGAGATTCACCATCGCCGCTATTCCAAGCTATTCATCCATCAACAAGAGCATGAGGGTAAGTGTCAGTATCGACAACGCCGAGCCTGTCATCTGCCAACTGAACGAGACATACAACAGTAAGGATTGGAAATTCGACCTATGGCGAGGACAAGTCTTGAAAAGTTTCTACGTGACCTTAGCCAGCGGCAATCACACTGTAGATATCAGGGCCTTGGACGACAACGTCATCATAGACCAGTGGATACTCGACTTCGACGTGGACAGAGAATACTATGTATTGCCGGTAAGCAAGTAAACTTATACTATGCATAAAGCCCCGATGAAAACCTATATTATCCATCGGGGCTTTACTAAAAAAGCACTTTAGGAAGCGTAAACTCCCCAAAGTGCTCTGATCTAAAAATATTATCTTTTATTGGTTTTTACTCAATAACAACTGTTGTCCAGCCATGTTTGTCCTCGACAGTGCCATACTGAATGCCACGGAGAGTCTCATACAACTTCTTGGAAATAGGACCAGGATGAGGGCCGAAGTCGTAACGCTTGCCTGTCTCCAAGTCGTCGATGTAACTGATAGGAGAGATAACGGCAGCGGTACCACAAGCACCAGCCTCCTCGAATGTATCGAGCTCCTCCTCAGGAATCTGACGACGCTCCACCTTCATACCCAAGTCTTCAGCCAACTGCATCAAACTCTTGTTGGTGATAGATGGGAGGATGGATGTACTCTTAGGAGTAACGTAGGTATTGTTCTTGATACCGAAGAAGTTGGCAGCACCACACTCGTCCATGTACTTCTTCTCCTTGGCGTCGAGATAGAACTCGCAAGCATATCCCTTCTCGTGAGCGATAGAATTAGCCTTGAGGCTGGCAGCATAGTTGCCACCCACCTTATAGATACCTGTTCCGAGAGGAGCAGAACGATCGTACTCACGAATAATGACGTATGGGTTGCTGGAGAAACCACCCTTGAAGTAAGGACCCACTGGGGTAACGAAAATCAAGAAGCAGTACTCGGTAGCTGGGTGAACACCCACCTGGGCACTTGTACCGATAAGCAAAGGACGGATATAGAGTGTAGCGCCACTCTCGTATGTAGGAATCCACTCCTGGTTCAAGCGGACCACCTTCTTCACCATTTCCTCGAACATTTCAGTTGGCACCTCAGGCATCAAGATACCACGACATGTGCTCTGCAAGCGAGCTGCGTTCTCGTCCATACGGAACACACGCACCTTGCCGTCTGGGCAACGATAAGCCTTCAAGCCCTCGAATGCCTCCTGACCATAGTGCAAGCAAGTTGCAGCCATGTGCAATTTCAAATACTCATCAGAGCAAACTTCTATTTCGCCCCATTTGCCGTCGCGATAGTAACAGCGAACATTGTAGTCAGTACGGCGATAGCCGAATGACAAATTAGACCAATCTAAGTCTTTCATAACATCTTATTTTTTAATGTTCTACTAATATTTATCTGCAAAAGTACAAAATATTATATTAATCTGCAACTATTTTGCATTATTTTTAGTAAAAACGTTATCATTTTCCTTCATTTTGCCATCTAGAGGCAACAAAAGCCATATTTCTAGTCTTCTTGCAACAGCTTTTTGATTTCCTCATCGGTCTTGGTGAGTTTGTCTTTGCAGAGCTTCACTAGCTGCTTAGCGCGTTTCAACTGCTCGCTGAGCTGGTCGATGTCAAGCTCATCGTTCTCCATCTTGTCCACGATTTCCTCAAGCTCTCTTACGGCTTGCTCATATTTTATTACTTCTTTTGCCATACGCTTATTGTCAATGTTAAGTGTTAAATGTTACCTTACTTCTGATTTCACAGTTCCCTCTGCAAATCTCGTTTCAATGAGGTCGCCCACATGCAAGTCGGCTGCGTTTCTCACGCTTTTTCCATCCTTCAATGTGATACTATAGCCACGTTTCAGCAGCAATTCTGGGTCTTGCGCCTTGATACGCTGTTCCAGCATTTGCAATTGATGATGCTCATTCAGCATCTTTCTTTCGAGGATAGGCTGGATGTTTTGAGATACGATCTCAAACTTGCGCTCGGCACTTGAAAGCTTCTGCTGGATTCCAGACGAAAGGCGATTCATCAATCGGTCTAGGTAAGCCCCCTGCTTGGTCTTGACGAGCGAGAACTGCACGGGGATGGTATTGGAAAGGCGTTCCAATCGCATTCTCTCTACTTGCAGTCGATGCTTCACATTCTGCACGATAGTTTCCTGCGCATCCATCACTCGAGCATAGACATCGGTGAGATGCTGAACGAGGAAGGCGGCTGCGGCTGTCGGGGTCTTCACTCGCTGGAAGGAAATCATATCGAGCACGCTCTCGTCTCGCTCATGTCCGATACCTGTGATGATAGGCAACGGGAAGTTAGCTACATTCTCGGCAAGCGACAAGGTATCGAAACCAGAGAGGTCGCTTGTGGCACCACCACCTCGGATGATAACCACACAATCAAACGATTCCCATTCGGCGTTGATGCTGTCGAGGGCTGCGATGACGCTCTGCTCCACTCCCTCCCCCTGCATCGTGGCAGGAAAGAGACGAGTTTTGAACTGCAAGCCATAGTCATTATCGGCAAGTTGATTGCAAAAGTCACCATAGCCTGCCGCAGTGGCACTCGAAATCACGGCGATGCGCTGGCAGAACATCGGGAGTACCAACTCTTTCTGAAGTTCGAACACACCTTCCTCCTTGAGCGTATTGATGATTTCCTGTCGCTTGCGAGCCATATCGCCCATCGTATAATTTGGGTCAATGTCATCCACAATCCAAGAGAAGCCATAGTTCTCATGGAATTGGGCGTGTACTTTCAGGAGCACCTTCATGCCGGCATGGATGCGCTGCCCAGTCACTCGTTCGAAGTGGGGTTTGATTAACATCCATCGGTTGCGCCAACAAGCGGCATGCGCCTTGGCTATCGGGGTATTGCTACGCTCATCCTTCTCGATGAGTTCCAGGTAGCAATGTCCGCCGTACCCCTCGCGAGCCTCGGAAAGCTCGGCTTCCACCCAATAGCTATCGGGCAATGAGGCATCAATGACCTCGCGCACCAAGGAGTTTAATTCAAAAAGGGATAAATGTTGCATATTTTTAAAATGCTTTTGGGCTTTCAGCCCGACTAAATTACCTTATCGCTTTACCTGTTTGATAGGCTTTCCAGAAGTCTGGCACACCATATCCATAGACATTATCAGGATGTTGCTGGTTATCGCCAGCAAGCTTAACCAACTTGATGATTTGCTTCGCCGTCTTGTTAGGCAGGGCCTGCCAAAGACAAGCCACCATACCAGCCACAAGAGGAGCTGAGAACGAGGTTCCATTGTCATTGATGATGCTGCCCCTGCCAGTAATCACAGACGTAGGACTACCGTAAGCCATCACATCAGGCTTGATTCGTCCATCGGCTGTTGGACCGACGGCACTGAAAGCCGCATTCATGCCCTGCTCGTTGATGCTACCCACGGTGAGAATGTCCTTGGCATCAGCAGGGAAATTGATTTTCTTCCAAGAGCCCATTCCGTCGTTTCCGGCAGAGTTGACGCAAACGATGCCCTTGTCGGCACACATCGAAGCGGTGCGAGAAATAAGGGCGGTATTGCCATCCTGCTCATAGTAATGGTGATCCGTAGAGGAATCGTCGAAAGCATGATAACCCAGCGAAGAGTTGATGATGTCCACACCACAACTGTCGGCATACTCGGCAGCCTCAGCCCAATAATCCTCCTCGGCAAGGCTCTCCGTACGCTCATCCTCGCAACGCACCAAGAGATACTGTGCGTCTGGAGCCACCCCCACATACAGGTTAGGCTCATTGGCAGCCATCGTAGAGAGTACCATCGTACCATGCTCCATCTCCGAGAATATATTCTTGGATTGTGGTACCACAAAATCCTTGATACCAGCCAGTTTGATGCCATGCAGCGCCGGAATCTTATCCACATTCATGAATCCGCCATCGAAGACAGCTATCATCATGCCCCTGCCAGTATGATTGCCCTCATGGAGGCGCTTACCATTCAGAGCCTTGATTTGTGCATCGGCGGCACCATACAAGCCGCCACCATCTCCCCATTCATTCAGATTCTTACGCACGCCAGAACGCATGCGTTCGCTGACGCTATCGGGAGCAGCGAACACCTTCATCGCCTTCGTGATGAAATCCAATCCAGCAAGTTTTTGGAGTTCTTTCTCCTTATGGATACGGACGAGCAAAGAGTTGTTCCATTTGCTCTTACCCACAATCTCGATGCCTTCCTCTTCCACTGCCTTGATGTAGGCAGGAGCTACGGGCAGGTCGGTCAAGTCTAACGAAATTCCTTGTCGCTTGCGGCGTTCGACGGAACGCTGGGAGAGAAATTCCAATGGGCGATTCACCGAATAAGGGGTATGGTCGAGGTCTTTATCCTTGAGATAAAGGCGATACATCAAGCATTTGCCACCCGGATAAGACACCATGTCGGTCTCCATGATTCGGGGTGACGTTCTTTCAGCCTCAGCGATTCGTGGCGAGCGAGCCACCATCGACAAGGTCATCAGCAGGAATGCATAAAGCATCAAATATCTTTTTATCATTTCAATAGGTCATTAAAAAGTTGTCACAGGTCGATTGTAATCGTAACTTTTTCCTTTCGGATAGAGGTTGTCGATTGTTAATCACTTGTTGTATATCGTTTGTCGTTATTGTTACAGTTTATTCAAAGCTTATTCAGAGTTTATTCTGAATTTATTCCGAAGTGCAAAAGTACGTAATTTGCACGACAATGCCAAAAGAAAAGGGAACTTTTTATGAGGAAAGCAAGTTTTTCTTATATATATAATAAGGTATCGGATATTTTTTGTAATTTTGCAACATGGAAAATAAACAAGCGACATTAGAATTAGGAACCAAACCAGTGGGCAAGCTCCTCATGCAGTACGCCTTGCCTGCGATGATCGCGATGACCGCCGCCTCGCTCTACAACATCGTTGACCGTGTGTTCATCGGTCAGGGTGTGGGGGCATTGGCTATCTCTGGTCTCGCCATCACCTTCCCCTTCATGAACCTCACCGCCGCCTTTGGTGCCGGCGTGGGCGTGGGTGCATCCACCGCCATCAGCGTGAAGTTGGGACAGAAGGATTACAAGACCGCCCAGAACATCCTGGGCAATACTTTTACACTGAATCTCATCATCGGTATCGGACTGAGCATCATCTGTCTGCTCTTCCTCGATCCTATCCTCCGATTCTTCGGAGCCAGCGACCAGACGCTTTTCTATGCACACGAGTACATGGTCATCATCTTGTTGGGCAACGTGGTGAGCCACATGTACTTCGGCATGAACGCCCTCTTGAGAGCGGCAAGCAAGCCAAGGCAAGCGATGTACGCCACCATCTTCACCGTGGTGATGAACGTGGTGCTCGATGCCCTCTTCATTCTCGGTTTCAACTGGGGAATACGAGGAGCTGCCATCGCCACCATCCTTTCTCAGTTGATGGCGCTCTGCTGGCAGTTTAAGCTCTTCAGCAACAAGAATGAGCTGCTCCACTTCAAGCGAGGCATCTACCGTCTGAAAAAGAAACTCGTGGAACATATCCTCGCCATCGGCGTATCGCCGTTCTTGATGAACGTCTGCGCTTGCGTGGTGGTCATCTTCATGAATAACCAGTTGGTGCGCTATGGTGGCGACCTCTCCGTGGGTGCCTACGGCATAGCCAACGGCATTGCCATGGTATTCGTGATGTTCGTGATGGGCGTGAACCAGGGTATGCAACCTATCGCCGGTTACAACTACGGAGCGCAGAAGCTCGACCGCTTGATGCGTGTGCTCAACCTCAGCATCCTTGCCGCCACAGGCATTATGGTGACGGGCTGGCTGATAGCGATGTTCCTGCCTTACTACTGTGCGAGAATGTTTACCACCGACAAGACGCTGATAGAGATGGGCATCAAGGCGATACGCATCATGATGCTCTGCTTTCCTGTCATCGGTTTCCAGATGGTCATCACCAACTTCTTCCAGTGCATCGGCAAGGTGAAGATCAGCATATTCCTCTCCCTTTCGAGACAGTTGCTCATCCTCATCCCGCTCTTGGGATTGCTACCACTGATATGGGGCATCGACGGCGTATGGTACTGCATGCCAATCTCCGATTTCTCAGCAGCCGTCATCGCAGCCGTCATCATGGTATGGTACATGAATAAGTTGAAGAAACAACATAGACTAAGTGAAGAACGAAGAGTGAAGAGTGAAGAATTCAATGGTGTAAAAGACTAATGTCTTAACTCCTTTAACTTCTTAACTCCTTAACTCCTAAAAACTACTACAATGGAAAAGATTATCATAAACGTGGGTCGCCAGATAGGCAGCGGCGGCCATATTATCGCCGAGAAGTTGGCGAAGGATTTCGATTGCAAGTGCTACGACCGAGAGCTCTTGAACCTTGCCGCCAAGGAGAGCGGCTTCTCCGAGAAGTTCTTCGAACAGAACGACGAGCAGAAGGGATTCTTCAAGGCTCTCTTCCATACCCATCTGCCATTCTTGAGCGATGCCAATTTTTACCACAACGACTTCTCGCAGGAGGGGCTTTATAAGTTCCAAAGCGACGCCATCAAGAAGGCTGCCGACGAGGGCAACTGCGTGTTCGTGGGCAGAACCGCCGACTATGTGTTGCGCGACTACAAGAACGTGATCAACATCTTCATCACCGCCAACATCGACGACCGCATCAAGGCAGTGTGCAAGCGCCGTGGCATCGACCGTGCCACCGCCCGCAAGTTCATCGCCAATCATGAGAGCGAACGTGCCTCCTACTACAACTACTATACAGGCAAGCAGTGGGGACACAGCGAAAGCTACGACCTCTGCATCAACAGCAGCCTCTTAGGATTGGAGGAAACAGAGAAGTTTATCGCAGAATTTATTCGTAAGAAGTTCAACTTATAGGAGTTAATAATCCAACTTCTATAACTAAAAACAATAACAAACAACAATGAAGAAGATTATGCTTTTGGGCTCAGGCGAACTGGGCAAGGAATTTACCATCGCCGCCAAGCGTGCTGGACAATACGTCATCGCTTGCGACAAGTATGACAATGCACCAGCCATGCAGGTGGCCGACGAGCGAGAGGTGTTCTCGATGCTCGATGGCGACGCATTGACCGCTGTGGTGGAGAAACATCACCCAGACATCATCGTGCCTGAGATAGAAGCTATCCGCACCGAACGTCTCTTCGACTTCGAGAAGGAGGGCATCCAGATTGTGCCATCCGCTCGTGCCGTCAACTACACGATGAACCGCCGTGCCATCCGTGACCTTGCAGCCAAGGAACTTGGACTGAGAACGGCGAAGTATTTCTATGCCAAGACCTTCGAGGAGTTTAAGAAGGCAGCCGATGAGATTGGCTTCCCTTGCGTAGTTAAACCTTTGATGAGTTCCAGCGGTCATGGTCAGAGCTATGTCCACAACGACGATGAGCTGAAGGAAGCCTACAAGGAGGCGATGGAGGAAGGTCGTGGCGATGTGAAGGAAGTCATCATCGAGGAATTCATCGACTTCGACTCCGAGTTCACCCTCCTCACCGTAACCCAGAAGAATGGTCCTACCCTCTTCTGTCCACCTATCGGACACGTACAGAAGGGCGGCGACTACCGTGAGAGTTGGCAACCATTCCAGTTGCCAGAGGAAGCCTTGAAGAAGGCGCAGCACATCGCAGCCGAGGTAACCAAGGCATTGACTGGAGCAGGCCTTTGGGGCGTGGAGTTCTTCCTGAGCAAGCAAGGCGAGGTTATCTTCTCAGAGTTGAGTCCTCGTCCACACGACACCGGTATGGTAACACTCGGTCACACCACCAACCTGAGCGAGTTCGAGCTTCACTTCCGTGCCGTAATGGGCTTGCCAATCGCCGGCATCCACTTGGAACACGTAGGTTGCTCAGCCGTCATCCTCTCCCCTGAGGAAAGCACCGAACCATTGAACTACAATCTCGTCGATGCCCTCAAGGAAGACCATACCCGCATCCGTATCTTCGGCAAACCTGAGGCTCACGTAGGTAGAAGAATGGGCGTAGTGCTCTGCTATGGTGAGAAGGGCGACGACCTCAAAGCCCTCCGCGACAAGGCGAAGAGACTGGCAAAGACCGTATTGGGCACCGACCCTTATATGAAAAAGTAACGCCCTGAAAGGGCAAAAGTTCGTAGCCCAGGGCAACACCCTGGGTTATATAAATAAAAAGTAATACGCCCTGAAAGGGCAAAAGCATCCATGAAAGAAATCGGAAAAATCATAGATTTACCAACCCAAAAAGCCAATGAGGGAACCCGCACATCTGTGGGTTCCTTCGTTGGCGTACCTTTTGACGTGAAGCGCACTTACTGGACTTACGACATCCCTGCAGGTGCGGCTCGTGGCGGTCATGCCCACAAGGAATGCCTGGAAGTCATCATCGCCGCCAGCGGTTCCTTCACGGTTACTCTCGATGACGGATACCAAAAGAAAACTTATCTTCTGAATCGCCCAGACCAAGGGTTATTGGTCAACACAGGAGTATGGCGCACCCTACAGGATTTCGCTGCCGGTTCCGTTTGTTTCGTACTGGCATCAGACCTCTACGATGCCGACGATTACATCTATGAATATGAAGACTTCGAGCAATACGTAAAGGAGAAACAGGGTGTTTAAGACAAAAAACACTCATGACATGTAAAATCAAAAGACCCTCATGACATTTGAAATCAAAAGATACAACTGCGACAAGAATCTAGAGGAATGGAACCAATTTGTCAAAAATAGCAAGCAAGGTACCTTTCTGCTAGACCGTTCGTATATGGACTACCATAGCGACCGCTTTACAGACCACTCGCTCCTCGTCTACAGACAAGGCAAACTCTATGCCCTGCTCCCTGCCAACGAGCGAGACCACACCCTCTACTCCCACCAAGGACTCACTTACGCCGGATTATTGACTACCACCAAGGCTACGACCGAAGACATCTGCGAAGTTTTCGTTGCCATCCGCCAATATCTCAAGTCATTGGGATTCCAAAAGATGATTTACAAGCCTATCCCTTGGATTTATCATCAGATACCAGCCGAGGAAGACCTCTATGCCCTCTTTAAGGAATGCAATGCGCAGATTAGCGTCAGAAACATCTCTGCCGTCATCGACCTTCACCATCCCCTCAAATGGTATAATATCAGAAAACAGGGAGCGAAAAAAGCCTTCAACCAACCAATCCACATAGAGTGCAGTGAAGACTATGCGACCTTCTGGGAGATACTGAGCACCAATCTCATGAAAACCTATCAAGCAACACCCGTCCACACCTTGGAAGAAATCAAGCTGTTGCATGCCCGTTTTCCCGAAAGCATCAAGCTCTATGTTGCCTTGCAAGAAGACGGCAAGATGCTAGGTGGCACCTTATTATATATAACCCCGAAGGTGGTACATACCCAGTATATCTCTGCATCGGAAGAGGGAAAACAAAAGCATGCGCTGGATGCTCTCTTCATGCAACTCATCCAGCAAGAGTACAAAGACTGGGATTACTTCGACTTCGGAACATCCAACGAGAATGGAGGAAAAGTACTCAACACCTCACTCATCTACCAAAAGGAAGGTTTCGGAGGAAGAGGCGTCGTTTACGATACCTACGAGTGGGAACTATAGAACAAGAGTCATTTGAATAATATTATCTATAAAAAATAAAGAGGGAGGTCATAAATCATGCTACAAGCGCCCTGAAAGGGCAATCTGCACTTAGCCCAGGGCAACGCCCTGGGTTTTAGCCCCTACCAAAAAGTCGCCCAGAAAGGGCAAAAGCATCTTATATTTAATGCTTTTGCCCTTTCTGGGCGACTTTGTTTAATGCTAACATTACCCAGGGCGATGCCCTGGGCTAAGTGCTTTTGGGCTTTCAGCCCAACCTTATCTACTATTGAATTAATTAGATAAATACATCTACTATTAATCAGATGAGCACGACAGTCACACCTCTTGCTGCCTGGGCTCCCATCACGAGCGCCTGCTCAATGTCGGCTGTCTTACTAGGACCAGAAATGAATGTACCGAAGTTGTACTTCGGATCCATCTCGATGCGAGCGTAAGCCTCGTGCATATTGTTGACAACATCCTCCTTCTTGAGGAATATCACGAGATACTCAGAGATGAAAAGCACAGCCTTCTCCTTCATCGTCTGAGGAATCCAGACGCAACCATTCTCGGCTACACCCACCTGACCACGAACGATGCCCACATCGGTACCATTCAGGTCGTTGGCCTCAGCCACGGTATCAGGATTGCGAAGCTCTATCTCCTCTGGTTTCACTTCAGAACCAGCCGCAAATTTTCGTAAACCCTCTAAGGTTATTTCCGGCAAGTTACTGGCAAAGACTTTTGCCTGAGGATAAGCAATCTTCACAATCTCATTGAGCAATTGGTCGCTCTCATTCGCATCTATCACCTTTCCACCCACCGACTCTGTCATCTCGATGAATTGCTTCAAGGTATCCTCATACTGGATGCCCTGCACCTCTGTCTTAGGCATATCGAATTGAACGTGCGTATTCTTACGCAACTTGTTCAGGAAATCTTCTTTCTTCATTTAACTTTTCCTTCCTTCCATAATTGGTGAAACGATTTTTTGGCAAACTTTGGCATGGCGTGACCGATGCCCCAGGCGTTCCAGTTACTGAAGT
>ERZ808242.499-NODE-499-length-28199-cov-12.805713_pt1 | contig 28199 bp, 29 predicted proteins | sample MGYA00521244_ERZ808242 | MGnify/ENA primary metagenome ERZ808242 (study PRJEB31516, sample SAMN03275573) | gut metagenome | biome: mammalia-associated habitat; material: feces | host: Papio cynocephalus | place: Kenya | collected 2012-07-27 ... | reverse complement strand
GCGGCTCCGAAGGCATGAGCGCCTCATTCGTCCTGCAGTTCAACAAAGCCCTGAAAACCAACGACATCAATGGTGCCATGGAGCGGCTTCAGTCCTTCCTCGCCGGCATACCTTATGACCTTGAAAACAAGACCGAGAAGCACTTCCAGACCATCATCTACCTCATCTTCTCTCTCCTGGGCTACTACATCCGAGCCGAGGTCAAGTCAGCCGCCGGCCGGGCCGACGCCGTATGCTGGACCAAGGACAGGACCTACGTCTTCGAGTTTAAGCTCGACGGCTCCGCTGACCAGGCCCTCCGCCAGATCGATGACAAGGGCTACCTCATCCCCTACAAGGCTGACGGTGCCTGCGTCAAGGTCGGCGTCAACATCTCCTCACAGACACGCACCCTCGACGCCTGGAAAGTCGAGGAAACGGGGTGCTAAGTATAGAGGTGTGGGATGGTCTGCAGGCTCATGGTTGCGGCCCTGGTCTACAAAAATGACTTCAGCCACAACATTGAGTAATCATAAATTCAAAACAACTTCTTATCTTTACACTTTGAAATAAGGGAGGGACGATCTGCCGCTCAAATGAGAGGAAAGTCCGGACAAGACAGGGCATCCCGCTGCGGAAAGCGCAGGTAGAGGCAACTTTACGCCAGCCGTAACAGAAAATGACTGCCGAAAGGCGAGGGTGAAAACGTGAGGCAAGAGCTCACGACGCAATGGCAGCGATGCCTTGCGGGGACGGCTCCGGGACTTGCAAAACCAAATATACCGGCAAATGAGGACTGCCCGTCCGATGCCGGGGGGTAGGTTGCGAAGATAAATGGCAGAATAAAACAGAAACCGGCTTACGGTCTCTCCCCTATTTCTTTTTGATTTTCTCCATGATATTGGAGAATGCTTTGCTTCTCGTCTCGTCCTTGCGCAGAGAAAGCCGCTCGGCGATCTCCCTATTGAGATGAGGAAAACGCTCGAAAAGGTTATCCATCAGTTGCTTGAGATAAGGCTCCTTGTGACGGTCGCGCTTGTCGGCATACATTTCATTGAAGCACACGAGTATTGCCGTCTCCTCTACATCCGAGAACTCATCATTGATTGCCGTACCGCACATCTTCATGGTCGGCGAGATATTCATGTACGAATTCACAAGCGGCGGAATACCGCACCCGAGCTTGCGTACCGCATCCTTGAGGTTGCGGTAGTCAGACTTGAAGTCTTCATCACGCAGGATCAAATCCATGATACGCCCGTCAAGCTCAGGCATGATAGGACTGTAGGGACGGACAAGATTTTCGTCATCACCGAAATGTTTCCACAGAAAATGCAGAATCAGATCCCTGCAAGAGCGGTCATACGAAGGGTACATCGTTATCTTGCCGAAGAAATAGATGATGTTGGAGTGCTGCATCATCACAGAGCCTATGCCGTCCCAAAGGTTATCCAAAGCATATATGGCCTTGGCCCCGGCCTTGGAACTCTGATAGGCCGGGGTCACGAACGAGCGCCCGAGTTCAATCACATGCGGAAGATAGTCCTTGATGAACTTGTCCGAGAAATGGAACATGTGGGAGGTAGCCAGATTCGGCTGACCGTCAGCCTTAAGTCTGACATCAGGCCCGAGAATATACCTGTATCCGCCGATGATGGCCTGTGCCTCCGGATCCCAGATGACTATCTGCTTGTAGGGCCGGTCCATCGTGTCGAACTCATCCAGATCGAGAGAGAGACCGGAACTGCCGCCGGCCTGCCTGAACGACTCCTCCCTCAGACGCCCCACCTCACGCAGCACATCAGGAGAATCATTGCCGTCAATGACATAAATCTCGTTGCCGGCCTTGTTGGTATCGCAAAGCTTTTTGTCTGGCGTAAGCTCGGCCTTGATCAGGTCAACGCTCACCGGGTCTATGATCTTCTCCATGTCTTCATTGCAATTGATAAACCTTTTCCCTTATGTATGAAGCCCACTGCAAAGGCGTGCGGCTGCTGTCAAATGTCCCGGCCGGCAACGGCTTCCCGAAAACCACCTTGAAATGCGAACCACGTGCACGGTACATCTCGTCAGGCAGGAAGAGCATGGCGAAATTGAACTTCAATTTCAGTGCCTTGCACAGATTGGCCACCCGATAGAAACGACTGGAGTTTTCCCCGATGAAGTGTACAGGAACAATCTCCCGGGACGTGGCCCTGCTCTTGGTGATGAATGTCTTCGTCCAGGGAAGATCCTGGACTGTCCCGCCAATCCGCCGCGAGCATATCCCGGCAGGAAATATCAAGATCTGGTCATCCGAACGGAATGCGCTGTCCAGCATGGTCGGAAGGTTCCTTGCAAGCGAACCGGTCTTGTTGACCGGAATGAACAGCGGCTCAAGAGGCTTGATGTACATCAGAAAATCGTTCACAGGCATCTTCACCTCCCCGAAATGCCGTCCGATAATCGAACATAAAGCCAGCCCGTCAATTCCACCGAGCGGATGATTGGAAGCGAAGGTATAGAGAGTCCCGTCGGCAGGCACATTCTCAAGCCCCTCCACCTCAAGGGTCACCCCCATCCTGTTGAGAGTATGTTCACAAAACTCCACCCCATCCGAATCATCGGAGAGGATAGAGTTCAAAAAATCCTGATGTATGAACTTCTTGAGAAAGCTGACGACAAACCCGGGGATCTTCTTCCCCTTGAATTTTGTCGCCACGACCTTGTCAAGATCAACTAATCGGTCATTGTCGGTCATAACGGGTGTTTCAGTACACCGCAAATATAACAAGAAATCAGAGAACTCGCTCTGCTTCCAGGTCATATTCTTCCGCCCCCGTGATCTTGACGGTGATGAACTCGCCGACAGAGGCCGGTGCGCCCTTCACCAATATCTCCCCGTCAACATCGGGGCTCTCGTACTGGCTGCGGCAGACAAGAGTGCCGTCAGGCATCACCTCGTCCACTAGAACACGCTCCACACCCCCAATACGGGAACGGTTGTACTGGTAGGAAATCCCGCACTGGAGAGACATAAGCTCGTCGAGACGCCGCTGCTTCTCCTCCTGAGGCACGTCATCCGGGAAATGCGATGCATCGTATGTCCCCTCTTCCTCCGAATACGTGAACGCGCCGAGACGCTCAAAACGAGCCTCGCGGACAAAATCCAGAAGTTCAGTAAACTGCTCCGGAGTCTCGCCGGGATGGCCCACTATCATGGTTGTACGCAGAACCACCCCCGGGACGCGGGCACGCAGCCGGGATATCAGTTCTCTGGTCCACGCCCCGTCTACATTCCGGTGCATCCTGTCCAGAACCCCGTCGGATATGTGCTGAAGCGGAATGTCCAGATACTTGCACACCTTGGGATTGTCCGCCATCTGCTGAAGCACGTCATCCGGGAAGTCGGCAGGATACGAATAATGGATCCGGATCCACTCTATCCCGTCTATGTCGGACAGCCGTCCTATCAGCTCCGCAAGAGCCCGCCTATGGTAAAGATCCAAGCCGTAGTAGGTCGTATCCTGAGCAATGAGTATCAGTTCCTTGACACCTCCGGCAGCTAGAGCCTGCGCTTCCTGCACAAGGGCCTCCATCGGGACGGAACGGTGAGCTCCCCGGATGAATGGTATGGCACAATATGAGCAGCGCCTGTCACATCCCTCGGAAATCTTGAGATATGCATAGCCTTTTCCGGAAGGCATGCGGCGTGCCGTGGAAGTTCCCGGATTCACACCAAGATGTCTCAAGACAGGAGCAAGCTCCCGCGCCCCGAACCATGCGTCAACCTCCGGAATCTCCTCCCGCAATTCCGCACCATAGCGCTGCGAGAGACAGCCGAACACTATCACCTCCCCGACCTCTCCGCGGTCTTTGGCCGCGACAGCCTCAAGGACAGCATTGACGGATTCCTCCTTGGCGTCTCCGATAAAGCCGCATGTATTGACGAGAAGACAATCTGCAGGGCCGTCCTCTACAATCTCGAAGTCACTTTCCGGCAACTGCGCAAGCAGATGCTCCGTGTCCACAGTATTTTTGGAGCACCCAAGTGTTACAGCCCTAAGCCTCCTCTTCTGTTGAGCTTTGTTGCTCATCTTCCTTTACGAAATCAAGAGATGCATATTTCACAATCTGGTCATACCAGTCCAGAACCTTGCGCATGTGCGAAAGATAGAAACGGTCCGCATCGTAGTTCGGCACAGCCTTCTTGAAAAGAGCCGTCACTTCGGCAGCCGGAGCCTTTGAGGACGGAACCGGAGCATCACCGAGCGCATCTTTGATAGCGTGGAAAACATCTGCGAGTTTCAACTCTCCCTCGCTCGTATATATGGCTATGTCGGCAAGGGAAGTTATACGGCTCGTAGCGCCGAAACTGGTCCTCTTCCTGTCTGAAAGGCTCTCTGCAATAGCCCCGTTGCGGGCAGGTGCCACGTACTCATAAAGTCCATGCTGTCCTGCGACAGCCAGTATTTTACTCAAATCAGTCTGCATAATAATCTATCTGTTTCAGTATGTAAATCTTCTATACTCGAATTGTTCTCTATAATATAATCCACCCTGGAAAGGTCAAACGACTGCAAGGCGCCGCGAACTGCCGCAGCCGGATTTCTCCCCTCCCTCAGGCGCCTGTCCGCCGTCACAAGAAGAACAGCGTCATAAAGGCCGTCGAATTGAGGCTTGTCCAGCGCAAGTGCCGACTCGACAAACAGCAGACGCGAAGACTGCTCCGCCTTCCAAGACTGGATATCCTCAGCCACAAGCGGATAAACTATATTCTCCAACAAGACCCGGCGGCGGTCATCCGTAAAGATGACTCCGATATCTTTCCATTCGATTTCCAGAGCCGTCTCAATACGGGATTTCAGCCCGGGTACTGAAGAATAAAGAGCCTTGGTGCGGGAGTCGCAGTCATATACCGGCCAGCCGCAGAAAGCCAGATACCGGCACACCTCTGACTTGCCGCTGCCTATAGGTCCTGTGACAAGGATAGTCTTCATCATTGCGCTGAAGTCCTGACTATGCAGTCAAACGCCTCGGGCGACATCTTCCAGGATATGACTCCGGAAGGCAAACCCTCCACCTTCGGGATGCAACGGCCGGTGATGGAATTGGCGAAATCATTGTAATCGACATAGAACACCGACTTCTGGGCCGGGTCTGTCCCGACAGGGAACACAGTCCGGAAAACGACCTTCGCTTCCGGCGGCAGCACCACCAGATCAAGACCACGCGGCACATTCCTCACTTGGATGTCCACTGCAGCGCTTGTCTCCACATATCTGGACACCTCCATCGAATAGACGACCTGAGTATCCGAGAGCCGCACGCCAGAAGGGACTTCCAACTTCACAGTTCCATGGACGCTGTTCCTCAGCCCCCAAAGGTCAATCGGCCGGGTAAGCACATAGTCTATGCTCTCTATCCGCGAAGGCTCACCATAGACAAGCACAGAATCGGGGTTCACGCTCATCGGGTGCAACGGCATGTACTGGGACTCGAAAGTCAAGGCCTGCACTTTGCGGACCGGGACTTTCTTGTAGCCCACTTCCTGGAAAACAAACTTCGGGGCCTCGGAGACGAAAGACTCGACGGAGACTCCGTCGCCGAATATGGCGGAAGCGTATTTGTAGAGGTTGGATACAGGTATCATGTAGAGGTTGTCACCTTCCTGCCGGAAATCAGAGACATCGAAGACGACATCCTTCGCGCGGCGGTGACGGCGCGAAAGTTTGGCCTGCCGGAAACCGGTGGCCTTGACCTGAGCCGTTATGGTCGCATCAGAGGAGGAAACCCCGGCATGACCCGGCAGGTTGCTTTCAGCCACAACCGGCATGCTGACGATATTCACATAAGTCTGGGACAGATTGTGAATGAGCCAGATGCCGGCCGACAGGAGAAGGCAGAGCAGTAACTGTATCCAGTGGCTCTTCACCTTACGCTACTTCTTTTGCTGAGGCTGGGCAGGAGCCTGGTCGGACATGTCCTTCTGGATAGACGACTTGTCCACGCGGAGTTTCACCTCACCGTCAACCTTTACAAGTACGGTACGGTCATCGACATCAGCCACGACGCCATAGATGCCGCCGGCGGTCACAACCTTGTCGCCTTTCTTCAGGGAACGACGCATTTCCTCAAGAGCCTTCTGCTGCTTGCGCTGCGGACGGATCATGAAAAACCACATGACGACAAAAATGAGGATAAGCATTATCCACATGGAGAGGCTGCTGCCTGCTCCGGCTGCCGGAGCGGCAGTCTGCAAAACGGTTGAAATCATTTCTTCTAATTATTAATGTTTATTTATCAACTTGTCCAGCAAGCCATTGACAAAAGAACTGCTGTCCGGCGTGCTGTAGTACTTGGATATCTCGACATACTCGTTGATTATGATCCTGACCGGAGTCTGCGGGAATGCCGCCGCCTCAGCTTCCCCGCACACGATAAGGGCGAGGTCCGTAGTGCATAGACGGTCGCGGTTCCACTTCGGCGTCAGTTCCGCCACCGCTAAAGAGAAACGCTCAAAGCCGGCATAAGCCGTCCGCAGCAAGGCAAGGGAGAACTGGCGGTCGTCAGAGTAGTTTTCCTTGCCCGAGAGTGAACTCTGATAGAGCGGCGGGAGATTCCACCTGTCACCGTCACCGAGGCTGCGCACCGAGCGGCAGCACCAGCTCAACGCATATCCGAGGTCATCGTTCCAATATATCGACATCTCTTCAAGAATCTCGCCCAAAGCCTCATTGTCCTCGAATTCGCGTTGGAAAATCTTAACCCACAGTTTCGCATCCTCCTTGACGCCGCTTTCCGGACTGGCAAGATACTCCTTGAAATATTTGCGTTCGCGCACGCTCTCGTAAAGACGGCGTATCAGCACATCATGCTGCGCCCACGAGAGCTTCTTCTTGGACACAAGCTTCACAAAATCGGGGTCATCCTCAAGGAGTTTCGTTATGCTGTTGTCAACAAACTTCATGTTGGGGTTCATCTCCTCCTCCGTCGGATTGAACTTGGCCCTGGCGGCCTCAATGCGGGATCTGGCCTCATCAGTGAGCGGGCCGACTACAGAGAGGAGAAACAGATACAGGTCTCTGGTCGACTCGCAGGCAAGCCCGAGAGTGGCCTCGGCTTCCTTGAGGGTCATACCGGGATTTTCCGCGTAACTGTATATGGTCTTGAATACCTTTGTACGGAGAATTCTGCGGTTGAGCATACTTTCAAACAAAAATTAACGCACAAAGATAGCAAGTAATCCATAAAATGTTCTAATTTTGCAAAGCTAAAACAATAAAAAGTTGCTATGTACAGAGATGATTATGACCAGTCCAGGTTCGACAGCCGCGACGGAGAGGATGTTTTCTCAAAGCCCATCAGGGCGGGGAAGCGTACATACTTTTTTGACGTGAAGTCCACGAAGGGCAACAAAGACTACTACCTCACGATAACGGAAAGCAAGCGCAGGACAGGCTCCGACGGGAGCTACAGCTACGACAAGCATAAGATTTTCCTCTACAAGGAAGACTTCGAGAAGTTCGCGGAGGGGCTGAATGACGTGATAGCCTACATCAGGGACAATTGCTTCCACGGCGAGATCCCTCAGAGGAGGCCAGATGAAGGCGCAGACTTCGAATCCGAAGATTTTTAATGGGCGCCATTCTTCTCAAGGACATCACCTTAGAAGGCTCAAGGAAAGACATACTCATAAGCAACGGTCTGATATCCAAGATTGAGCCTTCAGGCTCGTGTGCAGACTGGGAACTTGCCGGAGACATCGAAATCATGGACTGTTCCGGCAAGGTTGCTATACCCGGATTCATCAATATGCACACGCACTCCCCCATGTCCATGATGAGGGGGCTCGGGGAAGATATGCTTTTCCCCGAGTGGCTCGATACAATCTGGAAAGCTGAAGAGAATCTGGATGCCGAATACGTCTATTGGGCGACCAAAGTCGCCTGCATAGAGATGATACGGACAGGCACGACGACTTTCAACGACCAATACTGGTTTTTCGACGCGTCCGTCAAGGCGGCCACAGAAATGGGCCTTAGGATCGCCACCGGCTACGACATAATGGACAAGGGCGACCCTGAAGAGTCAGAGAGGCAGAAAGCCCACTGCGAAGCCAAGAGCGCCCCTTTCCTTTCAGGCAACACCCCTGGACTGATATACGGGATTGCCTTCCATGCCATCTACTCGGTACGGGAGGAGATGATGCTCTGGGCATACGAATACGCACAGAAACACTCGCTCAACCTCCACATACACCTGAGCGAGACGCGCAAAGAGGTGGAGGACTGCAAGGCGGCACACGGCGGCCTGAGTCCGGTAGAATACCTCGACCGCCTCGGAATACTCTCCCCGAACATCGTTGCTGCCCACACCCTCTGGGTAAGCCCCCACGACATAGAACTGCTCGCTGACAGGGGCGTAAACTGCGTACACAACATCAACTCCAACGCCAAGCTCGCCTCCGGATACAAGTTTCTGTACAACGAGATGAGAGACGCAGGGATCAACCTCTGTCTAGGCACGGACGGGTGCGCATCATCCAACAACCTCGACATGCTCGAAGCGATGAAAACCAGCGCCATCTTCCAGAAAGCATGGCGCGAAGACCCATCGGCCCTCCCACTCAACGAACTTCTCGACATGGCCACCGTAAACGGGGCGAAAGCCCTGAAATTCAACAGCGGAAAAATCGAGACGGGCAAGTGCGCCGACATCAGCATAATCGACACGGACAACACATTTTTCCTTTCCGACGGCCCGTTCCTCGCAAACCTCGTCTATTCCGCACACTCCGACTGCATCGACTCTCTTATATGCAACGGACGCTTCCTGATGAGACACAGAGAGATAGAGGGAGAGAAAGAGATCATCTCACAGGCCCGCAAAGTACTCTCAAGAATCAATAAAAGACTTTAATATATGGACGACAGACTCAAAAGAATCCATGATGCCGCGGACCATATAAGTTCCGCCATCAGCGGGCGCATCCCGGAATTCGGGATTGTGCTGGGGAGCGGGCTGGGAAGGCTCGCAGACAAGATCATCAACCAGACCGTGATTCCTTACAGCCAGATCCCCGGGTTTCCAGTCTCGACGGCCGTCGGCCACAAGGGCAATTTCATATTCGGCGAACTCGGAGGAAAGCAGGTCATAGCCATGCAGGGCCGCTTCCACTACTATGAGGGATATCCGATGGACCTTGTCACCATCGGAATAAGGGTCATGAAGACGCTCGGCGTCAAATACCTGTTCGTCTCCAACGCCGCAGGAGCCTGCAACCCGGACTTCAAGGTAGGAGATCTCGTGATAATCAGAGACCACATCAACATGATGCCGAATCCTCTTGTCGGGCCCAATCTTGATGAATTCGGCCCCAGATTCCCGGACATGACCTGCGCCTACGACCTCAAACTCCAGGCACTGGCCGAGAACATCTGCAACGAGATGGGCATTCCTGTCAAAAAGGGCGTCTATTTCGGAAGCACAGGGCCAACCTACGAAACCCCGGCCGAAGTCCGCTTCTATCATTCGGTCGGAGCCGATCTGGTCGGCATGTCAACCATTCCGGAGGTCATAGTGGCGCGGCATTCGGGCATCAAGGTCTTCGGAATGTCGGTTGTCACCAACAAGTCCAACTTCATCAACGTGGAGAAGAACTTCAATGACGGCGATGACGTGGTGAAGCAGGCTGACATGGCCGCAGAACGGATGTCAGACCTGTTCACAAGGATGATCGCCTCCATCTGACAGGACATCCTCATAAAAAAAGCCGGGCCCGCATCTCCGCAGGCCTGGCTTTTTTCAGCAACTGTCTCCCCTATTCGGAAAGGAAGTCAAGATAAGCTTCAATATCCAGATTGTAGGCCCGAGGGCCTTTCAGCACTTTGCCGTCAGAATCCAATATAAAATAATTCGGCTGGGAATTGACCCCGAAACGCTTCAAGGCAATGTATGAATTTACCCTTCCGACCTCCTTGAGGACCTTGCCGCTGTCGTTTGTGATCCAGCGGGATTCCGGCAAGGCGGACTTGTCATCCACATACAATGCTGCGATCACAAAATCTTCCCTGAGCGAACGCAGGACTTCCGGATCAGACCACACTCGCGCCTCCATCTCCCGGCAATTCACGCAACCGTGTCCGGTTATGTCAACGAACACGCGCTTCCCGCTGATTTTCGCCGCCGCAAGGGCCTCGTCAATATTGTCGTAAGCTTTCAACCCGTGGGCAAGAGTAAGCATACCGGCATCCCCAGAAACATCACCTTGCCCCGAAGCGGCGACTCCGGAAGCCTCGGAGATAACAAAATCCTGCGTCTCCAAAGGCGGCAGGTAGCCTGAGAGAGCCTTGAGCGGCGCGCCCCACATCCCCGGAATCATATAGACCACAAAAGCGAAGCATACGATGGACAGGGCCAGCCTCTTGACGGGCAGGTACTCCATCGGCGAATCATTCTTGAACCTGAGCTTGCCGAGAAGATACAGCCCGAGCAGGGAGAACACCACTATCCAGACCGCCAGATACACTTCCCTGTCGAGAATGTGCCAGTGATAAGTCTGGTCCGCAACGCTCAGGAACTTCAGCCCGAGAGCCACCTCGATGAAGCCGAGCACCACCTTGACCGAATTGAGCCATCCGCCGCTCTTCGGAAGCTTCTTCAGGAGCGAAGGGAACAGGGCAAGCAAGGTGAACGGCAGGGCGAAAGCCACACTGAACGCAAACATCGTGACCATCGGAGCCCAAAACTCTCCCTGCGTGCTCTTGATGAGGACCGTCCCCACGATAGGACCTGTGCAGCTGAAACTTACAAGGACAAGAGTCAAGGCAAGAAAAAAGATCCCGCCGAGCCCCTTGCCGTCGCTCTTCTTGTCCGCCCCGTTTGTCCACTTGGACGGCAGAGTGATCTCGAAGGCCCCGAAGAAGCTTGCTGCAAACACCATGAAAACTAAGAAGAAAATGATGTTCGGAAGCCAGTGCGTCGCAAGCCAGTTGAAGATGTCCGCCGTGACACCGCTGCCGCCTACAATCCACGTGACCCCGATTATGACAGAAATCGGCACAGTGTAGAGAAGGACTATGAAAAGCCCGTACATGAAAGCCTTGAAACGCCCTTTTGCAGGAGTTTCGCTGCCTTTCATGAAAAAAGAGACAGTCATCGGCACCATCGGGAACACGCATGGCGTCAAAAGCATGGCAAATCCCCACAATATAGCCTCAAGTATCAGAGACCACAGAGGGGTCTGTGTCCCTTGGGGCGCAGAAGAAGGGAAAGAGGCTACAACCGCGGCCGGCTCAGAAACCCTTGCAGGAGCAGCCTGCACAGAAGATGAAGCGCCGCCGAAAGACGGGACGGACGAGGATTTGAGATAATGATCAAACTCAAACTCCTCCGGCGAGAAACAGTCGTTGCCCTGACAGGATGAGATGTCTACTGTACCATAGACATGATCCACCCCCTTACGGATATCCCCCGTGAGCACAATCTGGCTGCCGGACGGCGACTCTTTCACTTCCGACTTCCAGGTCACGTTCGGCGTGACCTGGAGCAGAGACAATGATATCAGAAGCCCGAGCATGATCCTACTTGGCTATAGCAACTGAACGGGTCTCCCTGATGACAGTGATCTTGACCTGTCCAGGATATGTCATCTCATCCTGGATGCGCTGTGCAATATCCACAGAGAGACGGGCGGCCTGCTCATCAGAAACCTCTTCGGCACCAACTATGACGCGGAGCTCACGGCCGGCCTGGATGGCATACGACTTGGTCACTCCCGGATATGAAGCTGCAAGATCCTCCATTCCCTTGAGCCGCTTGATATATGACTCTATCACTTCCCTGCGGGCTCCCGGACGTGCTCCGGAAATGGCATCCGCCACAAGGACAAGCGGAGCATAAATGGATGTCATCTCCATCTCCTCGTGGTGGGCACCGATGGCGTTGCAGATCTCCGGACGCTCCTTGTACTGCTCTGCAAGTTTGGCACCCAGAATGGCATGAGGATACTCCGGTTCGCTGTCGCTCACCTTACCTATATCGTGCAGGAGACCGGCACGGCGGGCGATCTTAGGATTAAGCCCCAATTCAGCTGCCATGATGGCACAGATGTTGGCCACTTCGCGGGAGTGCTGCAACAGGTTCTGCCCATAAGAAGAACGGTACTTCATGCGTCCGATAAGTTTTACCAACTCGATGTTGAGCCCATGAATCCCGAGATCTATGCAGGTTCTCTTGCCGGTCTCAAGGATCTCATCCTCAAGCTGCTTGCTCACCTTGGCCACCACCTCTTCGATACGCGCCGGATGGATACGCCCGTCAATGACCAGCTGGTGCAGGGACAGACGCGCTATCTCCCTGCGGACAGGATCGAAGGCGGAGATAAGTATAGCATCCGGAGTGTCGTCAACGACTATCTCGACACCGGTAGCCGCCTCAAGTGCACGGATGTTACGGCCCTCGCGTCCGATGATGCGTCCTTTCACCTCATCGTTCTCGATAGGGAATGTCGTCACGGCATTTTCTATGGCGGTCTCGGTAGCGGTACGCTGGATAGTGTTGATTACTATACGTTTCGCTTCCTTGGCGGCATTCAGCCTGGCCTCGTCCATGGTGTCGTTGATATAGGCCTGAGCCTCGGTGCGGGCCTCAGCCTTCATGTTCTCGACAAGCATTTTCTTCGCTTCCTCGGCGCTCATGCCCGCGACATTCTCCAACTCCTTGTTGACCTGAGCCGTCACCCTGTCGCACTCTTCCATCTTGGCGTCAAGTTTCTGTTTCTGAGCATTGAGCTGTCCTTTCTGGGAGTCGAGATCACGCTGCCTGCGGTTCAACTCACCGGCCTGCTGATTGAGCTGGCCCTCACGGGACTTGATGTTGTTTTCACGTTCGCGAAGCTCTGAGTTCTTGGCATTGACCTCCTTTTCATGCTCGCTCTTGAGCTGGAGGAACTTCTCCTTGGCCTGCAGAATCTTCTGCTGCTTGATATTTTCAGCATCGTTCTTAGCCTTCTCTATGATGGCGTCGGCCTTACCGGCAGACAATTTGCGGGAGATCAGCATATATACTCCCACCCCTATAGCTGCGCCGGCAATCGCCGCAAGAATATAGTATATCAACATAACAATAATATATAATTAAATAATAATCAACAAAAAACAGTGCCTGCACATAACAATGCAGACACTGTATGCAAAAGCCGTCAGCCGAACTTTCAGAAAAGCCTCTGAATAAGATTTGGGCTCCGTTCTGTATCTGGCTTCCCGTCGAGCGGGCCTGCCATCCCCGGACCGAGTGGACCCTGTTCCGAAGAACTTGTTGTTTTCAGAAGATGGGCCTGACGGCTATCTTTTATCAACTTCCCCCAGATATGCCTCCAATTCGGAAGACAGGGAAGAAATCTCCCCTCCCATCTGCGAAAGCCTTGCCTTCATATAAAACTTCCCTACAGCCTCCTGGACAGCGACAAATGCAAACTTGTCAACCATGTCGGTCTCCACGAATCTCTCGTTGAATCTGTCAAGCATCTCGTTGACATCCTTGGCCGCGAGACGCATCAACTGCTCCTGCTCTTCGGAAGCCGCCGTGAGGGAATACTCCTTGCCGGCTATCTTCAGTTTCACACTCTGCCCCATATCAGCTCTCCAAGAGTTTTATGCATCTGTCTATCTCCTTGATCAGACGGCCGATCTTCTCCTTTGCCTGTGCGCTGTCTCCGCCAGCCATAAAGGCACTCATCAACCGCTGATTATCTATCTGAAGGTTCAAATCAGTAATCTGCTCTTTGTATTTCAAGACTTCACCCTCGCTGACCGAAAGCTTCGCGGCAAGAGAGTCGGCTCTCTGCTTCTCCGCTTCGTACAAGGCTATCAGCCTCGCGATATTTGATCTCAATCCGTTTATATCGTCACGCATAGGGCTGCCCCGCAATACATTGACCGCAAATATAATGAATTTGTTTTAAATTTCCTTGCAGTTGATACCCTTATATGTCGCGCAAACGTCACGATAACTCTCAAGATTTCCGATATCATACCGTCGGCCCGGCATCCGCATAGCGTACACCGGACGTCTTGATGAAAGCCATGAGACAAACGAACCCGGGGCATCTGTGCCGCAACCATCAGAAATCGCCTGTGGGATCAGGGCCGCATCCGCCGCCGTATAATAATAGAAAGGCGGACAGCACCAGTGGCTGCGCGGATTAGACGGCTTCTCCTCCATGGACAGGACCCTGTCATCCGAATCCACCTCCACGACACCGCTCTTGTGCAGGCGCTCCTCCTTCGGCTCATCATAACGCATTATGCATGAAGCCTTTTTATCAAGCGCATAGGCCACAAAATCACATAAGCTGAAGTCAAGGACATTGTCTCCGGCTATGACAAGCAGGTCATCATCCAGACGGAGACTGTCAATGGCGAAACGGATATCGCATACTGCCCCGAGGCGTGTCTCGTTGGTCGACGTACCGTCATCAACCACCTGCACTCCCACAGGCGCCCAACGGCGGAAGTCATCGGCGAACTTGTGGTTGGAAATCACGACAAAACTGTCCACCGCACTGCACCGGCGCAGATCATCGATCAGCCAGTCAAGTATGGTCTTCTCCCCTACTTTGAGGAGTGGCTTCGGGAAATTCTCCGTCAGCGGATAAAGGCGGGTAGCATAGCCCGCTGCAAGTATAAGGCATTTCATAATTTCACTCCGTCAGCGGTGCTGCAACCGCAATAAAGATACTTTCCTCTGAGTTGAGGGAAGACGGCAAGGTACTCCTTCTCGACATTGGCGGCTATGCTCTCCTCATAGGACGGGTCTATCAGCGCCATACAGCAGCCCTTGAAACCGGCGCCGCTGAAGCGGCCGCCATAGACCCCGTCCTGCCGCACTATCACCTCATAGAGGGTCTTGAGTTCGGGGGATCCCGTCTCCCAGTTGTTGATAGAAGAAGCGCCGCTGGCCGTGGAGATGCGCCCATATTCTTCGATGTCGCCCCGCCTCCATGCCTCGGCAGCCTTCTCCACACGGTCGTACTCTGTATACCAATGCTCTGCTCGTTTGCGCCAATTGTACGGAAGACGATCCTTGTACGTCTCATAAATCTCGAACGGAACTTCCCTGAGGTAAGTCTCGTTGAACTTGCCGTATTCCATGCCCGAATAGGCTTTCAAGGCATAAGCTGCACTGCGCACCTCATCGACTCTCATGTTGTATTTGCTGCCGGCGAGATTCCGCTCAAGTCCCGAGAAGAAAATCGCGACTTTCCACGGCTTCATGCTGTCCGGAGCCGGGATCAGTTCGTAGGTATCGTCAAGAGTGTCAAGATACAGAAGATGTCCGGCCTTGGAGTACACCTCGCAGCTCTGGTCGAGTTTGCCGACAGAGACTCCGACATAATTCAATTCAGCACGGAGCGCTATCTCAATTATCTCAAGCGGAGAGAGATGGATGTCATTCACCTTGCAGAGCGCAGAGATGAACGCTATGGTGACCGCTGCAGAAGAGGAAAGGCCACCGATAGGCAGGCTGCCCTCAATGACGCCGCTGATGCCGTTGCGCAGAGGATAAATCGCCCCGAGTTCTATGGTGGCGCCTCTCAGATAGTCTGCCCAGTCACCGCGCCTGGTCTCGAAGACATCACGCACGTGCCACTGGGCACGTTTTTCGAACTGCAGAGAAGCAAGTTCGACCACCCCGTTGTACTTTGGAGAAAAAGCGATATGTATGCCTTTATCTATGGCGAAGCCTGTAACCTTGCCGTACTGGTGGTCAGAATGTGCGCCGACAGGGCATACCCGGTAAGGGCAGAAAGACATCGCCTCGGGAGACTTGCGATAGATCTCCTCAAATTTCGTAATGCAGTTCATAGTGTCTAAAAAGTCTGAACTGCAAATATATGAAAAGTACAGCACAAACAAAAGGCCCGGAGGCGAACCCCCAGGCCTTTTGATATTTGGATGAATCCTTCTGGATTATTTCTTCTTGATGATGACGGTACGAGAAAGCACGTCGTTGTTGAAGAAGAGGGCGTCTACGCCACCGAATGCCTGCTTCTCAAGTCTGCTCGGATCAACACCGGCCTCGACAAGAGCATTGTAAACAGCCTCGGCACGCTTCTCTGAAATCCTCTGGTTGGTCCTTGCGCTGCCGGTCTTCTTGTCAGCATAACCGTTGACAACATATACGCTGTTGTCCTTGGTATTGTTGATAGACTCAGCATAGAGCTTGATGCGGGCCTTGTCCTTGCTGGTGAGGGTAGCCTTGCCGATCTGGAAGAAGATGGCGGTAGATGCAGGAACCTCGTTGTTGACAAGCTTCTCGACCTGCTTTACGACTTCCTTCTCGACGATCTTCTCGACGATCTTAGGATTCTTCTCTACAGCCTCGTTGGCAAGAGCCTCGGCAGCCTCCTTGGAGATGTAGCCGGCAGCAGCGGCGGCGGTAGCAGCGTGTGCAACCTTGCCATGCTTTCCGCCGATGGTCCATACACCGTTGAGGGCGATGCGGGTGGTACCGGCAGCCTTGCGGTAAGCGTCAGCGTCACCGAAGATTGAAGGGGTGATACCGAAGCGGGCCTCAACTCCGAGGGCGAAAGACTTGGTGATGTCATAAGCGAGACCGAGACCTGCGGTAGCACCTACGCGCACCTTGAGATCATCATTCGGCTGTACGAGGAACACGTCAGAAGCCGGATCAGCCTGATCGGAAGAAGCTACGAACTCACTTCCCACGCTTGAGAAGTTCATGGTAGGGCCGGCGAAGAGATATACGTTGAACTTGGCAAGGTCATCAGCGAAAACGTTGGTGATATTGAACATTCCGTCAAGATTGAGTTCTCCGAAAAGTTTGTTCTTGAAAGCCTTCACAGAACCATCAGCCATAGTGGCGTTGCCATCATTGGCGTCAAGAGAGAGGAAGGGTCCTCCGATGACACCTCTCACACCCCATACCGGAGTGATGTACTTGCCGACCTGAAGGTTGGCATAGAACGCAGGAGTGTTGAATCCCGGGGTAAGCGGTGAGGCGATGCCGACACCCCCGCCCACGAAGATATCACTGCACTTTGAGCTTGTCTGGGCATTTGCGGCAACGCAGGCCGCAGTCATTGCGATAGACAATGCGATAACTTTGAGTTTCATATCTTTAATACGTTTTTTCGTTTAACAAAGCATCCAAGGACTACTCAGGGAGAATGATTCCGCCGCCGGCGTTGTCAGTTCCGTGGCCATGGGCATGGCCGTGACCGTATACGTAGTGTCCGTGTGCGTTAGGGTCGCCTTTCTCCTCGTATTCAGCAGAAGATGAGGTATTTGAATTGACAGTGATAGTGCCTGCAACTTCCTTTTTGCCGTCTTTCTCGGCATATACGGTGTACTCACGGCCTGTCACCTTTGTGTTGATCTGGTAAGCAGTGTAGTAGCAGTAAGCTGAAACCTGAAGATTGAGTTCATGCTTCTCACCAACCAGTTTACCGTCCTTATAGCCGTATGTGAAGAGTTTCGCATAATCCTCCACAACAGTCTTGAAGTCGTCTTTGACACCTTCGTTCACTGTGGCGAGGGCTCCATTGTAAGAATACCATGTCACTACGCCGGTAAGGATAAACTCGGTATTGTTCCTCACCCAAAGACCTCCGTCATGAGTATGGGTCTCGGCATGAGAGTCGCTCGGAGTAAAGTACTCTTTTTCTGTCTCGTATACACCTTCCTTGGTTCTTTCGCACGTGATAGTGTATTCTGAATCAGGATAACCTACGACAAAAGTCACATCGTATTTGGCCTCACCTGCGGCACGAAGAGCGGCCACATTTACAGTCTCAGGATCGCTGGTCTTGCTTTCTGACATATAGTCAGTTTTGTACGTTACAGTTACTGTGACAGTTTTGGCTGCGAGAGCAGGGTTTCCTTCGAGGATCACCTTATTGCCTTCAACTTTGCCTTCAGCACAGTTCACAGTTACAGACGCAGGAGTATTCAAAGTCCTGATGTCCAGAACCCTTACGTTGATCTCAGCCTTTGCATTCTTAACTTCGAATGCAGTCTTGAGCTCCTCCGGCTGGCAGGCAGCGAAGATGCCGGCCAACGCGATAAGCGATAAAAGTTTTTTCATCTTAAAGTGAATATTAAACATTAAACATAAATTTCTTTCCTTACCCGAGCAGCATCGGGCCAGTCAGACCCTATTGCCGTTCAAAAGGCAAATATACTCCAATTCTGATAAAAAACAAAAAATAAAAATTTTTATCGCACAAAATTCAACTGACTTTCAATAAAATATGGACTAAATTGATTCTTGCTCATAATATTGTCAGAGGCCTCGGTGCGGAACTCCTTATAGTAATATTGTTCGTTGTTGGCATTGTAGGACATGCCCATCTGCCCGGAAGTCCTCACCCTCGGGATATACCCCCGGCGTTTCTGGTTGTACGGCGGGAGGGCTATCTGGAAGCGGAACCCCACGTTGAGCTGGGCATCCGGTGCCTTCTCGGCATAAAGCCCGGCGGAGCAGTGGCGGAAATGGCGGATCATCTCGTACTTCAGCCCCACATCCCCGAGCAGGAACTTCTGAAGGCGGAGCGTGAACTGCGTCCCGAGAGGCGGGCAATAATAGTTGGCGGCCACATTCCAGCGGAAATAAGGCTCCTTGCTATAGTGGAAACGGAATCCGTCCCAGTAGCTGTTGGCCAGCAGTCCGAGCTGCGTATCAAGCGAGAAGCGCTCATCCGGAAAATAGTACAGCATCTCCAGAGCGAGCCCGTAACGGTTGGCAGAGAACGCGCCGGCAGTCAGTTTCCCGCTGATGTTGAGGTGCCACGGGTCGCGAAAACTCTGGGAAAGAGTGACAAATCCGGGATGCACCTTGGAGGAAAGGGAGCCGTAGCCGTCATTATATATAGGTAGAGCCAGCTGATAGCTGAACTTCATCCCAGGCCAGAGCGAAACTTCAAGTGCCGGGGCAAGTTGCCATAGAGACTGATAGACCTGGTTGATTATAAGGTTCTTGAGGGAGATCTGGGGGTATATGACTATATCCACCTTACCCAGAGAACTGGCTTGCATCTCCTCGTCCCGGACCATGTCCCAGCCTTCATCCAGACGTCTGGTGGCATGCCACACCCCGGTCCGCGGAGAATAGGAAAGAGTGATCTCCGGCACATGGCGATGAGTACCGATGATCTCCACTTTCCTGTCTATAGGCAGCCCGGCCCCCTCCACTATACGGCAAGCCCGAGCAAAGCCTTCTGAGGGAAGCTTATATGAATCATTTTCAATCGTGAATACAAGCACATCATCGTTGAAAGCGTAGCGGACATTCGCATAACCGGCCTCGACGAGCCTTGCCGCCACGGCCACGCAGGCTTCTTCCGCATCCTGCCCCCGGCACTCCTGCGCTCTGCAAAGAAACGCCAAGATGACGGCGGCCAGAACGTACAATATATTGGTCTTGCTTATCATGTCTTATGTCAGCGGATATTTTCCAACACTTCGGAAGTATCGATACGTCCGGACTTGTCGTAAGTGTCATGGCGGACCATCCCGACCCCGGCAGCATACCAGGTAAGAGCCGTGGTCTCGCGGTTGCGCCCCGGCCCTTTCTCCACCTTATGTTCCGAGACCACCGGACAGTCGAAAACACCGGCGGGGGTCTCGACACGCTCTACACGCAGCACTTTACGCTCCGTGACCCTGACCCTCCAGGTAAGTCCCATCGCCGAGACGCTGAACTCCAGATCAGGCAGGACCGTCCCGGCAGAAAGCGATGAGGGCAGCACAGAGCGGGCCGGCACGGAAGACACGCTCCGGTCAGGCAGGCGGTTGCGGAGCACGGAGGCCATGGCCTCGGACGGATCGGCACAGACCTCTCCCCCGGAAAGCACCTGCGCACCATACAGGACAGGCCCCCCGTTGAGGGGCCTCCCCTTGCTGTCCGTGAACAGCGACGAACATTCGACAGCGACCACACCGTCAGGCCCGACAGCGGACTTGAGTATCGTGAGTTCGTGACGCCACTTCAACTTGCCGGAATCCGCATGGCGTCTCCCATACGAGAGAACAGCCCCTTCCCGCGTGCAGAAATATGCCTCTGTCGCAGACTCCGGCGATGGCGTGGAAAGAAAGGCTGCCATTACGGCAGACAAGATGAGTGTCCTCAACATCAGAATATCTTATAAATCAGGCGCAAAGAAAGCACAGGCCAGAAACGCAGCCAGTCCAGAGACGCATCCGGAACGTCCTCCAGCAGGTCTTCTGCTGACGGGTCATATTCCACCTCATTGGGAGAGTTCAACTGCGGACGGGCAAAGCACACGCCAAGATCGGTCTGAAAAGCAAAGTGCCCTTTCGGCATGCTGCGCCCGAAACCTATGGCGGCATACGGCCGGAAACGAGGCAGGACAAGGTTCAGTTCCACCCGGCCGGCCCCATCCTGTTCTTTGACCTCATAAGTGCGCCCAAGGGCGCTCGCGCGGATAGAACTTATATCGGCGGGGGTGTACCCGGACACGTCCTTATATCTCTCGTTTATTGCATCAACCTCAGACTGGAGGCTGGTATAACTGCCCCAGAAAGCCTTGTCGGTCGTCGCGACAGCTGTGATGAAGGTATCGTTCATCCCATAGAAGAAACCGGCAGTCAAGTGGAAAGACGACTTTTTGAAAGGATAAAACTCAATGGCAGCCTTGAGGGTGCTAAGATTAAGCGAAGAGTTCAGCCCGAGGTTGACATCGTCAAAACGGGTGTTGATCCTGTCTGGAAGCCCGGCGGCCTGAAGATTGGCATTGACCTCAGAAATGCTTGCATTGACCTGGTCAAGGTCAATATCAAAATTGGTATTGAAATTAAGCGAAGGCGCGTTAAAACCGGCAGTCAAAACCAGATGGTCAGTGACAAGCGGCATGGCGAGCTGGATTCCTACCCCGGTAGTGCCGGCTTCAACACCGAAAGAAAGGCTGTTGAAGGCCTGTTGGGCGGAAGCCGGTAAAGACATGGCCGAAATGACCGCGATGGCAAACAGAGTTTTTTTCATACTGCAAAGAAGATTAGATTGTTATTTAAGTCCCAGTTTATATCGGAGTCCGAAATTGACCCACTTGCATGCCTGAAGTTCGAACATGACTTCAAAACGGTTTTCCCAAATCGATGCAAGGAACCCAACATTGAAAGTTCTGGCATCATATTCCGCAATGAGACGGACTCCGTCGAGTATCGACCGGTCGCAGAGAAATGCCGGAGTAAATGTCAGACCCGCCGCCGGGCCGTTGAGCGGATAGTCTCTACGTCTGTTGTACTGGTATGCAAGGTGAGCGCCGACTTCTCCCCACGTAGTGGAGAAGTGCTTGGTGGCGGCTATGTAGTTGCGGTTGAAATATCCGTTCCCGTCACCCTCGACATCAGCGTCCACGTAGCCGTTGGTCGAAGACGCCGTGGTCGGGTCACTGACACCGAGCACGACGGAGGGCAGCCATTTCAGACCGAACTCCCCTTCTTTCAAGACCTGGAACCGTCCCAGAAAATGCCGGTCCTGATTGAACATTATCCGGGCTCGCCCGGTGGCTCCGGGAACCTTGGCGCCATCGAATATCGTACAGACGTACCCGACTTCCAACCGGCTCCAGAACGTGAGGCTGAACCCGTAGTTGAACGTGGAGTAGCTCCAGCCGGATGTGGGAAGCGAATGGCGGTTGAGGTAATTGTTTGTTATCATGAACGTGCCCTCGTCCTGCATCTCGGCCGAAGGCATCTGGAGCAGCCCGCTTGAAGCATCAACAAACTGCGCCCCCACCCGTATGGGCAGGAGCATCAGCAAAGTAAAAATCAATGTCCGGACTCTCCTCATCAGGCGGCAGCCGGAATCAATAATTTCTGGCAGCCAGACGGAAATAACTTTGAGGATGCGCGCAGACAGGACATACGTCCGGAGCGGACGGGCCGACTACAATGTGCCCGCAGTTGCCGCACTCCCAGATTGCATCCCCTTCCCGTGTGAACACAAGCTTTCCCTCGACATTGGCGAGAAGTTTCTTGTAGCGCTCCTCGTGATGTTTCTCTATCTCGGCGACCATCTCGAAGAGAGCTGCAATCTCATCAAAGCCTTCCTCACGGGCCGTCTTGGCAAAAGAAGGGTACATCTCTGTCCACTCGTAGTGCTCGCCCGCCGCAGCGTCAGCAAGATTAGCTTCAGTGTCCGGAACAGCACCGCCATGAAGCAGCTTGAACCAAATCTTGGCGTGTTCTTTCTCGTTGTCAGCCGTGGCTTCGAACAGTTCCCCTATCTGGACATAGCCGTCTTTCTTTGCCTTTGAAGCATAATAAGTGTACTTGTTTCGAGCCTGGCTCTCACCAGCATACGCCGCAGCCAAGTTGGCCTCGGTCTTCGTACCTTTAAGAGATTTCATGATACTTGCGTTTTTATAGTCACTGCGAAGGTAACACTTATTTTTATATATTTGGCAAAATTTCCGGACATGGCAGACAACTATCTTGAAAAGAAATACGACGAATACCTCCACGGCAGAAACATCATACGGCGCGCCAACCCGTCACTTGACAGTCTGTTGAGCAGGGTCTCCGGGCAGCAGGAGCAGACCGCCCCGGACTACAGAGTCAAGCAGGCCCAGCTTGACGCCGTCATACGCTCCGCAGAAAGGCTCGACCTCGATGCCGAGTTCTCCTCAGATGAGGGCAGAGGGCTGGTATCGATCCGCTGCAGCACAGCTGAAGACCTCGGAGCTCTCGTCCTTGCGGCAAGACTCAAGGCCGCCGAACTCGGCCTACACTCAAGGCCTGCCCTCCAAGAACATGAAGGGCAGGCCGAGATCACAATATTCCGATAGCATCAGACTCTCCCCGGATATTCCTCAAGCGCCTTCTGGAGCACCACGAGAGCCTTGGCCAAGTCTTCCTTGCAGAGCACATAGGCCATCCTGACTTCCTGACGACCCTCCCCAGGCTCAGTATAGAAGCCCGAAGCAGGAGCCATCATCACTGTAGAGCCTTCGTAGCGGAAGTCACTCAGGCACCAGATGCAGAACTTTTCGGCATCATCCACAGGCAGTTTTGCAAGTGTGTAGAACGCCCCCATCGGGATCGGAGAATAAACCCCCGGAATCTTGTTGAGACCGTCTATCAGGAAATTGCGGCGGTCAAGATATTCCTCATAGACACCGTGCAGGTATTCCTTGGCGACATCTATCGATGCGGCGGCCACAAGCTGTCCGATAAGCGGCGGCGAAAGGCGGGCCTGACAGAACTTCATCACAGCCTCATGGACTTTCTTGTTGTGGGTGCAAAGGCAGCCTATGCGGGTGCCGCACTCGGAATAGCGCTTGGAGACTGAGTCGAAAAGCACGACATTGTCGTCTATCCCCTCAAGATGGAAGGCTGAGATGTACGGCATGCCGGTGTATATGAACTCCCTGTAGACCTCGTCGCTGAACAGGAAGAGATTGTGTTTCTTCACTATATCGCGCAGCTGGAGCATCTCCTTGCGTGTGTAGAGGTATCCGGTAGGATTGTTGGGGTTGCAGATGAGGATGGCCTTGGTCTTCTCCGTAATCTGTTTCTCGAAAGCTTCCACAGGCGGCAGCCGAAAACCATCCTCTATACGTGTCTTGACACTTTTGATGACAGCGCCGACAGAAATGGCGAAAGCCATATAGTTGGCGTAAAACGGGTCCGTGACTATTATCTCGTCACCCGGGTCAAGACAGGCGAGGAAAGCGAAAAGCACGGCCTCGGAGCCTCCTGCCGTGATGATTATCTCCTCCGGAGAAAGGTATATGCCGTATTCGGCATAGTACTTCACCATCTGGGTGCGCAGCTCCAGCAGCCCGTCCGACGGGCTGTACTCCAGTATATCCCTGTCTATATGGTGCAGGGCATCAAGCGCGCACTGCGGAGTCTTGATATCCGGCTGGCCTATGTTGAGGTGGTAGACATGAACGCCGTTGCGCTTCGCCTCATCAGCGTATGGGGCGAGTTTTCGGATCGGAGAGAACGGCATGTTCTCCGCCCGGTGTGATATTTCCATTGACATAGAAGGTTACAGTTCAGTGTGCTCAAATATATGAATAATTGTCAAAAAATTCACTATCTTGCAGCCCAGTAACACCATTAATTGATGAAACATCTAAACAAACTTATCTTCAGCCTTGCTGCTCTGGCCGCAGCCGGCATCAGCGCCGAATCAAGAGAACTTGAAATCAACCTTTCCAAGCCCGGCGCCACCATACAGCCGACGATGTACGGCATTTTCTTCGAAGACATCAATTTCGCCGCTGACGGCGGGCTCTACGCCGAGCTGGTCAAGAACCGCTCTTTTGAGTTTCCGGATCATCTCCAGGGATGGAAGAGTTTCGGTAAGGTAGAAGTCCGCAATGACGGCCCGTTCGAGCGCAACCCCCACTATGTCAGGCTTTCCGATCCAGGACACCGCGACAAATACACCGGGCTTGACAACGAGGGATTCTTCGGGATAGGCCTCAAGAAAGACGCGCAGTACCGCTTCAGCGTATGGGCCAGAGCCCCGTTCGGAGGCCAGGGCAAGATACGCATAGAATTCGTCAATCCGGCCTCGATGGGAGAGAGACAGTATTTCTGTCAGGCCCACATAACGGTCGATTCTCCCGAATGGAAGCAGTACGAGGTGGTGATGACCTCCGACAGGACCGACCCGAAAGCCGTCCTGCGCATTTTTGATGAGAACCCTCAGGTCACCATTGACCTTGAGCACATCTCCCTGTTCCCGGTGGACACATGGATGGGACACCGCAACGGCATGCGCAAAGACTTGGCACAGGCGCTCGCCGACCTGCACCCGGGGGTGTTCCGTTTTCCAGGAGGCTGCATCGTCGAGGGTACAGACCTAGCCACCCGCTACAACTGGAAGAACTCCGTGGGCCCGGTGGAGAACAGGCCGCTCAACGAGAACCGCTGGCAGTACACCTTCCCGCACCGCTTCTTCCCAGACTACTACCAGAGCTACGGGCTGGGATTCTATGAGTTCTTCCTGCTGAGCGAGGAGATAGGCAGCGAACCTCTTCCTATCCTGAGCTGCGGCCTCGCCTGCCAATTCCAGAACAGCGAGCAGAGCGCACATGTGCCAGTAGACCAGCTCCAGCCGTACATAGATGACGCTCTTGACCTCATCGAGTTCGCCAACGGGGGCACTGACACAGAATGGGGAGCCCTGCGCGCAAGCATGGGACATCCGGAGCCTTTCGGACTCAAGTTCATTGGCATCGGCAACGAGCAGTGGGGCGAGGAATACCCGGCAAGGCTCGAACCGTTCATAAAGGCCATCAGAGCCAAGTATCCGGAAATCAAAATAGTAGGCTCCTCGGGGCCTAATTCCGAAGGAGAGCAGTTCGACTTCCTTTGGCCGGAGATGCGCCGCCTGAAAGCCGATCTGGTGGACGAGCATTTCTACAGGCCGTATGAGTGGTTCCTCAGCCAGGGAGCGCGATATGACAACTATGACCGCAAGGGGCCAAAGGTTTTCGCCGGAGAGTACGCCTGCCACGCCAATGGCCGCAAGTACAACCATTTCTACGCCTCGCTTCTGGAAGCGGCGTTCATGACCGGGCTTGAAAGGAACGCCGACATCGTGCAGATGGCCACATACGCTCCTCTGTTCGCCCATGTAGAAGGATGGCAGTGGCGGCCGGATCTCATCTGGTACGACAACCTACGGTCTTTCCGTACAGCAAGCTGGCATGTGCAGCAGATGTATTCAGAGTATAAGGGTGAAAGAGTCCTCAAGACCACATCCGGAGGTGTTCCGCTATGCGGCGGCGAAGGCCAGGACGGACTGTTCGCAAGCGCCGTGCTTGACGGGGACAGGGTCTATGTCAAGGTCGTCAACACCACCCCGGACGCGCAGAGCATCTCCCTGAAATTCAACGGGCTCAAAAGGAAGCAGAAAATCGAGGCCGACAAACTGGTCAACCTCCACTCCTACGACCTCTACGAAGACAACAGCCTCGATGACCCTGACGCATTCGAGCCATATACGGAAAAGTTCGACTTCTCGGACGGCAGCGTGGCGGCAGAGCCTTACAGCTTCTCAATCTATTGCTTCCGGCTCGTCAGATAGCTTCTCAAGTGAAGGGTTGAATCCCTTATAGCCTTGAGTCTCGACGGAGAGGGCGATGTTTTGGACAAGTGACCAGTAAGCATCCTTGTCGAAAGACGTCCCTCCACTCCAGAGAACCTCGAAAGACATTCCGCAATATTTGAAGAGCCATCCACTCTCACGGAAAGCGTTGCGCAGATAGAAGCCCTTGCGGCGAACTCTCTGCGCAGCGTTTTCCGCATACGGGTCAAGCGGCTCTATGTCAAGCACCACCTGCCTACCGGGGTAAGTCTCACGTATCAACTGCAAGGCCTGAGTTCCGCAGCCCGATGCCCGGCAGGAGCTGTCAACGGCAAGGAAGAACACATAGACACTCCGGTCTCCCTTGTACACAGAGGTGAAACCGCAATAAGAATCCCCTTCGCACAAAGCCCAGAGGTCAAGTTCCCCCCGGCTGCACATGTCCGCCTGCACCGCCACGGGGAGCCGCTCTTCCGGAGGGAAAGCCTCAAGGTTGGTGCGCTCTATCATTTCAAGGTACGGACTTCCCGCACCAGCTTTTACCAGTCTCATAGTGAAAGAAGATATTTTGCGGCGCCCGCCCCCGCCAGAGCGCCGGTAGAAAACGCCGTCTGAAGATTATAGCCTCCTGTATCGGAGTCAATATCAAGCATCTCTCCACAAAAATACAGGCCCGGGACTTGCCGGGAAGCCATAGTCTTGGCTACCACAGAGTCAGCGGACACTCCACCGGCCGTCACTACAGCACGCTCATAACCCACGAATCCGGCAATATCAAACTTCCATGCCTTCAAGGCCTTGGCTATGGTCGGCAGATTGACCCAGACCTTTGTTGCAGTACGGGAGCGGCGTTCAAGCGTCATTATTCCCGGATTCATCTCCACGAAGGACGGAATCAGGTCCCACGGCATCAGTTTGCCCAGAAGAATCCGGCACTTCTCCTTCTCACGCAGCCGGGCGGAACGCGGATCCTTGTCCACCTCTGTCCAGAGCTGCTTCACCCTCTCCGTCAGTTCGGTGAGGGTGACCCCCGGCTTCAAGTCAAGCACAAGCGAGACCTTGGCTCCGTTCAGCATGGACTTGACAGCCTTGCGGCTGAGCTGAAAACCGAGAGGGCCCTCAAGCCCCCCGTCCGTGAAGTCAATGTCACCGAATTCCGAGCCGGCTTCCGTCCCTCCGACAATAAGAGTCAAGGCTATGTTCTTGAGATGCAGCCCGCAGAGTTTTTCTCCAAGAGCGGTGAGAGGAGTCCCCCTGTCTATATGCAAGTCTTTGTCCTCCACAAGTTTGTACCCTTGAGGAACAAGGGCAGTGAGTGAAGGGAATGTCGGCTCTATCTTGTGTCCGAGCATTTCTGCCCAGCGGAGCCCGTCCCCCGTGGAACCGGTACCGGGATAGCTGAGTCCCCCTGTGGCAAGAACGAGAACTTTACAATTCCAGACAGTCCCGTCAGAAAGCCTGACTGTGAAGCCTGGGGTCACATCCTCGACTCCGGCCTCGCAGACGATTTTGACTCCCACCGAGTTACAGGCATTCACAAGGGTGTCCACCACATCCGATGCCCGGTAGGACTCGGGGAAAGCCCTGTCCCCCCGTTCCACCACACTGCGCATCCCGAAGCGGCCGAACCAGTCAAGCAAAGCCTCAGGAGGGAGGGTGAAGAAAGCGGACTTCACAAAATTAGGGTTGCTGCGCACATGCGTGGAAAAATCATTCCAGCCCTTGACATTGGTAAGGTTGCACCGCCCCTTCCCCGTTATCATCACCTTCCTGGCTGGCCGGGGCATCTTCTCAAGCAGGGTCACCTGCGCATCAGAACCGGCATCAACCAAGGTTTTGGCAGCATAGTACGCAGCCATCAATCCGGAGGCGCCGCCCCCGACCACTACAATATCACTTTTCATCAGGAAAACAAAAAAAGGGAAAGCTTAGCACATCGCACCGCTACGACCTCCTACCTTTGCTGCCTTCCGGCCCTGGAGGATTTGGAGGGAGCTGGTCGTGTACGACTTTCCCGTTGCAAATATAGCAAAAAAATCAAATGCAGTTGAATATCATCGGGAGAATGTCGTCCACTTTCTCAAATTTCAGAACCGGAAGTTTGACACCTGATTTTCCCGATATTTTCACTGGAGAGGCCTGAGGCC
>ERZ808242.496-NODE-496-length-28316-cov-4.783058_pt1 | contig 28316 bp, 25 predicted proteins | sample MGYA00521244_ERZ808242 | MGnify/ENA primary metagenome ERZ808242 (study PRJEB31516, sample SAMN03275573) | gut metagenome | biome: mammalia-associated habitat; material: feces | host: Papio cynocephalus | place: Kenya | collected 2012-07-27 ... | reverse complement strand
TCTGCAGTTCAGAGCGATAATACAGTACCGCTTGAAGACTGTCGGGAAGGAGGAACAGATGAATAATAATAGGCAGTCTTATGCTGCTGACGGAAAAATTACCGCTTTGTACTGCCGCCTCTCACGAGACGATGAACTGCAGGGTGATTCCAACAGCATTATTAACCAAAAGGCTATACTACAGAAGTACGCAGACGAAAACGGATTTCACAACACCGCATTTTTCGTAGATGATGGATTTTCCGGCACGAACTTTGACCGTCCCGATTGGCAACGACTTATGGGACTGGTGGACGAGGGCAGGGTCGGCACGATTATCGTAAAAGACATGAGCCGCCTGGGGCGCGACTATTTGAAAGTCGGTATGTATACGGAGATGATTTTCCCCAATGCCGATATTCGCTTCATTGCCATTAACAACGGCGTAGATAGCGCAAACCAAGCTGAAAACGATATGACCCCGTTTATCAATATCTTTAATGAATTTTACGCCAAGGATACCAGCCGTAAGATACGCGCCGTTTTCAAAACAAAGGGACAGTCCGGAAAGCCGCTCAGCACGAACCCGCCATACGGATATGTGAAAGACCCGGAAGATAAAACGCATTGGATCATTGATGAAGAAGCGGCTGCGGTTGTCCGGGAGATATTTCGGCTGTGCGTACAGGGGTATGGAGTATCACAGATTGCAAAGGAGATCACAAAGCGGCACATCATGAATCCTACGGCGTATGCCAAGCACCACGGACGAACGATTCCTGACAATCGGGAATTTGCCGGAGATTACAAATGGGGAAATAGTACGGTTTCCCATATGCTCTCCAGACCCGAGTATCTCGGCTCCACAGTCAACTTCAAAACCTACCGTAAATCCTACAAACAGAAAAAGCAATTGTATCGTGACCCTTCTGAGTGGCAGATTTTCGAGAACACCCATGAAGCCATTATTGACCGAGAGACCTACGATATTGTGCAGCGGATCCGCGACAGCAGGCGCAGAGTTACACCAATGGGTGAAATGCCGACTTTGTCCGGCATGGTATTCTGTGCCGACTGTGGTGCGAAGCTATACCAGGTGCGTGGGCGCAATCTACCGCAAAGCGAATACATGGTATGCGCCACCTATCGTAAACGGGGAAAAGAAGTCTGCTCCTCACATCAGATCCGCAATTCCGTTATCGAGGAGTTCCTGCTGGACGGCATCCGCAATGTAACCGCCTATGTGCGTGAGCACGAGGAGGAATTTGTGGAAATGGTCACAAAGTTGTCCAAAGCCGAAACCGAAAAGACGCTCCGAGACGAAAAACTGGAGCTGGAGCAGGCTCAAACACGGATTCACAAGCTCGATACCATCATTCAGCGGCTCTACGAGGATAATGTCGAAGGTAAGATATCCGATGAGCGTTTTGCCAAGATGTCCGAAAGCTATGAAACGGAGCAGAAAGAACTGGAAGAACGTATCACGGCGCTTCGCAGTAATATTGCCGCTCAGCAGGAGAATCGTGTGAATGTAGACAGCTTCATTGCTCTTGTACGAAAGCATACAGATATCTGCGAACTAAATGCGGAGATCATAAGGGAATTTGTTGAGCGTATTGAGGTTTTCCAAGCTGAACGTGTATGCGGCAAAAAGGTGCAGAAGCTCAGAATCGTATGGAATTGTATTGGCTCATTCAATCCGCCACAGCCAGACGGAAAAGGAAAAACGGCATAGCCGCATGACACGACTATGCCGATATTTCCGGGATTATAAAATCCCTAAGTTGCACCCGCTTTGGGGGTGTGCTTCTTTTTTGGTGGACGATATAGGACTCGAACCTATGACCTTCCGCACGTCAAGCGGATGCTCTAGCCAGCTGAGCTAATCGTCCATGAAGTTACCTGGATAGTATAATCGCAGGCGGGCAATTTGTCAAGTGGCGATTTGGAAAATTGTCAAAATCGGCGAAATTTCCCTGGGACGCTTAACTCATGCTTTTCTTTTTTCCGGAAATAGGCTATAATATTTCCCGAACGCAACACAGCAAGGAGACAGTCCATGAGAATTCTGTACGACAGCAAGCTTCCCCAATTCAAAGATCCCTTCGGCACCCTGACTCCGGGTCAGGTCTGCCGTCTTCACATTCATATTCCCTGCGCCGTCCAGGCCACCGCCGTGAAATGCCTGATGCAATATGAGGACGGCCGCACCACCGCCCAGGAAGTTTTCTTCTCCAAAGCGCGTACCGAAGACCCCTACGAAATCTGGCAGGCGGATTTTTCCATCCATCAGGAGGGGCTTTACTTCTACTATTATTATATCGACACCCCCAGCGGCGGCTTCCGGCTGTTCAAGCAGGGGGACGACACCAACATGGAGGCCGGTGCCCTCTGGCAGGTCAGCTGCGTCCCGGCGGATTTCCACACCCCGGTTTGGGCACGGGGCGCCACCATCTACCAGATTTTCCCCGACCGGTTCCGCAAATCCGGGGACTGCGATCTCACCGGCAAGCTGACCCCCTACACCGTCCACCCCAGCTGGAATGAGGAGGTGGACTGGCGACCCACCGAGGATGATCTGGTGCTCAACAACGACTTTTTCGGCGGCAATTTCCGGGGCATTACCGAAAAGCTGGACTATATCGCGGATCTGGGTGTGAATCTTCTCTACCTGAATCCCATTTCCAAAAGCTTTTCCAGCCACCGCTACGACACCGGCGACTACAAAACCCCCGATCCCATGCTGGGCACCGAGGCAGATTTTGCCGAGCTGTGCCGTCAGGCCCACGCCCGGGGCATCCGGGTGATCCTGGACGGGGTCTATTCCCACACCGGCTCCAACAGCCCCTATTTTAACCGGGAGGGTCAGTTTGACTCCCTGGGTGCCTACAATTCCCAGGAATCCCCCTACTACAGCTGGTACACCTTCCAGCATTGGCCGGACCGCTACACCTGCTGGTGGAATTTTGACACCCTGCCCACGGTGAACAAGCTGGATCCCGCCTTCGTGAAATTCATCATCGAGGATGAGGACAGCGTGGTGGCTCACTGGATGAAGCTGGGAGCCGACGGCTTCCGGCTGGACGTGGCCGACGAGCTGCCCGACGAATTCATCCGTCTGCTGCGCAGGCGCATCAAGGCCATCAACCCTGACGCGCTCCTGCTGGGCGAGGTCTGGGAGGATGCCTCCGCGAAGATCGCCTACAACCGCCGCAGAACCTACTTCACCGCCGGGGAGCTGGACAGCGTCATGAACTACCCCTTCCGCACGGCCATCATCGACTACGTCCGGGGTCACGACGGCGGCGCCGCCCTGAAGGAAACGGTAATGTCCATTGTGGAAAACTATCCGCCGGAGGTGGTTCAGTGCAACATGAACCTCCTTGGCACCCACGACACCCCCCGGATCCTCACCGCCCTGGTGGACGACTTCAACGGCACCCGGGAGGAAATGTCCAAGCGACACCTGTCCCGGAACCAGTTTGACATTGCCTATGACCGGCTGCTGATGGCGGCATTCCTGCAATATACCCTCCCCGGCAGCCCCAGCCTGTACTACGGTGACGAGGCGGGCATGGAAGGGGGTCGGGATCCCTTCAATCGCCGACCCTATCCCTGGGGTCGGGAAAACACGGAAATTCTAGACCATTTCCGGCAGCTGGGAAAGCTCCGCCGGGAGCATCCCGCTTTCCGTCTGGGGGATATCCGGTTCTTCCAGGCAGGAGACCGGCACATTGGCTTCACCCGAAGCTATGCGGGGAAGACCTACCGGGTCTGCTGCAACCGCAGTGCCGACCCCTGGGAAGTCCGGGCAGGCGCCATCCTCATGGGCTTTCACCTGCAGATGGTCACGCCGGACAGTCTGATCCTGGCCCCCCGGGGCTTCTGCGTGACGGAGGAGGCTTAAATGGAAACCGAACACTTTTTTATCGGCTATTGCCGCCAGCTGGATAACGCCCGGATGGTGGAGGTTCTTGTGGAAAATGGGCAGGTCACCGAGGCGGACTGCTGCTACGGCAGCTGCGCCTACCAGAGCAGCTGTCCCATCGCCAAGGAAATTGACGGACTTCAGGCGTGAGCCTGTCCGCCCTCCGGTTCCTACTGAAGTACGAGATAGAACGGGTTGTCCTTCTATGTTTCGTTTTTTTAACTGGTTTTTGCGCATAATTTTTGTTCATTTCTCCAAAAGTTTGTTTTGCACTTGCATTTATAATAGGAGTCTGTTATATTGGCTCATACACCGGTAGGATAAGGGAATCTCCGAGGAAATCGACAAGAGCCGGAAGCGGGCGAAAAAATCCGCCCTCCAGCCGAGGATGATTTATTCAGAGTTTCCTAAGGAAGGATGATACCAATGGCACACACCGAGGCGAGCGTTCCCACCAAGAAACGCATTTTGCAGACCTGCGTCCGGCTCTTCCTGATGCAGGGCTATCAGAAAACTACCATGCTCCAGATCCTGGAGGGAAGTCAGGTTTCCAACAGCAGCTTCCAGAATATTTTCCGCGCCAAGGACGGTGTGCTGGCGGAGCTGGTGGACTTTATGTTTGCCTACCAGTTCGGCACGGCCAGGGACACCACCTCAAATCTGCCCCCGGTGTATGTCTACGCGGCGGAGACCGCCATCCAGCTGACCCTGACGGAGCTGAACGAAAATCTTCGGGAGATTTATACGGTGTCCTACACCAAGCCCCTGATCCTGGACTCCATCGTCCGGCAGACCGCCCAGGAACTTCAGACCATTTTCTCCCCTTACCTGCCGGGGCTGACCTATACGGACTTCTATCATCTGGACATCGGCACCTCCGGGGTCATGCGCAGCTACATGCTCCACCCCTGCGATGAGGATTTCCCCCTGGAGAAAAAGCTCCGGGATTTCCTGACCATCAATCTGCGGGCTTATAATGTGCCCCCGGCGGAGGTGGAGAAGGCCATCGCCTTTGTGGAGAACCTGGACATCCGGAAGGTCGCCCGACAGGTCATGGAGAAGCTCCTGAAGGATCTGCAGATGCGCTACGACTTCACCCTGCCCGAAGAGCCTCACCTCCAGTCGGCCAAGTAGGGTCTATCCGAATCCCGGAAGTATGGCCAGCAGCAGGGGATTGTTTGCCGGAGGAAGCCATTTTTCCCCAGGAATGCTCGCTGTATTTCAAGGGAAAATGGCGCAGCACCGGGCAAAAAGAGCCGCTGATTGGGCGTTTTGACAGTTTTTAGATACGCTCTAATAATTCCCATGTTCATAAAAATCAGCCCCTCGGCAAAGCCGAGGGGCTTCTTTTGCGCAAAAACGGCGCGCAGATCCAGCTCCGGCTTGGGAAGTGCTTTCCCTCTTTCCCATAAGTAATCAGCAAAATAGCCAAATATCAGTCGTTGTCATTGACGAAATCTGATATTTGTGATAAATTGAAAAAAGACCACGAATACGTTTACTGGAAGGGAAAAAGCGTTGCTATTGTCTTTTCCTGCCCGGCCGCCGTTTCCAGCGTCTGCCCGCCTTCCGGATCCGGCAGCTGATGTTCTTTCTCTGTTTCGTGCCGATCCGTACTTTCTGTTTTGGTTTTTTCACCAGAGTAAAGGTTTCAGTCGAAAATTCTGAAACGTAACTGAAAATATTGGAACATTTCACTATTCTGGCCTTTACCTTTCCGGCAAAGTCTGTTATCATATAAGTGAAATCAATTTTATCATTTCCAGCACTATACTTTGCAGAGGTGAGAGAGGATGCTGTCGCAGGAAAAAATTCTGGTTGTCGAGGACAACGAATTAAACCGCACCATGCTGGTGGAGATTCTTTCCGGGCAGTATGCCGCGCTGGAAGCGGAGAACGGCCAGGTTGCTCTGGAGCTTCTGCTATCGCACAGAGATGAGATTGCCCTGATTCTTCTGGACATCGTCATGCCCGTCATGGACGGCTATACCTTCCTGGATATCATCAAGAAGGATCCCCAGCTGTCCCTGATCCCGGTGATCGTCATGACCCAGAACACCAGCGAGGACGCGGAGGTGGCCGCCCTGTCTCACGGCGCAACCGATTTCGTGCCCAAGCCCTATCGGCCGCAGGTGATCCTCCACCGGATCGCCGGCATCATCCATCTGCAGGAAACCGCCTCCATGATCAATCAGTTCCGGTACGACCAGCTCACGGGACTTTACAGCAAGGAGTTCTTCTATCAGCAGGCGCAGGCCATGCTCATGCGCAACCCGGATAAGGAATACAGCATTATCTGCTCCAATGTGGTCAATTTCAAGCTCTACAACGACACCTTCGGCATTGCCGCCGGCAATCAGCTCCTCCGGCGCATTGCTCAGGGCATGGACGAGCGCATCGGCGCAGGCGGCGTTACCGGCCGGTATTCCGCCGATCGGTTCGTATGCCTTCAGGAACGGGAAAAAGAGCAGGCCGCCCGAGCCTCCATCTCCCGGCATGTGGGCATTCCCACAGAATCGAAAAGCGTCGAGATCAAATGGGGCATTTACGAGATTCGGGATCGTTTTCTGCCCCTGGAATACATGTGCGACCGGGCCTTGCTGGCCGCGGACAGCATCAAGGGGCAGTATGACCGTTCCCTGGCCGTCTACGACGACGCTTTGCGCCGGAAGCTCCTGCGGGAGCAGAGCATCACCTCCACCATGGAGTCCGCTCTGGCAAACAGCCAGTTTGCCGTCTATCTGCAGCCCAAATACCGAGCCAGCGACAGCCAGCTGTGCGGTGCCGAGGCTCTGGTTCGGTGGATTCACCCGGAGTGGGGCTTCCTGTCCCCGGGAGAGTTTATCCCCCTGTTCGAGCGCAACGGCTTCATCTACCGGCTGGATCGGTTCGTCTGGGAGCAGGCCTGCATCCTCCTGCGCCGGTGGCAGGATGCGGGCTATCCCCCGCTGCCCGTTTCCGTAAACGTTTCCCGGGCGGACGTGTGTCAGCCGGATCTGGTGGATTTTCTCCTGGAGCTGACCCAGAAATACAATATCGATCCGAAGCTTCTCCATCTGGAGATCACGGAAAGTGCCTACACCGAAAACTCCAAGCAGATCATCGCCACGGTGGATGAGCTGCGCGCCAAGGGCTTCATCATCGAGATGGACGACTTCGGCAGCGGCTATTCCTCCCTGAATATGCTCAGCCAGCTGAAGCTGGACATTCTGAAGCTGGATATGAAATTCGTCCAGAGCGAGACCTCCCAGAGTGCCGACCGGGGGATTCTCCGGCTGATCGTGGAAATGGCGCACCGGATGAATCTGAGTGTGGTGGCCGAAGGCGTGGAGACCCTGAGCCAGCTCAACCGTCTCCAGGAGATCGGCTGCGACTATGTCCAGGGCTACCTGTTTTCCAAGCCCGTACCCCAGGGGGCGTACAGTGAGCTGCTGGAGAACTTCTCCAACCGGCAGGGCGTGCCCCTGCCCTCCGCTCCCAGCATCGCTCAGACCCGGCACTTCCTGCTGGTAGCCGACGAGGATGCCCAGTGCCGGGAGCTGCTGGCCGATGCCTTCGCGGACACCTACGAGGTGGTGCAGGCCGACGACTGCGGCCGTGCCCTGGCCTTCCTGTCCGAAAACGCCAACAAGCTGGCCTCCCTGATTATCAGCAGTGACCTGCCCAGCCCGGGCGTGGGCGCCGTTGTCAGCACCCTGCGGCGGATCACCACGCCCCGGCACATTCCCATCATGATCGTCACCACCCTGCCCCAGGAGCGTCAGGTGCAGGAGCTGGGGCTGGACGTGGACGACATCGCCTACAAGCCCAGGGACATTCAGTGTACCCGGTGCCTGCGCAGGCGGGTGGAGTGGATGAACATCCTCAACGCCTACAAGTCCCGGGAACGCTCCATGATCTCCGAGGCCTGCCGGGACTACCTGACCGGGCTTCTGAACCGCCGGGGCTTCCAGGCGGCACTGGACGCCATGCAGTCCGAGGACTTCCCCATGGCGGTGTTCCTGTTCGACCTGGACGACCTGAAGCACACGAACGACTCCATGGGTCACACCACCGGCGACAAGCTCCTCAAGCATTTCGCCAGCGTTCTGCGGCAGAACACCCGGAACGGGGATATTCTCTGCCGCTACGGCGGGGACGAATTCGCCGTCATTCTCAAGGGAATGCGCTCGGCCTCGGCCGTCATCCGCAAAAGCGCGGACATCGTCCGGGATACGGCCAAATTCGTCCTGTCCGACGGCACCGGTGCCGCCTGCTCCGGCGGCGCGGTGCTGTGCGAGGCCGGTGTGTCCATGGCCGCCGCGCTGGAGCGGGCGGATCAGGCACTCTATCAGGCCAAGCGTCAGCGCAAGGCCGGCTGCGTCCTCTGGGAGGGCGACGTAGCGTGTCCTTCCGAGCAGAAATGAGACAGCAAAGCTCCCCAGCCTGTTTCAGGCTGGGGAGCTTCCCTTTTACTCGAAGTATTCGCTTACGTCCGCGCTGTCATTGTACTGCTTTCGCACACGGACGATCACGGAGCCGTCCTCCTGTTCCGTTTCCCCGACGATCTGGTACCGGGTGTGGGCACGCTCCATCGCCGCCTTGTAGCGGGACACCTCATCCCGATTGAGCTTGCTTTGCAGCTCCCGGGACAGGCCGCAGTCGGCCTTCTGGGAGAACACCAGGGTCTGCAGAATACAGGCTGCCTTTACACGCTTCATTCCTTTCACCTCCCTCCGCTTCCGCCCGGACAGAACGGATGCCATTTTCAGAGAGATGATCAGTGAACAAACCGCCTGCGAATGCCAGTCTGCCGCCGACACCCGCGGCAACGGATGCACTCCCATGATGCCTTACGCATACCGATATAATAGCACATTTGGGAGGAAATTTCAAAGATTTTTTCGGTTATTCCTCCGTAAAGGTGTAGCGCGCCATGCTGCCCTTGCCGTCGCCGGTGATGATCAGGATGTCGCCTTCAGCGGTTTCCACGGTGTCGATCACAGGGTAGGCGGCATTCGCCTTCACATAGGCCTCCGGACTTTCGCACTGGGCTTCCAGAAATTCCTTCTTCGCGTGGCGTTCGCCGCCGCAGGGGTTGATGGTCTCCACCAAAATTTCGTATGTTTTCATCAAAGACACACTCCTTTCCGGAATCAGCATATCACAGAAGCAGCGGAATATGCAAATGGGCGTTTTTGACAAGAATATCCGCGATAAATTGTGCGGATCCGCGCACTTGTTAATTCTCAGGAGCGGCTGATGGTAATCATATCCCTTATCGGATTTCCGTCTCTTTTTCCCGCAATTCTTTGTAGGTTCTTCCGATAATAACCGCGGAAATCACAAAGGTCAGGATATCCGACACCGGCATGGAGTACAGCACCCCATCCAGGCCGAACACCAGGGGCAGCGTCAGGGCAAAGCCCACGCCAAATACCACCTCCCGGAACATGGAGAGCATGGTTGAGGCCAGTGCCTTCCCCAGAGCCTGCAGGAAGATGAAGCAGGCCTTGTTCACGCAGGCCAGCACCATCATACACAGGTAAATCCGGAAGGCTTTGATGGCGAAGGCCGTGTAGTAGCTGCTCTCATTGGCCGCGCCGAAGATGGCGATGAGCTGCCGGGGACACAGCTCCACCAGAAGCAGCGCAATCAGTCCCACCAGAGCCTCATAAGTCAGAAGCTTTGTAAACAGCTCCTTCACCCGATCCTTTTTCTCCGCGCCCATATTGAAGCCTACAATGGGGATGCAGCCGGCGGCCATGCCCACCACAATGGAAATGACGATCTGGAAGAATTTCATGACGATGCCCACCACGGCCATGGGAATCTGGGCGTACTGCTCCTGACCGAACACAGGATCCAGCGTTCCATACCTGCGCAGCATATTGTTAATGGCCGCCATGGCCGCCACCAGGCTGATCTGGGACAGAAAGCTGGTAATGCCCAGGGTCAGCGTTCGAACGCAGACATCCCCTTTCAGCCCGTAGTCGTGGGCGGCAGGTCTGATGAGACGCATACGCAGAAGATACCAGACGGCAAGCAAAGCCGTCGCCACCTGGCCGATGACTGTGGCCACCGCCGCGCCCATCATACCCCAGCGGAACGCAAAGATAAAAATCGGATCCAGAATGATGTTGAGGATCGCCCCCGCCAGGGTAGAAGCCATGGCAAATTTGGGACTGCCGTCCGCCCGGATGATGGGGTTCATGGCCTGGCCGAACATGTAGAAGGGAATGCCCAGGGTGATGTAGAAGAAATATTCCTGGCTGTGCCGGAAGGTCTCCTCATTCACCGTGCCGCCGAACATGGCGATGATGCCGTCGGCGAAAATCAGATACACCGCCGTCAGCACCAGGCTGGCTCCCAGAATCAGCACCACCGCATTGCCCACACTGCGCTTCGCCTTCTCCGGCTCTCCCCGACCCAAAGCCATGCTGACAAAGGCGCAGCAGCCGTCGCCTACCATGACGGCAATGGCCAGAGCCACCACCGTCAGCGGGAACACCACGGTGTTGGCGGCGTTGCCGTAGGAGCCTAAGTAGCTGGCGTTGGCGATGAAGATCTGATCGACGATGTTGTAGAGCGCGCCCACCAGCAGGGAAATGATGCAGGGAACGGCATAGCCCCGCATGAGCCTGCCGATGGGTGCCTCACCCAGGAATGTGTTTTTGTTGTCCATTGGTACCACCTTTTCATAAAAAATGCGCAAGTCCAGAAGTACATCCGGACTTACGCATTTCGCAACACGATGAATATGGACTTGGGCTAAATAAAGAAAGCGGCGGGGATGCCAACTGGATTTACGCATACCCGCTACTCACTGTAAAAATATTATAGCAAACGCTGAGGATTTTTTCAAATGTTTTTTCGTGTGGAAAGGGTCAAAGGATGCGCGCAATCCGCGATTGACTTTCCGCCCTGCGCATGTTATACTGGTCTCACCGCTTGAGGGGATGTACCAGATCCCCTCAAGGGGCAAGGCTGTCACCCGAGGCTAGTCGGGAAGGCGGTCAACCAAGGTTCGGTGAAATTGCCGCTTCTCGCTAGGGTTGGGGGGCGGCTATTTCTATTTCTTTATCTGGATGCCCAGAGAAACAGCCGCAAGCACGAGCATAAGTAACGCGATGATTTCCGTTGCGCTCATGGGCGATTCCTCCTTTCGGGAAGGTCGTCGCCGCCTTGCGGAATCATATTACGATAAACCGCTTCTTCCGTCAATCGTTTTTCGACAAAAAGGCCGAGCCTTGTGGCCCGACCTTTTCTTATGAATGAGGGCAGCTCCACACAATTCGGCAAGAGGATTCAGCGAAAGATTTTGGCTTAATTCAAAGTTCCGAAATCAGAGGAATACTTTGTGTATTTCCTGATTTTGGAACTGCAGAAGTAAGGCAAAAGATTCGCCGAAGCCCGCAGACGCAATTGTGCGCAGTTGCCCCCTAAATTACTTCGTGCCGAAAATCCGGTCGCCGGCATCGCCCAGGCCGGGAACGATGTAAGCGTTCTCGTTGAGCCGCTCGTCCAGAGCCGCCAGGTACACGTCCACATCCGGATGAGCCTTGGTGACGGCCTCCACGCCCTCCGGGGCACCGATGATGTTCATCATGATGATGTTTTTGCAGCCGTGCTGCTTCAGAAAATCAATGGCCGCGATGGCACTGCCGCCGGTGGCCAGCATGGGGTCAACCACGAACACCTGCCGGTTGCCGATGTCGTCGGGCAGCTTGCAGTAGTACTCCACCGGCTTGTGGGTCTTGGGATCCCGGTACAGGCCGATATGTCCGATCTTGGCGGAGGGGATCAGAGAAACCATGCTGTCCACCATGCCCAGGCCTGCCCGCAGAATGGGCACAATGGCCATCTTCTTGCCGGCGAGCATATGGCAGGTAGCGGTGGTGATGGGGGTCTCCACCTTGACCTCCTTGACGGGCAGGTTCCGGGTCGCTTCGTAGCACATCAGGCCGGCGATTTCGCCAACCAGCTCCCGAAACTCCTTCACCGAGGTTTCCTTGCTGCGCAGGATTGCCAGCTTGTGCTGAATCAGGGGATGATCGAGGACGCATACTTTAGCCATTGTTCTTTCTCCTTTATTCACTTAAGGCATCACCGTACAATTTGGCAAGAAGACTCAGCCAGGATTTTTACCCCAGTTCAAAGTTTGGAAAATGGAGGAATACTGTGTGTATTTCCCATTTTTCAAACTGAAGAAATGGAGCAAAAAGGCGGCTGAGGCTCGCAGTCACAATTGTGCGGTATTGCCCTATATTTGATTTTCCGCCGTCAGTCGTTCCGCCCGCTCCCGCTCGGCCTGGCTCAGGCGCAGATAGTTGGGGGTCAAGGCGTTGGCATCGCCGGGATCCCCGGCCTTCGCCAATACTTCAGCACCCAGGGCAACGCCCGAGGCTCGCTGGTGCATCCGGTGTTCCGGGGGCAGAACCAGAACCGGAACACTCTCCAATAGGGTATTATAGCACAGATTGCTTCCATCGCCAACCAAAAAAATCGGTTCTTGGAAATTTTTCATCTCTTCCCCCAGCTCGGCCAGAGAAATGGCCCGGTCTGGGGTTTTCCGTTCCAGCGTTCCGTGGTTGACAGAAAACAGAGCGTTATAGACCTGGCCTCTTCTTGCATCCATACAGGGACACACATAGCCCTGGTACGCGCCGAAGGACAGAGCCATGGCTTCCAGGGTGGACACGCCGAAGCAGGGAATTTCCCGTCCCCAGGCGAAGCCCTTGGCCGCCGCCACGCCGATGCGCACGCCGGTGAAGGAGCCGGGGCCTGCCGCCACCGCCGCGGCGGTCACGTCCTCCACGGTTTTTCCGCATTGGGAAAGAAGCTCCTGAGCCATGACGAGCAGGGTCTGGCTGTGGGTCAGCCCCGTGTTCTGATAGCACTCCCCCAGCAGCTTCCCGTCCTCCAGGATGGCCACGGAGGCCGCCTTGGCACTGGTCTCAAAGGCTAAAATCAGCATCATTCCGTCCGCCTCTCTGCGTAAATCTCATTTTCGTCTGCATTATACCAAGTTATCCCCACGTTTGCAAGTGCTTTCGTCCGGATCGCAATCTTTACATTTTGTTGAAAATTTGCGAACCATTCCCATATTGACAAACAGGCGGATTGGGTGTATGATTACCTGCGATTGAATTGCGGATTGGAAGTGAGTCCATGGCAAAATACCTGACAAGGCAGCGCAGACAGCTGGTAGGCTTTCTGGAACAGCACACGGATGAGCTTCTGACCGCTCAGGACATCTCCCAGGCGTTGGACGGAATCAGCGTCAGCGCGGTTTATCGGAATCTGTCCGCCATGGAGGAAGAGGGGCTGCTGAAGCGGAGCGTCCGGGAGGGCGCGCGGGAAGTCTTTTATCAGTACATTGCCGCTCCCAGCTGTAAGGACAGTCTGCATCTTTCCTGCCGGGTCTGCGGCAAAAGCATTCATCTTGGGCAGGCGGAAGCGGAACGGCTTCTTCATAACACGTTAGAAAGTACCGGCTTTCAGGTCGACAAAGCGGAAACAATTCTGTACGGCGTTTGCGCCGATTGCAGAAAATAGGAAGGTGGTGAGCAGAATGGAAAGAAGGAAGCAGGTTGTGGCAGTGCTTCTTGCCATGACAATTCTGGTTGCTATGCTCTGTTCTGCTCTTTTTATCGCGGCGGAAGCTGACCATGACTGCGTGGGCGAGGACTGCCCTGTCTGCTGCCAGATCCATGTTTGCCGGGATACCCTGAAAAGCCTCTCGCTTGCCGTATGCGCCGCGGCCTTTGCCGCCGCGTTTACATATACGCTGTGCAGGGGCGTTTCTGCCTGCACAGGCTATGCGCAAAGCCATACTCTGGTGTCTCTCAAGGTCAAGCTCTCCAATTAAATAAGAACAAACACAAGGGTGAAGTCTATTCTTTTGGGATAGGCTCTTGCGGTGCTGCCGCTGCCCTTGTATTTTTGCGCCCATTTTCAGAAATATGTTCTTATGATTTGGAGGATAACCATATGAAAAAAGTGATTTCCGCATTGCTTGCGGTTCTGATGCTGGCCGGCTGCGCAAATGCATCCGATGTGCCCACGGTTTCCACCACCGCGGCCGCCACTACAGCCGCTTCCCAGACGGAAGCCCCGACCCAGAAAAAAATCAGCGTTGTCACCACCATTTTCCCGGAATACGATTGGGTGCGTGAAATTCTGGGCGACCAGGCGGATAACGCCGAAATTACCATGCTGCTGGACAACGGCGTTGACCTGCACAGCTATCAGCCCACCGCCGACGATATTATCAAGATTTCCGACTGCGATCTGTTTGTCTACGTCGGCGGTGAGTCCGATGAATGGGTCGAGGACGCGCTGAAAGAGGCCACCAACAAGGATATGAAGGTCATCAACCTGCTGGATGTCCTTGGCGACAGCGTCAAAAACGAAGAAGTGGTCGAGGGTATGCAGGAAACGGAACACCATCACGACCACAGCAAGGAAGTTTCCACCTTTGAGGACAGTGCGGTGCAGGACAGAAGCCTGTCCGACTGGGCAGGCGACTGGCAGTCGGCCTACCCCTTCGCTCTGGACGGAACGCTGGATGACGCGTTCGCGGCAATGGCGGAGGACGGCGAGATGACCGCGGAGGAATACAAGACCTACTATCAGAACGGCTACAAAACCGACATTACCGGCATTGACATCGAAGGCAATCACATTACGTTTACCTATGAGGATGGCAAGAAGGTCGGCTCTGATTACAAGTATGTCGGCTATTATATTCAGAACTGGTCTACCGGCACGAAGGCAGCCATGTACCGCTTCGAGGCAGAGGACAAGACTTCCGGCGCGCCGGTCTACATTGAGTTCAACGACCACATGATCGAGCCGGCTGCCGCCGAACACTTCCACATCCGGATGAGCAACGAGAGCTTTGACGCCATCGTCGATCCGGAAAACTCCTGGCCCACCTTCTTCCCTGCCGACATGACCGGTGAGGAAATCTGCGAACACCTGGAAGGCCACGACCACGACGAAGAGGAAGGCGAAGGTCACGAGCATGAGGAAGAAAAGGATGAGCATGTCTGGCTGTCTTTGAAGAACGCCGAGGTGCTTGTCAAAGCCATTTCCGATGCCTTGCAGGAGCTTGACCCCGCCAACCAGGACACCTATGCCGCCAATGCCGATGCCTATGTGCAAAAGCTTGCCGCTCTGGACGCGCAGTATCAGGCAGCCGTAGACGGCGCAACCTACAAGACCGTTCTCTTCGGCGATCGCTTCCCCTTCCGCTATCTGGTGGATGACTACGGCCTGAGCTACTATGCCGCCTTCGTGGGCTGCTCCGCCGAAACCGAAGCCAGCTTCGAGACCATTTCCTTCCTTGCCAAGAAGGTGGACGAGCTGAAGCTTCCCTGCGTGCTGACCATTGAAGGTGCCCAGCACAAGATTGCCGAAACCATTGTCCAGAATACCGCCGAGAAAAATCAGAAGATTCTGACCATGGATTCCATGCAGTCCACCACCTCCCAGGATGTGGCAAACGGCACGACCTATCTTTCCGTGATGGAAAAGAATCTGGACGTGCTGAAGGAAGCACTGGGTTAAGGAGGTAACGTCATGGCTCAGCTCACCTGTCAGAATCTGTGCATCGGCTACGATGGAAAACCCGTTCTGCAAGACCTCAATTTTGAGGTCTTCGCAGGCGACTACCTCTGCATCGTAGGGGAAAACGGCTCCGGCAAGAGTACCCTTATGAAAACAATCCTCGGCCTGCAAATGCCCATCAGCGGAAGCGTTCTGACAGGCGATGGGCTGAGAAAAAACGAAATCGGCTATCTGCCCCAGCAAACGCAAGTACAAAAGGACTTCCCGGCATCCGTGAGAGAGATTGTTCTCTCCGGATGCCAGGGTCGCCGCGGCAGCCGTCCCTTCTACGGCAAACAGGAAAAGCTGCTGGCGGCGGACGCGATGGAGAAAATGCGGATCACGGGGCTTGCCGGACGCTGCTATCGGGAGCTGTCCGGCGGCCAGCAGCAGCGGGTCTTGCTTGCCCGGGCGCTGTGCGCCACCCAGAAAATGCTCCTGCTGGACGAGCCGGTTTCCGGGCTTGATCCCAAGGTAACGGCGGAAATGTACGAACAGATAAAAACGCTCAACCGGGAGGACGGCATTACCGTGATTATGATTTCCCATGATCTCTCCGCCGCTGTGCAATACGCAAGCCACATCCTGCACATCGGCGAGCGGGTCTTTTTCGGCACGAAGGCCGACTACCTGAAAAGTCCCCAGGGAAGGCTCTTTGCCTTCCGGGAAGGAGGCAAGGCATGATGAACGCGATCTGGGAAAAACTCACGTTTTACTGGGGCTATCCCTTTGTCCGCTACGCGCTCATTGTCGGCGTACTGATTGCCCTGTGTTCTTCTCTGCTGGGCGTGACGCTGGTGCTGAAACGCTTCTCCTTCATCGGCGATGGCCTTTCCCATGTGGCCTTCGGTGCCATGGCCATTGCCGGTGTTCTGAAGCTCACAAACGATATGCCCCTGGTGATGGCGATTACCATTCTCAGTGCCATCCTGCTTCTGAAAACCGGACAGAACACCAAAATTCAGGGAGATGCCGCCGTGGCGATGATTTCCGTCGGCGCGCTGGCCATGGGCTACCTGCTGATGAACATTTTTTCCACCTCGTCCAACCTTTCCGGCGACGTGTGCAGCACCCTGTTCGGCTCCACCTCGATTCTGACCCTTTCTCTGGGAGAGGTATGGCTCAGCGTGGGGATGTCCGCGCTGGTGGTGCTGATCTTCGTTCTGTTTTACAACAAGATTTTCGCCGTGACCTTCGACGAGAATTTTGCCAAGGCGGTAGGAACCGCCGCTGACCGGTATAATCTGCTGATTGCCGTGATTGTGGCTGTGGTGATTGTGCTGGCCATGAATCTGGTGGGATCGCTGCTGATCTCCGCCCTGGTAATTTTTCCCGCGCTTTCGGCCATGCGGGTTTTCAAGAGCTTTCGGTCTGTCACCGTCTGCTCCGCGGTGCTGTCCACATTCTGCGCCGCTCTGGGGATTCTCATTGCCATTCTGGCCGGAACCCCTGTGGGTTCCACCATTGTGGCGGTGGATATTTTCGCCTTCTTCCTGTTTTCCGGAATTGGGCATATGATTGGAGGAATTTGCAAATGAAACGATTGCTGTGTCTGCTGGTCGCTACTCTGATGGTCTTTCCCCTGAGTGCCTGCGGAGAAAAGGCTTCTGCCCCTGCCATGGAGGCCACGATCTCAACGACCGTTCCCACAGAAGCGAAGCCCGCGCCAACCCTTCCCCCGGAAACCGAGGCAGCGGAAGAGACCGAGGCCGTGGGAAGCTCCTTTGTGGATCTGACCACGATGAGCAGCACCATGGTCTACGCGGAGGTTTTCGCCATGACCTCCTCCCCGGAGGAATATGTGGGGAAAACCGTAAAAATGCGGGGCATGTTCAGCAAGGGACAGCTCTATGCCGCGGACGGAAGCCTTGCGGACGGCGGTACGGTGTTTGCCTGCATCATCCAGGATGCCACGGCCTGCTGCGCCCAGGGCATTCCCTTCGACCTAGCCGGGGATTACGAATATCCTCAGGATTACCCGGAAGTGGGATCGGAAATTACCGTTGAGGGGGTTTTCGAGATTCATGAGCAGGACGGGCTGGAATTTTGCAGACTGCGGGATGCCTGGTTTGTGTAACCGCCCGATCCAACCAAAAGAGCTAACTGGCGATTTCTGCCAGTTAGCTCTTTTGATATTTTGGGCAGTGCTCGGTCATGCCGGATTCCGGTCAGGCATTTTCCGTAACGGTGATCCGTCGGGTAGTCTCCCCCAGCTTCTCGATGGTCACGGTCAGCGCGTCCTCCATGGCGTCAGCCACATTCTCGCTCCACTCCACGGCGCACACGCCCCCCCGCTCCAGATAGTCCTCCCAGCCGATGTCCCACAGGTCGTCGGAGGAGGCCAGCCGGTACATGTCGAAGTGAAACAGCGGCAGTCGACCGCCTAAGTACTCGTTGACGATGGTATAGGTGGGGCTGGTGACCAGCTCTTTGCAGCCCAGACCCCTGGCAAGCCCCCGGGTGAAGGCGGTCTTCCCCACCCCCAGGTCTCCCCGGTAGGCGAGAATCGTCCCAGGCTGTAATTTTTTCGCAAGGGCTTCCCCGATTTTTTCCGTTTCCTCCGGGGAATGGGTGATGAATTCCATATTTTTATCGCCTCAATGTAGGGGCGGCCATTGGCCGCCCGTCCGGTCACAACATCTTTCGTGGGTTTGCGGGCGGCCAATGGCCGCCCCTACATTTCCATTCGGTTTATTTTGCGTTTTTCAGCTTCTCCGCCTGGTCGGCGGTGGCCAGGGCATTGATGATCTCGTCCAAGTCCCCGTCCATGACGGAGTCGATCCGGTACAGGGTCAGATTCACCCGGTGGTCAGTGACCCGCCCCTGGGGAAAATTGTAGGTGCGGATCCGCTCGTTGCGCATTCCCGTACCCACCTGGCTCCGGCGCAGGCCCGTGACCTGGGAGTCCTGCTTCTCCCGCTCCATCTCATAGAGCTTGGAGGCCAGCATCCGCATACATTTTTCCCGGTTCTGCACCTGGCTCCGCTCCTCCTGACAGGCTACCACGATCCCCGTGGGCTTGTGGATCAGCCGGACGGCGGAGCTGGTTTTGTTGACGTGCTGGCCGCCGGCACCGGAAGCCCGATAGACCTGCATTTCGATGTCCGCCGGATTGATCTGCACGTCCACCGCTTCCATTTCCGGCAGCACCGCCACCGTGGCGGTGGAGGTATGCACCCGGCCGCCGGACTCGGTCTCCGGCACTCGCTGGACCCGGTGAACGCCGGACTCGTACTTCAGCCGCGAGTAAGCCCCCCGGCCGTTGATGAGGAAGTCCGCCTCCTTCACGCCGCCCAGATCGGTCTCATTATAATTGAGCAGCTCCACGCTCCAGCCCTGCTTGGCCGCGTACATGCAGTACATCCGAAACAGGCTGTGGGCAAACAGGGCACTTTCCTCTCCACCCACGCCCCCACGGATCTCCACAATGACATTCTTGTCGTCGTTTGGGTCTTTCGGCAGCAGCAAAATCTGCAATTTTTCGAAAAGTTTCTCTTTTTCGGCCTTTGCGGTTTCGTAGGTTTCCTGACAAAGCGCCTTCATTTCCGGGTCGTTCATCAGTTCCTGTGCGTCCGCCATATCCCGCTCTGCCTGGCGGTAGGCCTGGTAGCACGCCACGATTGGCTCCAGGTCGCTTTTTTCCCGGAGCTGCCTGGCCGCCCTCTGGGGATCGGCGTAAAAATCCGGCTGCTCCGATCGGGCGCACAGCTCCTCGTATTTATCGCAAATTGCCTGTAATTGGTTCAGCATTTATTCTCTCCGTTTCGACATTTTACCATTCATAAAGCCGGGACTTTCCGGGGAAATTATGTACGCCGGAACACGTTCAGCACGCAGCTGGCGGTGTCCGTCAAGCGTTCCGTTTCCCGGAGCCGCTGGGCGCCCGCCCTGCTCACCCGGAACAGATGGGGCGTCATGGCAAAAAGGTTTTGCACCTGCCGCCCCTCCACGGTGAAGGAAAAGCGGATGGGCGCAGATTCCAGCAGTGTGAAGCCGGGAAGCTCCGGCACCGTGTCCTTCCGGCGGAAAATCAGCTCATCATAGATAATCCTCTTCAGCCCCAGCAGGTGATCCTGGGCGGCAAGCACCTGAAAAAACAGGCCATCCTCCCGAAGCACCCGATGAAATTCCTCCGGCAAAGTGATGGCAAACAGGCTCGTCACCACCCCAGCAGCCCCAGTCTCCACCGGGATCCGGGCGGCGGTGGCGCACAGCCACTGATACGTCTTATATTTCGCCGCGGCCCAGCGCACGGCCTCCTTGGATACGTCCAGGCCGGTAAGCTCCGCGCCTAAGCTCTGCGCCAGCCGGGCGGAATAGTAGCCCTCGCCGCAGCCCACATCCAGAATGGAGCCTTCCGCCCCCTGCCCCTTGGCGGCTTCGTTCAGGGCATCGGAAATGGGTTCGTAAAAGCCGCCCTCTAAAAACTCCCGCCGGGAGAGCACCTGCTCCCGGGTGTCCCCGGGGTGAGCGGAGTGCCGCTGCTGGACGGTGAGCAGATTCACATAGCCCTGCCGGGCAATGTCAAAGCGGTGTCCATGGGGGCAGACCAGGCTTTTGTCCTGCCGGGACAGGGGCTTTTCGCAAATCGGGCAGATCAAATTCATATTTTAACCCTCCGATTTTATAGTATATCCTATTTTCTCATCTGCGTCAACGGAAAGGAGCGAATTCTCATGGGACGATTTCTGGTGCTGATCCTGTGCCTGTGTCAGCTGGTTCTGCCCGTCCAGGCAAAGGAAATTCAATATGTGGCTCTGACCTTCGACGACGGCCCTTCCGGCAAATACACCCGGGCGCTGCTGGACGGGCTTTACGACCGGGGTGTCAACGCCACCTTCCTGCTGTGCGGCTACCGGATGAAGGAATATCCGGAGCTGACCCAGCGGATTTTCGACGAGGGTCACGAAATTGGCTTCCACGGCTACAGCCATAAGAACATGAAGAATATGAGCAGGCGGGACATTGCCGGGGAGCTGGAGCAGTCTCAGGCTCTGCTTCCCAAGGGCTGCGCCCCGGTCTTCCTCCGGCCGCCAGGGGGCTGCTGCTCGGACGCCGTGCGCCAGGTGGCCCGGGCAAAGAATCTGTCCATCCTGGGCTGGTCGGTGGATCCCCGGGACTGGGCCACCCACGACACCGCCGCCATTGAGAAGGCAGTACTGAAAAATGTACGCGACGGGGACATTGTGCTGCTGCACGATATGTCGGACAGCTCGGTGAAGGCGGCTCTGGACATCATCGACGTATTGCTTTCCCAGAGCTACGAGATCGTCACCGTTTCCCGTCTTGCCAGACTCCGGGATGCCCGACTTCGTCCGGGCCGCAGCTATTCTGCTTTCCCGGAAATGGCAAAAAATGCGTAAAAGCCTCCCTTTTCCCCGTTTCTTCCGGTTCCGGAAGGCGGGGTTCTTTTATTTTTTCACTATTTTCTCTGGCCGCCATGAAATTTTGTAGTACATATTCACCAAAAATCCCCCCGGGGGGGATGAGAAAATGGGGAGAATTGTGTGAATATGCACGATTGACATTCTTGCGTTTAATTAGTAAAATAATATCGATACCTTATGTTCCGCATAAGCGTTATTGCTCGTTATCAGAATCAACGATTAGGAGGAAATCACTTTGAAGGATTGGGCATTTACTACCACCGTCGAGGAGATGGAAGCCGCCACCAATTCTCTGCTGGAAACGGCACAGAAGGTCGGTGCCGACACCTGGCAGCAGCGTGTCAAGAACCAGACTCCTCACTGCGGCTTTGGCGAGAGCGGCACCTGCTGCCGGATCTGCTCCATGGGTCCCTGCCGCATCACCAAGAAAGCTCCCCGGGGCATCTGCGGCTGCGACGTGCATGGCATCGTCGGCCGTAACTTCCTGCGCTTCACCGCAGGCGGTTCCGCAACCCACTCTGATCATGGCCGCGAAATCTGCCATACCCTGTATCAGGCGAAAGAGGGCGGCAACTACACCGTCAAGGATCCCGACAAACTGATCCGCATTGCCAAGGAATGGGGCGTAGAGACCGAGGGCAAGGATATCTACGACCTGGCGCACGAAATTGCCGAGATGGCTCTGCTGGAGTACGGCAAGCCCTTCGGCGTGCAGCGGTTCCTGAAGCGGGCTCCCGAGCACACCCAGAAGCTGTGGCATGATGCCGGGATTGAGCCCCGGGCCATTGACCGGGAAGTCTCCACCGCTCTGCACATGACCCACATGGGCTGCTCCTCTCTTCCCGAGGCTCTGATCCGTCAGGCTCTGCGCTGCGGTCTGTCCGACGGCTGGGGCGGCTCCATGGCCGGCACCGAGTTCTCCGACGTGCTGTTCGGCACCCCCAAGCCCATCGACACCGAAGCCAACCTGGGCGTTATGGAGAAGGATAACGTGAACATCGTCGTTCACGGTCACGATCCCTCTCTGTCCGAAATGATTGTTTACTACGCCAACGACCCCGAGATGATCGCCTACGCCAAGAGCCTGGGCGCCAAGGGCATCACCGTTTCCGGTGTCTGCTGCACCGCCAACGAAGTGGCTATGCGTCACGGCGTTCCCATGGCCGGCAACTTCCTGAGCCAGGAGAACGTAGTCCTCACCGGTGCCTGCGAAGCCATCGTCGTGGACGTGCAGTGCATCTTCCCCGCGCTGGGTCCCCTCAGCAAGTGCTTCCATACCAAGTTCGTTACCACCTCCCCCATCGCCCGGATCCCCGATTCCGAGTTCATCCGCTTCTCCGCCGAAACTGCCGGTGAGAACGCCAAGGCGATCGTGAAGATGGCCGTGGAGAACTTCAAGAACCGGGATCCCCAGCTGGTCAACATTCCCGACCAGAAGCAGAAGGCTCGTGTGGGCTACTCTCTGGAGGCCATTGTCAAGGTTCTCGACGGCGTCGCCAACTCTCAGGTGGACGAGTTCGGCACCACCAAGCCCCTGCTGGAGTGCGTGACCTCCGGTGTTCTGCGGGGTGCCGTGGCCATGGTTGGCTGCAACAACCCCAAGGTGCGTCCCGACTACGCCCACATCAACCTGATGAAGAAGCTGCTGGAGAACGACATCATCCTGATCGTGTCCGGCTGCTCCGCCCAGGCTGCCGCCAAGGCTGGCCTCATGGATCCCGACAAGGCCAAGGAGTACTGCGGTGACGGTCTGAAGCGTGTGTGTGAGCTGGCCGGCATTCCTCCTGTCCTGCACATGGGCTCCTGCGTGGATATTTCCCGTATGATGATCCTGGCCTCCGAGCTGTCCAAGGACTCCGGCATTCCCATCTCCCAGCTGCCCGTCGTGGGCTGCGCTCCCGAGTGGATGTCCGAGAAGGCCGTCTCCATCGGCAACTACGTCATCGCCACCGGTATCGACACCTTCCTGGGTGTTGACCCCTACGTCAAGGGCTCCGAGGAAGTGTGCGCCCTGCTGACCGGCGAGCACGGCGTCAAGGATTGGGTCGAGGCCAACTACACCGTGGAGACCGACATCGAGAAGCTGGGCGATCTGATGATCGAGCGTATCGAGGCCAAGCGCGCCGCTCTGGGTATTTAATGAGGCAATCCCACATCATTGCGTCTGCGGCCTTCATCGGATCTTTTTCCCCAATGGCGCGGTTTGAAAAATTTGAAATACACAAAGTATTCCTGCGTTTTTCAAACCTTCCCTTGAAGAAAAATCTCTCGATGAATGCGCTTGCCGAATGATGCGGAAATGCCTAGGCTTCTGTGCTTCTATCGTATAGCTTCCATACATTAACAATTACGAGGTCTTTTTCCAATGAAACTAGCGATTACCGGTAAGGGCGGTGTGGGCAAAACCACCCTGTCCTCCACGCTGGCTCGGCTCTATGCCGACGAGGGACGCACCGTCCTGGCGGCCGACGTGGATCCCGATGCCAATCTGGGATTGGCACTGGGGCTTTCCCAGGAGGAAGTGGATGCCATCGTCCCCATCTCCAAAATGCGCACCCTGGTGGAAGAGCGTACCGGCGCCAACGCCGCCAACAAGTTCTTCAAGCTCAACCCCTATGTTGCCGACATTCCCGACACCTTCTCCCGGGAGATCAACGGCGTGAAGCTGCTGGTCATGGGTACGGTGGATTTGGGCGGCAGCGGCTGCGTCTGTCCGGAGCATGTGATGCTCAAGGCGGTGCTGGCCAACCTGACCTACCGCAAGAACGACGTGGTCATTATGGACATGGAGGCAGGCCTGGAGCATCTGGGTCGGGGCACCGCGGGGAACATGGATCAGTTCATCGTGGTCATCGAGCCCGGTGCCCGGAGCGTGCAGACCTACCACAACGTCAAGCGGCTGGCCGCTGACCTGGGGGTCAGGCAGGTGCGGGTGGTAGCCAACAAGATTCGGGACGAGAAGGACGAGGCGTTTATCCAGTCTGTCATCCCCCCGGAGGATTTTCTGGGCTTTATCCACTACAACACGGAGATCATGGACGCGGATCGTCAGGGCAAATCGCCCTACGACTTCAGCCCCACGGCAATCGACGAGATCCGGAGGATCAAGGATGTTCTGGATCGTGAGGAAATTAACGAACAATAGGAGGAAAAACCGTGACACTTTTTGAAAGAGTTTTTGGCGGTAACGATGCGGTATACGGTCTGACCGAGGCTGCCATCAACAACGCCATTGCGCAGTACGGCGAAGACCATGCCGTTTCCTTCCCCGGCACCGCCTACAGCCTTCCCTGCTACTACGGCGTGACCGGCACGAAGGTTGAAACCCTGGGCCAGCTGAAGGAGGCTCTGGGTGTTGTGAAGACCCTGATGACCCGGGAGAACCGGCTCCACGACGCGTTCATGTCCGGTATCGCTACCGCTCTGTGCGCCGAGTTCATCGAGGTTCTGAAGTACATCGACGGTGCGGAGCCCTACACCGCTCCCTGCTACGGCCATCTGCCCGATGCCATCGTCCGCAGCCTGGGCGTGCCCCTGGTTACCGGCGACATCCCCGGCGTTCCCGTCATTCTGGGCAAGGCTCCCACCACCCAGGAAGCCGTTGATCTGGTCAAGAGCTACCAGGCGCAGGGTATGCTGGTCACTCTGGTGGGCGGCATCATCGACCAGCTGGAGGAAGCCGGGGTCAAGACCGGTGACAACCTGCGGGTCATCCCCCTGGGCAAGGAAGTCACTTCCGTTATCCATGTTGTGTCCGTCGCCGTCCGTGCCGCTCTGATCTTCGGCAACATCCAGCCCGGCGACGCGGCCGGCCTGATGAAGTACACCTTCGAGCGTGTTCCCGCCTTTGTCAACGCCTTCGCGCCTCTGGACGACGTGATCGTCGCCTGCGGTGCCGGTGCCATCGCGCTGGGCTTCCCCGTTATCTCCAACGAGACCGTGAACATGTTCCGGGTTCCCAAGTCCCTGATCCAGCAGCTGGATGTTTCCAAGTGGAACGCCACCTCTCTGGAGGCTCGGGGCATCAAGATCAAGATCACCAACATCGACATTCCCGTGGCCTTCGCCTCCGCTTTCGAGGGCGAAATCATCCGCCGGGGCGATATGCAGGTGGAAGTGGACGGCTCCCGTGTGGACTGCTTCGAGCTGGTGCAGACCAAGGAAGCCTCCGAAGTGGAGGATCACAAGATCACCGTTATCGGCCCCGAAATCGACGAAATTCCCGTGGGCTCCAAGATTTCCCTGAGCTACATCGTAGAGGTTGCCGGCAAGGCCATGCAGCCCGACTTCGAGTCCGTTATGGAGCGGAAGATCCACTCCTGGATCAACTGCATCGAGGGCGTAATGCACACCGGTCAGCGTGACATGATCCGGATTCGTATCAGCAAGGCTGACTTCGATGCCGGCTTTAAGTTCCGTCACCTGGGCGAAGTTCTGTATGCCAAGATCAAGAGCGAGTTTGAGGCCGTCGTGGACAAGTGCCAGGTGACCATCGTGGTGGATGCGGAGAAGAACAAGGATCTCCGGGCCGCCGCCAACGAGGTCTTCGACAAGCGTGACGCCCGTCTTGCCTCCATGACCGACGAGTCTGTTTCCGAGTACTACACCTGCATCATGTGCCAGGCCTTCTCTCCCAGCCATGTGTGTATCGTCACTCCCGAGCGTCTGGGTCTGTGCGGTGCCGTGTCCTGGCTGGATGCCAAGGCCACCAAGGAGCTGGATCCCGCCGGCCCCTGCCAGCCCATCACCAAGGAAGGCTGCCTGGACGAGAAGCTTGGCCGCTACACCACCGTGGACGAGGCTGTGAACAAGTACAGCCACGGCGCGCTGGAGCACGTCACCCTGTACTCCCTGTTCCAGGATCCCATGACCTCCTGCGGCTGCTTCGAGTGTATCTGCGGCGTGGAGCCTGTGACCATGGGCGTTGTCATCACCTGCCGTGAGCACGCCGGTATGACCCCCCTGGGCATGACCTTCTCCGAGATGGCCTCCATGACCGGCGGCGGCGTCCAGACCCCCGGCTTCATGGGTCACGGCAAGCACTTCATCGCCTCCAAGAAGTTCATCGCCGCCGAAGGCGGCCCCGGCCGTATCGTGTGGCTGCCCAAGATCCTGAAGGATCAGATGCGGGAGCGTCTGGACAAGACCGCTCTGGAGATGTACGGCGTGGAGAACTTCACCGACATGATCGCCGATGAGACCATCTGCACCGAGGATCCCGAGCAGCTGCTGAACTACCTGACCGAGGTTGGCCATCCCGTGCTGAGCATGGAGCCCTTCGAGATGTAAGCTCTCAGGCAAATATCCAAGCACCCAAACACCTAAGCGGCGTGGCTCCGGCCACGCCGCTTTCGACTGTCAAAAAGCCATATCTGCCATTGCGAACTCGTGGTGCTCCGCGCAGCGAATCAAAATCCTAATGACTGCCAGTGGCAGTCATACCATAATGTAGCGCAGACTGGTGTGGCAATCCCCCGATTCTTCCGAGAACCTTAATAGAACTCGTAGGGGACGATGCCCTCATCGTCCCTAAGTGAAAAGTTGTGTGTATATTCCAATCCTTCAAGAAGCTTTCAGTTCTGATCCCTCCGGGGGCAAGGTTCTTGTCCCGGAAAGAACCTTGATAAGAAGCCGGCTTAGGGGGTGCTGCCGAAAAGCCGCCCCCCTAAGTACCCCCCGGCCGCCCTAACGAACTGCTTCAGAATTTTTCGGCTTGCTATGGGCTGTTTTGTCGAAAGTATTCAGATGGAAGAAATATTCGTTGTCCGTCTGCAAGCGGCACATCTCCGGCCACGCCGCTTCTCTTTAGTCCCACTGCGGACAAGTGTCCGCAGTGGCAGAATTTTGGGTGCCGGAATTGGCAATTTCCCTTGAAATTCTTGACTTTTTTCGGTTTTGCTGTATAATCACTGTACTTTCCAAAGAAGGGGAAATTGCCTGTGCAGAAGCAAGAACGCAAGTCCGCGGCCATCACCTTGGCCGCTATGATATTTGTACTGCTCCTCGCTGTCGGCCTGGTGGTGGAGCTGCTGCGAATTTATGTGCCCGATATCTGGGCCGCTCTGTCCAGCGGTAAGGACGGGGCGCTGGAGGCCTGCCTGGAGGGGCAGAGCAAGACCTATAGTGCCTGCCTTCTGTGGCTGCTGTCCTTCGTCCAGGTCATTTCCATCGTCCTGCCCTCCCTGCCCATTCAGCTGGCGGCGGGCATCGTGCTTGGCTCCTGGCTGGGAGCGGCCGTGTGCCTGAGCGGCTCGGTTCTTTCCCACATGACGGTATTTTTCCTGGCAAAGCACGCCAAAAAGCAGCTGAACGCCCTCGCCGACTCCAGCCCCAGGATGCGAAAAATGCTGGGAACCCTCAGCGTCCGCCGGAACCGCACCTACTACACGGTGATGGTACTGCTGGCTCCCGGCCTGCCCAACGGCATCATTCCCTACGCCGCTGCCAATTCCGGCATTGCCCCCAGCCGGTATCTGCTGGCTCTGCTCATTGCCCTGCCCCTGCCCACCTGGGTCACCTGCGCCGCAGGCGATCTGATTCTCTCCGGCGACTGGCTGTTCAGCATCGGCATGATGGCGGTGCTCTTCGCCGTGGTGGGTCTGCTCCTTCTGGTGCGGGACAGCCTTCCCGACCGGCTGTACCGATTCCTGGACAAGTGGAAGGCTGCCCGGAAATAATCGGAAAATTGCGGAAATTTTCCTTTACTTTTGGGCAAGCTTATGGTAATATGAGAGGGCTGGTGTGAACCAGAAGACATTTTTATGCCCGCTGCTCAGTTCCGGGAGAAAGCCGAACCGGCATTCCACTGACCCCTACTTGGCAGCCGGGAAACACATTGAAAGGTGGAAAACACAATGATTCAGAAGGAAAAGAAGACCCAGGTTATCCTGGACAACGCGACCCACGAGGGCGACACCGGTTCTCCCGAGGTTCAGGTTGCCATCCTGACCGCCCGTATCAACGAGCTGACCGAGCACCTGCGCACCCACAAGCACGACAACCACTCCCGTCGTGGCCTGCTGATGATGGTTGGTAAGCGCCGCAAGATGCTGGACTATCTGGCAAAGAAGGACATCAACCGTTACCGTGCTCTGATCGCCAAGCTGGGTATCCGTAAGTAATAAGTCCGGGGCGACGGATACCGTCGCCCCTTTTTTCGCATTCCCAAACGCCGGGAGTCCCTTTAGCGTTTGAAAGTGATGTTTTTGGAACGTGCATTGCCCTTATAGGGGACGATGCCCACATCGTTCCGCACCAAAACCATCAGTTTCAAGTGCTAAACCTCCCGGAAAACCACATTTTTAAGGAGGTTCTTCCATGATCACCCGCAAACAGTATCCCAATCATCACGTTTACGAGATGGAGATCGGCGGCCGTCCCTTCACCGTGGAAACCGGTAAGGTAGCGGAGCTGGCCGATTCCGAGTGCAT
>ERZ808242.495-NODE-495-length-28331-cov-38.106486_pt1 | contig 28331 bp, 22 predicted proteins | sample MGYA00521244_ERZ808242 | MGnify/ENA primary metagenome ERZ808242 (study PRJEB31516, sample SAMN03275573) | gut metagenome | biome: mammalia-associated habitat; material: feces | host: Papio cynocephalus | place: Kenya | collected 2012-07-27 ... | reverse complement strand
CCGCCGTACCAGATGCGGGCCTGTTGCCCCGCCAATGGCTGCGGCCAATGGAATGTTCTGCGTTGTGTCATGATGTCCTTCTCCCATCATTCCTTGACTGCGCCGGCCGCGAGACCGGACTGCCAGTACTTCTGCAGGCACAGGAACGCGATCACCAACGGGATGATCGTGATCAACGAGCCCGTGATCACCAGGTTCTGGATCGCCTGGCCGCCCGCGGTGGACGCCTGGTCCTTCCACTGGTTCAGACCGATGGTGAGCGGATACCAGTCCGCGTCCTTGAGCATGATCAACGGCAGGAAGTAGTTGTTCCACGTCGCCACGATCGTGAACAGCGCGGTCGTCACGATGCCCGGCGCGAGCAGCGGCAGCGACACCTGGAAGAACGTGCGGAACTCCGACGCGCCGTCCACGCGCGCGGCCTCGAGCAGCTCGGTCGGCACGGCCTGCTCCGAGAAGATCCACATCAGGTACAGGCCGAACGGGCTGATCAGGCTCGGGATGATCATGGCCCACGGCGTGTTCGTCAGGCCGAGCTTGGCGAACAGCAGGAACTGCGGCACGGCCAGCGCGATGCCCGGCACGCTGATCGCGCCGATGATGACCGCGAACACGGCCTTGCGGCCCGGGAAGCGGAACTTCGCCAGGGCGTAGCCGCCCATGATGGCCAGCAGCGTCGCGCCGCCCGCGCCCACGACCACGTACAGGAGCGTGTTGAGCAGCCAGCGTCCGAAGATGCCGTCCTGGTAGGTGAACACCGTCCTGATGTTGTCCCACAGGGCGAACGTGCGGCCGAAGCCCAGGCCGAACGTGCTGGTGAAGTCGGCCTGCGTCTTGGTCGCGTTGATCATGAGGTACACGAACGGGAACAGGCAGTACACCGCGAAGATCGCGCACACGAGGGTCAGCAGCTTGCTGCGCCTCGGGTTGGACACGTTCGCGAAACCGCTCTTCGCGGCGCGCCTGCGCTCCGCGGCCTCGTCCCTGGCGACGCGGCGCTGGCGCTCCTTCTCGGCTTTCCTGGCGGCCCTCTCGTGCGCCTTCAGCTCCGCCGCCGTGATTGTGGTATCAGTCATCTCGAAATGCTCCTTTGGATCCTCTTGCCCGTGAAGACGACGCCCCGGCGCGTCACTTCATCTGCTCCTTCATGCTGCGCAGCTGCACCGCGTACGCGATCGCCATCGTGATCACGGCCATGACGATGGCCAGCGCCGCGGCGTAGTTCGACTGGTTGCCCGAGAAGCTCAGGTTGTACGCGTACATGTTCGGCGTGTAGTACGTGCTGATCGCGTTGCCCGGCACCATGTTCTGCATGATGCTCGGCTCGTTGAACAGCTGGAACGAGCCGATGATCGAGAAGATCACCGTGATCGCGAGCGAGCCCTTCAGCTCGGGCAGCTTGATGGACTTGATGATGCCCCACTCGCTCGCGCCGTCGATGGACGCGGCCTCGTACAGCGAATGCGGGATCGTGGACAGCGAGCTGTAGAAGATCAGCATGTTGTAGCCCGTGAACTCCCACGTGTTGATGTTGCCGATCGCGGCGAGCAGCACGGACGGCTTCAGCACGTCGATGTCCGTGCCCAGGAAGTCGTTGAGCGAGCCGACCAGGCCGTACTTCGCGCCGTACATGAAGCCCCAGATCAGGGTCGACACGACCGCGGGCACCGCGTACGGCAGGAACGTGGAGATGCGGAAGAACTTCGTGCCGTGCAGCTTCATCGAGTCCAGGGCCAGGGCCATCGCCGCGGCCAGGAACAGCATGATCGGCACCTGCACGACCGTGAACAGCGCGACCCTGCCGACCGCGCTCCAGAACTGCTGGTCGCGGAACAGGCGCAGGTAGTTGCTGAAGCCCACGAACTGCGTGCCGCCGATCATCTTCTTCTGGAAGAAGCTGATGTAGATCGCGTACACGATCGGGATGACGAACACGAACACGAACACCAGCGCGAACGGCCACATGAACTTCCATCCACGCCAATCCGCCTTATGCTTGTTGACCCGCACCGTCGACGGCTGGGCCACGGCGGCGGTTCCATTCTCTGACACCGACATTAATCCTCCTCCTCGAGGCGTCACCACATTGCAATCCGAAGCCAGATACATCAATATGGCCCTTCAAGAATGTTTACGTTATCAAGATAGCATCATATCCCGAAAATGTCTAATTGCAGTATGTTCCACATTGAAGCATCTTCAGGCAACACCCGCAAATGGTGACGAAAACATTTATCTAACATTCATGTAAAATAGGGAGAGCATCCGATTCAACAGGAGGTAAGCACACAACATGGCACGCAACTCCGTATCACTACAGGATGTTGCCAAGGAAGCCGGAGTCTCACCCCAGACCGTGTCACGTGTCGCGAACGGCAGTGCCGCCGTCCGACCGGAAACACGCAACAAGGTCGAAATCGCCATGGAAAAGCTTGGATACCGACCGAATTACGCCGCCAGAGCCTTGAAAAGCGGGCGGTTCAACAACATCGGCGTACTGCTTTCCCATATGTCGGCTTTTGGCAACGCACGCATCCTTGAAGGCATCGTCAGCACCGCCGCAGAGCAGAGCTATTCCACGACCATACGCACGCTCGACGATCTGCAGGACCGTTCCCTGGCCGGCGCGTTGAAACTTGTGGAGGACCTTCCCCTTGACGGCGTGATCGTCATCATGGAGCGGGACTTCACCGATTTCAACCAGTTCAAGCCGCCGCAGGGTCTTCCCATCGTGTTGATTTCCGAGGAACCGGCCAACAATTGCGTCACCATCGATTCCGATTCGTACGGCTGTTCCACGGCCGCCGTGGACTACATGCTCTCCAAGGGGCATCGCACCGTGTACCACATCGCCGGGCCATCCATGTCCCGAGCCGCGCAAAGCCGCATCAGAGGGTGGCACGACGCGCTGGCGCAGGCCGGAGCCACGATACCCCCCATCTACATCGGCGACTGGGAGGCCGACAGCGGCTACCAGGCCGGTCTGGCGCTTGCCCATGAGGAAGCGTGCACCGCGGTGTACGCGGCGAACGACCAGATGGCCTATGGAGCCATGCTCGGATTGCAGGCCGCCGGCAAACGTGTTCCCGAGGACGTGAGCATCATCGGCGTCGACGATTCCCTCGAAGGCATGGTTCCGCGTCTGGATCTCACCACGCTGCGTCTCCGCTTCCACGACGTGGGACGCGAGGCGTTCTCCATGATCAAGCGGCAACGCAACGGAGAGAAGGTCACCCCCGGCGTCAAAACGGTCATTCCGCCCGAATTCATCGACCGGGGTTCGGTGCGGGAACTGAAATAGCCCGGCCTTTTTGTTTCGACGGCAATGCCGCCGAGTTCCGACAACGCATCATGCGCGGCGCCCACGGGTACCGCGCATTTTCGCATGCCGCGATCAAACCGGCAGACGCCCTGCAGCAACAACAGACACCGCAAAAACAACGGATGGGGCGGCTGTGGAAACCACAGCCGCCCCATCCGTCAAAAGAGGGGAATCATTACCGCTTCATACGGCGGGAACAATCACTTCACGGTGAAGCCCTGCTCCTTGCCGTAATCCTGCAGAGCCTTCTGCCAAGCGGACGCGCTGTCGCTCAGCTTCTGGTTGCTGGTGTAGCTCTTGCCGAAGTAGTCGCCGAAGACGCTGCGGGCCTTGACCTCGAACGGCAGGAACTGGTAGTCGGAAGACACGTTCTCGGCCGCCTGGGCAAGAACCTCGTTGTACTTCTGGCCACCGAAGTAGTCGACATCCTCGCCATCGGCGTTCTTCACGGTCGTGGCGTTCTTGAAGGAATCGGACTCCATGGACTTCTTGTCGGCCGGGAACGCGCCGCCGGCGACACGGGTGGCGACGCCACCATCGTGGTTCGCGTACTTGATGAAGTCGTATGCGGCCTTGGCCTTCTTGGAGGAGGAGAGCACAGCCAGCGAGGAACCGCCGTTCTCGGCGTTCGTGGTGGAGCCGTCGGCGGTCGGCATCTGGGTCACGCGCCACTTGCCGGCACCGCCCGCGGCGGAGTTGGCAAGGTTGGCAGGCATCCAAGCGCCGGTGAACAGCGAGGCGATCGTGCCGTCGACCATGCCCTTGAACCAATCCTCGGACCAGCCGGTGGTCTTGGTGTCGATCAGGCCCTCATCCAGCATCTTCTGCCAGAATTCGTTGAACTTCTTGGTACCGGAATCGCCGGTCAGGTTGATCGTCACCTCGGAGCCGTCGGACGAGGTCTTGAACGGCTGGCCGCCGGCAAGCCAGATCATGGAGTCGTAGAAGCCGCCGTCACCGGAATCGGAGGTGATGTAGTAGTTGTCGCCGAGGGCGTGAATCTTCTTGGCGGCCTCGTAGTACTGGTCCCAGGTCTTGATGGACTCGGCGTCAACGCCCGCCTTGTCGAAGACCTCCTTGTTGTAGAAGAAGGCCATCGGGCCGGAATCCATCGGCAGGCCGTAGACCTTGCCGGCGAACTGCACGGATGCCCACGGGCCGGGGGTGTAGAAGTCCTTGTAGCCGGAGGTCTTGTCGGTGATGTCCAGCAGGTTGCCCTTGATGGCGTACTGCGGAATCGCGTAGTATTCGATCTGCGCCACGTCAGGAGCGCCGGAACCTGCCTCGATGGCGTTGTCGAGCTGGGTGTATTCCTTGGTGTTGGTACCGACGTTCTTCAGATTGACCTTGATGCCGGTCTTCTTCTGATAGTCCTTGGCCACCTGGGTCAGCGTCGGCTCCCATGCCCAGACGGTGATCTCCTTGACGTCGCTTTCCTGAGTCGGCTGCTTCGAAGACGAATCGGAGCCTCCGCATGCGGCCAGCGGCACGAGCATTGCCGTGGCACCGACCATCGCGATGATCTGCTTGGTGAACTTCATCGTTCTATCCTTTCTCTATATCCAGCCCCTATACCAGATACCCAAGTGAATGCCTCCTATGAGAGACCTTCGCTTACGGCATCGAGCATAACACAAATGGAATGTTTACGCAAACAAATGGAATTTCCTTGATTTTCCAATGTTATTCGATTACAAATGCACGGTAGATTATTCACGCAAACAATCTGGAACCATCGTATTATCGGCAATCAATCAACACTGATACGACAAAAGGGTGCCATGGCCCGCAGCCGCGCCATGGCACCCTTTTACAGGAAAGTTCCCGTCGAAAGACACGGGAAACGCAGAGAATACGGAGTCAGCCTTCGATGCCGAGCTTGCGGCGTTCCTTCCTGGAGTACATGAACGCGGGCAGCCGACGTCCCTGCTTGATCCACGAATGGTATTCGGCGGTCGCCGCGAATTCCACGTCGGACGCGGAGTTCAGGCAGGTCTCCACGGAATCCTGGATGACGCCGATGATGAAGCCGACGCCGACCACCTGCATGGCGATGTTGTTGTCGATGCCGAACAGCGAGCAGGCCATCGGAATCAGCAACAGGGAGCCGCCGGCCACGCCCGAGGCGCCGCATGCGCCCAATGCGGAGACCACCGACAGCAGAATCGCCGCCGGCAGGGAGATCTGGATGCCCAGCGTGTTCGCGGCCGCCATGGACATGATGGTGATGGTGATCGCCGCGCCGTTCATGTTGATGGTGGCGCCCAGCGGAATGGACACGGAGTACATGTCTTTGTCGAGGCCGAGCTTTTCGCACAGCTGCATGTTCACCGGAATGTTCGCCGCGGAGGAACGGGTGAAGAACGCGGTCAGTCCGGATTCCTTGAAGCAGCGGTACACCAGCGGGTACGGGTTGCGGCGCAGGTACAGGAAGATGACCAGCGGGCCGAACACCAGCACCATGAGCAGCATGGTGCCGACCAGCAGCAACAGCAGGCTGCCATACCGGGTGAACGCCTCCAGACCGTTTTCGGACACATTGGTGAACACAAGACCCATGATGCCGAACGGGGCGAGGTTGATGACCCAGCGAATCACCTGGGAGACGCCGTCCGCCACATTGGCCAGAAACGCCTTGGAGCTTTCATTGGCGATGCCCTTCATGGCGAGGCCGAACAGGCACGCCCACATCAGAATGCAGATGTAGTTGCCGTCGATCATCGCCTGAATCGGGTTGGCCACGATGTTGGTCAGCAGCGTCTGCACCACTTCGGACAGCCCTTTGGGCACCACATCGGCCTTCGCCGCCTTGCCGAGCGACAGGGTCTGGGGGAAGGCGCGCGAAGTGAGCACGGCCACCACCGCCGACAGGAACGTGGTGAACAGATACAGGAAGATGACCGTGCCGAAGCGCTTGTCGAGCTTGGACGTACCCTGCGCGAGGGCGCTGGCCACCAGCACGAACACCAGAATGGGAGCCACCGCTTTCAGGGCGCTGACGAACAGCGTGCCGAGTTCGCCGACCCAGGTCATGTGCGGCGCGGTGAGCGCCAGCACCGTGCCGGCGAGCAGGCCGACGATGATGCGGATGATCAGCGACGCGCCGTTGTATCGGTCGACAATGCCGCGAATCGCCTTGGAGATGTTGTTCATGTGTCTTCTCGTTCTCTTTCGTTCGGGGGTGGATTCCACCGAATATAGACAATCATGGTAGCCATATGAAGCATGTACGCAATGTGAATGTCCAATTACTAGGAAGTTACATGGGGGGAAGAACGCCGGCCAGACGGCAGATCCGCGGACATGGGCACGAAAGCCGCAATGCGCGAGCGCCCATGGCAGCAACGTGCGAGCACGCCCGCACAGAAGCGGCCCCACGCAGGGCGTGCCACGGTAATGACGACGGCCGCATCAACGGAACGACCCATGAAAAAACGCCCGCCCGCCGCCATGCCACTCGGATGCTGTTATGCGCGGTCCAACGCCATGGAAGACACGAAGACGCGCGGCGTGCCGTCCACCGGATCGGTGAAGCGCAGCTCGCGCGCCACCAGGGCCAGCGGACGTGCGAAATCGTCGTAGGCGCGTTCGATGACGCGCGGGTAGAAGTCGTCTCCGAGGATCGGCAGATCCAATGCGTTCATATGCACGCGCAATTGGTGCGTTTTGCCGGTCAGCGGATGCAACACGTAGTTCACGTATGGTTTGCCGTCGATGTGCCGTACCGCGCTCCCCCGTTCGATCAGCGTCTGCGCGTTGACTATGCCTGGCGTTTCGTATGCCTGAAGACGCCCACGGTCCTTGTTGATGTGCGACCGGCGCAGCAGCGGGAACGGATGCGCGCGATCGACGCGTTCGACGGTGCCGTACCGCGGCCGGCGTTCCGGTGCGAGCGGCGCGAGGCATTCGTAGGTCTTGACCGTCCGATGGTTCTGGAACAGCATCTGGTACGCGCCACGCAGTTCCGGTTTGCGCACGAACACGACGATTCCGGCGGTAAGACGGTCGAGACGGTGCGCGGGGACGATGTCCGGCTCCCCGTATTGTTCGCGCAGTCGAATCAGCGCGGTCTCGCGGTACCACATGCCTCGTGGCGTGGTCGCGAGGAAATGCGGCTTGTCGATGACGATGATGCCGGCATCCTCATAAAGAACCTCATATTCGAGGGGAATATGAGGTTCTTCGGTCACGTATCGATGCCGCCTGAGCGGACGGTCACTCAACGGTGACGGACTTCGCTAGGTTGCGCGGCTTGTCGACGTCGTAGTTCTTGAGCTTGGCCATATCCATGGCGAACAGCTGCAGCGGCACCACGTCCACAAGCGGACTCATCAGCGTCGGGCACGCCGGACGCCAGAACACCACGTCGGCGTACCGCTCGACGTCGGGATCGTGCTCCTCGGCCACGGCGATGATGTACGCGCCACGGGCCTTGACCTCCTCGATGCCGGAGATCACCTTGGAATGCAGCACGTTGCGGCCGCGCGCCGGCGGAACGATGAACACCACCGGCTCGCCCTCATCGACCAGCGCGATCGGCCCGTGCTTCAATTCGCCCGCGGCGAAGCCTTCGGTGAAGGTGTACGCGATCTCCTTGAGCTTCAGCGCGCCTTCCATGGCGACCGGATAGCCGACATGACGGCCAAGGAACAGGAACGACTTCGCATCGACCATCTGGGCCGCCGCCTGCTGGATGGCATTGGTCTGCGTGTCGAGGATCCACTGGATCTTGCGGGGCATCTCCTTGAGCGAATCCAGCGTCTGCGCGATCTCGTCGCGGAACATCGCGCCCTTGATCTGCGCCAGATACAGGCCCAGCACGTAGGCGGCGGTGATCTGCGCGACGAACGCCTTCGTGGAGGCCACGGCGACTTCCGGGCCAGCGTGCGTGTACAGCACCGCATCGGATTCGCGCGGAATGGAGGCGCCCTGCGTATTGCAGATGGCCAGCACCTTGGAACCCTGCTCGCGGGCGTGGCGCAACGCCATCAGCGTGTCCATCGTCTCGCCGGACTGTGAGATGGCCACCACCAGCGTGCGCGGCGTCAGAATCGGGTCGCGGTAACGGAACTCGTGGGCGAGCTCGACCTCGACCGGAATGCGCACCCAATGCTCGATGGCGTATTTGGCGACCATGCCGGCGTAGGCGGCGGTGCCGCATGCGATGACGATGATCTTGTCGATCGCCTTGAAATCATGTTCTTCGATGCGCACTTCGTCGAGGTTGAGATTGCCGTTCTTGTCGAGGCGGCCGAGCAGCGTGCGCTGCACGGCGGCCGGATCCTCATGGATCTCCTTGTCCATGAAGGAGTCCCAACCGCCCTTTTCCGCGGCGGACGCGTCCCAGTCCACCGTGTAGGTCTTCGGATGCTCGACGACGTTGCCCATGAAGTCGGTGACGACCACCTTGTCGGCGGACACCATCACCGCCTGGTCCTGGTCGACCTCCATCGCGCGCTTCGTGTACGCCACGAACGCCGCGACGTCGGAGCCAAGGAAGTTCTCACCGTCACCAAGACCGACCACCAGCGGCGAATCATGACGCGCGCCGACCACGATGTCAGGCTGGCGGCAATCGGTGGCGAGAATGGTGAACGCGCCCTGCAGCATGCGCGCCAGGCGGCGGATGGCCTTGAACAGGTCCGGCTTGCCGGTCTCCTCGATGATCTTGTCGCTGATCTTGCCGAGCAGCTTCGCCGCGACCTCAGTATCGGTGTCGGACGCGAAGCTGTAGCCTTCGGTCTGCAGGTCGAGACGCAGCTGGGAGGCGTTTTCGATGATGCCGTTGTGGATGATGGCGATCTTGCCGTCACGGGAGGTGTGCGGATGCGCGTTCACATCGTTCGGCACGCCATTGGTGGCCCAACGGGTATGGCCGATGCCCACCGTGGCCATCGGCATCGGGTTGCGTTCCACGTCCTCGACGAGGTTGGCGAGACGTCCGGCCTTCTTGCGCACGGCCACATGGTCCATGCCCGGCGCGGTCAGCGCGACGCCGGCCGAATCATAGCCGCGGTACTCCAGACGGCGCAAACCCTGAAGGCACACCTCCAAAGGCTTGCCGCACGCGGTCTCCACTTTTCCTGCATATCCAACAATTCCACACATAGTCTCTCAGCTTATCGGTTGGTTGTGTCATTCGCATAACCGAATGGCGTCATACGCCAGAACCTTTGATATATGAACACAAAAATTCGCCATACATATGAAAATCCCCCATGTCGGGGTCCGAACATGGGGGATTTTCAACGTTTTGCTCGACGCCACACGACGCTGCGATTCAAGAAGAAACGGCGTCATGGCGCTATCGCGCCGTGGGGAACGCACTCACAGCACGTGCTGCAGGAAGTCCTTGAACCGCGGCTCCGTAGGATGGTCGATGATCTCGGGGCCGCCCTTCTCCACGACCACGCCGCCGTCCATGAACACGACCTGATCGGCGACCTCGCGCGCGAAGCCGATCTCATGGGTGACGACCACCATCGTCATGCCTTCCTTGGCGAGGGACAGCATGACGTTGAGCACCTCGCCCACCAGTTCGGGATCGAGCGCGGACGTCGGCTCGTCGAACAGCATGATCTCCGGCTTCATCGCCAACGCGCGTGCGATGGCGACGCGCTGCTGCTGGCCACCGGAAAGCTGCGACGGGTAGTAGTCGAGACGTTCGCCCATGCCCACGCGCTTGAGCTCGGCGATGGCGCGTTCGCGGGCCTCCTTCTTGTTCACGTGCTGCACGTGGACCGGCGCCTCCATCACATTTTCGAGGGCCGTCATGTGCGGGAACAGGTTGAAGCGCTGGAACACCATGCCGAGCTTCGAACGCTGCGCCGCCACTTCCTTGTCGTTGAGGGTCTGGAGCACCTTCCGGCCGTTCTTCTCGACGTACTTGTAGCCGATCATCTCGCCGTCCACGTCGATTTCGCCGCCGGTCAGCGTCTCCAGTTGGTTGATCAGACGCAGGAACGTGGACTTGCCGGAACCGGAAGGCCCGAGGATCACCGTCACCGTTCCCGGCATCACCGTCATATCGATGCCCTTGAGCACATGCAGGTTGCCGAACGCCTTGTGCACCTGGGTGGCCTTCACCGCGGGAACGATGCCGGATGATGCGTTGTTCTTGGTTGTTTCAGTCATTGCCACTCCTTCACGCGGTCATGCCAGCGAACGTGGCCTCGTTCTGCTTGCTGATGTCGTCCTTCGGTTCGCCCTCGGTTTTGCCCGGCAGCGGGGTGCGCTTGCCACGCGCGCCGGCCGGACGGGCGTCGAAGCCCTTGCCGAAATGCTTTTCCAACCGCGATTGGACCACCATCAGAATGGAGGTGATCACCAGGTACCAGATGCAGGCCACGATCAGCAGCGGAATCGGCTTGTACAGACGGGTCGCGATCGCGGTGGTGGCGAACTGCAGTTCCAGCGTGAACGGCACCGCGTTGACCAACGAGGTGGTTTTGAGCATGCCGATGAACTCATTGCCGGTCGGCGGGATGATGATTCGCATCGCCTGGGGCAGCACGATACGGCGCATGATGAGCGAGCGCTTCATGCCGAGCGCCTTGGCGGCCTCCGTCTGCCCCGGATCGACGGCCTCAAGGCCGGCGCGCACGATTTCCGCCAGATACGCGGCCTCGTTCAAGGCGAGGCCCAGCCATGCGGCGTTGAACGCGGTGATGACGGACTGCGAATCGATGCTCCAGAATTCGACGGATGTGAACGGGATGCCGACGCCGATGCGCGGCACCAGCACGGCGAACAGTCCCCAGAACACCAGCTGCGTGTACACAGGGGTTCCACGGAAGAACCAGATGTAGAACCAGCTCACGCCGCGCAGCACGGGGTTGATGGACTTGCGCATCACCGCGAGGACCACCGCCAGGATGATGGCGATGACCATGGAGATGACGGTGAGCAGCAGTGTGTATTTGATGCCCTCAAGCACGTTCTCGTTGAACAGGTACTTCCACACCACGTCCCATTCGAAACGAGGATTGGTGATTAGCCCCTGCACCAGCATCGCCGCAAGCAGCGCGACGATGACCGCCGCGACGATCGGGCCGGTGCGTTTGACGGGCAGCGCCTTGATGCGATTGGGAATATCGAGGCCTTCGCCGTCGACTTGTTTCTTCGCCATAATGCTGATGTCCTTTGCTAGCTGATGTGCCTTGCCGTATATGTTGCCATCCGAAGTCAGTCGAGCGACGACGGATTGATCTCGGCCTTGTCGAGAGCGCCGGATTCCACGCCCCAGTGCTTGAGGATCTTCATATACGTGCCATCGTCCATAAGCTTCTGCACGGCCTTCTGCACGGCTTCCTCAAGCTGGGTGTTGCCCTTTTCGATGGCGATGCCCTGCTTGGCCACGCCCTCGACCTTGCCAAGGGCCTCAAGCTGGCCGTCGGTCTGGGAGATCGCGTAGCCCGCCACCGGCGAATCGGCGTAGAACACATCGGCCTTGCCGGTCGCCACCGCGGTGGCGGCTTCCGCCTGACGCTTGTACGACATCACTTCGGCCTTGTTGCCGGCCTTGCAGCCCTTGGCGATCTGGTTGGCCTCGTCCTCCTGCACGGTTCCGGTCTGCACGGCGATCTTGGCGCCGCACATGTTGGAGGTGTCGAGCTTCTTCGGATTGCCCTTCTTCACCGCCCAGGTGGAGCCGGCACGGTAGTAGCTCACGAAATCGACGGACTTCATGCGGTCCTCGGTGATGGTCATGGCCGTGATGCCCAGGTCGTACTTGGTGCCGATGGAAGGAATGATGGTGTCGAACATCGCGGACACGATCTTCGGCTTCAGGCCGAGGGTCTGGGCGATGGCCTTGGTCATGTCGACGTCGTAGCCGACCGCGGTCTTGCCGTCCTCCGCGTAGAATTCCGCCGGAGCGTAGGAAAGCTCCATGCCGGCGGACAGCTCGCCGTCCTTGACGGTATCGGCGGAGGCGACCAGCTTGGCGAGCTCCGGATCCTTCTTGATGGTGCTCACATCGTAGCCGGTGACGGTATTGGACGAACCGGAACCGCTTGCGGAATCATCGGCGTCGGAGGTGCCGCACGCGCCGACGGACAGCATCATCGCGGCGCTCAGCGCGAGCGCGGCCACGGACTTGAGTTTCAATGACATAATCGGGCTTCCCTTTCCTCATCCCTGCTCATGGTCTTCCATCGGCGGAGGATCCGCGCATGCGCGCGATTCCGGCAATGCGCAATCGTGCCATCGGGCAGCCATCCAACCATCGACGTCTATAACAAATCTTCAGTATCTCAATACGTCCCGATAATACACATAGGGGGTTATCGCGCACCATCGACGGCATCGTAAGCGGCATGCGCGCGGGATATAGGGCAGATGCGGCATCGCGCGCCGACAGGATGGGATCCGGCGCACGATGCCGACTAGGCAACAGCCGCCTCAGCCGTTGATGTCGGTCGGATTGATCTCGGCCTTGTCGACCGCGCCGGATTCGGCGCCCCAGTGCTTGAGGATCTTCATGTACGTGCCGTCGTCCATGAGCTTCTGCATGGCCGCCTGCACGGCCTTGTCGGTGGCGGAATCGCCCTTCTTGACGGCAACGGCCTCCTTGGTGACGCCGACGTCCTCGCCGAGGGCCTGCAACGTGCCCTTGGTCTGGGAGATCGCGTAGCCGGCGACCGGCGAATCCGCATAGAACACATCGGCCTTGCCGGTCGCCACGTTCGTCGTCACATCGGTCTGCAGCTTGTTCGACAGGATCTCGATGCCCGACTTGCCGTCGGCCTTGCACTGCTTGGAGGCTTTGGTGACTTCCTCCTCCTGCGTGGTGCCCGTCTGCACCGCGATCTTCAGACCGCACAGCTCGGAGGTGTCGACCTTGTTCGGATTGCCCTTCTTCACCACCCAGGTGGAGCCCGCCTTGAATATGCTGACGAAATCGACGGCATCCATACGTTCCGGAGTGATGGTGAACGAGGAGACGCCGATGTCGTACTTGGAGCCGATGGCGGGAATGATCGAATCGAAATTCGCGGTCTGCGGATCCGCCTTGAGCCCGAAGATGTTCGCCATGGCCTTGACGAAGTCCACATCGAAGCCGACCGGGGTCTTGCCGTCCTCCGCGAGGAATTCCGCAGGGGCGTACGACGTGTCCATGCCGACGGTCAGCTTGCCGTCCTTGGTGACGGATTCCGGCAGCATCTTGGCGATCTGCGGATCCTTCTTCACGCCGGACACGTCGTAACCGGTGGCGCTCGACGTGGAATCGGAGCCGCTCGAAGCGTCGGAGTCCTTGCCGTCCGATGTTCCGCAGGCCGCCACCGCAACCAGCATCGACGCGCTCAACGCCAATGCGATGATTCTTCTTATTTCCTTGAGTGCCATGGCACAATCCCCTCTCCAGACCCAGTCAACAAACAATCCGGACAAACTGTGGTCTTGTGGGGCAAGATAAGCGTTCCATGCTACGGATGCGTTACATCATGCGGATTATGGACGGCCCACCGATGAACGACCGCCCATGGGCGCCACGCGCCCGGATATGCGAATCGCCTGTCCCCTGCCGAAACGTCGGCTGAAAACAGGCGGTTCATCATTCGTCGGAATGTTGGTACGTCAACTGATGGGACCGCCGGCATCTCCCGCCACCGGCGATGATTCCTTTACGGAATGCTCCCGTTCATAGGTCGGCTCACTCGCCGGGCGTATTGATCTCCGGCTTGCTGATCGCGCCGTCCTCGACGCCCCAATACTTGAGGATCTTCAAGTATGTGCCGTCATCGATGAGCTTCTGCAACGCGGCCTGCACGGCCTTGTCCATCTGACTGTCGCCCTTCTTGATGACGATGCCTTCGGGAGCGACGCCCTCGACCTTGCCCAAGGTCTCCAAAGCGCCATCGGTCTGCGAGATGGCGTAGCCGGCGACCGGCGAATCCGCGTAGAACACATCGGCCTTGCCGGTGACGACGTTGGTGGTCACATCGGTCTGCAGCTTGCTGGAGATCACGTCCATCTCGGGCTTGCCGTCGGCCTTGCACTGCTTGGCCATCTTGTTCGCCTCGGTCTCCTGCATGGTGGCGGTCTGCACGGCCACCTTCTTGCCGCACAGGTCAGAGGTGTCGACCTTGTTCGGATTGCCCTTCTTCACCGCCCATGATGAGCCGGCGTCGAAGTGGCTGACGAAGTCGACGGCCTCAAGACGCTCCTTGGTGACGGTGAACGAGGAGATGCCGATATCGTATTTCGCGCCGACCGCGGGAATGATCGAATCGAAATTCGCGGTCTCGGGGTCGGCCTTCAGTCCGAACACGCCCGCCAAGGCCTTCGCGATGTCGACGTCGAAGCCGACCGGCGTCTTGCCGTCGGAGGCGAGGAATTCCGCCGGCGCATACGAGGTGTCCATGCCGATGGTCAGCTTGCCGTCCTTGGTGACGTAATCAGGCAGCATCTTGGCGATATCGTCGTCCTTCTTCACGCCGGACACATCGTAGCCGGTCAGCTCGCTCGACTTCGCGCCGGACTTGCCGGCGGACGCGTCGTCGCTGCCATCGGTGGTGCCGCATGCCGCGGTGCCGAACACCATGGCCGCGCTCAGCACGCATGCGGCCGTGGCCCTGAGAATCCTTTTCGATTGCATATCCTTCTTGCCTTCTTCTTGCTCGAATCCATTTCTCGATTGAACTCGAATCATAGAATAGGTGCGGCAAGCTACAAATAGATGAACAATCCGGTTGAAGCGGCCATATTCCGTAAAAAATCTATTTCACGAATCGCAGAATGCAAAACGTCTGGCTTCCTTTCATGCCGTGGAAGGAAACCAGACGTTCTGAGCACCTACCGGATGCCTGCATGATGCAATCAGGACGGATTCAGCGCACCATTTTGTTCGCGTACCGCATGGCACGCAGGGCCTCGCGCTTGTCCTGCGCCTCACGCAGCGCCTGACGCTTGTCGAATTCCTTCTTGCCTCGTGCGAGCGCGATTTCCGCCTTGACGCGGCCATCCTTGAAATACAGGCTGAGCGGAATGATGGTGAAGCCCTTCGCCTGGGTCTGACGCGCGAGCTTGTCGATCTGCGCGGCGTGCAGCAGCAGCTTGCGCTTGCGCTTCGGCGCGTGGTTGTTCCATGTGCCGTTGAGGTATTCGGGAATGTTGGCGCCTTCCAACCAGATCTCGCCACGCCTGTCGATGGTGATGAACGATTCCGCCAATGACGCGCGTCCTTCGCGCAGGGATTTCACCTCGGTGCCGGTCAATACCAGTCCGGCCTCGTATTTGTCTTCGATGGCATAGTCGTGACGCGCCTTCTTGTTCTGCGCGATCATCTTGGTTCCCTGTTCCTTGGCCATTGTTTCCCTCCTTTCGTCCGATTCGACAATGCGCCGCCGGCACCATGTGCCGACGACGCGATGCCAGCGATTTCAGTAGTGGATGTACTGGTATGCGCCGGAATTGGAAATGGTCTCGTATGCCGGGAAGGTGGAGAATCCGGTGCCGCCTTCGGAGATCAGCACCGAGCCGTCCGAGTTCACACGTTCCACGACGGCGACGTGGCCATACTGCCAGTCGGCGGTCCAATGGCCTCCGACGCTTTGGCCGCGCGCGAACACCATGGCCGCGCCGACATGCGGCGTGTTGTTGACCAGATACCCCAAGCTGCGCGCGGTGTTCGCCCAGTCTCCGCCATTGCCCATGTAGGAGCCCACCGGAAGGCTGAGCTGGGAACGGCGCAGATACGCCCACAACGTGCATTGACGTGCCGGGTATGCGGAACCGCCCACCGTGTTGCCGGTGTTATGCCCATAGCAGTATCCGGAGCCTGCCGGGCAGTTGCCGGGAACCGAATAGTTCATACCGCTGGCGCCGCCGCTGTTGCCCGAATTCGAGCTGCCCGAGTTACTGGAACCGCTCGAACCGCTGGAAGCCGAACCGCCGGAGCTGCCGCCACTGGAAGCACCGCCGCTCGAACCGCCGGCGGAGCCACCGCTTGAGGAGCCGGAGGACTGCGACGAACCGCCGCTGACCTGCTGCTGGTTGTTGCCCGGAGTGGCCGCGGCGCTGCTGCTGTTCGCGTATTGGCTGTTCATCGCGTCGATCTGCGACTTCATGGAGACGATCTCGGCCGCTTCCTTCGCGCTTTGCGTGGTCAGCTGGCTTTTCTGCGATTCCAGCTTTTCGCGTTTCGCCGTACCCTCATCGCGCAACTGCTGCAGTTCGGCCTGCTTGTCGCTTGCCGCGTCGGCGGCCTGCTGCGCGGCATCGGCCTGCTTGTCGGCCTCGGCCTTCAACTGGGTGATCTTGGTTTCGATGGCGCTGAGACGCTGCTTGCGGTTCATCGACGTGTTCAACTCGTTCGCGGCGTCGGAGGCCGCGTTCGCCTCACTGCGGGTGACGGCCGCCTCGGACTGCATCTTGCTGACGAATTCGTCCGTCGTGGTGGCGTTGGTGACCACGTCGAGCACGTCGGAGGCGTCGGAGCCGTGGAAGCTCTCCCTGGCAAGCTGCGCGACCGCGGCCTTGGCGTCATCGTAGTTCGCGCCGGTCTGCTCGATCTCCTTTTCCAGATCCTCCTTGTCCTGCTGGGCCGCGGTCAATCGTTCCGCGGTGGCCTCGGCCTGGCTTTTCGCCTGTTGCGCGGCCTGCTGCGCGGATTCGGCGGCCTTCACCGCCGCGGGAATCTGATTGTCGTTCAAATCGGCAAGCTGCAGGACGATGTCGGCCAGATCGCTGCTCACGCCGGCGAGCTGTGCCTTCAGCTTGGCATGGTCGGCGACCTTCGACTGGTATTCGGATACGCTCACGGCCTTGGCTTCAGGCGCCGGCGCGGTCATCGTGGCCATGCCCGCGGCGCACAGCATCGTGGCCGACAGCATGACGCCCACGATGGAACGTGTCCTGCGAATTACATTTCTTGACATGAAAGCCTTCCTGAACATATTGGCACTGCTCGGCATTATACAGAACGCATCTCGAAATCCAAGCGGCGTTCGCTGGGAACCATCCGTCCCCGCGCACGCCGCCATGAACGTCGATTCGCACGTGCGGTACCCTATCTGGTCAGACCTTGAGATACTTCCTCAAAGAGAATCCGGAGGCGATGATGGAAAGCAGCACCGCGCCGACAATCAGCGCCGGGGCGACCATCCATACCGACCGCTGCGTGATCAACGGTATCCATTGCACGTTTTTGGCGAGCCAATCGGTGATGAACACCTTCACGATGCCGCCCAGAGCCGCGGACGCGAGCACCGAGCCGAGCAACGACGCGAACACGCCTTCCAGGATGAACGGCAATCGAATCGTCCAATTCGACGCACCGACCAGACGCATGATCTCCGTCTCGTTCTTTCGGGACGCGGCGCTCATGCGGATGGTCGTGCCCGTCAGCAGAATCGCGACGACGACCATCACGCCCGCAAGCACCACAGCCACCGCGGTGGCGCGATTGAGCACGGTGAACACCGGATCGAAGATCTTGCGCTGGTCCTGCACCTCCTCGACGCCGTTGCGTCCGCTCAGGATTTCGGAGACCACCTGGTATTTGGTCGGATCGCTGAGTTTCAGGCGCAACGACGCCTGCATATCGGCGGCGGTCAGCGTTCTGCCTTGGTAGACGCCGTTGGGGTATTGCTTGAGGAACGTGTTCTTGTAGAAGTCCTCGCGGCTCACGTAGGTGATTTTGGAGACGACCTTGCCGGCCTCGTCATGGATGAGGTTCTCCAGATCGACGATCTCCTGATCGGTCGGCGCGGCGCCCGTCGAGCAGGTGGCCGCCTGGCTGGTGCCATCAGGGCACAGCCACACCACGACCTCGACCTTGTCGTACCACTCCCCTTTGGCCTGGTTGACCTGCACCTGCATCAGCGTGGAGGCGCCGATGAACAGGAAGGAGATGAAGGTGACCAACGTGACGGAGATGATCATCGACACGTTGCGGGTGAGGCTGCTCCATGTTTCGGAAAGGATGAAACGCAAACGCATCAGTGGTTCTCCTTAGCTTCCTCGGTTTCCCCGTTGCGGGTTTCCTCGCCACGGGTCTCGCCGCGATCCGCGGTGCCGGCGGATTCAGCCTGCTGCGAGGATTCCGTTCCCTGCGAAGCCGGCGATGCCGGAGGGGCCGGCGGTGCCGGCGGAACCGGCGAGACGGGCGCCGCATCGGTCGTGGGTGCCGTGCTGGCAGGCGCCGCATCGGTCGGCGCCGCATCGGTTTCCTGGTTCGTAGCGGATTCGGCGAGGTTCAGCCCCTTGCCCCAGGTCATGGTCGTTTCCGCGGGCGCGAATGCCTCGCCGTAACGTCCGGTGCGACCGTTGTGCACGGTCCGGGCCAGACGCGCGATTCCGGAATCGCCGCTGCCGTTGGTGACGGCGTCCGCCACGATGTTGACCGCGTTCGCCGCGGTTTCGGCGCGGTTCGAGCCTTCGACGTTGACCATGCCGATCGTCGGAGCGTCGGCGGATGGAGCCGCCACGCCATGCCCGGAGCCCTGCGGACGGTATTTCGCGTCGTTCCGCTGGCCGCCGCCCAACGCCTGATGCGCCTTGGAAGCGACTTCGGCATCAGGGAAATACAGTGCGGAATCGTAGGAACCGTGTTCCTCGTCGCGCACGATCCGGCCGTTGTGCAGTTCGACCACGCGCTTGCGCATGGAGTTGACGATCTCCTCGTTGTGCGTGGCCATGACGACGGTGGTTCCCGTGCGGTTGATGGCGTCCAGCACCTCCATGATGCCGAGCGAGGTGGTCGGATCGAGGTTGCCGGTGGGCTCGTCGGCGAGCAGGATCTGCGGATGGTTCACATATGCGCGGGCGATGGCCACACGCTGCGCCTCGCCGCCGGAAAGCTCCTGCGGGTAGTTGTTCTCCTTGCCGGTGAGCCCAACGGTCTCCAGCACCTTCGGCACCAACGATTTGATGGAGGAACGGCTGGTGCCGATCACTTCCAATGCGAACGCGACGTTCTCCCACACCGTTTTGTTGTTCAGCAGCTTGTAGTCCTGGAACACAAAGCCGATGGTGCGGCGGTAATGCGGCACCTGCCGCGTCGACAGACGGCGCAGATCGTTGCCGCCGACGTGGATCTCACCGTCGGTGGCCTCCTCCTCACGCAGCAGCAGACTCAGCAATGTGGTTTTGCCGGAGCCGGAAGCGCCCACCAGAAAGACGAAATCACCTCGTTTGACGTTGAGACTGATGTCGTCCAATGCGGGACGAGTGCTCTTCGGATAGACCTTGCTCACGTGTTCCAGCGAAATCAGCGCCATCGAACTCCCCCTTTATTGCCGGTTTATCTGTTGCCCGTCCCGGCCGAAGACGTTTTACGCTTTCGGCTGAGACGATGCCTGCCGTTATGCCCGAACCTTAGTTTTCCGATTCTTCGGCGGCCGCGCGACGCTGTTCGTGACGCCAGCGGATGCCCGCCTCGATGAACGCGTCGATGTCACCGTCGAACACGGCCTGGGTCTGCGAGGTCTCGTATCCGGTGCGCAGATCCTTGACCATCTGGTACGGATGCAGCACGTAGGAACGCATCTGGTCGCCCCAGCTGGCCTTGATGTCGCCGGCGAGCTCCTTCTTCTTCTTGGCCTCCTGCTCGTGGCGCAGCACCAGCAGTCGGGACTGCAGCACGGCCATGGCGGCGGCGCGGTTCTGGATCTGCGAGCGCTCGTCCTGCATGGTCACGACGATGCCGGTCGGGATGTGGGTGATGCGCACCGCGGAGTACGTGGTGTTCACGCCCTGGCCGCCGGGGCCGGAGGAGCAGTAGGTGTCGACGCGGATTTCGGAATCCGGCACGTCGATGTGGTCGGTGGCCTCGACCAGCGGCACGACCTCCACGGCGGCGAAGCTGGTCTGGCGGCGGCCCTGGTTGTCGAACGGGGAGATGCGCACCAGGCGGTGCGTGCCGCCTTCCACGCTCATGCGTCCGTAGGCGTAGGGAGCGTCCACCTGGAACGTGGCGGACTTGATGCCGGCCTCTTCCGCATAGGAGGTGTCCATCACCTTGGCCTTGTAGCCGTTGCGCTCGGCCCAGCGCAGGTACATGCGCAGCAGCATCTGCGCGAAGTCCGCGGCATCGACGCCACCGGCGCCGGAGCGGATCGTCACGACGGCGGAACGCTCGTCGTATTCGCCGTCGAGCAGGGTCTGGATCTCCATGTCGTCGAGGTCCTTCTGAATGCTCTCCACCTCGGCGCGCGCCTCGGCGAGCGTGTCGGCGTCGTCTTCCTCCTGGCCGAGTTCAACGAGGGTCTCCACATCCTCGATGCGCTGGCCGGCGGAGGCGAGGCGCTTGAGCTGGGACTGCACGGCGGAAAGCTTGCTGGTCACCTTCTGCGCGTGTTCGGGATCGTCCCACAGGCCCGGTTCCGCGGCCTGCGTTTCGAGTTCCTTGGCCTGTGCCTTGAGACGGTCGACGTCGAGGGCCTTGGAAATGGATTCGTACTTGGCGCGAGCCTCGCCAATCGCGTGGGAATAATCAAATTCTGCCATCGTTTACACCATACATTTCTTACTGTGTTTTTCGTGTTCTGACATGGAGCCGCTCACAGCCCCCGCACAATTCATGGGATGTGTTCCACGTGCTTTCGGACTTCTCCCGTTCACGAGCCGCGAACCTGCCCGTGCCCTCGCGCGTCACATCGCGCCGGAGAAGATAAGCCCGCTTCGAACCGTGCGGACAGCAGAGGTCAAAGACCCGCGTAGATAGCGGGAATGACCAGACTCAGAAGCATCGCCGCGGCGATGACGATGCACACCGTGCGCACCATGGTGCGGCGACGGCGTTCCCGCTGCTCGCGTTCGCTTCTGAAGTCACTCATACGGCATGAGTATACGCAACCGCTTCTACTTTGCCTGAATGCGGGCGACGGCGCGCCCGCCGTTCCGCACCGGCCGGCGCGCTTCGCGTCGTCACGGATATCGGCTTGCGCGGTGACGCCTCCGAAATCACTTATGGTAGGGCTCGCCGGCGTTGATCTTGTACGCGCGGTAGATCTGTTCCAACAGGATGACGCGCATCAGCTGGTGCGGGAACGTCATCTTCGAGAAGCTCAGCAAATAGTCGGCGCGCTTGAGTATCGCAGGATCAAGTCCGAGCGAGCCGCCGATGATGAGCTGGATGTGGCTGGTGCCGTGCAGTCCGAGGTCGTTGATTTTCGCGGCGAGCTGTTCGCTGGTGAGCTGCCTGCCCTCGATGGCCAACGCGATGACGTAGGCGTCGTCGCGGATGTGCTTGGCGATGCGTTCGCCTTCTTTGGCTTTGATCTGCCGTTCCATGCCTTCGCTGGCATGTTCCGGGGTTTTCTCGTCGGCGACTTCGACGATGTCGAGCTTGCAGTACCGGCCCAGTCGTTTCGAATATTCCTCGATGGCGTCGCGCAGGTACCGTTCCTTCACCTTGCCGACGGTGATCAGTGTGATTCTCAATCGTTCCCCATTCGCTTGGCGTTCCGATGATCCACATTCACGATACCGATATTCGCCGTCATTGACGCGATGGTGGTCGGGAATCATCATGATTCCCGACCACCATCGTTCATGATTCCGCGGGAATTCGCGGACGGTCGGCAGATGCGACGGCCATTCCCATCCGTTTCCGTGAATCCCATGGAACGCATGTTCCATGGCCGCCGCGACGCCTCCGCGGTTCTGTAGTCTCCGCGGAAGCCGCATGGGACGCGCGGACGCGCACATTCGCTCGCTTAGTTCTTGTGCAGCTTCGCGTTGAGTTCGATGCCGGTCTTGCGGTAGCGGGCCTCGATGCGGCCGGACACGGAGTTGCGGATGAACAGGATGTTGTTCTTGCCCGACAGTTCGGCGCCCTTGACGGTTTCGAGCGGTTCGCCGGCCGCGACCTTGGCCTTGTCGTAGATGGTGACCTTGGTGCCAGCGGTGACGTACAGGCCGGCTTCGACCACGCAGTTGTCGCCGAGCGAGATGCCGATGCCGGCGTTCGCGCCGAGCAGGGAGTGCTCGCCGATGGAGTTCTTCAGCTTGCCGCCACCGGAGAGGGTGCCCATGATGGACGCGCCGCCGCCGATGTCGGAGCCGTTGCCGACGACGACGCCCTGGGAGACGCGGCCTTCGACCATGGAGACGCCGAGCGTGCCGGCGTTGAAGTTCACGAATCCGGCGTGCATGACGGTGGTGCCTTCGGAAAGGTGCGCGCCCAGACGCACGCGGTCGGCGTCGCCGATGCGCACGCCGCTCGGCACGACGTAGTCGATCATGCGCGGGAACTTGTCGACGGACAGCACGTTCACGTCAGTGCGCGGCAGTCCGGGCGCGGCCTGTGCCGTGGCGCCCAGCACGTCGAGCTTGCGCAGGGCGAAGTCCTCGACCGCGAACGGGCCGTAGTTGGTCCATACGACGTTGTTGAGCTTGGCGAAGATGCCGTCGAGGTTCAGCGTGTTCGGCTTGGCCAGACGCATGCTCAGCAGGTGCAGACGCAGGTAGGCGTCGGCGGCGCTCTCAATCGGCTCGTCGAGCTTGGAGACGGTGAACACCGGAACGCGGCGCACACCACGGGCGTCGGCATCCTCATGCGCGAGTGCGTCGAAACCGTGGTTCGGACGGTCGGCTTCGGCCGGGGCCTGCCCCAGTTCGAGCTTCGGATACCATACGTCCAAGGTGTTGCCGGCCGCGTCCACGCTGGCCAGACCCCAACCCCACGCAGTGCGCTGATCGGTCATGTTGTGCTCCTTAGAACAATCCCCGTCGATGCGGGGATTTTCGGAATTTTTCCCGTGCCCACTCTATCGCAGAACGACATGCGCCGTGCGTTCCCGCCGCTTGCTGGACTTCGCGGCCGACTTTACCGTGCGCATCCATCAAGCAAAACCCTGCCGAACGCGCATATCACGCGCCTTGCGCCGCTTCCACCATGCCAATGCGCCAAGCGATGCGAACAGCGTCACGCCTCCGGCCAGCAGTCCGGCACGCACCCACCAATCCATCGAATCCGGAATCATCGTCGCCTTGCCCGCCTTGGCGGAGTCCTCCGGCACGTAGGCGGTGCGCTCTCCCGTCACCAGCAGACGATGCGTGTTCTTCCCGTAAGGCGTGCAGGTCAGCAGGGTCACCAAATCGCGGTCCGGGTCGGCTTTCAGCTCGTCGAGGTCTTCCGGCTCGATCACGCTGATGTCGACAACCTTGTAGGTGAGTTTCCTATCGAGCACGTCTATCCAGAACAGGTCGCCCTTGCGCATCTCCCCCAGTCGGGTAAACAGTTCCGCGGACGGCAGCCCGCGATGCCCGGCGAGCACGGGACGTGAGCCTTTGCCTCCGATCGGCAGCGCGGTCTGGCGCAGATGCCCGACGCCCCTGGACAGCACGTCTTCGGAGACGCCGTGGTAGATCGGCAGACGCAGGGATATGCGTTTGATGTCGAGATACCCCATCACGCCGTCGTGGTTCACGTTGAGCACGCTGGCGTAGTTGGTAGGCAGCACGTACCCGCTTCCCGACACGAACGGATCGTGCAACGGATCGCCGTTCAGGTTCTCGTTGTAGGTTTTCGCCGCGCCCCATTCGGCGCGCAGCTTCGCCTTGTCGGTTTTGGTGACGCTGTTCCGATACGATTCCACGACTTCGGTCTGTTTGCGCGACGCGAGCAGGTTCGACACGGTGGGGTATGCGAACACCGTGGCTCCGCAGACGACGAGCAGCACGGCAAGCAGCGTGGTCAGCCGATCCTTGACCGATGACGTGGAGTGTTTTCTCGGAATCGATGCCATGAACACCTCGGTGAGACGAATACGAAAAAAGCCGGCATCGTCGCTGCGAGCGTTCCCGCACGCGTCGGTGCCGTGGCACGCGAGGGCAATCGCATGCCATGAAAAGGGGCCGCATGCCAAAACGTATGCGGCCCCTTGGCGAATTGGTGTCCATTCCCACACCCGATGGAAGTCAGCGATGACGGGCATCAGGCGCGGAATGGACGAACTCTACCGGTTCAGGCGTTCTTCTTCCTGCGCGAACCGATGAGCAGCACGCCACCGGCCACCATCAGCGCGCCGAGCACGCTGAAGATGATGGTGCCGATGCCGCCGGTCTTCGGCAGGGTGCCGCTCTTCTGGTTCTTCACGGTTTCGGTGACATAACCGGCGTCGGTCGTAGAGCCCAGCGTGCCGGTGTAGTCCTTGTTGTTGTCCTGTTGCGGGGTGAGCGTCACAGGAATCGGCTTGGTGAGCTTCAGGTATCCGCCCGGAGCCTTGGTCTCACTGAGCTTATACGTGAGAGGCTTGCCCTTGTCGTCGGCGCCCTTGAGGCCGTATACGCGCAGCTCACCTTGGTCGTTCACCGCGAGATTCGTGGTGGTGTCCTTATCGTCGTTCGTGGCCCGGCGGTATTCGCCGTCGCCCACCTTCACGAATGCCAGCACGTTTTCGCCGCTATCGGCAAGGGTGAACTCGGCTCCGGTCAGACGCTCGTTCTCCTCACCGACCTTGATCACCCTGATGCCGAAGGTGTAGACCTTGGTCTTGTCCTCTTCGGTGTGGAAGTCCTCGTTGGTGTACGGGTTGTTGCTGTACTGCAGCTTCGCGTCGTTCACCATCGCCTGACCGGGCTTGGCGTTCTCGTTCACCGTGGCGGTGTAGGCAACGTGGATCTTCCTGTATCCGCGAATCTTCTCGTAGTTGAAGTCCAAGGTGAACGTGGTGGCGTTGCCGTTCGCGTCCTTGCCGGGCGTGTTCAGCGTGTATGCGTCACCGGCAGCAAGCGTCTTGTAGTTCTTGCTGTCGGAATTCGTGTCCTTCGTGGCCTCGACCTTGACGATCTTGCCGAAGGTCAGACCTTCGCTTTCCTTCATCACATCGGAGATCAGGTACTTCTTGTTGATGGCGTTGCTCGGGTAGACCGGAACGTCGGTGTACAGGTCGAAGTTCACCGTCTCGCCGATGGAAGCGGTGTCGGAACCTTGGTCTTTGTTGTCTTTACCGGTGTTGATATTGTCATCGTCACGACCGCCGTTGATGACCTTGTCCATGCCCGCCTTGGAGCGCTTGGCCACGACCGTCTGCGGCTTGATCTCCCACTGCTTGGTCGTTTCATTCCACTCGGGAATCACGTTCGCGGCAATGGCGCGGTACACATACGGCCCATAAGTGCTGGTGATCTCGATGTAGTAGCCGCCGACCGGCAGGTTCAGCGTGATTGCGTCCTGTCCATCGCTCGTCACGCTCTTGGGATTGCTCGGGAGCTTGCGGCTGTTCGCCAGATCATCAAGGAACTTCGCGACGTTGCCGATGGTCTGATGCGTGTTCGCGTCGATGCCGGAGTCCGGATCAGTGGTCGAATCGCTGACGATATCCTGATAGGTCTTCGACACGGTGTTATTTTCACCGATGTACTTGCGATAGTCCTGGTTCGAGTTCGATGAGATCCATTCAGCGACGGTGCTGTCCCAAGTCAGACCGGGCGCGATCGGCGCATTGTCGGCGCCGACCTGTTCGTCGATGATCTTGTAGGCGTCCACCTTCACCTTGCTGCCGCTCAGACCGCTGATGGTGATGTCGCCACTCGACTGTGATGCCTCGTCAGCATTCGCTGTTGATGCCAGTCCGAAGCTTCCCACCGTCGCGGCCATGGCTATGGCCAAGGCTGCGACGATGCCTCTCTTTACTTCCTGTAACATGGTTTCTCCTTGTTTGCTGCTGGACTATTCAGTTATGAATCACGCTGAAATCGTGGTGTTCGGGGTTGTGGGAGCGTGGATTTTCCTCCAGGTCAATCCCGCGCCCGCGCCGATGAGCAGTATGCCGATGATGGTGTAGGCCATCAGACCGCGCCCGCCGGTTGCCGGTATCTTCTGCTCCGGAGTGTTCGCCACGGAATATCCACCGTTTTCGGCGGCGAAGGCCGGCGAATGCACGCCGTTGACCGCGGTGATTTCGATCTGGTCCTTCGCGTTGGTTTTGCTCAGGTCGATGACGACGTTCCACTGGCCATGCACTTGCACGTAGCCTTCAGGCACCTTGGTTTCGACCAGTCGGTAGTGCCCGCCGGGCAGCTCGGTGAACCGCACCTTGCCGTCGGCGTCGCTGGTCGAGGAACCTTTGGAAGTCCACTCCTTGGATGACGGATTGGACGTGTCGATCGGAGCGGCCTTGCATGCCGAGTCGCATGCGTCGGTGGCCTGGTACAGGGTGAAGGTGGCGCCCTGCAGCGGGGCCTTGGTGAAGGCGTCCGTCTTGGTGAAGCCGAAGTCGATGACCTTCTTGATGTTGTGGAACGTCAGTTTCTCGCCGGGTATGCTGACGGATGAGGTTTCGCCTTCGCCTGCGGACGCACTGGAGGCAGTGGCGGCAGGCTCGGTGTCGTCGCCGACGTACACTTTCACAGTAAGTCCCTTGGTCGTACCGGTTTCCGACACTTCGATGCGCACTTTATGCTGCGACTTGTCGTACTGGTACTGGGGTTTGCCGTCGTCGAGTTCAGCGACCGTGTAGTTCAGCGTCACCTTGCAGCCATCAGCGGTCGCGCTGTCGTCCGCACCGGCATGGCATGCCTTCACATCCTTGGTGGCTTTCTCCCACCAAACTGAGTCGAAATTCAACTTGCCCCACGAGGCGTTGCCGTTCTCGTCGGTCGTCACCTTGCGCACGTATGCCGGGGACTTGCCCTCGCTGTCCTCATCGGGAGTCATCTCGAAGGTGAATCCCTTGAGCTCGTCACCGGTGATCCGCTCGCCATCCTTGGTTCCGCTGGTGAGTGTTTTGCTCGCGTTGATTTCCACCGCGACGGGCTTCACCTTATCGCGCTGCACGTTCACGTCGCCAGTGCCGTCATCGGAGACGGTGAAGGAGTTGAGGCCGGCGCTGGTGGTGTCGTGGTAGACGGCGTCGGTGTCGACGTTGTAGTAGTCGGTGACCTTGGTCATCTTCCTGCCGGAGATGATGCCGTTGACCGCATCGGTCACGGTATTGAGGCTGCTGCCTCCCTCATCGGTTTTCAGCGTTTTGCCGGTACCGTCCTTCAAGGTGGACTTCTGGCTGATCACTTCGTATCCGCTTGGCAGAGCGCCGCCATCAGAGCCGACAACGGCAAGGCCGATCTTGCTGCCGCCGTTCTTGATGAACTTGTCGGCGCCGCCGTTGTAGGCGGACGGGGTTCTGGTGGATTGCGCCGGCTCGCTGTCCGTACCGATGAGGGTCATCTCGTCACCGGACTTGGCATAGTCGACACGATTCTTTTTTGGATTGGGATTCTGCTGTCCGCGTTGAAGGTTCGTGACCGATGCGGCGTTCTTCCAGTCCGAAGAGACAGCCGCGCTGGCCGTCACCGAATTGGCGGTGATGGTCTGCTCGTCGGATTCGCCACCCGTCACCTGGGTTTTCAGGTCGGCAGAGACCTTGACCTTGACGGTCACCGCTTTCTTGTTGAGTTCATAGCCTTCCGGAGCCTTGACTTCCTCCACCTCGTATTCGACGCCATCGCGCGTGGCGGGCACGCCCCTCACGGTGATCTCGCCCTTCGCGTCAGTGGTGACGGTATCGGCCTTTGACGCATCGGCGGTGGTGACGAGTTTGCCATTGTTGGTGGTGGCGGTGAAAGTGCTGCCCTTCACCGTGCCCTGTAGATACTTGCCGTCACGCAGAATCCGGTATTCGGCGCCTTTCAGGCCGAGGTTCGGATTGGTGGCACTGGTCTTCTTGAAGGTGAAATCGCCAAGCGTGGTGATGTTGCTGCGCTGCTTGACCGTGCTCAGATAGTCAATGGTCATCGTGTACGCATACGAGAATGAATAAACATCTCTGTTCGTTCCACCATCAAGATTTGCGGCAACATTCTGATATTGAACGTTCTTTACCACCTGGCCGCCTTGGGCCTGGGTATCGCCGGTAACCGTGGTAAACCCTTCTGTGGTTTTCGCATTGTATCCGTGCAATCCACTGATGGTACTGAAATCGTATGCCTTTTTTTCTGAGGACTGATTGAAAATCGGAACCAGGCTCGTGTTCTCGTCATTGACGGTGTATGAGGCATCGTCGGCAAGCTTGTAGATGCCGGCCTTGAAGGTGACCTGCTTGCCGCCCTTGCCGTCGCG
>ERZ808242.494-NODE-494-length-28336-cov-5.002511_pt1 | contig 28336 bp, 18 predicted proteins | sample MGYA00521244_ERZ808242 | MGnify/ENA primary metagenome ERZ808242 (study PRJEB31516, sample SAMN03275573) | gut metagenome | biome: mammalia-associated habitat; material: feces | host: Papio cynocephalus | place: Kenya | collected 2012-07-27 ... | reverse complement strand
CATCAGCGTAAGCAGCGTGACCTAAGATTGTCGAAATTTCGGAATTGGGACGGCGCACGATCTGTTCTACTTCGGCGCGACTATAGTTGCACAAACCGCGAGCAAAAGGCACACCTTCTCTGCCCTCTACTGTAATTGTTACCAAATCGCCAGCTTTGAAATCTCCTTCACAGGCTACACATCCTACGGCCAACAGACTGTTGCCACCTTCGGATAAAGCTTTAGCAGCTCCACTATCGATAACAATACTACCTTCAGCCCGAGCAGCTTCAGCTAACCAGCGCTGTCGGCTATTCAATCTACTTTCCGCACCTTCAAAGAGCGTTCCCAAAACCTCGCCCTCGGCCAAACGCAAAAGTACATTTTCTTCCTGGGCTGAAGCAATAACCATAGAGCCGCCATAGCGCATGACCATTTTGGCCGCTCGCAATTTAGAAGCCAAGCCACCAGTACCGCCTTTAGTGGTCGTTCCACGATCCAGACTTTCAATTTCGGAATTTATTTCTGTAATTAGCTCAACAACATGTTCGTCTTTACCTTCTCCAGCCAGTATGCCAGGTACGGAAGTTAAATTGACGACCACATCGGAATTGACTATAGAGCCTACCATAGCGGCCAAACTGTCGTTGTCGCCAAAGCGAATTTCTCCAGTCGAAACAGAATCATTTTCGTTAATGATAGGCAAAATTCCATAATCTAAAAGCGCATTTAAAGTATTGCGAGCATTTAGATAGCGATCACGAGCGGAAATATCATCACGCGTCAGCAGCACTTGGCCAACTTTTATGCCCAACATAGCAAATAAGTTTTTGTAGCTGTCCATAATTTCTACTTGACCCATAGCTGCTAAAGCTTGCTTTAAGGGCAAATTGTCGCCACAGCCCTCCACTTGCAGCAATTCACGCCCCATACCTATAGCGCCAGAGCTAACCAGACACACTTTGCGCCCTTGTTCGCGTAAAGCTTGAATTTGACGAGCTAAACTCAACATAATTCGACCATTTAGACGGCCATGGCCGTCTACACAAACCCTAGTGCCGACTTTAACTATCCAGATCTTGGCTTCTTTTAGGGTCTCACGCATAATCAATACCTCAAACACAAATTAAAAGGGCTCTCTTTACTACGCGCAAAGCCAGCCCCTTTGTAGCCCCTTTCCCCCTACTTTTTTAAGCTTTATTTTTGTTTTGCCTGAGCTTCATTTTGGCTGATATCTCGAAGCAAAGCGCCAGCTTCGGGCATTCCCATAAGAGAAGCTTCGCTTAAAAGTTGCTTAGCTTGATCTATATTTTGATCGACACCATGCCCTTCCAAATAGCAAGTGGCCAAAGCGAAGAGAGCCGGCGGATACTTCATTTGTGCTGCCCGGGAAAGCCAATGTACCTCTTGAGAGACGTCTTGCTTGACACCTTTGCCATCTCTATAGCAAGCAGCCAAGAGGAAAGCGGCCATTTCCGAACCATGCTCGGCCGCCTCACTAAGCCAGCGCACGCCTTCAGCAGCATTCTGAGCCACGCCGTCTCCTTCCAAGTAACATACGCCAAGCTTAAATTGTGCCAAAGTGACTCCAGACTTAGCCGCCAAAGCATAATAATGGACGGCTTGTTGAGCATTTTTGGCTACCCCTTCACCATTATGATAACATTGCGCCAAATTAAAATGAGCTCCGGAATAACCACCTTCTGAAGCTAACTTATAATAACGCACCGCTTTGGCGGCATCTTTGGGTACACCTAAGCCACGCTGATAGTAAGTGCCGACAGTGCTGCAAGCCGCTGCATTACCACTCTCAGCACAACGTAAGTAATATTTCAAAGCCCGGTTGTAGTCTTGTGGCACGCCGTTGCCGCGTTCATAGCAATCAGCTAAAAAGTAAGCAGCCTTCATGTCTCCTTGTTCGGCAGCCTTAAGGAACCAATGGGCAGATTCTTTGGCGTCAGCTCCTACTCCGTAGCCACGGCGATAGTAGATGCCCAAATTGGTTTGCGCTTTGTCATAACCTTGCTCGGCGGCTTGGCGCAAGTATCGAAAAGATTCTGAAGGAGAAGTTTTGACTCCAGTACCATTGGCTAAACAAACTGAATACTCGTATTGAGCTTCGGCCAGCCCCATTTGAGCAGCTTGAGCGTAGAGTTTAGCCGCTTCTTTATGTCGGCCGCTTTCCGTGCAATTTACAGCTTTAACATAAATTTCATATCCAGGCTGAGCTGTAAGATCGCGTTTTTCATGCCACGAATCTTTCGCCTTAGCTGTAGAACTTAAACCAGCTTTAGTATCGTCAGAGGCGATTTCCTTTCTCGCTTCTTGGCTAAGTGAAGAGACGACAGGACTATCTTTGCCCATAACTTTAGGAGCTGAGCCTCTTCCATTATTGGCCACAGGGTAAGCAACAGACTTAAGGGCTGCTTTCTGTATAGTGTTGCCCGCAGCCACTTGGCTACTTTGCTGAGTTTTAGATGTGTCACTGCCAACTTTAGAGGCAGTTTGGGAAGCTTTCACAGTTGACGACTGAGAAGAAACGGCCTTTGACTTAGCTCCAGCACCAGCATCTTTAGGCTTTTTGCCTTTAGCTTTGGTGCCAGTCTTGCTTACTTGGCTGGTGCTTTTCGCTTGCGTACTGTTTTTAGCAGCACCGGCGTCAGTTTTAAGCGAAGCAGAAGTAGCAACTTCTGGCTTTTGGCCTTCACTTGTTGTTTGCTTTATTCGTTCGCTACAGGCCCCCAGAGACGACATTAAAGCGCCACATCCCATCAAAACGATAATTTTTCGCCAATTAAGCGCCATAATTATTCCTTCCATAGTTTCCTGGCCGAACTTGAGATCTTACTATCGAGCCAAAGACTAACTCTTCCCCTTTAGGCAGGGCCATTTTAGCTCCTGCCTAAGAGATTAGACCACTGCCTCTTTCTTTTCGGCCAGCTCTACAGCCGCTGTAAAGAGCACATCTGTAGAAGAATTTAAAGCCGTTTCACATGAATCTTGAACTACGCCAATTACAAACCCCACGCCCACTACTTGCATAGCCACATCAACGGGAATACCGAATAAATTGCAAGCTAAAGGAATAAGCAAGAGAGAGCCTCCAGCTACTCCGGAAGTTCCGCAAGCGCTAATGGTGGCGATAACACAAAGCATTAAAGCTGTAACTACGCCCACTTGTAATCCCAAAGTATTAGCAGCAGCCAAAGTTAAAATAGCGATAGTACAAGCGGCACCGCTCATATTGATAATAGCTCCCAAAGGTATAGACACAGAATAGGTAGCTTCATCTAATTTTAATTCTTCACAAATGCCCATATTGACAGGGATGTTAGCTGCTGAGCTGCGCGTAAAGAAAGCCGGGATACCGCTTTGGCAAAGACATTTCCACACCAAAGGATAGGGATTGCGACGCATCTTAAACCAAACAATCAGTGGGTTGGTGACTAAAGCCACAACGGCCATAGCACCGACAAGAACTAAAATTAAACGTCCGTAAACTAGTAAAGCTCCCAAGCCACTTTCGGCAATAGCACTGAAAACCAAGCCCATAACGCCAAAAGGAGCGCATTCTATAACATAGCCGATAACTTTACTTAAAGCTTCAGAAACTTCAGAAACAGTTTTTTTAGTTGATTCAGAAGCAGCTCGCAAAGCTAATCCCATTAAAATAGCCCAGAAAAGTATGCCTAAATAATTGGCTTCAGCAATAGACTTAATGGGATTGTCTACCAAAGTTATCAACATATGGCCCAAAACTTCACTGACATCTTGCGGAGGGACAATATTTTTGTCGTAACTCCCCAACACCAAAGTGGGATGAAAAAGGTAATCAAAGCCAACAGAAACACCGCCAGCTAAGAGCATACCTACAACATAAAGACAAACAACTTTGCCTACATTGTTTTTCATTTCGCCATTGTGCTGAGCCAAAGAAGCAGCGACCAGCACAAAGACTAAGATCGGCGCCAATCCCTTAAGAGCACCGACAAACATTTTGCCTAAGTAAGCGACAGCTGTCGCTTGAGGGCAGACAATAGCTAAAACTATGCCTATACATAGGCCTATGATAATTCTGACAACTAGGCTAAGCTGACAGAACTTAGTCCAAGCTGAACGCAATTGCTCCAACATATTTTCCGTACCTTTCTCTGCGATTCTGCTAAAAATTAGCCTTTTACATCTGTCTGCCTGCCAATAAGCTTTTTTTGCTGCCAAATTATTGATTTTTTTGAGAAAAGGGGCAAAAAAGGTTTTTTTAGGGGAAATTTGAAATAGCAAAAGATTTTACTTTGGCCGTTTCCTGCCATTTTTCCAATTGAAGGATTTATATGAGTACAACTATTTTGGGTAAATTGCTCAAAAAGCTTCGCGTAGAACACAGCGAGACTATCAATGATATGGCCAAAAAGTTAGAGATAACGCCGTCCTATTTGTCTTCTATCGGTGTGGGGAAACGTTCTTTGCCTGCCAAGCAACTAGAGCTTATCAAAAAGCACTACCACCCCACTCGCAAGCTTTTGCGTCAGCTTTTCTGGGCCGCTGAATTTTCTAAGCTGGGAGTAAAAATCAATTATGCTAAGTTAAACGATGCCCAGCGTCAGCTAGCGGCCGTTTTTGCCCGCAATGCTTCCAAATTAGATATTCAAGCTATTGCTCAGTGCTACCAATCATTGGGTATTCCCATCCAAGAGTTGCGCGGTTGGTGCACCTTGTTGAAGCAAAATCAAGGCTTTTATAAGCCACTTCAACATGTTTTGGAATATATACAAACAGAACGCCATCGCCGCAAACAGCAGCAATTGATTTTAAAACAAGCTCGTTTAGATTCATCTCAAGCGGCCAAAATAAAAATGGATGGACTTCTAGAGCAAGTTAAAATTTTGCAAGAATCTATGCCCGATAATGCCAATCTTCAAGCTTTGGCCGCCAACTTAAAAAATTCACTGCAACATTTAAGCTTGGAAATTGTTTCCTTAAGTGCCTTATTAAATGGTGAAGACGCCGCTAAACCCACCGAAAACGAGACTAAGGCAGCTGCCGCCACAAGCTTTGAAAATAGCACAGCCGACGAAGCAGACGAGTTGTACGATACCGGCCCGGGCCAAGAATTACTCGATTTCTAGCGCTAATTACTTTACTAAAACGAAAGCTCCGCTCTCCTTGAAAAAAAATGGAGAGCGGAGCTTTCGTTTTATACATGAACTAAGAAGTCCCAAATTGCCTAAAGGCGACTTGGGACTTCTCATTCAAAAGCTCTCCAGCCCAGCTATATACCCCGAGCTGGAAAGCTTAGTCGGATAATTAAATCCTAGCGGATGTCGGCAGTAGCGCCTTTACCGTTACGTTTCTCACGAACGGCAGCCTGAGCGGCGGCCAAACGAGCGATAGGCACGCGGTAAGGAGAGCAAGATACGTAAGTAAGGCCGATTTCGTGGCAGAAAGCGACGGAAGAAGGCTCACCGCCGTGCTCACCACAAATACCGATTTCCATATCTTCACCGCGAGTAGCGCGGCCTTCTTTAACGGCCATCTTCATTAAGCGGCCCACACCAACCTGATCCAATACCTGGAAGGGATCGGCCTTCAAGATGTGCTGCTCTAAGTAGATGGGCACGAAGGTCTTGGCGGCGTCGTCACGGGAGTAACCAAAGGTGGTCTGGGAGAGGTCGTTGGTACCGAAGCTGAAGAACTCGGCTTCAGTGGCAATTTCACCAGCGGTTAAGGCGGCTCTGGGGATCTCAACCATGGTACCGACTTTGTACTTCACGGTTACGCCAGTTTCGGCCATAACTTTTTCAGCCATTTCGGTGACCATCTTACGATTCCAGCGCATCTCTTCGACAGTGCCTACACCAGGAATCATGATTTCGGGCTTAGCGTCGATACCAGCTTTAACCAAACCGCAAGCAGCTTCCATGATACCACGGACTTGCATCTTGACGATTTCGGGGAAGACAATACCTAAGCGGCAAACGCGCAAACCGAGCATGGGGTTGCACTCGCTCATCTTCTCGACGCGGCTAAGGAGAGCGACCAAGCTCTCTAAGGTTACATTGGCACCACGTTTGGCACGAATTTCGGCCAAAGCAGCTTCGTAAGCTTTTTCGTCAACATCTTTAAGGGTTCTGAGACGAACGACATCCTCGAAGAGAGGACCGTGCTTAGGAAGGAACTCATGTAAAGGCGGGTCGATTAAGCGGATAATCGTCCAGCAGCCTTGCATAGCTTCCAAGATACCGCGGAAGTCGCCGCGCTGGAACTCAAGCAACTTAGCCAAAAGTTCCTGGTAGCGGTTCCAAACGGGCATGTGCTCTTTGTCGAACTCAGCCAACTTGGCTTCCAAGGTTTCTTTGTGACGGCCAGTAGCTTCGGCGAGCTCTTTAACGATAGTCTGACGAGCGCGGTTGCCATTTTCGGCTTCACCGGCGATGAGGATCATGTCCTGTACGTAAGGCAAACGCTCAGTTTCCATGAACATGTGCTCGGTACGGCACAGACCGATACCGGCAGCGCCGAAAGCTCTAGCTCTAGCAGCGTCTTTGGGGTTGTCAGCGTTGGCATATACTCTCAAGCGCTTGACTTCGTCGGCCCAGCCTAAAAGCTCTTTGGTCTCGGGAGTGAGGTCTTTGGGCTCTTCCAAAGGAAGTTCGCCAAGCATAACTTCACCGGTGGAACCGTCAATGGTAAGGAAGTCACCATCTTTGAAGGACTTGTTGCCTACGGTGACGGTCTTATTCTCGACGTCAATGTGTAAAGCTTCGCAACCTACTACGCAAGGGATACCCCAGCCACGAGCTACCAAAGCAGCGTGAGATGAAGGGCCACCAGTGGAGGTGAGGATGCCCTTAGCTACCAACATACCAGCAGCATCTTCAGGAGTGGTATCGATACGAACCAAGATAACGGGGGTCTCGCTGTGGAGGCGGACAGCTTCGTTCTTGTCAAATACTACACGACCGCAAGCTGCGCCGGGAGAAGCGGCAGTACCTTTAGCTAACATGCTGCCGTCGGCTTTGGCTTGTTTCTTTACCTTGTCGGGGATGAAGGGGTGGAGCAAACGATCGAGCTGATCGGGAGCTACGCGCATAACGGCTTCTTCTTTGGTAATGAGACCTTCATGAACCATGTCGACGGCGATCTTTACGGCGGCGGCAGCGGTTCTCTTACCGTTACGGGTCTGGAGCATGAACAAACGACCCTTTTCAATGGTGAATTCCATATCCTGGAGGTCTTTGTAATGGAGCTCTAACTTGGTGGCGATGTCATTAAGAGCTTTGTAGCTCTCAGGCATAATTCTCTTGAGCTCGTCGATAGGAGAAACTTTACGAATACCGGCAACTACGTCTTCGCCCTGAGCGTTTAAGAGGAAGTCTCCGACTAAGCCCTTGGTACCATCGTTATAGTCGCGGCTGAAAGCAACACCGGTACCGGAAGTTTCGCCCATGTTACCGAAGCACATAGCCTGTACGTTTACAGCGGTGCCCAAGTTGTGAGGGATCTTCTCGTGGTTGCGGTAGATGATAGCGCGCTCGTTCATCCAAGAACGGAACACGGCCAATACGGCTTCTCTGAGCTGCTGATGAACATCCTGGGGGAAGTCAAAGCCTTTTTCTTCTTTGAATAATTTTTTGTACTCTTCTACAACTTCTTTCAAAGCAGCAGCGGAAAGTTTGGAGTCTTCTTTTACGCCTTCAGCGTCTTTTTTGGCGCGCAGGATTTTCTCAAATTCGGACTTGGGAAGATCCATTACCACGTCGGAGAACATCATGATGAAGCGACGATAGGCGTCATAAGCGAAGCGCTCATTGTTGGATTGCTCGGCCAAACCTTTTACGGTTTCGTCGTTGAGACCGAGGTTGAGGATGGTGTCCATCATACCAGGCATAGAGAATTTGGCGCCAGAGCGAACGGAGACCAAGAGGGGGTTCTTAGGGCAGCCGAAGCCTTTGTCCATCTTCTTAGCCAGAGTGGCCATCTGTTCTTCAATTTCTTCATCTAAGCCGGGAGGCATAATTTTGCCCAGCTCATAGTACATGTTGCAAACTTCAGTCGTTATAGTAAAGCCGGGAGGTACGGGGATTCCCATACGGGTCATCTCAGCCAGGTTGGCGCCTTTGCCGCCCAGAAGAGCGCGCATTTCAGCGTTGCCTTCTTCGAATTGGTAAGTAGCTTTCTCATTGGTCAGCTTTTTACGCCAACTCTCACAACTACAAGTCATTTATTGCCTTTCCCTTCCAACGCCGCAGCAGGGATATTTCCCACCGCATGCGGTTTGTTTTTTAGTAATCTTGCGCTTACGGTTATTGATAGTGGAAGTCTCAAACCGCAAACGAAAGCGAGGCCGTCGAAAATTTTTTTCGGCAGTTCGCTTCCAAAAATTCTTTTTCCCCAACAGCAAGGGCCGACAGGGGCCCCACTCCCCTTTATACGCTCTTTTGCGCCAGAGCTAGCATTTCTTCTGTGCTGGCTTGGAGCATAGCATACGATTTCCAATTCAGACGCATAGCCTTATTGAGCATCTTGGTTCCGCTCTCGGCGGCCTGAAGAGCCAAGCTACGCATAGAAATATCATCATCTTGGGCGTATTGTTTGACCAAATCGAGAGCTCTAAGCAAACTCTCCAAGCCCATACGGCCTATGCTCAATTCTTCACTTATCTCGGCACGAACATCCTCGGGGACATCCATATTACGCACTTCTGATAACCTTGAGTTATAGAAATCGGTACGTTCTTTGATACGTTCTTCCAACTCATCAAAGTGCACTTTTCCGTCTTCCCAATCGGATATTAGCTCAGTAACTTCCAACAGAGGGCCGTTCTGGTAAGGAGGCACGGCCGTTCTAGAAGGCAGAGGAGCTTTGCAATGCTCACAAACATCTGTAGAATCAGTAATCTTACCACAAGCTATGCACAACATTTCCTTTTTACCTTTCCCTTCAGAAGGGCTATTCCCTCCTAGAATTAACCTCAGCTCAATAAATGTTCCAATCTAATTGTAGATATTTTTCTCCAGCAAAAAAGCTTATTTTTCGGGAGTAAAAGCTGCGACAAAACAAGGATGCTGCGCATCAGTATAGCCTCCCTGAATCATTTTTACTTCTTTGAAGTCGGCCATTTTCATAATAACTCGCACTCTCTCTATAGAAGGTTCGCCTCTACCATCAATTAGAAGCAAACCGTCTTTTTTTAAGGCTTTCTTTATGCTGGCCAAAAGTGGCAACCAATCGCGCTTAATCAGTTCGTCCGACCCGTCACCAATATGGATTAAACCGGTATGGACCACATCGACGCTTTGAGCTGGCATATGACAATTTTTGTAGGAGCCGTCTATAAACTTTATATGGCCCCAATCAGTAAGGCCAGAAGCCAATAAGTCCTCGGCAAAGCGTCGGCAAGAAGAATCTATTTCTACAGCCCAAATCGTCCCTTGATTACCTATCTCGGCTCTCAAAGCAGAAAAGATTTTGCCGCTACCATAGCCAACTTCGCACCAATCGGCTCCTTGCCAATTTTTTCCCTCGGGAAGTATTTTTTTCAATTCTTCCATTTGCTGAGAGCCACTTTCGCTAGTGGCACAAGTATAGAGCTGGCGAAAAGCTTCCAGAGGCCACTGGGGAGCGGGGCCTAAACCAATTTGGTTATGTAATTCCTGCATTTTATCATAATCGCAACCACGTATAGCCAAAAGGATTTCCAGTGAGCGACTTAAGGGGAAGTCCTTATTTTTGCCCGTAAAGTAAGTTTGATATACCGCTTCTTCAAAGGGTTCAAATTGCCAGCCCTTGGCTTGCACGTGCCAATGGCCTTGTTTATCGACCAACGCTTGAACTTGAGGGCCTAAAGAGTTCAATTGAGGATCTAATTTCTGCAACTTTTCCAAAGCGGAGCGCAGCGGATACTTATACATATAAAGCTTGGACAAATCGCCGTTTTTTAAAGGCCACGCTTCTTTAATGACAGCCGCCAACTTAGCTTTTTCAAGTGTTTGGTTCGAGGAAGCTTCCAAATAATTGGCATAATCTCTCACCGCTCGGCGCAATTGTTCTTCGCCGCGAACTTCAAGAATTTGCGGCAGCGCATTTGCAGTGACTTCAGATTTGTGGTCCTTCGCCTTTACTTGAGCAAATTGAGCGACTTTAGGCTCAGAGGGAGCATTTATTTTGTGCAAACGCTCATAGTTAAGTCCACACCAAACTCCAACACCAACTACTAAGCCTATACAAAAATATAAGGCTCTCGATTTCCAACTCCTTTGCAAAAAAATGCTCCTCCTCTACCGATTGTCTTCCCCACGACAAATGCTTTATATACCAATTTTTCAACTTCTCGCCCGCTTTAGAGGACACTATTTACGAGCTACATACTAAAATAGCTAAATGCTATTGCTCGTCGGCCATTTGCTCCCAAATAGCCATAAGTTCGGTATTCTCCTCTTGTTTGCGTTCATATTCGTCACGCAATTTTTTGAGTTTTTCCGGATCGTTATAAAGTGCCGGATCGGCCAGACGCTCGCCCAAAGCTTGCATTTCTTCTTCTAAAGTGCAAATGCGCTTTTCCAAAGCAGAAAATTTCCACTTAAATTGGCCACCTGCTCCACCAGAGCTCTTGCTGTTTTGGCTTTCAGCTTTGCTCTGTTGATAAGCTGCCAGAGCCGCTTTGCGATTTTTAGCTTGCTGAGTTTTAGTCAGTGCAGGCTTGCCTCCTCCGGCTTTTTCAGCTTCTTCACGCTGTACTTCTTTGCGACGGGCTTCAGCGTAGTCGTCATAATTTCCCAAGTAGCGGAAAGCCCGTCCTTGGCGGATTTCTACCACGACATCAGCTAATTCATTCATAAAGAAGCGATCGTGAGTAACAATCATCACTGTACCAGGATAATCTTGCAAAGCGTTAAGCAAAGCCTGACGCGATTCAATATCCAGATGGTTGGTAGGCTCGTCTAAAAGCAGCAAGTTGGAAGGTTGCAAAATACAACGGGCCAAAGCCACGCGACTGCGCTCTCCTCCACTCAATACAGAAATTTCCTTGTTGACGTCATCACCTTCGAAAAGCAAACAGCCCAATATGGTGCGCACTCTTGTTTGATCGACATCAAAGCCGCAAACGGAATATACTTCTTCCAAGATGGTGCGATTCATATCCAACGACTCGGCTTGATGCTGGGCATAGTAAACAGGCTCCAACTTGTAGCCAGCTTTTATTTTGCCACTGTCTGGTTCTTCCAAACCGGCCAATAAGCGCAAAAGCGTGGATTTACCTACGCCGTTGCCACCTACTAAAGCCATTCTTTCGCCGCGTTGCACTTCCAAACTTAAGCCTGTAAGAACTTGGCGCTGACCGTAAGCTTTGTAAACATTTTTCACGGAAAGTACTGATTGTCCAGAAGCTGAAGCCGCAGCGAATTGAGCCTTCAAAGAGCGCTGGTCTTTGTCAGGAGCCTCAATTAAATCTCGCTTCTCGATAAGTTTTATGCGACTTTGCACACGAGTAGCTAAAGTAGCTTTGTAGCGGAAACGCTCCACAAAACGCATTTCCTGCTTCAGCTTCTTTTGCTGATTTTGGTAGGCGGCTTCCTGTTGTTCGCGGCGGCGTTCACGTTCTTCCACATAGAAGCTATAGTTGCCAGCATATTCGCTAATTTTAGTATTGCGCAACTCCAAAACGCGGTTTATGCAATGATCCATAAAATAGCGGTCGTGAGAGACTAAAATAACTGTAGCTGAACTTTTGCGGATATAATCTTCCAGCCACTCAGCCGCATAAATATCTAAATGGTTGGTAGGCTCGTCCAAAAGCAATAAGTCGGGATCGCGCAAAAGCAATTTGGCCATAGAACCGCGCATTTGCCAGCCACCACTAAATTCAGAAGTCAAACGATCCATATCGCCATCAGTAAAGCCCAAACCGTGCAAAGTACTGCGAATTTTGGCATCAATAAGTTCAGGCTCACTATGTTCCAAACGCATACGACAACGCCCGTAGCGATTGAGTACAGATTGCAACCGTTCAGCATCAGCGGGATCGCTAGAGTCGCCCAATTTGGCCATTTGTTCTTCCAGAGAGCGCACTTCAGCTTCAAGCACTTTGACATCGGCAAAGACTTGCTCCATCTCTTGATAGAGGGTCAAACTGTGATTAAGCTGGCCTTCCTGTCCTAAATAGCCTACTTGGCAAGAAGGGCCCAGAATAATAGAGCCGCTATCATAAGGCTCAGTGCCACAGATAATATGTAATAAAGTGGTTTTACCGCAACCATTGCGGCCTACTAAAGCGACTTTTTCGCCGGGCGCCACAGCGAAACTGACGTCGTCTAAAATAACATGAGCGCCAAAAGATTTGTTTAAATTTACTACGTGAATCACGCCGTTGATAATAACACAAACCGTGTGGAGAACAAATAAGGGCAGTCCAAACCAGGCAGGAAGAGAAAAGGAGCCGCTAAAAGATTTTCATGCTTATTTTTAGTTCGGTTGGACCGATATTGGGGGCGTAGTTCCAAGCCGATTTCGATAAACAATTTTTAAGGTAGTTAGCAATATGAATACAGTACGCGAATTAGCCCAAAGGGCCAGAGAAGCTTCTTTCACTTTAGCCAATTTAAAGACTGGAGAAAAAAATCAAGCTTTAGAGAAAATTGCTGGACAGCTTCTGACTGATCAAGAGCAAATTTTGGAAGCCAATAAAAAAGATGTGGCCAAAGCCGCCCAAGACGGAGCTACACCCGCTTTTTTAGATAGACTCAGCCTCACTTCAGCCCGTATTTTAGCCTTAGCAGACAGCGTACTAAAAGTAGCTCAACTCGACGATCCTGTTGGACGCGAGATTGGTTGGACTCGCCCTAACGGCCTTTGTATACGTAAAGTTCAAGTGCCTTTGGGCGTTATTGCCATGATCTACGAAGCCCGCCCCAATGTTACCGTAGATTCAGCCGTGCTTTGCTTAAAATCTGGCAATGCTTGTCTATTGCGCGGTTCTTCCCATGCCGCCGAATCTAATAAAGTGTTAGCTCGCAGTATGCGCCAAGCCCTTAGTGATTGCGGCTTAGATCCCGATTTTATCATTCCAGTAGAGAACGAAGGCCGCCAAGCTGTCGAAGAACTGGCCAAAATGAATGGTCTAATTGATTGCATTATTCCCCGCGGTGGTCACAGTTTAATCAGTCGAGTTAAAGAAATATCCACCGTGCCAGTTATCGAAACCGGTGTGGGCAATTGCCACCTTTACGTACACAAAAGTGCCAATTTAGATATGGCTCTCAATATTTTAATTAACGGCAAAACTCAACGTCCCGGCGTTTGCAATGCCTTGGAAACTTTGCTTATCGACTCCGAAGTTGCCCCACAATTCTTACAAAAAATGGCCGAAAATGACGATATGGCTGAGGTAACTTTACACGGTTCCCCCGAAGTATGCGCTTTGACTGATAAGGCAGTGGCCGCAACTGAAGAAGATTGGGATAAAGAGTATCTTAGCTTAGATATAGCGGTCAAAATTGTCGATGGTATAGATGAAGCCATCAATCACATCAACACCCATTCTTCCGGCCATTCCGAAGCGATCGTCACCGAAGACTGGAAAGCAGCCAAACAATTCCAGCAGCGCATTACCTCCTGTGCAATTTATGTCAATGCTTCTACTCGCTTTACCGACGGTGGCGAGTTTGGCTTTGGTGCCGAAATCGGCATATCTACCCAAAAGCTTCACGCTCGCGGCCCGCTCGGCTTAGAAGCTTTAACTACCAATAAATATCTTATCGAAGGCGAAGGCCAAATTCGCTAATTTTGGAGCTGTGAGCTCTCATGATGCAAACGCACTAATATTTCAGCTGGGTAATACTTTTTTGCAACATTTCCTGCTGGCAACAGCCCAATGATAAACTAAAAATGGAATTACTGCTTATTGCTTTCGAAAACATATTTTGGATTATAAAGCAAACTATACGCGAGTTTTTCCTTTACGGAGGCTGTCTTTGGTGGTATAAGCTGCGCTTGTCGCTCATGCTTAGTTGGCTGGGCAGCTCGCCTAACGCGGCCGTTTTGCGATATTTTAAGCAACATGCTCCACAAATGTTGCAAAACGGCCACAACTTGCCGGACGATTGCGGCGACCTAACTTACGGAGAGACTTTGCCAGGCACAGCTTACGCATTGCTAAAATTGGTCGGTGCTTCAAAGCGAACAAAAGTAGTCGATTTAGGCTGTGGACGCGGAGTAGTTCCTTTAACGGCAGCCCTGGCCTTCGACTCGGAAGCTGTGGGCATAGACATAGTGGCCGATTATATAAAACGAGGGCAACGAGCTGTTAGTTTACTAGGTTTAAAAAATAAAGTCAGCTTCGCAGAAGCTGACTTTAGTCATCACAAATTGCCTGCTGCCGACATTTACTTTTTAACCTCAGTGTGTCTAGACAGCAAAACTTGGGCAGCTTTGCAAAAGAATTTGCTACGCTACGCCCCACGAGGAGCGAAAGTAATAAGCGTCAGCCGAGAGCTGAGCTATCCCGGATGGGAGATATGCGATCGCTTGGTCTATCCATTTACTTGGGACGAAGCGACCGTGTATATCTACCATAGAATTGGTGACTAATCAGACAACGACTCAAGTTTAGCGTTAATCTTGCTGAACTCTAATTCAAAGTGTTTTACCAACTCAGGATTAAAAAGCTTATCGGTCCCATCTTTAACTAGTTGCAAAGCTGCTTCCTTGGTGTAGGTTCCCTGATTTCCTCCCTTAGTAAGTAAGCGCTCATAATAATCGGCCAAACCAACAATTTGAGCAGCTAAGGGGATAGCCTCTCCTTTTAAGCCGACAGGAAAACCGCTACCATCCCACGCCTCGTGATGGTCTTGGATAGCATCCAGCACCCCATCAGGGAAAGGCATAGCAGAAAAATTCTCATAACCTAAAAGTGTGTGTTGTTTATAAAGTTCGTTGCACTCTTTAACGTCTGCGTCGTTATCAGTATTGTCCACGTAATACATAGCCATATCAGGCAAAGCCATTTTGCCACAATCGTGCAAACAAGCCCCCACATGAATGCCATTTTTAAGTTCTTCCCCTACTTCGAAAGCTTCGGACAAAATGTCGGCAATAGCAGCTACTCGCTGAGAGTGAGACTGACAGTAGGCATCGCGTAAATCAGTTAGAGCAGAAAGCGAACTCATAAACTGGAAGAGGCTATCTTCAACATTGCTGCTATATTCTCGCTCTTCTTGCACCGTTTGATGTAAACGCACTGCCTTAGTTCCGAAAAATTGCAACATAGAAGCTTCAAAGAAATCGCTCTTACGATCGGGCAAATCGCGCAACGCAGCTTCAGCTAGACTGTGTAAAGATGCCGAAGTTTGACCTTTTTGCAAAGAATCAGCACTATCAAAGTAAATTTGCTGTTCTTGACTAACGCTATCTTTCATAGCTTCAAGCAACAATTGCTCAGCCTCTTTGAGATGGCCCAAAGCCCTATAACTTAACCCAATGTAATAACGAGGGCGGCTGTCCAAAGGTGAGGACTTGCTATAGACTTCAAGTTCTTTGATAGCTTCTTCATAGGAGGCGCTTCTATAGTGAAGGACACCTATTTCATAATGAACTTCCTGAGCTTTGGAATTTAGTTCCAGAGCTTGACTAAAGGCAGCAATAGCTTTATCAAAATGATTGAGCCTGGCGTAGGCTACACCTAAGGCGTAAAAAGTGTAGCTACTGCGAGGATCGAGCTTAGAAGCCTTTTCCAACTCGGCCGCAGCCTCAGAAAAACGCTCTAAAGAACTAAGCACACTGCCCAGGCAATAATGAACTTCGCTTTCATCGGGGCAAAGAGCAGCAGCTTTGCGTAGGTAATCTAGGGCCCTGGCATTCTGGCCCAGACCTTTTAATACTTGACCGGCTGCCAACTGATATTCGGCAGCTTCAGGAGTGAGATCGGCAGCTTTGGACAAATAATCGGCAGCTTCATCTAAGCGATATTGCTTCTCTAAACATTTGCCTAAACCGAAATAAGCTTCTATACAAACTGGATGGCTTTCCAATAACCCGCGCAAAATGGTTTCAACTTGCGAATATTGCTCAGCCAACATATAAGCCTGGGCTAAACGCAAGCTGGCTTTAATATGACCAGGAACAACTCCCAAAGCCTGACGGTAAGCCTCTATGGCTTTAGCCGTATCTTTCAAATGGAAATGGGCCAAACCTAAAGCATAAAAGCCATAGGCATCATCTTTATGGCGGGAGCAATATCTTTCTGCAGCTTGGCAAGCCTCTGAATATTGGCCAAATTTGTCAAAAATAAGACTACGCCACAAAAAAAGTTGTGGCAATAAATTATCTTGCTCACCAAGCTCGCCCAAAGCGGATTGCGCTTCAGGGAAGCGATTCAAGACCAAAAAAGCTGCCGCAGCTTTAATTATAAAGTTCAAATCGGTACTATCTTCAGCAGCTCTTTTTAACGAATCAGCAACTTGCGCCGTCAACTTTGGATTGGCTAACCTGACTAAATTCAAGTCTAGATCTCCATCTTCATCAACGGTTTTGCCTAACGCTTCCACGCCATAATCGATTTTGCCACTGAGAACATAAGCCAAGCCCAGATTAAATTGTAAGGGTCCCGATTTATCTCCACAAGCTACAACTTGCTTAAAAAGGGAGACAGCCTCGGCAAAATGTCCACTAAGCAAACACTCTTCTCCTTGAGAGAAAAGCATCGCACTGTCTTTAGAATCGACAAAAGTATTTTCTTCGGAAACGGTATTTTTCTGTTCTATGCTCACCTAGGTATTATACACAAAAAACAATAGTATTAACAATTTTCTCTACGCAATCACAAAAGCCAAAAACTGGCTATTTGGCTCAATATGCACATTTGCAAACCGATTAAAAAACATTTTTAATTTTTTATTTTTTCTTTAATTTTTGTCCCAAACTACTAAGTGGAGTAAAAAATCATGTTATTTTAAAGTACACAAAAGCAGGGGACTTGATTTTGAAATAAAAAAGTACCGCTGTATACCGCAGAAAAAAAAGAAAGAAAGTCTTTTGCCTAGCGGCCTCAGTGGCAAAGCGAAGCAAAAGCAAAGTCCCTATTGCAGAGGATACTTTTTTCAAGTCGCAGAGGCGGGTGCAATTATAGCTCAGCTATTTTAGTACAGAGCTCGAGTTGCAAGAGCGACTAAGATAGTCAGTAACATCGTGAGGTGTGCCTGACTTCGCTTGAGAGAATAGGGCAGCCGTTCAAGGCTATAATGCCAAGTATACTCTGTTGTTTTGAGCTTATCCCCAATTTCACTTCAGGGATTGTTCAGTAATAGAAGAGGTTGTATGGTTACTAAATTAAAGTCCAGGAATATCACAGAAAACGATTTTCCCAAAGATGCCGATGATCTGACAAAAGTATCATTTATTCTTCATTACGCGATTTTAGCGCCTTCATCTTGGAATGCTCAGCCTTGGATATTCAAGTTGCAAGGCAATACTATTAAGTTGTTCCACGATGCTGAGCGCATGCAAACTCATCGTGATCCCTTAGGTAGAGAGAATATTATTTCGTGCGGCGCAGCGCTATGCAATCTTCGCATAGCCTTGCGCCGTTTTGGTTTCTTGGAAGAAACCGTCATTATGCCCCCCAACTCCGAAGAGAACTTGATAGCCGAAGTTACTTGGAAGAATACCGGCGAGTTTGGCAAAGATAACAAACTTTTCAAAGCTATTCAGCAACGCCATTCTTATCGCAAGCCATTTACTGACGAAATCGTTAAACCAGAACTTATTGAACTTTTTGAAAATGCCGCCAAAGTTTATGGTTGCGAGTTTATACCTATTACTATTAACAGCACTCAGATGGCCTTGGCCGGTATGATTAGCGAAGGCGACAAAGATTTGGGCGCCGATTTAGCGACCAGAAAAGAATATGCTTCTTGGGTGCGCAGTAGCGGACGCTCTGAAGACGGCGTTCCCGGTTATGCTATGGGCAATACCAATGCCGTAGCTGGTATCTTGGCTCCTCTCACCCACAGGGTGTTTAATTATACAGATGAATTTGCTCGTGGCGATCAAGCTCTCACTTGCGCTACAACCCTTTTGGGTGTGATCACCTCACCTACTGATACTCCCAGCGACTGGGTCCAAAGCGGACAAGCTGTGGAAAGAGTATTGCTTAGCGCCGCCGCTAACGGTTTGCAAGCCTCCTTCCTCAACCAGCCTATCCCTGTAGTAGAATTGCGCAAACGTTTGCAAAGTCTTTTGGGCTTAACAGATTGGCCGCAACTTATTTTACGTATTGGTTACCCCACCGAAGCGCCTAAAGTAACAGCTAGGCGCAAATTAGACGACGTTCTTTTGCTCTAGTTGTGCCGTCAATTATCTGCTTTTCAGAGAGGTAATGCTGACGGGGGTACGTTCTAACTAGTATAAGCCTCCTTTCTCCGAAGTAATCGGCAAAGTAGTCGTTTGCTCGGACTGAGGGGGCTTATTTTTCACTTGGTAAAAAGGAATAAGCATGAAAGCACTGCGTTGGCTATTAAATGCCGGTACGTTTATCCTAATATCTGTCATGCCTTTAGTAGCTTGGACCGGCTTTTACGACAGTGTAGAAGAGCCCAAAATGGCCGTTGCTCTCTGGAGTTCGGTTCTGGTTATCTGTGCTTGGCTAGTTGGTTGCCTAGCCGGTAAGTTGCATTTTTGGCCGCAAAGTTCCCTCACCAAAGCTGGCACATTATTTTATGTGCTAATGGCTGCTAGCGGCATATGGGCTGGATTAGGTTTGCACCTTCTGGAATATACCATTTTCTACGCAACTAATGCCCTTTTACTTATGGCCTGGGATAGCATTTTCCATTCGCTCTTAATGAGCAACCTATTCAGCAAAGAAGCAAACAAGGTAGGCCAAAACACTGAGACAAACGCTAGTCCAACATCAGAAGAAGAAGAAGCAATAGCGAAAGAAAGCGCAAGCGAAAATTATATTTGGTACTTGCTAGGTTGCTTAAGTGTGACTTGCTTACTGGCTTGTGCTTACGCTTATTTGCAAAAAATCACCCCTTTAGACATAACCATTTTCGGTTTGCCTATTGGCGATCCCATGAATTGGGACAATCCCCATTTATCACAAGAGCGTACTATTTCTACTTTTAGCAACCCTAATTATTCTGGAGTATGGATCGCTTCTGTTTTGCCTTTAGCTCTATCTTGGATCTATACACGCACTAGTCATAAATGGTCTCGCTGCTTGGCTTTTGTAGGCTGGCTCTTTTGCGCTTTAGCTATGATCTTTACTCAGACTAGAGCAGCCTGGCTGGGGCTAGCTTGTGGACTTACAGTTTGGTTCGCCACTATGCTGTTCTGTTCCACGGAAAAACGCTCCATAATAAAGACTGGAATAACGCTGTTAGTAGGTTTAGCTTTGCTTACTAGCGCTTATGTATTTTGCGGAGAGCGCAACTTACAACAAGTTAATCACCAACAACTCACTATAAGCGAACGCCTTAAAAGCCTTAAAGATCTGAGCGATCCTAGTTTGCAAGCTCGCCTTTGGTTCTGGAAGTCGGCTTTAAAAACGGCCTTGGCTTTTCCTTGGACAGGCGTAGGCCCTTATGGTCAAGTACAAGCCAATTTGCTGGAGCGCGATTCCGAGCCAATGTATACTCGTCCCAGTGGCTCATTACCAAGCTCAACACACAGCCAATTCTTCCACGCCTTAGCTACTGCAGGCTGGCCGGCTTTAATTTTGTGCCTCATAAGCATAGGCTTTGCCCTCAATTCAGCCTTGCGCATAAAATCGGTTCCGCTGAAAGCAGCTTTTTTAAGTGCTGTCGTTACCTTATGGACAGCCCATATATTTACCAGCTTCATTATTTCAGCAGCTATTCTGTGGATTTTTATAATGGCATCTATCAGTGCCTTAAGCGAACAAACTCCCCAAAGCGAACAAAACTTAGACCTGAATATAGACTTATGGCAATTGAGTAGCCGAGTCCGCATAGCTATTTTTGTCGCTGGTACAGTCATCTTGGTGACAAGTATAGCTACTGTAATGGATCTAGCTAGTTTGCGCTTTGGAGCTCTGGGCAATAAATACTTCGGCCAAGCTCAAGCTTTAAGCCGTCAGCCTGACAAGCCGACTTCCGAAATCTTGTTAACTTACGATCAAGCTAATGCTTATTACGAATTAGCTTCGGCCTTCAGTCCAGCTTGGATGACTTGGAATTACAACTTAGAAATAAGCCGAGTCTTCCGCCAAGTTTACGCTGAAGTTCTTCCTGAGCCAGATAGTAAAATGTTATTTAAAGCTGTTGAGTATGCTTCCATAGCCGCTGCCTTTGCTCCGGAAAAGACAGCTCCTTTGCTCAACTGGGCTTCGATTTTAGCGCAAACTCCACAAGGCTTGGAAGAGGCTCTCAAACTGACCAATCGAGCTCTGGGCATCGATCCACGCAATCCGCGCATTTTAATTGCTAAAGTGCAATTTTTAATTGAATTGCAACGTTTTTCCGAAGCTCTAGAAGTGTTAGATAAAATTGAATCTATCACTCCCAACTTGCCAACAGCTTTGTATTCTCGTTTTGTGGTTTTCTTACTCACCCATAGAGAAAAAGAAGCAGAGCAAATTATGAGCCAATTGGAACAACTTGATCCTTTAGCCAAACGTGCTGCTGAAGATTTTAAGCAACGCAGAAACAAAGCCCTTCAACGTCAAGCCAAGGCAAAAGCCTCAAAGCGCTGAAGGAAAAGCTTTTTATCAGTGAATTTTGAGTATGATATCCCTTAAGGAGTGCATCCAGTGGCAGAGCATACATCCAACAATATTGTCGGCAGCACGCGCAGTTTCGATAATCCGCAAGCCCTGAGCTTAAATATTGCCAGAGAGTTTAATATTGCCGATTTCTTAATGAAAGCAGCCGTAGCAGAAAATGGTGACAATATTGCCATCGTTTCCCCCAGACAAATCATAACTTTTAACCAACTGGTTGCCTTAGTAAATCAAGCTGGCAATTTCTTACTCAAGCATAAAGTAAGTATCGAGAGACGTGTCTTGCTCATGTTAAAAGACAGCACCGACTTTGTCTCGCTCTTTTTGGCCTCTATAAAATTAGGCGCTGTTCCCGTAGCCTTACCTACCCAATTGCAAAGACACGAATTGCGCTATTTGCTTGATGAATCGAGAGCGGCAGTAGCCATAGTAGATCCGGAAGATTTCCTTACGGTACGCGAACTTTGTAAGGAGTTGCCCTGGAAAACTGAAGTTATTTCCGCCCAGCCGTCAGAAGTATCTGGAGGCGTGTCTATGCCAGAAGAACGCCAAGAGCAAAATTCAGAGCTGGCTGCTGCAGCCACAACTTGCGACGATACAGCTTTTTGGGTCTATACTCAAGGCTCGGCTGGTTTTCCCAAAGCGACCATGCACAGCCATCGTTCCCCTTTGTATGCTAGCCAAAGTTACGCCAAAGAAGTGCTCAACCTAGATGAAAATGACATAATAATCAGCACTTCCGCTTTACATAGCAGCCAAGGCTTAATGGAGCGCATTTTCTTCCCACTATTAAGCCATGCTTCTATAGTGATGTTGGAAGAAAAACTCAGTGGCGCCGAGCTTTTGGAGAAGATGCGCACCCATAAAGCTACAGTCATATTCTCCTCTCCAGATATTTATAGCCAAATTCTGCAAGATGCCGAAAGCCAACACGAGTCAGTCAGTTTGCCCAGTTTGCGAGCTTGTATTTCCACGAACCAGCCACTCACTTTGGCAACCCAAATTAGTTGGAAGAAAAAATTTGATTTAGATATTATCAATGCTTTGAGCAGCACAGAAGAGCTATACGCTTATATAACCAATCGTCCCGGTCAAATTAGAGCAGGATCGTTGGGCCAAGCAGCTCCTGGTTACTCAATTCGTTTGGAAGACAAAAATGGTTTACATGTTGCTCCAGGGCAAATTGGTAATTTGCTTGTCTACGGCGGCTCTACTATGCTCGGCTTTTGGAATAAGCACAAAAAAACCACTCGTGCTTTAATTGGCCCTTGGCTCGATACGGGCGACAAATGTATCATGGATGAGGACGGCTACTACTACTTTGCTGGCAAGCGCGAAGACATGATGCTTATCGACGATCATTGGGTTTCACCTAGCGACGTAGAACAGAATTTGCTCAACTTGCCAGAAGTAGCCCAAGCGGCCGTAGTTAGTGCCATTGATAATAACGACAAAATGAGATTGAGAGCGTATATAGTTTTAGAGCCAAACATTGAGCCCAGCGGAGAAATGGCCACAGCTTTACGCCTCAGAGCCAACAAGAATCAGCCTTTGCATATGCAAATCAAGTGGATCGATTTCGTTCCCGATTTGCCTCGTTCCAATACAGGAAAATTGCAACGTTACAGATTGCGCTAAAAAAGAAAGAAAGCGGCCGACTTCAATTTTGAAGTCGAGCCGCTTTTGCTTTATTTGTGGGCTTCTACTTTAACCAAGCGCCTAATATTTAGAGGAAAGGCCCACCTATAGATTCTTCCAATTTGCTGCGATTTTCACGATTGATGCGCATAGCTTCATTGATACGTTCATTGCCCTGGCGTACTAATTCGAGTCCCTCTTCTAATAGAGCTGGATCTTCATTTTCCACAAAAGCAAAAAAGACTTGCATACCTTGGTTGTAAAGCTTAATGCCTTCGAAGCCGACATCTAATTCATCTTTAAAGTCGGCGGCAGCTTCTTCGGGAATATCTATAGAGCGTATGCCTTGCTCTTTTTCAGCCAAAATAGCGGCTGTTTCTTCGAGGAAATTGGCAAATTCTTCGATGTTCCATTCACCAGAGCTAACTTTTTCAACAGCTTGTTCAAAAATTTGTAAGCGTTCATTAACAACCGGAGACTCAACCTTAGGTTCTTCTTGAGTTTCGGCTTCAGAGACATAACGCGGCAGAGTCGCTCCGCATTTCCGACATATTTTCGCTTCAGACTCGTTATCGAAACCACATTTTACGCAGAACACAAAGATCAACCTCCGAATTTAGCAGGCAAGTTGAGTTTATACCTTCGAAGCGGCAAAAACCATGGGTTCGAAGTTTCGAACGAGACCGCCCCTTCCCCTTCCTAACAAAAATTAAAGAGAAGTTAAGCTTTAAATACCAAAAGAGGGAACAGTCTTTATTTTCTAAAATCTAACCGTAAGAAGAATTTCAGAAACAAAGGGCAGGTGGAAAGCAAATTGTTAAAGATCAAGTCATTATTTTCCTTAGCGCTTGCTGTTGTCGCCTTGGTTGTCGTCAGCTTGGGAGCCGCTTTTGCATCCCAGTCCAACCAAGCACGTCAGCTTGTAGAATCGCTATACGCTCCCAACGGCGTTATGCCTATTCGCGACTTGGTAATTGAGTTGGAATGTTACGATCTTTCCAGCGAAAGCAATGCTTTTGTCTTAAGTTCTAACGATAAAATTTATTTCAAAGCCCCCAATAAATTGCGTATTGACGCCGTTATTAACGATCCCGGCGGCCCTATGGACAAAAAAGAAGCCATTATTATCCGTGATGGCATTAACGTTTGGCATTATATTAGCATGGGCCAGTATCCAGTAAAAAAAGCCTTGGATCAGCCCAGCGGCACGCTTAATTTACCTTTTAATATTCAAAAATACCCTATCGACGCCAACAAGAAATATACTGTCAAAGGTAAAAAGACTATCGACAATGTCGAGACGGTTGAAGTTCTTATCGAGAATCCTCAAGACGAAAATGACACTAAGACAGTTTATATCGATCCTAAGAGATTGGTACCGCTCAGATTAGATGCCATTCGTATAAGTGATAAACAAAAGATCTTAGTACGCGCCGAATATAAAGATATTACTAAACTGGCCGACGGACGTTTCTTCCCTAAGAAGATCAATATCTATGAAAATGACGTCCATAAAAAAATGCGCATTTACAAAGGTTTGGAAGTAAATTGCGGTTTGGATGATTCTATGTTTAACCAAATGCGCGGCTTTATCAATCCTTAAGTTGCTAAATGAAACTACTTCTATTATAGAGTTTCCATAAGAAAGGGCCCCGGAACGAAGTTCCGGGGCCCTTTTTGCTAAGCTCTTAAGGATAAATTCCACCGATTTGAGGAATTACCAATCGGCGAAATTAAAAAGCTCTTAGAAATCCATCTCTGTGCAAAGCTTATCATCGAGATACTGGCGCAAGTCGGCAATTTTTACACGCTCTTGTTGCATGGTGTCGCGATCACGTACGGTAACAGTATCGTCTTCCAAGGTATCGAAGTCGACAGTTAAGCAGCAAGGAGTGCCGATTTCATCGTAGCGGCGATAACGCTTACCAATTTGACCACGCTCGTCATAATCTACTAAGAAGTGACGACGCAACTTAGCTTCGAGCTCTCTAGCTTTTTCGACTAACTGAGGCTTATTCTTCAGAAGAGGCAATACAGCTACTTGGATAGGAGCTAAGCGAGGATGTAAGTGCAAAACTACGCGCACTTCTTCTTGGCCTTTAGCAGAAATAGCGACATCTTCATCATAAGCGTCAGCAATGAAAGCAAACGTGGCGCGGTCGACACCGCCAGAAGGCTCGATAACCCAAGGCATAATATGTTCGTTGGTGTCTGGATCGAAGTAGCTCAAGTTCTTACCAGAATATTCAGAGTGACGAGTTAAGTCAAAGTCACTACGGTTGGCGATACCTTCTAATTCGCCCCAGCCCCAAGGGAAGAGGTATTCTACATCATAGCACCCTTTGGCATAGTGAGCCAATTCGTCGGGCTCATGCTGGCGCAAGCGCAGTTTGTCTTCTTTGATACCTAATTTCTTGTACCAAGCGTAACGACAATCTACCCAACTCTTGAAAGCTCTGTCGGCATCTTCGGGACGAACAAAGTATTCAATTTCCATTTGCTCAAATTCGCGCATTCTGAAAGTGAAGCGGCGAGGAGTAATTTCGTTACGGAACGATTTACCAATCTGAGCAATACCAAAAGGCAACTTGCGACGAGTGGAAGTTTGTACGTTGGCGAAGTTTACAAAAATACCCTGAGCGGTTTCGGGACGAAGGAAAACGCGGGAAGTCTCATTTTTGACTACGCCCATTTGAGTTTCAAACATTAAGTTGAACTGACGAACTTCGGTAAGATCGTGAGTTCCGCCAGCAGGGCACTCGGCGTCGGGAGTGAGCTCGTCAGCGCGGAAACGCTGGTTGCACTTGCGGCAGTCTACCAAAGGATCGGAGAAAGCCTGAACGTGGCCAGAAGCTTCCCAAGTACGAGGGTGCATGAAGATGGCGGCATCGATACCGACCATATCGTCTCTTTCTTGCACGTTGGTACGCCACCAAATGTCTTTGACGTTCTTCTTCATTTGAGCGCCTAAGGGGCCGTAGTCCCAGCAATTAGCTAATCCGCCATAAATGTCAGAACCGGGATAGACGAAACCGCGTCTTTTACAAAGAGAGACTATTTTATCAAACAGATCTTCCTGCGTTTGCTTTTTCATATGAGCTCCAATAACAAAAAATAAGGCAAAGCCTAAACTTATCCAAAAAAATTGACAGTCGGCTTACGCTCTAAAAGGTGCGGCCGCCCCATAGTGGAGGCGGCCAAGTTAAGTGTAAAACTTTATACGTGAACTTCGGCGTCGCTGAAGATTCTGACGATACGATCGGAAAGAATCATCATTTCGATAGCCTTGGGGGTTAAATCGGCTGAGAAAGCGTTAATAATATAGAGATTATCTTTTACTCTTCCGCCTAAGCTGGTCACCAAGCGCTCATCTTCTTCTTTGAGTCCATCTTTGGTTTGGACAATAACTTGTAAAGGCTCACTGCCTCCAGCGGATAAGGCACTGCGAAGTGCTCCATCGAGTTTTTGGTTGATTAATTTAGCCTGATCCATTATCTCCTGCGCTCTCCTATCTCTTTAGAGGGCTTCCTGCGCAAAAATCGGAAGCTACTCAACTAATATATCACAAACTACAGCTACCCGGCATTAGTGATCGTTCACTTGGTTACTTTTTCTTCTGGTACGGCGAACGTCTCTTCACTGGGACGATTATAGATACCCTCAACGAAATCGCCAAAATGGGCATTTACTATACGCCGCTTTACTTTCAAAGTGGGAGTAATTTCCCCCTCACTAGCTTTCAACTCGCGCGGCAATATGGCTATGCGACGTACTTTCTCATAAGCGGAAAAGCTCTGACAGCACTCGGCAATTTCTTTCAAAAGCATCTTTTCTACTTTGACGTCCTTTACCAACTCTTCTCTACTTAAGTTGAGTCCCTGTTCTTGGGCCCACTTCTCGAGCTTTTCGAAATTGGGTACGATTAGTGCTCCCACAAAGCTGCGATTATTGCCCACAATCACTACTTGTTCGATCCAAGTGCTGCCTTTAATGGCATTTTCCAAAGGCGCCGGAGCGACATTCTTACCATTAGAAAGCACGATAATTTCTTTTTTGCGATCGGTAATGGCGTAACATTTAGTTAATTCATTATATTCACCGACATCACCAGTGTGGAAAAAGCCTTCTTCATCAAAAACTTCCGCAGTTTCTTCAGGCAATTTAAAGTAACCGCGCATAATGTTGGGCCCTTTAGCGCAAATTTCTCCATCGTCAGCTACTTTAATTTGCACACCTTCTACAGCTTCACCGACCGTGCCAGGATTGATATTGTTAGGCAAATTGACGCACAATACTGGACTAGTTTCAGTAAGTCCGTAGCCTTCCAGAATGCACAGATTAACATCCAAGAAGAAATTTAAGACGTCTAAACGAGCCGGAGCGCCACCGGAAATAAAGAAGCGGATACGTCCACCAGTAGCCTGACGAATTTTGGCGAAAACGGTATTATTGACTAAAGCAAACTCGGCCTTAAGCAAGAAGGGCACTTTCCCTTTTTTGACAGCTTCACGGTAAGCTCTACCTACAGCCATAGCTCGGTGGAAGATCTTATCTTTCAAGCCACCGCCAGAATTAGCTACGACTTTGGCAAAGATCTTCTCAAAAAGACGCGGGACGCTAGGTACCACGGTAGGACGCAAAATTTTCAAATCGGCCGGTACGAATTTTATACTGCGTGTATAACCGATAGCGCTACCGCAGTAAGTTAAAGCATAGTAGCATATACGCTCAAAAACATGGGATAAAGGCAAGAAAGACAACTCTACATCGTCTTTGTTAAGTCCAACCATCTTGGTGAGAGATACCATTTGAGAGACGAAATTGCCATTCATGAGCATAGCGCCCTTGGGATTGCCAGTAGTGCCTGAAGTATAAACAAAACTGCATACATCATCAGCTTTGGTCTCTTGGCAAATTTTTTCAATAGCTGCCCTATTAGCTTCTAAGGTGTCACGCCCAGAAACTAAAAATTCATCCCAATTCCAAAAGCGAACCCCTTCTTTTACTTCACCTTGATTGGCCTCAAAGCGGTCCATAGCTACAATATGGCGTACTTTGGGCAACAAATTATTATTTACAGCTTCTATGACTTTTTTAATTTGCTCTTTACAAGAAGCAACCACCACAACGGCATCACTATTGTCTACAATATAAGCCATTTCTTCGCTGCTTAAAGTAGGATACATGGAAACGTGAATGCATCCAGCAAAAACTGTACCGAAATCGACTACCGGCCATTCTGGTCTATTAGTCGAGAAGTTGGCCACACGTTGGAAACGCTCTAAGCCAAGCTCCAAAAGCGCCGAGGCAAAGCACAATACTTCTTGGTAAACTTCACCATAAGTTTTAAAATTAAACTTTTTACCATCACAGCTCCCTAAATAAGGCCTGTGAGCGCATTCTTTGGCAACTTTAGTAAAGACCTGAGGCAAAGTGGTAATTTCGGCTTCCTGAGCCCAATCCAATAAGCTTTGATTGACGGGATAATCACTTAAAAAATCCATATAGCCAAAAGTTCCTACTTTTTATGATTATAAGTAAAGTTCAGCAACACCGCTCCTAAGCGTAGCTGGTCGCCACTATTAAGGCCGCGCTCGATACCTTGGGGCAGCCTTTCGCCATTGATAAAAGTACCGTTGCCACTGCCAACGTCTTCAATAAAGACGCCGGTTGCATCATGGCGCAACAAGGCGTGCCTTTTAGATACAGTAGCACCGCCGCGCAATCCTTCAAAATCGAGCTTAAAGCCGTCATTCGGCTGTCCCGGGCCACGTCCCAGCAATATTGTATCTGAATTTAAGCGAAACACCCGCCCACTGTCATTGTCAGTAAAAGAAGCATAGCCACCTGTTGATGCGACAGCATAAGCGGGCGCAACAGGTGCAGGCGCGGCGGCATAAGCGGGCGCAGCAGGTGCGGGCGCGGCGGCATAAGCGGGCGCAACAGGTGCAGGCGCGGCGGCATAAGCGGGCGCAGCAGGTG